>Ga0210388_10002155_pt1 | contig 15337 bp, 11 predicted proteins | sample IncBWC19OmetaG_FD_155485 | JGI IMG/M metagenome (GOLD analysis project Ga0210388, IMG submission 155485) | Forest soil microbial communities from Barre Woods Harvard Forest LTER site, Petersham, Massachusetts, United States - Inc-BW-C-19-O ...
TCGCAGCGTAGGTGACCGCCGGCGTCGTCGCGCCGCTGTGGCCTGCCGGTCGTCACCGCTGTCTCTAGTGCCGCGGTCAGCCCGGCATTGTCGCAGGGTCGTTTGTATCAATCTATGGGTTCTCATTTGCGTCCCTTCCCTCTACAGCGGGCTAGTGCGATCAGCAACGGGCAATTGCCCGCTCAGGTCGTCGGAGTCAGTGTCACGATGGGAGGCAAACCTGCGTATATCAACGCGGTCACGCCTGGACAGATCAACGTGCAGGCGCCCGATGTCCCGTCTGGAGACATGCAAGTTGTCGTTGAAACTCCAGGTGGAAGTAGCGCGCCATTCAACTTAAACGCCGAGGTTTTAGGTCCGGCGTTCTTTCCTTGGCCCGACGGCCAGCTGGTAGCCACCCACCAGGACTTCACGCCGGCCGCTCGAAACCATCTTGATCATCTCCGCCCTGTTTTTGGTGCTGGAATAGAAATGCGTCTAAACCAATTTCGGACAACAAAAGAGGCAATCCACGCCGACTATCACGCCGACTATCACGACCGCTCTCTTGTTCGTTCTTGGCTATACTGTTGGGTACTCCTCGTGCGAGCGGGCCGCGAGTCTTAGTCTGACTCGGGGCGTGAAAGCAATCTTTCTTCGCGCGGAAGGAGTCTGTCTTGTCGAACGTTCCTCTTGAAATTCTGAATGGCGCTGCAGCCGGTACTGGCATCCAAGGCCGTCATCCCCTTGAACCATTAGACGCCGCTGAGATCGAGCACGCTGTGGGGTTGCTCAAATCCAGCGGGAGCTTGACGCGGTCCACTCGGGTCATTAGCGTCATGCTAAGAGAGCCGCCGAAGGAGCTCGTCCATGCTTGGCCTAACGGAGCGAGTCCGGATCGGTGCGCGATTGCAGTGCTATTGGATAACTCCGCGAATGCGGCGTCCGCAGTCACGCTCAACCTGACTAAGTCGCAGGTCGTTGAGGTGAATAACGCTCCGCCCGGTTCTCAACCCACGCTTTCCCTCGATGAGCAAATCGAATGTGAACAAGCCGTGCTCGCGAGCCCCGAGTTCCAGGCAGCGCTTGAAAAACAATATGGCGTTTCGGATACGTCGCTCGTGATGGTGGATATTTGGAGCGCCGGCAATTATGGATCGGAAGAAGACCGCACACGACGGTTGGTGCGCCCGCTCTGTTTCTTGCGATCGGACGCCACCGACAACGGCTATGCGCGGCCAATCGAGGGCATCCGTCCGGTGGTGGACCTCAATTTGATGCAGGTGATTCGAGTGGAAGAGTATGGCCACTGGCCCCTGCCGCCGCTTGCCGGCAATTATTCCGCTGAACGCGTCCCCAATCACAGGACCGATCGCAAGCCGCTGGTGATTGCCCAGCCGGAGGGCCCGAGCTTTTCTCTCAAGGGTCATCAGATCGATTGGCAGAACTGGAACTTCGTGATCGGGTTCAACGCCCGCGAAGGATTGACCATCCATCATCTGCGATATCGGGACCAGGGACGTAATCGTTCCATTCTCTATCGCGGATCGCTTACCGAAATGGTGGTGCCTTACGGCGATCCGAAGCCTACACAGGTGCGCAAGAACGCCTTCGACGTGGGTGAATACGGCATGGGCATGTGCGCCAACAGCCTGCGCCTCGGATGCGATTGCCTGGGGCATATCGAATATCTGGACGCGCATCTCGTGGACAGCCGCGGCGGAGCGTTCACTATCCCTAACGCTATCTGCATTCATGAGGAAGATTACGGAGTTCTTTGGAAACACACGGATCGGCGGCTTCCCGATCATCCGGAAGTTCGCCGTTCACGCCGCCTGGTGGTGTCTTCGTTTTCTACCGTGGAGAACTACGAGTACGGATTTTTTTGGTACTTCTATCAGGATGGGAATATCGAGTTCGAGATCAAGCTGACGGGTATTCTCTCGCTCGGCGCATTTCATGATGGCGAGAAGCCGGTGCATGGAACGGTAATCGCCCCACGTTTGTACGCTCCCAACCACCAGCACTTTTTTAACGTGCGGCTCGATTTCGATCTCGACGGGACAGAGAACACCGCGCAGCGCTTGGATGTAGTGGCGGATCCGGTGGATGAATCCAATTCGTTTGAGAATGCTTTCCACGTACAGGTGACAGAGCTCGCCACTGAGAAGCAGGCGCTGGCGCATCTGAAACTCGAGACCGCGCGGACGTGGAAGATTGTGAATCCGGCAGTGAAGAACGCTGTCGGAGAGCCGGTGGGTTATCGGTTCATGCCTGGCGATAATTCCTTTCCTCTGGCTTCTCCCAAAGCATGGTGGCGCAGGCGTGCGCGATTTGTCGATCATCACGTCTGGGTTACTCCGTATCGGGAAGACGAGCGTTTTGCGGCAGGTGATTACCCCAACCAAAGCGGCGGTGGGGACGGGCTGTCCAAATGGACCGAGGCGGATCGGGCCATCCTGAACCAAGACATCGTGTTCTGGTACACGTTCGGCCATACGCATATTCCTCGAACGGAAGATTACCCGGTGATGCCGGCCGCTTACATCGGTTTTATGCTGAAACCTAACGGGTTTTTCGATTCAAATCCGGCCAACGATGTCGCGCCGGAAAAGAAAAGCCCGGCGGCGGAACATTCGAGTCATTGCTGTCCCTGAGCTCGGCTGCCGTCGCTACCACTGCTGCCAGTCTCCGGGCAAAAAGACCAAGCAGAGGACTCTCTCCGAGGACCAAAACTGTCCGGATTTCGCCGGTTGCGCAACGCCACCACGTCCGCAAGCGGCTTGAAAAACTCGAGAAATCCATTCCTCCGATTGTTGATCCGGATGCGGAGTGGGGGGAGCTTAGCGGCTGTTCGCGACGACTTTCTCCGGGGCCAGCGTAAGAACACGGCGAGGCGCATGCTGCTGACCTCCAAAAGCAATTGCAGGAAGACGGTCCGGTGCGATTCCGGATAGAAATAATCGAAGGCTATCTCAAGCTTCAACAATATGGACGATGAAACTCTGAATCTGCTGAAAACCGTTTGCGCGGCAGGGCGTGCGCGGTCTGCATTTAATGACAATTCAAACGAACGGCTGCGGCAACTTGAAAAAGCAGGACTGCTAGACTTGGTCAGCGCGCCAAGCGAAGGTCTGAAGAGTCCGGCACGTCGCAGTTATTATCGACCAACGAATACAGGCAGGGCGAAGTGCCGGGAGTTGGACGATAGAGACGCAGACGCCGAGCAACCGCACGCCGACTACGCATTTAGCCCATTGATACTAGAGTCGATGGCCCTCGCCTGGGTCAGAACTATTCGGTAGTCTGGCTGATCTTAGGCGATTGGGAGGGCCCGGGAGGGCGGCCCGAATCAAGCCTGGATCGCACGTCTAGGAACTAAGCATGGTTTCTTGGAACGAGCGGTGGGGCGTTTTGGTTGATTGGGCCCGGGATGAAAACGTCAACAAACGCAATTACCCTCTGTATAGGATCTTCGGCGGGCTGTGATAGAAATCCGCTTGCGGGTAACGGTGTCGCATTCTCGGGCCTGACGGAAGAACGCCGCCGTGCATACGCGACGGCGAAGTCCTCTAACGCTTCGCTGCTCCCCGTCCCCCCGGGCTCCAGCGAGAGGAAATCAATTCAGGACTCTGGTAGTGTCCGCCGGTTCCGCGAGCGCCACGAAACATCAGTTCCAGACCGGCAAGCTAGTCAATATCGCCGATGACGCGCGGCTCTACTAGGGAACGAGCGTCCGATGGGCTGTTTTCACCGGGCAGGTCGATGACATCATCTACACCGCGCGCGGCCAGCGCATGCGGCGCCGTACCGGAGATCCCGGCAAAGGTTTGATTGTGGGCGATCCGGTCAAAGTGGCGATCGACAAGCACGAGCTGATCCTGCTCAATCCCGATGGCAAGGAAATGAAGATGAAGATCACCAAGCGAGCGCGGGCGCAGTATGGTCGGCGCCAAGAAAATAATTGGAGTGAACCTTCATTGCGCGTTGATCTCCTGCCATTTCTTAAGACATCCCAATGTATTTTTGTTAATTGATTCAGTACTTTGCCGGTGAAACATGCATCGCCTTAATGCCGTCAGGTAAGTGTCGGAGATGTGAAAGGAGAATTGAACATGCGTAAATTTTTGCCTGCGGCGCTGCTTGCGATAGCGATGGGTGTTGGTTCGCTTCATGCGGAAGAAGTGATCGTGAAGGTACGACCACCCAGGGACGTTGTTGAAACGCGCGTCGCGGCGCCAGGTCCGGGCTATGTGTGGATCGGCGGTTATCATCAGTGGAACGGGAACGCCTACGTTTGGGCGCCGGGCCGCTGGGAGCGTCCGCCACATGCGCACGCCGTTTGGGTGCGCCACCGCTGGGTTCACCGGCATGGAGGTTATGTGCTGGTGGAAGGCCACTGGCGGTAGTGATGATGGGGCCGTGGTCATGCTGCGGCCCCGTTGTGGATCAAGCGTTGCTGCACAAAGGTCATGCAGACTGTCCTCCCACAGCCCGCGATCTCCATGCTTTCGTTGGATGGTAGGAATAGACGCGGCCATCGACGACCTTGCCCTCGTCACTCTCCTGGAGAATGACGCATTCCTTGTGCCATGTGCCGGAGCGTTGTAGCGCTTCCAACAGTGGTTGCTTACAGATGACGGCGCATTCGAAGTTACTGTGCGACTTGACGACGGCACAGACCCGCGATAGACTCCCGTGCGCGTCCCTCAACTTCATAACGGTGGGTAAACGGGAGAGGTGACCGCGCTCCTGAAAGCCCCTAGTCCACCGCGCCCGATTCCACTTGATGTCCCCCGCCCGTCGGAGGTAATGTGCTCATGCGTGGCTGCCGACAATGCCCATTAAAAGGACCTATATGATATGAACGATTTGGTTGTGGTGGAAAAAATCGGCGCAGTGGCAGAGATTGAAAGCGCTAGTGCTTGACAGCGTTTCGTAACCAGATATCCGCCGTGTGTGTAACGTGGCGCTAGAATATTGCGTGGTTCAGACAGGGGCCTCTAGCCTGATCGCTTTTCAGGACGTGGTGAGAATTTATCAAGCATCGAGGGTACCGGCTAACGGTCTGGCATTGGCCGCAAGTTGAAGAGCTCCTAACTTTCCACCGGAATTACATCCACTCCCACGTGTAGAGTATGCCGGGCGCCACCGAGAAGAACACCGTGAATAGGACAGACATCGTTATAGTCGCGCCCCCAAGCTAGAGTGACGTGGCCGTCTGTGGGGACGCAATCGTTGGTGGGGTCGAAATCCACCCACCCGGTGTCCGGACTCCACGCCGAACACCAGGCGTGCGACGCATCGGCGCCTTCCAAACGCGCGCAGCCCGGCGATGGTATGGTTCGCAGGTAGCCGCTGACGTAGCGCGCTGGGAGGCCGAGCGATCGCAAACACGCGATCTCGAGGTGAGCGAAATCCTGGCATACGCCGCGGCGTTTTTCGAAGAATGTCTCCACCGGCGTGGTGACTTCCGTTGCTTCCGTATCGAAGCGAAAATCCTGATGGATTCTTCGCGTGAGATCGCGAACCGCCTCCAGGATCGGACGTCCCGGAAGAAACGAATCGCGGGCATAGGCTGCCAGTTCCGGTTTTGCGCCCACGCGTTCAGAATCGAAAACGAACTGGTAGGCGTCTAGAACCTCCAGGCTCGGGTGACCCTGCAACGAGAGGGGCACCATCTCCCAGCGGAGAGATCGTGAAAAATCCTGCGCGTCGACGTGGTGAACTTCCAGTTCGCTCCCCGCCTCCACCCTGAGGCGTCCGTGCGGCTCGCGCAAGGTAAAGAATGTCAGAACATTGCCGAAGTAATCGGTCCGCGTGGTAGAACTTTGAGGCGAGGGAGCTATGGCTATTCGGCTCCCGCTACAGCGCTGCCGCGCAAGATTGCGGGGGGTCAGTCGCAAGACATGGTGTGACACCGAAACCGGGTCGGCATAGTCGTAGGTGGTTACGTGCCGGACTCGATAAATCAAGTGGCGTGCTCCAATTCCTCCGCGTGACTGAAATAGGTATGTGTGATCGCGTCCGAAAATGTGGGCAACTCCACCTCCATTCCGCGGAGGAGTTGGTCCAGTAGCAAGCGGACGCCGTTTCTGTCCGGGACACAGAGCTTGCCGATATCGGCCGAAAACAGGTTGGATGCCGCTTCCTCCAAACGTCTTTGTTTGGAGCCTGGCCATCCGGATCCGGAAGGCATCCTGGCGAGAGACCGGCAATGCTCCCTGAGATCCTTCATTTGGAACGCCAGTGAGCGCGGATTAGCCTTGTCGTTCATAAGAAGATGCAGCGCCGGGGCGGCCTGCAGGGTGGTGAAATATCGCGCGCGATAAGTAATTGAGCTGTCGGCGACCTCGAGTAGCATTTCGAGCGAGGGCCAGGTTTCCAGACGGAGCGGTACGATGATCGCGCGGAAGAGTTTCAACATATGGATGGAGCGCTCGATGCGTCTGCCGATGTTGAGGAAGCGCCAGCCCGGGCCGCGAGTCATGTTTTCCATTTCGATCCCGCGCTGCGCCGCCAGCGTGCCGATACAGTGATTGAGCGCGGCTAACGCATCGCCCGCCGGGATGTATCCCCAGGCGGAGCCGCTATGCGCACGAGCCAGGTCGCCAAACTGGCTCACAACGCGGAGCAGATCGCTCGAAAGACGATCGCGCACATGCGCCGCCGCGCGTCCAGCCCTGTTTAGAATCCTATTCAGGCTGTCACCACGGTGCTCGTCGAAAATCTGCGAAAGAATGCCCTGCTCAAGTTCCTGCAATTCGTCAAGATGCCTTTGCGGATCGCTGGTCGCGGTCGAGGGGTCGGGAGTTTCGATGCAAGCTCGTAGCTTCATCAAAGACTCCCACTCCCCTTGTTCACGCCCTCCCGACTCGCCTGTGAGCCGGACCAGAATGCAGCGCAGGACACGGGCCAGGTGCTCGCATCGTTCGGCGTAGCGGCCCAGCCAGAAGATGTGGTCGGCTGCGCGGCTGGGAAGATCGCTGGTCTCGCCGCGGTTCAGAGCGACCGGCAAATCGCGTGGCCGTTGCAGAGATGCAGTACCGATTGGCCTATCTGAAAGAACCCAGGTGTCCTTGCTGCCGCCGCCGCGCTGCATGGACACCACCGGCGTGCCGAGTGAGGATGACACGCGAGCGAGTCCTCCGGGCATTACCACCCACGAGTCTCCCGAGGATGCCAGATACACGCGTAGTACAACTCTGCGGGGGGAGAGGGTTTCTTCGGACCAGACGGGAACCGTGGAGAGGTGCAACAACTCCTGTCCGACAAACTCATGAGGGCTCGCTTTGATGCGGTCCAACAATCGCGAGCGTTCGCCGGCGGCCAGTTTTCCTCCAAAAACCGGCTCCATCCCTTTTGATGGGAACGCCGGCTTGATCACCAGGAAATCCAAGTTGTCGAGTACGTAACCCAACGCCTTGGGCTGTCCGCACCACCAGGTGGCCACGGCTGGGAGCTTCAATGGCTCTCCCAGCATTCGCTGGCTGAGTCCCGGAAGAAATGGCATGAAGGCGGTAGTTTCAATTAAACCGCTGCCCAGTGCATTGGCCACCGCGACGTTGCCGGCTCGCACCGCTTCCAGCAGACCGGCCACGCCCAGGTAAGAATCGGACCGCAGTTCAATGGGATCGCAAAAACTGTCGTCCACGCGCCTTAAGATTACATCCACCGGCTTAAGCCCTTCGAGCGTTTTGAGGAACACACGGGAGTCGCGCACTGTCAGGTCAGCACCCTGAACCAACAGGAGACCAAGATAGCGGGCCAAGTAGGAGTGTTCGAAATAAGTCTCGTTATACGGGCCGGGCGTGAGTAGGACCATGCGCGGATGGGCACGGGGCGTTGGCGAGAGCGCCAGCAGCATATTGCGGAAAGAACGAAAAAACAAAGCCAACGGTTTCACCTGGAACTCGCGGAACAAATCCGGGAGCGTTTCCGCCAGCACGTTGCGATTCTCCAGTGCATACCCAGCGCCGGAGGGCGCCTGGGTTCGGTCGGAGAGCACCCACCAGTGCCCTTCCGGGGAGCGCGCCAAGTCTACCGCAAGCAGGTGCAGATACGTATTGCCTGATACGGGCAAATCGTGACAGGGCCGCCAGAAAGCGGGGTTCGCGAATACCAGAGCCGGCGGAATGTGGCCTCCGCGAAGCAATTGCTGCGGGCCGTAAAGATCCGCCAATATCTGGTTCAACAGGCGAGCACGCTGAATCAAGCCCTCTTCCAGTTGTGCCCATTCCGCCGGCGGAATAACCAGCGGAATGGCATCCAGGTTCCAGGGACGGTCCGCGCCCAGAGGATCGCCGTAGATGTTGTAGGTGACGCCGTTCTCTCGAATTCGCTGCCTGGCCGTCCTCCAGCGGTTAGCGAGTTCGTCCTTGCCGAGCGCGGTTAGCGAACCGATGAAGGTGTCCCAATGAGGACGAAGAATTCCGTTGGCGTCGGACATTTCGTCATAAACATCCGCCGTCTGGGGATAACCGTCGATGAAGCGCGGCGTCGCGATACTATGAGCGGAAATTTTCATTGAGGCGCCGCGCTCGCAGCCTCTGTGGACGCAGCGTGCGGCATTCGCCGCAAATCCAATGTCAATGGAAAATCCGGATTGCGTTCCTCCGCCGGTATCTGGATAACTCCCGGCGTATGTCCAATATCGCGGAAACGAGCCAAACGGCGGCTTTCAGCTTCTGAGGAATTGACCGGAAACGTTTCGTGCGATCGCCCACCAGGATGCGTCACGTGATATTCGCAGCCTCCGATCGCACGTCCGGACCAGGTGTCCGCGATATCAAACACCAGAGGCGTGTGCACGCCGATGTTCGGATGCAGACACGACGGCGGTTGCCAAGCCCGATATCGCACGCCCGCCACGAACTCGCCCCGCTCCCCGGTGGCGTGAAGGGGTACCCGGCGGCCATTGCACAGAACCACATAGCGTGAGTCCGTTAATCCCGTTACCTTCACCTGCAACCGTTCAACCGAAGAGTCTACGTTGCGGACCACGGCGGTTCCGGAAGCCTCCTCGCCCAGCACGTGCCAAGGTTCCAGGGCGTGTCGCAGTTCCAGGCGCATTCCACTTCGGGTTATCGACCCGATGAGCGGAAATCGAAACTCGAAGTGCGGAGCGAACCAATCCTGCTTGAATGCATAACCAGCCTCGCGGAGATCGGCTACCACGTCTTCCCAATCGAGTTGAACGAAGTGAGGAAGCAGGAACCGGTCATGCAGCGTGGTTCCCCACCAAACCAGTTTATGGCGGTACGGATTCCGCCAGAAATGCGCGATCAGCGCCCTCACCAGCAACTGTTGGGTGAGGCTCATGCGCGCGTGCGGCGGCATCTCAAAGGCACGCAATTCCACCAGGCCCAGCCGCGCTGACGCCGCTTCCGGCGAATAGAGCTTGTCAATACAGAACTCGGCGCGGTGCGTGTTGCCGGTTAAATCCGTGAGCAGGTGACGAAAGACGCGATCGACGAGCCATGGAGGAACCGGAGGCGCATCTTTGTCTGGAATCTGATCGAACGCGATTTCGAGCTCGTAGATGGAATCCGTTCGTGCCTCGTCCACGCGCGGATGCTGGCTGGTGGGACCGATGAACATTCCAGAGAGCAGATAGGAGAGCGACGGGTGGTTATGCCAATACCCGACTAGACTCCGCAGCAAATCCGGCCGCCGCAGGAAAGGGCTGTCCTCAGCTGTCGGCCCGCCGATTACGATGTGGTTGCCTCCCCCGGTCCCACTGTGCTGGCCGTCCAGCATGAACTTCTCCGTGCCCAGCCGGCATTCGCGCGCCAGATGGTAGAGTGCGGTGGTGGTTTGAACCAGTTCATCCCAAGACGCCGCGGGATGGACGTTCACTTCGATGACGCCTGGATCCGGCGTCACCTTCAGTACGTTGAGCCGGGGATCGAAGGGCGGCGTGTAGCCTTCCAGCAGCACGGGCATTTTGAGATAGGCGGCAGTGTCTTCGATCGCCGCAACCAGGTCCAGATAGTCCGCTAGATATTCCACCGGCGGCATGAACACAAACAGCTTTCCGTCCCGCGGCTCAATGCAGAGGGCCGGGCGGGCGATCCAGGCCGCGGATTCGCCCTTCTGCGGCGGCTTCACGTGGTCCGCGAGGGGTTCGGCAACATCCGCAACCGCCGGCTCGGTAAACAAGTGCCGCTTGCGTTCCGGTTTTTCGGGCAGGCTTGACCGTTTCTCGAATGGATCGGGATCGTAACTAAATGCAACATCCTCCGGCTTAGTCCAGGGAAGTGATTCGAGCGGCAACCGATACCCCACCGGCGAATCGCCCGGGATGAGAAACATTTGCTTTGACGCCAGAAACCAGGGCTGGCTGGTCCAGTGTGGGATGCCTGATCTGGCGGGAGTTCGCCGCAGCGGGAGCACGTAGCCAATTACTTTGCCCAACCCCTGTTCGAAAAGCCGCGCTACGCGGCGACGCTCGATTGGATCTTCCAGCTTAGGGTCCAGTGGATCGACATTGACCGGGAGCCGCCGCTCTTTCCACAGATAATAGAAAACATCTTCGTAAGCGGCGATGGTGTATGAGGAGTCCACTTGGAGACGGCGCGACAACGCGGTGAGGAACTTCAACGCGTCTTCGCTCGAGTAACCGTAATCCTTGCCGGCCTCGCCGATAAGCCTGGCATCCTCCCAAATGGCCACTCCGTCTTTGCGCCAATAGCAGCCGAATGCCCACCGCGGCAACGGCTCGCCGGGGTACCATTTTCCTTGCCCAAAATGAAGCAGCGCGTGGGGCGCGAAATGATCGCGTAGCCGGCCCAACAGTTCCACCGCTTGCCGGCGTTTCGCTGGGCCCAGCGCGGCAGTGGACCACTCGGCTCCGTCGGGATCGTCGAGGGAAACGAAAGTGGGCTCGCCTCCCATGGTCAGCCGCACATCGCCGGCTTTCAAATCGCGGTCGACTAAATTGCCCAGCGTTTCGATTTCGTGCCACTGGGCCTCGGTGTAAGGTTTGGTGACGCGCGGGGTTTCGTAAATTCGCTGAACAGTCATCACATGACTGAATTCCGTCTTCGCCGTGGACAACACACCACTAATCGGACCGGCGCTTCCCGGATCCGGTGTGCAGGCCAGCGGGATATGACCTTCGCCGGCTAGCAGCCCCGATGTGGGATCCAATCCAACCCATCCGGCTCCGGGAAGATAAACTTCGGCCCACGCATGCAGATCCGTGAAATCGGCACTTGGACCAGCCGGACCCTCGAGCGGCTTAAGGTCCGCCTGTAGTTGAATCAGATATCCGGAAACGAATCGACCCGCCAGTCCCAGATGACGCAGGATCTCGACCAGTAGCCAGGCCGAATCGCGGCAAGAGCCGCTGCGTAGCTTCAGGGTTTCCTCCGAAGTTTGCACGCCGTGTTCCATTCGGGTTACGTATGCGATTTCGTGCTGGACGCGTTGATTGAGAGCCACCAGGAAATCAATCGTTCGCGAACTCCCTGTGGGCACACTCGCCAAGAAAGCGGACAAGGCCGGTCCCGCCGCTTCTATTGTCAGATAGGGCTGCAAATCCCGAAGCGTCGATTGGTCGTAGGAAAAAGGATACTGCTCCGCGTTCTCGAGAAAAAAGTCGAATGGATTGAACACAGCCATTTCGGCGATCAGGTCCACTTCCACGAATAGCTCACGCACCGGCTCCGGAAAGACAAATCGCGCAAGATAGTTGCTCTGCGGGTCCTGTTGCCAGTTGACGAAGTGTTTCTCCGGCCTAACCTTCAACGAATACGAGAGGATGGGTGTCCGGCAGTGCGGCGCCGGACGCAGTCTCACCACCTGTGGCCCCAGGATGACCGGGCGATCGTAGCGGTAATGCGTTTGATGGTTTAACGCGACGTGAACGGCCATGTAGTGTTCAATCAAGAGAATCAGGGGCAACTTCATCGGTCACAACGTTAAAGTTCTTCAACCAGGCGGTTCCGAATGATGTCGTTATCGCCACATCGGCAGCATCCCGGCCGGTGGCCATCAGCACTCGTCCGATGCGCGGCGTGTTGTTGCGTGCATCGAACGTCCACCAGCGATTCTCCAGGTAAGCCTCGAACCAGGCGCTAAAGTCCATTGGCGGGTTGAGGGGAACACCAATGTCGCCCAGGTAACCCGCGGCGTAGCGGGCCGGGATGTTCATGCAACGGCAAAACGCAATGGCGAGATGCTGGAAGTCGCGGCAGACGCCGCGGCGGTCCGCGAACACATCCTGAGCGGTTTTCGTCGAGCTAGCGTAATTGTAGCCAAATTCGATATTCGAATGAACCCAGTCGCAAATTGCCTGAACGCGGGCCCAGCCCGGTTCGGTATTGCCGAAGAGGTTTCCGGCGGTAATCATAAGTTGATCAACCTCAGAATAGCGGGAAGCGAGCAGGAATCGCAGAACATCCGATGGAAGATCCTGCACCGGCGCCTGCCGCGCTGTGGGATTCACCGGATCAGGCTCGCCCGAGTCTTCTATCAAAGTCGAGTTGTAGAGTCGAAGTCGCCCTGCCTGGGCCAGGAAGCGGGAACAAATGTTTCCATACGAATCGTGATACAGCTCAATCGGCGCAGTAGGGCTGATCTGAAGTTCATCGGGTGCCCGCAAGTCAGGAATTCTGGATGGGTGCACATGCAACATTGCAACCATCGGGGCAGGCTCTGGAATGTCGAATTGAATATCGTAGCCTAATCGGATCAGCATGAGACTATCGATGGTGCCTTGCCGAGTAGGCAATGAGCGACGGAGATCTTTAAGCGCCCATCAACTTATCAGTTTAGCCGACCGCAGGGCGAACTGACGCAAAAGAAGCTTAGCCCGTTCCTGAAAAATGCGACAATGGCGATTGCGCCGCGCTCGAAAGGCAACCGGCTCAAGTTGTGAATAAACGAGTGCTAGTAATCTACCGGGAAGCTGACAGAGCGGCTCCGTATCGCGACGCACTGCTTGCGGCCGGATTAGATCCTGTTATGAGCGAAGCGAACCACCCGCTGTCTCTCGGCGATTCCGGAGGGCTGCTGCTGACAGGCGGATCGGATGTCGATCCGCGCCTCTACGGTGAAACAAGGCAAGCTGAAACGGAACCACCGGACGAAGAGCGTGACGCCCTGGAATCGTCGCTCGTGGAAGAGGCGCTCGCGCGCGATCTGCCGATACTCGCAATCTGCCGCGGCCTTCAGATTCTCAACGTAAGCCAGGGTGGGACCCTGATCCAGCATTTGGACCCGTTGCACAGGCATGAACGGACCGACGTCGGCCGTGAATTGCCGGTGCACCCGGTGACCATCCAGCCGGATACTCTCCTCTCCAACATCTCCGGCACTGATACCTGGCAAGTGAACTCCCGGCATCATCAGGCAGTGCGGACGGTCGCCGGTAATCTGCGAGTATCCGCGTTCGATCCCGACGACCGGACCATCGAAGCGCTGGAGCATCCCGACCGGCGATTCGTACTGGCCGTGCAGTGGCATCCGGAGGACCAGGCGCGCATTGATCCCGGCCAATTGAAAATCTTCCTTAGCTTCGGCGCGGCGATAGGCTGAGAAATCAAGGAAATCAAATGACATTTTGTCTCGGAGTTACTGTTGAGGAAGGCCTGGTGGGCATCGCCGACACTCGCGTCGTTTCGGGCTCCGAATCGCTGACAGCGCGGAAGGTGGCCACCTACCAGGGGCCCGGATATTCCTTCTTCATAATGAACTCGGGCCTGCGTTCCTTGCGGGACAAGGTCCTGCTCTGTTTCGAAGAAGCATTCAGCAAGCAGACTTCCGCTAGGGAACGCCTGTTCAAGCTGGTCAATCTCTATGCGGCACAGGTGCGGCGCACTGCCGATGAAGACGCGAAGTCTTTAGAGGAAAACGATTTTAACTTCAACATCTATTCTTTGATCGGCGGCCAGATGACCGGGGACAGTGCCCATCGGTTATTTCTCATCTACCCGGAGGGGAATTGGGTAGAGGTCGGACCCGACACTCCGTATCAGATCATCGGCAACTCGGGCTTCGGGAAGCCTATTCTGGAACGATCGTTAACACACACCGATCCGATTCTTTATGCATTCAAGCTGGGCGTCCTGGCGTTCGATGCGACTCGGCTGTGCGCCTCGAATGTCGATTTTCCGATCGACCTGGTTCTCTACCGGCGCGGAAGTTATGAGCTTGTGGAACACCGCTATGAGCGAGGAGATCTGAGCCAGATTTCCAGTTGGTGGCAGGAGCGCATGCGATGCGCCGTAGATGAACTGCCGTCCAAGTGGGTAGAGGCCGCATTCTCGAAGCTGGGCGGATCAGGACCGGTCCCTGGAACATCGTGAGCCGGAGGCTCGACAGTGTTTCAAAACAGCGGGACGCCTGACAATGCGCGGGTAGTCCTGCTTGAGCTGCTCTTGAGCGTGCCGCTTTCAGCCGGCCCTTCCGATCTGTGGAAACCACCTCATTCTACGTCTTCAAGTTGGTTAAATCGCCAGCAGTGCTCAAAATGCTCTGTGCCTGTTAATCAGCATTCGCGGTGGTAATCCGCCAGAACGTCTGATCCGTGATCGGTATTGAGGTTGCATTTTTGTGTACGTTCGCGACTCATAGCGCTTCCCAAGCGGCGGTGTGGGGTTCTCGTACGTGGAGAAGGTTTGTTTTGGGATTGTGGCGGGTAACTTTCGTTCCACCTCGTCGGAGCCCGGCCGACATTTTCGTGGACGTACCTCCGCCCCGTGAAAATAGAAGCACATTCCTGGCGTCAAGTAAAACCTAATCTGAATATGAGTCTGAGACTGATGTCTGTAGCGGCGTCTAAATAGCCACCCTTAAATAACTTGCCAGATCGAGGCGCTGATCTACACAAAACTATCCGCGGTATTCCGGCATAGGCCTTGAGCTGATTGGTGAAGGTTTGATACTTGGCGTAGGTCGCTGGCTGAATGCTGCGGTTTTTCACTTTGCCAGGTAGTCTTCCGTGGCTTCTAGGATAGTGATACGCGGCGTTTCCCTGTCGCTGGCGGGGCTGGAGAGTGAGATTTCGTGGCGCTGGCAATGGCTGGAGCGGCGCTAGCCCAGCTTCCGGCTTTCTCCAGATCGTCGAGGACGGCCTTGGCGGCGTCCCACTCCCATCTTGCTGTGCTCTGCCTGCGAAAACGTTCTGCGAGCGTTCCAGACGCCGTTATTGGGCACGCGCAACGCTTCCAGCCCTTCTTGCGTTCATCATGTTTGCTGCCGTGGAGTTGTTCGGGATGACCGGCTTTGCAATCGCGGCGATGGCGGCGGTAGAGCGCAAGAGCCACGCAGCGTTGTACCACCTTGCACCACGAAAATCTAAATTTGCTTTAAATGATTGAATGTGCGGCTCGACACATAGGTAACAGAACGT
>Ga0210388_10002156_pt1 | contig 15328 bp, 14 predicted proteins | sample IncBWC19OmetaG_FD_155485 | JGI IMG/M metagenome (GOLD analysis project Ga0210388, IMG submission 155485) | Forest soil microbial communities from Barre Woods Harvard Forest LTER site, Petersham, Massachusetts, United States - Inc-BW-C-19-O ...
GCGCCGGTCTTAAATCGACGTCACCGCCTGCACCATCGTCTTGGGCAGCTCGTCGTAGGTCACCAGCCGCCGCTTCGACCGCGTCTGGTCGGAGAGATCGGTCACCAGCAGCGGCTCCAGCTCGTAGGCCTCCAGCTGCTGCCCGTTCTCGCCCGTAATCCGGCTGATCGCCCCGCTGTCGAACGTCACCGTCGCCGCATCCGGAGCATGAAACGATTGCGGCCCGGGATGAATCGTAATGCTCTCTTCGGCCGCCGAGTACGTGCCCAGCGGCGAAGCCTTGCCGTCGCCGTCAACCGAATACCCGGCATCGCGAAGCTGCTGCGCAATGAACCGCGCCGTATACTTCTGCCCCGGCCGCAGCTCCGTAGGAGCCGCATAAATCTTCGCCGTATTCGCGAACAACGGCTTCTCCAGCCGCTCGTCCACAATGCGCCGGTATTTCACATAGTAGTAGCCGAAGAATGAGACAAAGAGCAGGAAGCAGACCGCAACCACCGCCCCCGCAGCAAGAAGAAATTTACGCGATGAAAACAACTGCCGTGCAGCGGTTCGCGCACCCGGCCCGGCGAATTTGATTTTTACAGCCAAAGAATTTTCTCTCTCAACATTCTATCGATTCCCACCCAAGCACGCCTCAAACACTGGGCGCCCACCTCAAACACCCAAACAAATGTCATCCTGAGTCAGCCGGATATGTCACATCTCGTTCAGGAACAGAGACCTCACTCCCTCCCCCACAGATGTCATCCTGAGCGAGCAAAGCGAGTCGAAGGACCTGCGGTTAATCTTTACGGCAGCCAACACCCTTCAGTTCAAAACCCACCACCCAATAAGACGTTCGGATGCAAAAAACAGAGCAAGAGACCTGCGGAAATCAGCAACTGCAAAGAAAGAAGTCCTTTACCCTCACCAACCTCCAACAAGAAATTGACCAAATAGGGACCCCGCCGAACTTCCTGCAGGGGAAGAATGACGCGAAGCGCGACCAGTCCCTTCCCAGGCCACAAACCCTCTGTCTACAATGGGCCGCAGCCGCCCGCACGCCCCAGGCGGAGGGTCAGATCATCCATGAGCGCATTCGCAGATTTCCCCCGCATCACGCCATTCCTCTGGTTCGACTCCAACGCCGAAGAGGCCGTCAACTTCTACTGCAGCATCTTCCCCAACTCGCGCCGCCTCGACGGGCTAAGCACCACCGAAGAAACCCGCGGGTCAAAGCCCGGAGTCCTCACCCTAGCCTTCGAGCTCGACGGACAGAAGCTGACCGCTCTCAACGGAGGCCCGGTCTTCCACTTCACCGAAGCCATCTCGTTCGTAGTTCGCTGCGACACGCAGCAGGAAGTAGACCACTACTGGGAGAAGCTCACCGCCGGGGGAGCCGAAAGCCAGTGCGGATGGCTCAAGGACAAATTCGGTCTGTCCTGGCAAATCGTCCCGGCAAAGCTACCCGACCTCCTCCAACACCCAAAAGCCATGCACGCCATGCTGCAAATGAAAAAGCTCGACATAGCCGAGCTCGAACGCGCCGCAGGAAGCTGAGCAGCTCCCAACCAATGTCATCCTGAGCGAGCAAAGCGAGTCGAAGGACCTGCCCGCGAGCGGAAGCCAAATTGGGCATGCAAAAAATAGATGTCATCCTGAGCGAAGCGGCCAAAGGCCGCGCAGTCGAAGAGCCTGCCCTGAGCGCAGCCGAAGGGACCTGCGGTTTCTTTCCACACCCCAAAAACCGGGTGCCCACGTCTCGCACCTGAGACGTGGGATCACACCTAACCAATCGCCGAGCGAAGCGTCTCCACCACCGCGCCAATCTCCACATCCACAGAAGAAGCCGAAGCCCGAGTAACCAGCTCGACCTTACCCTCCGCGATCTTCTTACCTACATTCACGCGGAAGGGAATCCCGACCAGGTCGGCGTCCTTGAACTTCACGCCCGCCCGCTCGTCGCGATCGTCCAGCAGCACATCGAACCCCGCAGCCTCCAGCGTCTCCGCAAGAGAAGTCCCCGCAGCCAGCAGCGCAGCATCCGAAACATTCGTAATCGTCACAACAACATCAAACGGAGCGATCACCGGGGGCAGCCAGAACCCATTCGCATCATTGTTCTGCTCGATCGAAGCCGTAAGAATCCGCTCGATCCCAATCCCATAGCAGCCCATGATCGGCGTAACTTCCTTGCCGTTGGGGTCGAGCACGCGCGCGCCCATCGCCTCGGTGTAGCGAGGCCCGAGCTTGAAGATGTGCCCGACTTCGACTGCCTTGCCGATCTTCAGCGGCGACCCACAAACCGGACAACCCTCACCCTCCGCAACATTGCGAATATCCGCCAGTACCGTCCACGAGAAATCACGTCCCGGAGTGATATTGCGGTAGTGATAATCCATCCTGTTCGCGCCGCCCACCATGTTCTTGCGGTTCTCGAGTCCCAGGTCGACGATGATATTCAGTCCCCCGGACATAAGCTCCTTGGTGTGCTCCAACCCGATAGGTCCCAAATAGCCAGCAGGTCCCCTAAAAAAGAGTTGCAATTCATCAGGCTGCATCGGTCGAAGCTCTGTCACTCCAAGCTTTGCGCCAGCAGGGCCGGATGCTTGTAGCGCAGCATTCAGCAAGCCAATTAGCTTTGTTTCATTGACGAAATGATCGCCTCTCAGGAAAACGGCAACCGGTTGTAGGCTTCCAGCGTGATGTTCGCCTTTAGCTTGCTGCTGTGTACGAACCTCTGCCATATACGCAACCGTCTTGATATCCGAAGCCGGAGAGATCTGGAAGAACTCCGCTACATCCGCAATCGCAGCCTTACCCGGAGTGAACACAAGCTCCGGTAGCCCATCGCCGGTAGGCTCCATCTCCGTCACCGCGCCCAGCCGCGAAGTAGCCTTCTCCATGTTGGCCGCATAGCCGCACTCCGCGCAGCTCGCAATCAAATCCTCGCCGGCATCGGTGTACACCATGAACTCCTGCGACTGCGATCCGCCCATCGCGCCCGAATCCGCCTCAACCGCCACAAAGCTCAGCCCGCAGCGGGTAAAGATCGCGCGATACGCCTGATCGTGCTTCGTGTAGCTCACGTCCAGCCCCGCCGCATCCATATCGAACGAGTAGCTGTCCTTCATCAGGAACTGCCGCACGCGCAGCAGACCCGCCTTCGGCCGCGGCTCATCGCGATACTTCGTCTGAATCTGGTACCAGATCTGCGGAAGCTGCTTGTAGCTGCGCAGCTCCTTGCGCGCAATATCGGTCATCACCTCTTCATGCGTCATGCCCAGGCACAGCCACGCGCCCTTGCGGTCCTGCAGACGGAACATATTCTGCCCCATGCTCGTCCAGCGCCCGCTCTGTTCCCATATTTCGGAAGGCATAATTCCAGGCAGCAAAAACTCCTGCCCGATCCTGTCCATCTCCTCGCGCACGATGGCCACGATCTTGTTGATCGACCGCTGGCCCATGAACAAATACGAATAGATGCCCGCGCCCAGTTGCCGAACATAGCCCGAGCGCAGAAGAAATTTATGACTCGCGACTTCGGCATCCGCCGGAGCCTCACGAAGAGTGGGAACAAAGAGCCTGGACCAGCGATGCATCGCGTGTAAAGTGTCTTTCCCGCCGCATCAACGACCGCGGCATGTAATTTAAATTCTTGAACCATCATTCTAAATGTTCAGAGAAGGGAAGGCCCCAGACGGCTCATACTTCCCATAGGACCAAACAGGAGCGCACACACTCCCATCCATTCATCAGGAGCAAAACGGAAAGATGACGCACCGATTCACCGTGCAGGATCAAATCGCAGTGCACGCGCCCGCCGAGCGCTGCTTCTTGTTATCCACCAGCGTGGAGCTCGTTCAATGCGACCTGAAAATGCGTCCCGTGCGAGGCCGCACCAGCGGTCTCGTACACGCAGGAGATACCGTCCGATGGGAAGGATGGCAACTCGGACTCCCGCAGCACCACGAAAGCCTCATCGACGCCTACGATCCGCCCGTCTTCTTCCGTGACCGCATGATCGCCGGCCGCTTCGCCAGCTTCGAGCACGAACACCGCTTCACTGATCAAGGCAACGGAACCGTGGTCCTCTCCGACGAAGTGCACTTCACCATGCCCTGGGGATGGGCCGGAGATCTCGTCGGCCAAACAATGCTGACGCCGCACATACGCGCACTCCTGCGCCGGCGCTTCATGCGTCTCAAGCGAATCGCCGAAAGCGAAGAATGGCGAAAGTATCTGCCTCAAACCTGAACAGGAGTCACCGCCACCCAAATTTTCGTCGAGAAATTCCCGCTCGCTGCTATCCGAAGTTCTTTACCGCTTCCTGAATCGCCGGACCAGCCTTCCCAAGGTCTTCTGGAAGCATCACCGGAGTGCACGCGATACTTGCGTTCAACGCCAGAAACCACGGCTCGGCAATCGAAGGAATCTCAGAAGCGTCCTTCATATCCAGAATGAGGATCCCGGTTCGCATACCGCATTCCGAGAAGAAATACGCAGCCTCAGGCTTCTGCTGCTCCAGAATTTTCTGAATGACCTGAAAGCCATCCTTTTTCGCAGACGCATTCCCCGCCTCAACGGGAATAGAAACTTTGAATAGAAATCGCATGTCTTTCCTTTCGGATTTCGGTGTGCCCGCGAACCTACACCAAGGAAGAACCTGCAATCAAACGAAATAGTCGTGCCGCAAGAAAAACGAAGTCATCCTGAACGCAGCGAACCGGGGTCCCCGGCGCGCGCGAAGGTCGCGCGATGGGGGTGGGGAAGCGAGTCGAAGGACCCACTGTTCCTCAACACACTAAGCACCCCGACCCCCAAACGAATGTCATCCTGAGCGACGCGTAGCGAAGTCGAAGGACCTGCGGTTCCACGCACGCGTCAAGGCCAATCCTAAACACCCACGGCCGCACACAAAACCGTGGCCAAGAAACAAAAGCCAAACCCAAACAACCCCCAGACCAATGTGTAAAAAGATCTTGCGCGAAGCGCGAACGCCTGGACGGTCAGTCCCGCGGATGCTTGGGACGGCCAGTCCAAATAAATCCGAACACTCGGGCCCCCGCTCCCGTCTTTGCGGATGAACACGCATGAATGGCACGCAAGGGAGCCCGCAAGGTTGGCCAGCAACGAGGACGCGGAATTCGAAGCGCTGGTAATGCGCCAGTCGCGCTTTGTCTTCCGTGTCGCCTACGCCATCCTGCGCAACAGCCATGATGCCGAAGACGCAGTCCAGGAGACGTTCCTGAAGCTCTACCGCAACAACACGTGGAAAGGGATCGAAGACGAGCGCGCCTTCCTCGCCCGCGCCGCCTGGCGCATCGCCGTCGACCGTCTGCCGAAAGCACAACCCGCGCAGCCTGAATACGAGCCCGCATCCAAAGCACCCACTCCCGAACAGGAAGCCATCGCCGCCGACTGGACCGCCACCATCCAAAGCATGGTCGACGCCCTCCCCGAAGAACTCCGTCAGCCCCTCGCGCTTTCGACATTGGACGAGCTCAACTCGCGCCAGATCGCCGCCATCCTCGGACTCCCCGAAGGAACCGTACGCACCCGCCTCATGCGCGCAAGGCAGATGCTGAAACAAAAGCTGGCCAGCCTCCTGACCCGGGGCACGGAGAACCGCTATGCGCGATAGGGAAGACCTCGTGCTCGACTCCGCGCTCGCCGCCTACGCGCCTCCGGAGCCAGCACCCGACCTCGCCGCGCGAGTCCTCGCATCCATCCGGCAGGAAGGCCGTCCAGCCCGCCATCCGCGCCCATGGCTCACCTGGACCATCGCAATCCCCGCACTCGCCGCGCTGCTGCTGGTCGCGCTCATGCCCGCCCATCATCAAAGGACACGCCCCGCCTCATCAACACAGCAAGCCGGCACGTCGCCTGCACAACAAGCCTCAGGCCCAGCGGATGCGAAGCAAATCACAACGCAGGACGCTCCGCAAGCAACAACAAAGCGCCATCGAGCAACCACGCAGCTGGCAGTTGAGAACGAACCCCTGCCAAAGCAGGAAGTCTTCCCCACGCCCACGCCGCTCACCCCACAGGAGCAGGCTCTCGCCGCACTGGTCAACAACAACCCCGGCAACGTGGCGCAAGCCGTAGCCGAGAGCCAGAAGCAGCCGGTCGAACCGCTTAGCATCGCCGCGATCCAGATCCCACTCATCAATCCGCCTGCCAAGGGCGAAAACTAAGGAGACTCCATGCGCAAGACCGCCATTTTAGCCGTCATGCTCTTTGCTCTTTCATTCCTCGCAGCACCCGCGCCGGCGCAGGAGACCAAAGCCCAGCCCGCCCCAGAGGTTCACTCTTACCGTCTCGATTTCGTCGTGAAGGAACTCGGCGAAGACGGTAAGGTCGTCAACAGCCGCGCCTATCACACCGGCATCGCAACCAACCACAGATCGACGCAGGTCCGCACCGGCACCAGAATTCCGGTTCGCACCACCGAGAAGGGCGGTGAAGTTCAATTTCAATATGTAGACGTCGGCATCAACATCGACTGCGGCAATGCCCAGGATGTGCCGGAAGGTCTCTTTCTGCAGATCTCGACGGATATCAGCAGTCTTGCGAATCCGGCCGGGAGCGCTGAGGCTTCCACGCCCATTATTCGCCAGAACCGCTGGCAATCCGACACCACACTCCCCCTCGGCAAGCCCACCACCGTCTTCTCTTCTGACAACCTCGAGAACAAAGGAAAGATGCAGGTGGAAGTAACCGCCACGCCTCTGCATTGATTCACACAACGAAAGCGCCGCAGGCGCTCACAGGTAGCTGAGCCACGCATCTCTGCGGCGCTTCTTCAACGCGGCAAACCACGCGCATAGCGGATAGAGCGCAACCACCACCACAATCCACACCACGTACACCATCGGCAGGCCGAATCCCCATCCCGGCGGCCGGGCCATCGGATACTGATCCAGCCCCGCAGACTCGAACATCCAGTGCACCTGCCCATAGCGCGCCGCGCACACCACAACCGCAATCAAATGGATCACCGTCAGGTGCAGCACGAAGTAAAACAGCGGCACGCGGCCGAACACCAGCAAAGGACGAAGCCATCGCACCGTCCCGCCATCGAAGGCCCACAGCAGCAGCATCGCCGGCCCCAGAGTCATCAAAAGAAAAAGTAACGATGGCGGATACTTATTCGTATTCAAAAACGAAAGCACCGTGAACGCCGCCGATTTCTGCCCCGTCCACCGTCCCGGATCGCCATAGCGATTCACCGTGCGCAGAATGACGAACGCCGCCGTCAGCCCCATCCCGAAGCGAAACAGAAAGAGCCTGCGCCGCTCTGCCGGCCAGCTGAAAATCCTCCCCAGCCCATATCCCGCCGCCGTCACTCCAACCCACGGAATCAGCGGATACGCCACGAACACCAGGTGCCGCGGATTCGTCACGATCAGACCCGGCACATGAAGAATCGTCCACACAGGCGCAAGCCGTCCGAAGGATTCCACGCGCACCCCATCCAGCAGATTGTGGCTCGCAATCATCGCCACGCCGAACGCCGCGACGAAAAACTCCGGAAGATAAACCAGCGCCGACAGCACAATCATCGCCCACCCCAGCGCCCACAGAACGATCAGCATCGTGAGGTGATAATCAAAATTGAATTGCATGCCGAAGCAGCGCACCACCACCACTTCCAGAAAGATCAGCCACAGCCCACGCACAAAAAGAAATCGCGACAGCTCGCCCTTCGACTTTTTCCGCAGTGACAGCCACGCCCCCGTGCCCATCAGCAAAAAGAAAACCGGCGCGCAGATGTTCGTGATCCAGCGCGTGAAAAACAACGGAGCGCTCGCCTGGCTGAGATCGGTCGGACTGATGTCGGACCTTCCAAAAAAATCGCGCACATGGTCCAGCGCCATCAGCACCATGACAAGTCCGCGCAGCAGATCGATCGACTCCACGCGCACGCGTTGAACGGCAAAGGTCCTCATCTGCAGCCGTAGTCTAACTTCCTGGGATGTCGATTTTCTCGCACCAGGTTGACCTCATGAACAGAGCGAAAGAAACTTCACGGCCCTGTCATAGCAAGGTCATTTACATGCTTCAGCTCAAAGTAGAAGTGCGGCCACACACCTTAAAGCAGAGAGGTTGCAGAAAATTCCGCGAGGGACCCCTTCACAACTCTCGGCAACTAACCTCAACCGTCATCCGTCAAAAGAAAGCGAGCGCGCCCACCGCGCCCCAGGTGAACCGATGCTCTTGCCACGCTTCGCGGTGCTTCTGGCCTTCGCCATCCCGCTCCTCAACACCGCCGCAAGCCAGTCCCAAACGCCATCCCAAACACAATTCCAGACACAGTCGCAAAGCCAAACCCGGCCAGCGCCGCGCCCCGCCTACACAATCCACGCCGACACCCGCATCGTCCTCACCGACGTCACCGTTACCGACGCCAAAGGCAACCCCATCCACGGCCTGCCCCAATCGTCCTTCCGCATCTTCGACAACAACAAACCGCAGGCCATCGCCTCGTTCGAAGAGCACACCGGCACGCCCGCCCTTCTGCCCGCCGCTGTACCTGTCAAAGCAAGCGCACCGGGCATCTACAGCAATGACTATCTCCTTCACCTGCCGCCCGCCGTCAGCATTCTGGTCCTCGACACCACCAACCTCGACATCCCCGACCAGATGTATCTCAGCTACGAGCTCATGCGCTTCCTCAAGGCCCTCCCCGGAAATCAGCCGCTCGCCATCTATCTGCGCATCGACTCCGGCAGCTTTCTCCTCCAGAACTTCACCACCGACCGCGCTCTCCTCGAAGCGGCCCTGCGCAAAGCCATGCCGCGCTTCCCGCCGCGCGATCGCGAATACATCAGCGACCTCGACACTCTTCATCAGCTCGCCGTCCATCTCAATCAGATCCCCGGTCGCAAGAACGTCCTCTGGTTCTCCGGCGGATCCACCCTCTATCTCCGTGAGGACGCCACTGTCTTTCAGAATCAGGCCGACTGGCGCAACCTCTACGACGAGCTCGAGCAGGAGCGCATCGCCGTCTACCCCATCGACGGCCGCGGCCTCACCATCACCGGCGGCCCTCGCATGTGGGACCAGCACGCCCTCATGAACGAGGTAGCGCAGGCCACCGGAGGCCAGGCCTTCTACAACACCAATGGCCTTACCGAAACCGCTGCCCATCTCACCGACGTCGATCGCAGCTACTACACCCTCACCTACTCGCCTCGCGACCTCCATTTCGATAACAAGTGGCACAAGGTGCGCATCGCGCTCGACGAGGGCCATTACCAGCTCAGCTATCGCCGTGGATACTTCGCCGACGGCAGCCTCCCCGCCGCTCAGAAGCCGCCTGAATCAAGAACCCATCTTCTCGAAGGAGGAGTAACGATCGAAGAGCCGCAGCAGCGCAGCCAGCCCATCCTCTTCGAAGCCCGCGTGCTCCCTGCATCCGACCCATCAGTCGCCGCGCAGCCCAGGATTCCAGACTCCAGAACCCCAAGCTCCAGGACCCCTTACTCCGCGCCCCCGCAGCCACCACCGAAAAAAGGATCGGTTCCATACTCCATCCACTACACGCTCCCCGCCAGCGCCCTCACGCAGCGAACCATCGATGGAAAGCTGAAAGTCTTCTTTCAGATCGCAGCCGTAGCCTTCAACAACTACGGCACGCCGATTGAGCACCGGCTCGAACAGGTGTCCATAACCCTCAACGCCGACGTGCTCCGGGTCCACCCCGACGCACCCCTGTCCATAGACCAGCAGCTCAACCTCGCCAAAGGAGAGAACTACCTGTATCTAGCCCTGTGGGACATGACCAGCGGCCGAGTAGGAACTCTGCAAATCCCCATGCAGGTAAACAAACCAACCAAACCCACCAACACCAATTGACCAAACAAAACCCCAATCCCCAAACCAACGTCATCCTGAGCGAGCAAAGCGAGTCGAAGGACCCGCTGTAGCCCTACACCCTGGAAGGCCCAACAACTCCGAACCCCAGCGCAACACAAAACCCCAACACTCAAACGAATGTCATCCTGAGCAAGCAAAGCGAGCCGAAGGACCTGCTGTAGCCCTACACCCTGGAAGGCGCAACAACTCCGAACCCAGCGCAACACAAAACCCCAACACTCAAACGAATGTCATCCTGAGCGAAGCGGCCAAAGGCCGCGCAGTCGAAGGACCTGCGGTTCCCCTCACGCGCTCGAAAGGGACGGGTTCCCAACCACGCTCAACGCGAGGGATGTCATCCTGAGCGAGCAAAGCGAGTCGAAGGACCTGCTGTAGCTCTACACCCTGGAATGCGCAACAACTCCGAACCCCAGCGCAACACAAAACCCCAACACTCAAACGAATGTCATCCTGAGCGAAGCGGCCACAGGCCGCGCAGTCGAAGGACCTGCGGTTCCCCTCACGTGCTCGAAAGGAACGGGTTCCCAATCACGCTCAACGCAAGGGATGTCATCCTGAGCGAGCAAGGCGAGCCGAAGGATCTGCTGTAGCTCTACACCCAACTCCGAATCCCAGCGCAACACAAAACCCAACACTCAAACGAATGTCATCCTGAGCGAAGCGGCCAAAGGCCGCGCAGTCGAAGGACCTGCGGTTCCCCTCACGCGCTCGAAAGGAACGGGTTCCCAACCACGCTCAACACAAGGGATGTCATCCTGAGCGAGCAAAGCGAGCCGAAGGACCTGCTGTTGCTCTTACAAAGCAAAAGGGCGATCAGAAACGTGCGCAGAGGCGCCCCAATCCAATCGCCCTTAAAGATTCGAACTGCGGAAAACGTATCCGCTAAGAACCCGCAGGCTCCGCGCTATGCCCCGCCGCTTCGCCCGGATTCACCAGATCGCGCAGCTCTTTACTTGGTTTGAAATAAGGAACGCGCTTGGCCGGAACATCCACCTTCGCGCCTGTTTTGGGATTGCGCCCGATACGCGGTTTGCGCTGCCGGATCCGGAAGCTTCCGAATCCACGGATTTCGATCTTATCGCCCGACTTCAGCGCACCGATCACTGCGTCAAAAATCGTGTCGACGATGACCTCGCCATCCCGTCTCGTCAGATCGCCCAGCTGTGTCACTTCCTCAACCAATTCTGCCTTTGTCATGGTGAGCCGCGCCCCGCCTCTTAGGATAACTCCTTTTAACAATAGTAGATGCGAGAAGTTTGTGCACTACTTTGAAAGAAATCACTGTTTTTCTCGCCCACCGGCTGTCTCATTCCCGGAACGAGCCCGATTCGCCGCCGGTTTTGCCCCAAAGCATCAATTGCCCTGTAATTTCAAGGAATTGGGGCGTATGATATTAGCTGGTATCCCCCAAAAAAATCACAGGTTCTTTCCGTGCCCGCTCAATACAGCATCGTGATTCCGGCCTTCAACGAAAGCGCTCGCATTGGCCGGGCTCTCTCGGATGTGCTGAGCTCCATCCAGAAAAACTCATGGGACGCCGAGATCATCGTCGTCAATGACGGTTCCAGCGACGACACAGCAGCCATAGTTCAGGGCTTCGCCGCCACCCACCCTATCATCCGCCTGATTCATAACGATGGCAATCGCGGAAAGGGATACAGCGTTCGCAACGGCATGCTCCAGGCCACCGGCAGCCTCGTCATGTTCACCGATGCCGATCTCTCCGCGCCCATGGACGAGGCCGAGCGCCTCTTCGCCGCCATCCGCGACGGTGCCGATGTCGCTATCGGCTCGCGCTGGCTCGAGCGCGGCCGCCAGACCATCCATCAGCCGCTCTACCGGCAGTTCTTCGGGCGCTGCTTCAACGCCGTCACCCGCATGGTCATGCGTCTGCCCTTCGCCGACACCCAATGCGGATTCAAAGCCTTCACCCGCTCAGCCGCCCAGACCATCTTCCAGCTCCAGCGCATCGAGCGCTGGGGATTCGACCCCGAGATCCTCTTCATCGCCCTCAAGCGCGGTTACAAGGTCCGCGAAGTCTCCGTCACCTGGGGACACGACGAACGCTCCCGCATCAGCTATCTAAGGGACGGCATCAAGATGCTTGAAGAGCTTGTCTATATTCGCTGGAACGCCATGGTAGGCGCATATAACCGCAAGATCGATGAATTCGTTCGCGAGATGCCCGCCGCCAAAGGCTGATCGCACCCGTCAGTTTTCAAAGGTTAGAGAATTGGCTCTGATCTCTTTCGTGACGTTCGGGGATCGCGGTAACGATTGCCGCAAACAACGGGATCGAACATGGGATCGAGTAAGGGGATCGACGCAGCCAGCGCGATCAGCCACAGAGCTTAATGCGAATCAAATTTCTCGGCTGCCACGGCGACGGCCAGCACTCCACACGCGACCATCACAGTCGCGCGTGATTTTCCCCTGAACAGCCGATCCATTCAAGCCCGTTTTCCTTGAGCAGTTGAGCACTGAACGTGCGCCGGGGAAACCTTTACCAAGGAAAAAAGCGCCTCAATCCAGGCGCTTTTTCGTAGGGGTGTGCGTCTTCGGAAACTTGATTTACGAGGCCATCGCTCGACCGGTGAGTTCACCGACTCGTCGCACATGGAGAGCGACCTTATCGACCACCCGGACGCCGCTTCCGGTCTGTTCCAGCATCAGTGTCTTGGAGCAGTCACCGCACAACCAGAAATGTTCCATCCGGTGTGCCTTCCTGATATCCCCATCGCCATCCGTGCTCACCGCGTCAAAGACAAAAATTCGCCCGTCCCGCAGATAGTGCAACGGCTTCGCGCATTGAGGATTCGCGCAACTCTTCAACATGGAATCTCCCCGCTACCAGGCCCTGTCCCGCTGTGCCTTGTTTGCTTCTCGTGCGTTGTCATGAATGGCAGGCTCGCGAAATCGACTCGCTCAAGCCATGTCATCGCCGCCGTAGGCCAACAACAGCCCAACCCTACTTGAGATGCCTTAAAACAGCATCAAGGTTTGCTTTTCTATGTCTTGAACCACATAGCCGCAGTCATGAACCACTTAGTCGCAGTTCAGTTATTCAGCCCATCCTCGCCAGGACCTGCAGTGAATCACCGCTGCATAATCGGAGATGGCCTGCCGCTGCCCCTACGTAGATATCGGCAAATCCATCCCCGTCATTACCCGCTTCAACCCGCCGCTTCCGGTTATGCGAAAATAACCAGTCGGTCAGCACTTTCCGGCCAACTCATATATCTAGATGCCAATCCTGCGTTCCGCCTTTATCGCTCTCTCCCGCAATCGGTCCCTGCGACATTTCTCCGAAAGCTCCTCGCTCGGCCGCCGCATGTCCTCCCGCTTCGTCGCCGGCATGACTGTCGATGAGGTACTCCGAGCTGCCGAAGCCATCCAGCAGCAGGGCATCGCGTCCACCCTCGACAGCCTGGGAGAAAACGTCACCACTCCTCAGGAAGCTCAGCGCTCAGCCGACATCTACCACCGCCTGCTCGACGCCATCCAGTCCCGGCGCCTCAATGCCAACGTCAGCGTCAAGCTGACTCAGATGGGCATGGATCTCGACACCCATCACGAACAGGCCCGCAGCATCGTCTCCGACCTCGTCGATCACGCCGTCGCTGCCAACACCTTCGTCCGTGTCGACATGGAAGGCTGCGAATACACCCAGGCCACTATCGATCTTGTCCGCGCCCTGCATGCCAAGCCCGCCAACCGCGGCCACGTCGGAATCGTCATCCAGGCCTATCTCTACCGCAGCGCCGCTGATATCGCCGCGCTTACTCAGGAAGGCATCCGCATCCGCCTGTGCAAAGGCGCCTACAAGGAGCCGCCTGATCTAGCCTACCCGCAAAAATCCCACGTCGATGGTAACTTCGTCAAGTTAACTCGGCAACTTCTTGATACTGCAGGGAACGCCAATAACGACGCGGCCTCCGTCGCAAACAACGGTAGCGTTACCGGGATTTATCACGGCATCGCCACGCATGACGACGCCATGGTCGAGGCAGCGAAGAGTTACGTAAAAGAGAAGAACATCGACCGTCATAGCTTCGAATTCCAGATGCTCTACGGAGTCCGCCGCGACCTCCAGCGCGCCCTCGTAGCAGAAGGCTACAACGTCCGCGTCTACGTCCCCTTCGGAGCCGAATGGTACCCATACTTCATGCGCCGGCTAGCCGAACGCCCAGCCAACGTCCTCTTCTTAGCCAAAAACATGCTCAAGAGCTAAACAGGAGACAGGGAAGACCTAGGTAGCGAAGAACCGGATAGCCGCGCATCCGCGTCTCGCGCCGAAAACATGGGATCGCCCCAAAAAAGGAATGTCATCCTGAGCGGAGCGTAGCGGAGTCGAAGGACCTGCGGTTCCCAGCGATCTGCGTTTCACCACAAGAACCCACGCACCAACGGCCGGGCGCCCCACGTCTCACAACTGAGACATGGGATCCCCCAAAAACACGAATGTCATCCTGAGCGGAACGAAGTGGAGTCGAAGGACCTGCTGTTAGCACGCACCCTCACCAGCCCCCGCACCACCCCCAATGCCCGACCCCGCCCCGAATGCTCCAAAATCCCCCCGTCCCCCAAGGAGCCAGGCGCATGACCGAAATCGCACCCACCGAAGCCCCGCGCCTTGAAACCGGCCGCCCCCTCCTCGTCGCCGGCCTCGCCGACCATTTCAACATCCAGACCGCTGCCACCATCCCTGACCTCTGGCGGCGTTTCGGTCCCCTCATCGACACCATTCCCGCGCGCCTCCACCACACCACCTACGGTGTCGGCTACAAAGCCGACGGCAAAGGCAATTTTGACTACCTTTGCGGAGTCGAAGTCTTCTCCCTAGACAACCTCCCCGCCGGCATCACCGGCCTCGACCTCCCCGCCCAGCGATACACCGTATTCACCCATCGCGGACACATCTCCACCCTCCACCTCATCTGGCGCCACATCTGGCACACCTGGGTCAACATCTCTGGACACGCCGTAGCCAGCGGCCCCAACTATGAGTTCTACGGAGAGGACTTCAACCCGCAGGCCGGAACCGGCACAGTAGAGATCTGGCTCCCAATAAAAGAATGACCCGCACCAGCCCATCCAAAAAAATGTCAAGCCCAGCATCCGAAAGCAAGCCGCAACCAGCACATTCTAAAGAGCAACTCCAAAAGAAAAATTGGCAGAGAATTAAAGCCAGATAGCTAAACTGGAAATAGAAGAAACGAAAGAAAAGGCGCAGCCCAAAGCTGCGCCTTTTTCCATTAACCAATGCTGGAATAAGTGCGCCATAAGATGTTGATTTTTAATAGGTTAAATGTCAAGCATCTCGAGCCTAAGATGTGAGACCCACAAAATCCCAAAACCACACCAATCCCGCGACCAGCTTTTTTAGCCGACAGGTCCTTACCTGACCGCCTCTTACCTGACCCAGCCAAACCCAGGACCCCACATGTCCGAATTCACTGAGAAG
>Ga0210388_10002157_pt1 | contig 15326 bp, 12 predicted proteins | sample IncBWC19OmetaG_FD_155485 | JGI IMG/M metagenome (GOLD analysis project Ga0210388, IMG submission 155485) | Forest soil microbial communities from Barre Woods Harvard Forest LTER site, Petersham, Massachusetts, United States - Inc-BW-C-19-O ...
GCGGTTATGAGCCGCCAGCTCTGACCGCTGAGCTATGGGCCCAGCCTTGTACGGAAACGCCGTGTACAAAGAAGGGGGGAAATCTACACCGCCGATCCTCGACTGTCGAGGCGAAGGACCGACGGAAAGCGAGGTCACGGGGAACCGCGCCGCGCGGGTTTCTGCCGGCGCCTTCTGCGAGTGGTCGCCGTGGTCGCCAGCAGCAAGAGTCCGGCGAGGCCCGCGCCGACCGACAGCCCCTCGCTGCCGACGGCGCAGTGACATCCGGAGCTGGCGGGCGGCGGAAGCCCGCCGTCGCCCGTCCCACCGTCGGAGCCCGTGCAGACGGCCGTATCCCAGATCGCCTGCATCTCCTGGTAGTTGCAGCTGTCGAGGCACAGCTGCTGGACGCAGGGCTTGATCCCGGCGACCTGGTCGTAGCTCATCACCGCCGTGACGGTCATCCCTTCGTCGGTCGAAGTGGCGAGCGCCCAGCCGTCGCTGTAGTTCTTGCCCGAGAGGTAGAGCGTCGACTGCCCACCAACGACGCGCTCGCCGAGACCGACCAGGTGCGGCTGCGGGGTCAGCGTCCAGGGTGAAAAGGTCATCCCGGCGTCGGTCGAGCGGTAGCCGGCGCCCATCGTACCGCCGCCGCCGCCGGCCAGATTGACGAGCGCGCCCACCAGAACCGTCCCGCTGGCCAGCCGCGCGAAGGCGCTGAGCGCGCCGTTGGCGACGGTCAGCGGCATCGCGAAGGTCATCCCGCCGTCGCGGGTCACCGCCAGGATCTCCGACGTGGCGCCGATCGCCCGCAGGTAGACGAGATCGCTCTGGGCGCTGTCGACGGCCAGGATCCGGACGATGGTCGGGCCGAGCGGCGCCAGCAGATCGGTCGGCGTCCAGCTCTGTCCCCCATTGGCCGAGCGGACCAACACCGGGTCGTAGCCGGTGCTGGTCGCCGTCACGTAGGTCAGGTAGACGACCTGGGGATCGCTGCGCGCGATCTCGATCCCGACGATCGACGCGCCGGCCGGCGCGGTGTAGAGCGGCGCAGCGGCGAAGGTGGCGCCCCCGTCGGTCGAGGCATAGACGGCTGCCAGTCCCGCCGCGCCCCCGTCGGCGGGCGGCGACGCTGCCGCCAGGACGTGCATCGGATCGGAGGGGTCGGTGAAGAAGTCGGAGACCTTCTGGCCGGCGAGCGCTCCGGCTGCGCCCTGCCAGCCGCACGATTCGTCCGCGGAAAAAGCCAGCCCCGTCACCGGCGAGAGCGCGTAGAACCGATCGGCCGGCGGCGCTCCGACCGTGTAGACGTTGGCCATGGAGGTGACCGGCTGCTCGCAGGTCCAGACCCAGCTCGTGCCGCCGTCGTCCGACAGGATGAGCCCAAACGTGGTGGCCAGGCCGATCTCCAGCGGCTTGTCGAGCGGCAACAGGATCCCCAGCGACCCAGGAATGCCGTTGTTCGCGCGCGCGATCCGCGAAAAAAAGGGCGAGCCGACCGAGATGGCGACCGACACGACGACGACCATCCGCAGCCCGACCGCCGAGGCGGCATTTCGAAAGGCGCGCTTTACTGGCGAGGCGCGCATCGATTCGTGCCATTATGCCCGCGCTCGTCCCGGCGCCGATGCTCAAAATCGAGTTCGAAACGTACGCACTGGCCAACGGGCTTCGGGTGATCCTCCACACGGATCGATCGAGCCCGCTGGTGGCCGTCGATCTCTGGTACCACGTCGGCTCGAAGGATGAGGTGCCCGGCCGGACCGGCTTTGCCCACCTGTTCGAGCACTTGATGTTCATGGGATCGCGCCACGCCCCCTACCCGGCGTTCGACGCGATCATGGAGAGCTGGGGCGGCCACAACAACGGCACCACCAGCAACGATCGGACGAACTACTACGAGATCGGTCCGCGCAACCTCCTGGAGACGTTCCTCTGGCTGGAGGCCGATCGCCTGGCCACGCTGCCCGACGTGATCACCGCCGAGGAGCTGGAGAAGCAGCTGAAGGTGGTCCAGAACGAGCGCCGCCAGTCGTACGAGAACCGCCCCTACGGCCGCGCCGAGCTGGCCATTCCGGAGGCGATGTACCCGGCCGACCACCCCTACCACTGGCCGACCATCGGCTCGCACGAAGATCTGGAGGCGGCCACCGTCGACGACGTGCGGGCGTTCTTCGATCGTTTCTATCGTCCCTCGAACGCCAGCCTGGTGGTGGCGGGCGACTTCGATCCCGCCGAGGCGCGCGCGCTCGTCGACCGTTACTTCGGCTGGCAGCCGAAACGCGAGCCGCCCCAGCGTCCACCCCACCCGGCCACGCCCCGTCTGGCGGCGGACGTGGAGATCTCGCTGACCGACCGGGTACAGCTGCCGCGGCTGCGGCTCGCCTGGCACACGCCGGCGCTGTTCGCGCCCGGCGACGCCGACCTCGACCTGGCGGCGCACGTTCTGGGCGGCGGCAAGTCGAGCCGGCTCTACCGCGCGCTGGTGTTCGAGCGGCGTATCGCGCAGGACGTCTTCGCCTACCAGGGGTCGCAGATGCTCAGCAGCGTCTTCCACATCGGCGCCACCGCGAAGCCGGAGCACGACCTCGCCGAGATCGGCGTGGCGATCGACGCCGAGATCGGGCGCCTCGCCGCCGAGGGGCCGACCGAGGCCGAGCTGGCGCGTGCCCGCAACACCCACCTGGCCGACTTCTACAAGGGGCTCGATCACCTGCAGACGCGGGCCGATCTGCTCAACCACTACCAGAACCTGCTCGGGGATCCCGACGGCGTGGGACGCGACGTCGGCCGCTACGCCGACGCCACCCGCGCCTCGGTCCGCGACGCGTTCGCCCGCGCGCTGGCGGGCAAGCGACTCGCCTTGCAGACGCTCCCCGACCCGGTGACCGCGTGATCGAAGCGCCAACGGCGATGACCTCGGCGCCGGCGGTCGGGCCGCTTCCGAGCGTGGTCCCGCCGCACGCCGACCGCTTCACGCTGTCGAACGGCCTCGAGGTGGTGACCGTGCGGCGCGAGGTGGCGCCGATCGTCTCGGCTGCGCTCATGATCCGCAGCGGCGCCGGGAACGACCCGCCGGAGATGTCGGGCCTGGCCTCGCTGACCGCGGAGATGCTCGATGAAGGGGCGGGGACGCGCGACGCCCTCACCCTGGCCGACGAGCTGGAGCGCCTGGGCGCCGATCTGTGGCTGGGGAGCGGCCGTGACGGATCGCAGCTTTCGGTCCAGGCACCGCACGACACCTTCTTCGCGGCGCTGGACATCGCGGGCGACGTGCTGGTGCGCCCGCGCCTCACCGAGTCCGACTGGGAGCGCGTGCTGGCCGATCGCAAGACCGCCAACGCGCAGCGCCGCGATCAACCGGAAGCGGTCGTCAGCGTCGTCTCCGATCGCCTGCTGTTCGGCGACGCCCACCCCTACGGCCGTCCGGTGGAGGGGTTCTCGCGCACCCTCGAGCGCCTCCACCTCGACGATGTCCGGGCCTTTCATCAGACGCACTGGCGGCCGAACCACGCGTTTCTGGTGGTGGCCGGAGCGTTCGACGAGGCGAGCCTTCGAGCGCGGCTCGAAGCGGCGCTGGGCGGCTGGACCGGCTCGCCGCCGCCCGAACCGGCGGCGTCGCCGGCCTGGCCCGCGCGCCCGCGCCTCTGCATCGTCGATCGCCCGGGCGCGCCTCAGAGCATCGTGCGCCTGGTGGCGCCCGGCACCGATCGCCTGTCGCCCGATCGCCCGGGCCTGGCGATGCTGAACGCCATCCTGGGCGGCAGCTTCACCAGCCGGCTCAACTTCAACCTGCGCGAAAAGAACGGCTTCACCTACGGCGCCTCCTCCAGCTTCGCCTTCCTGCGCCGGCCGGGCAGCTTCGCCGCGCGCGCCGCCGTGTTCGCCGAGTCGACCGCGCCGGCGGTCCGCGAGATGCTGGGCGAGCTCCGGGGCCTGCACGAGCGCCCGGTCACCGCCGACGAGCACGCCAAGGCGCGCGCCACGCTGCTGATGCGCGTCGCCGAAGGGCTGGCCACCACCGGCGGCATCGCCGCCAGCTTCGGCGACATCGGTCTTTACGGCCTGCCGCTCGACGAGCCGCTCCGTTTCGTCGCCGCGCTCGAGCGGACCACCGCCGACGATCTGCGCGCGCTCGCCGCACGCTACATCGACCCGGAAGCCGCGAGCATCGTCATCGTGGGCGATCGCGCGGCCATCGAGCCCGGCCTGCGCGAGCTCGGCCTCCCCGCGCCAGTGATCTGCGACGCCGACGGCGACCCTCTTTAGGTCGCTCCGCTCGGTTTCTCTTCGGGGGCGGGGAGAGCCGGGGAGCTCCTCGGCCTACGCACCCGAGGGGTTGGAATCGTCGGGCGGAACGACAGAGCCGCCCGACTCAGCTTCGGCCGAGGAGCTCCCCGGCCCTCCCCGCGCCTGCGTTCCACCTCGGCTCCGCTGCACGCGACCTTCCCGGCCGGGCCCGAAGCTCCTGCCCGCTGAACGCGACCTGCGCGCGGAGTGGAGCGCGGCTCTTCGGCAGCGAGGGGGACGGGTGTTCGGTCGGCCGGAGCTGAGGCAGGCGGCTCTGTTGTTCCGCCTGCCGATTCCAACCCTTGGGTGCGTAGGCCGACCGAATACCCGTCCCCCTCGCCCCCGCCGAAGAGTCTGAGCGGAGCGGCGTCAGCCGCTGGAGGCGACGGTGCGGAGGGTCTGGCGGAGCTTGCTGCGGGCGCGCATCAGGCGCGTGCCGACCGTCGAGCGCGGGATGGTGAGCTTGTCCGCGATCTCGTCGTAGCTGCAGTTCTCGAGGAGGCGCAGCTCGTACACCTCGCGGAACGGCCGCTCCAGATCGGCCAGCGCGGCATGGATCTGCTCCTGGGTGATCGTCTCCCAGGCCTCCGGCACATACGGTTCGGGGCTGGCGACCTCGTGGTCGTCGAGCGAGAACGAGCGCGGCTCGCGGGCCAGGCGGCGGCAGCGATCCAGGAACAGGTTGTACATGATGGTCATCAACCAGTGCCGGAGGTTGGTGCCGGGCGTGAAGCTCGCCTTGCCGCGCAACGCCCGCTCGTAGGTGTCCTGAACCAGATCCAGCGCATCCGACCGGCTGCGCACGAGGCGCATGGCGCGGGCATAGAGCACCGGTTCGTACCGCGAGGCCATCTCATCTGGTTGCATGGCCTCTCTATTGAGCAACGGCTGTGCCGTTCACAAGTCTTTGAAATTATTACGTATGTCTTTTGGCGCCCCGCGCGACTTGCGCAAGGTTGCACAACTTGCGCAACTGCCACTTGCCGAGTTGGGGCGCGGATCGACATACTGCCGGGGAAGACGATGCGCGGACGGACCACCATCGTCGCTGCCCAGACCGACGACAGCGCGGAAAGCGCCTTCCTTCTGGTGGTGGGTCGTGACTCGTACGCCACCTACAACCTGCCCGCCACCGGCTCGCTGACGATCGGCCGGGGCGAGAGCAACACGGTGCGGATCGACGACCCGCTGGCCTCGCGCGCGCACGCCTGCCTCCACGTGGCCGAGGTGATGTCGCTCGAGGATCTGGGAAGTGTCAACGGGACGCGCATCAAAGATCAGCCGATCCAGCGCGGCGAGCGCGTCTCGATCCGGATCGGCGACACGATCCAGATCGGCGCCTCGGTGCTGATCGTCCAGCGCCGCACCGCGCCGGTCGAGGCGATGCGGCCCGAGACCTTGCGCGACGCCGGCCTGGCGATCGAGGGGGGCGCTCCGCCGCGTGGCGAGGCGATGCAGAGGGTGCATGCGCTGGCCGAGCGCGCCGCCGCGGGGACGATCAACGTCCTCATCACCGGGGAGACCGGCGTCGGGAAGGAGCTCCTGGCGGAGACGGTGCATCGCGCCTCGCCCCGGCGCGACGGGCCTTACGTCTGCCTCAACTGCGCGGCGCTCTCCGAGACCCTGCTGGAGAGCGAGCTGTTCGGTCACGAGCGGGGCGCGTTCACCGGCGCGGTGGCCGCCAAGCCCGGCTTGCTGGAGACCGCCGCGGGCGGCTCGCTGTTTCTCGACGAGGTGGGCGAGCTGCCGCTGGCCACGCAGGCCAAGCTGCTGCGGGTGATCGAGACGCGTGAGGTGACGCGCCTCGGGAGCGTGCGCCCGCGCCGGATCGACGTCCGCTTCATCGCAGCGACGAACCGCGAGCTCGAGGCCGAGGTGGGGCGTGGCGCGTTTCGCCAGGACCTCTACTTCCGCTTCAATGGGATCACGCTGACCATTCCCCCCCTGCGGGCGCGCGTCGAAGAGATCCGCTACCTGGCCGAGCTGTTCGCCCGCCAGATCTGTCGCGACCTGGGCCGCGCGCCGCCGGTGCTGCCGCCGCCGATCATCGCGCTGCTCGAGTCGTACGCCTGGCCGGGGAACATCCGCGAGCTCAAGAACGTGGTCGAGCGCGCGGTGTTGCTCAGCTCGAGCCCGATCATCGGACCCGAGCACCTGCCGCTCGACAAGCTCTCGCCCGGGGTGGCGCCCGGGAGCACCCCGTCGCCGCGCGTCGACACGCAGAAGATCACGGCACCGACGGAGCGCGACAAGATCATCACCGCGCTGAACGCCTGCGCCGGCAATCAGAGCCGCGCGGCCGAGATGCTCAACATGCCGCGGCGCACGTTCATCAACAAGCTCGACCTCTACAAGATCCCGCGCCCCAAAAAGAAAAGCGAAGACGACACGGAAAACTAGATCGCGTGAGGACGCGTCGTCAGAGCTTGATGCGCAGCGCGACGCCCAGATCGACGGCCGGGTAGTCGGTCAGCGCCGCCGGATTGGGGAGGGCCGAGATGACGGCCTGATTCTGGGCCACCAGGCTCGGTGGCAGCTCGAACCGGAACTCACCGCCCAGGTGGCCGTAATGGACGCCGGCAAACGCCTCGAAGGAGAGGTGGGTCAGGATGGTGACCGAGTAGTCGAGCCGGGTGATGAACGACTCGTCGGAGATGTTGGCGAGCGTCGAGAGGGTGAAGGTGGTGTAGTTCCAGGAGTAGGGCGCCGGAAGCGTCAGGTAGACGGCACCGTACTGCCTGCCCAGATAAAAGAACGGGAAGGCCGAGGTGTCGCCGCTCAAGAACGCCGCCTGGAGCAGCGCTGGATAAGCCGACGTGTTGTCGTAGCCCGGGTGGTTGTAGAAGTACTCGACACCGACGGTCCACATGTCGTTGTCGTTGTACTTGCGCGAGTAGCTGATCCCGCCCACCGCCTGCGTCTCGTAGCCGGTGAAGCCATAGAGCCCCGCCGGCATCGACCCCTCGGCCGGGAACTCGTGCTCGAAGTCGTCCCCCGGACGGACCGCGACGTCGGCGTAGACGTCGAAGTCGTAGATCCCTGTCGACAGATCGAATCCGTAGCGGGGCCTGTGGCCCCGGGCCAGGTAGGTGTCGGCGCCGAGCTCGACCCCCGCCAAGACCACCTCGGCGCGGAAGGCGCCGGCCACCTGCCCCAGCGTCGGCGTGGGGCTGTTGGGATCCTCGGCGATGGCGAACCCGTAGAAGTTCCACCCCTTCTCCTCCCAGGGGATGTTCAGCTTGAGCATCGTGGTGCCGGGACGCGCGTCGAACACGTCGAGCGGGTTGCGCTTCTCCTGGTGCAGGTAGTCGGTCGGCTGCCAGAACCGTCCCGTCCCCCAGCGCACGTGCTGTTTGCCGGCGGTCACGAAGACGTGCTCGAGGATGTCGAACCGGATCCACATCTGGTCGAGCAGCGTGGCCGGACCACGCGTGTCGCTGAAGGTCGAAAATCCTGTGGGGCTGGTGGCGCTGGCGAACGCCCCGTTGGAGCCGGTCTGGCCGTTCTGCGGCAACGCCGTCCCGTTGGGCGGCAGCGTCGGATCGTAGCTCATGCGACCGAGGATGAAGGCACGCACCCGGGGGTTCGGGCGGGCGTCGAGGTAGAGGTCGAGCAGGCTCGGCGCGGAGAGCGACCAGGCCGCGGGGGCCTGCCCCCCCGACGCGGTGGTTTGCGCGCGCAGATAGAGCTGGCCGCCGATCTGGAGCGGGTTGTCCGGCGCCACGTAGTCGGCGAGGAACTTCGCCTCGCCGCCGCTGCCGAGCAGCTCTTGATCGCGGGCCGTCCCGCCGGCGGCCTCCGCAGCGGGCGCGGCCGCGGGCGGCGCGGCGACGGCGGCCGAAGGCGGTCCCGGTGCGCCGGTGGTGGGAGATGGAGGCGCAGTCGTGGCCGGTGCGCTGGGCGACGGCGTCGGGTTGGGGGTCGAGGCGCCGCCTCCGAAGAGGTCCTGCTCGCTCGGTCGATCCTCCGCCCGCGCGCCTGCACCGAGACCGGTCGCGAGCAGCGCGACGCCGAACGCAGCGACCGATCGTCTCATCATCTGCTCTTGCTCTCGAGCCAAGCCTTGGTGAAGAGGTTCTGCGGCAGCGCGTTCGGATCGACCGACTTGATGAGCACCAGCGTCTGGTTGGCCTTCTCTACCTCGTCGTAAAAGCGGATCTCCTCGGGGTACCAGGTGTCGCCGTTCTTCGACGGGCTGAAGATCTTCTTCCACTTGGTGTAGTACGAGGTCCGCAGGAGCCGTCCCGACAGCGCGTACTCCTGTCGCTTGAGGATGTTCTTGGTCGCCTTGTCGATCCAGATGTGGACGATCGGGAAGGCGAGATCCTGCCCCGGCTTGCCGGTCAGCTTCAGCTTCTGCGCGGTGTAGACGCCCAGCTTCTCTTCCCCTTCGTCGGCGGGGTCGTACTCCTCGGCCAGGCGCGACTCGTCGAAGTCGGAGCGCCGCGAGTTGGTGCCGCCGATCCGCTCGCGCTCGGTGCGCCGCTCCCACTTGCCGACCGACGGGTCGTAGAACCAGAGGTTCTTGTCGATGCGCAGGTAGCCCTGCCCGGCCGACGACTTGGGCGCGGTGAAGAGGATCATGAACTTCTGATCCGACGAGCGGCGGAAGTACTCCGTCTCGTAGACGGTGTCGACCTTGTCCTTCTCTTTCTGTTCGAGGTAGGCCTGCGCGCGCCAGTCGCCGTTGTTCTTCTGGCGATCGTCGACCATCTTCAGGAGGTCGACCATCTGGGTGCCGGTGAGCGCGGCGTACGCGCGCCCTCCCGAGCCGACGCTCGGCAACAGGTTCAAGGTCGCCGACGCAGCAAGCGCCGCCAAGATCCATCGTTTCGTTTGGTGGTTCATGTTTGGTTCATCCAAAGTGGGACATGGCGTCGACCGGCTGCAGCCGCGCCGCTTTCATCGAGGGGTAGAGCGCGGCCACCGCCGTGACGAGCGTGATGGTCACGACCGACTGCACCAGCAGCGAGCCGTGCACGGACAGATGCAGGTGCGGTGACATCAGGAAGAACTGCAGCCCGGTCGGCACCGGGACGTGCGCCGCGTTGAGCCCGGCGGCGATGGCGGCCCCGGCGATCACGCCGCCGATGGTGGCGCCGAAGCCGAGCATGATCGACTCGAGCAGGAACATCCAGAGCACCTCGCGCCGGTGCATCCCGATGGCGCGCAACGTCCCGATCTCACGCGTGCGCTCCCGGATGGCGATCCACATGGTGTTCATGATGCCGATGATGATGATCGCGATCAGGATGACGATCAGCACCGCCGACAGTCCCTGCAGCGCCTTCAGCGTCCAGGTCATGAACGAGATCTCGTCCTCCCAGCTGGTGATGTCGAGCTTCTGTCCGGTCCAGTCCTCGCGCGAGACCGACTGGAACTTCATCCAGAACGCGCGCGGGTCGGGCTCCATCAGCCGGTAGCCGGCCTGATCGAGCGCCAGACGCAGGTTGGCGGCGATGGTGGGGATGCGCTCGATGTCCTTCTGATTGAGCAGGATCTGGATGACACCCGTCGAGTCTTGATTGAGCTGATAGAGCGCCCGCAGGCTCTCGATCGGGATGAAGGCGTTCCAGGTGCTGAGCAGCCCCAGGCTGTGCGCGATGGCCACCACCCGCACGTCGATGGTGTTGTTGGTCCCGCGGGTGGTGGGGGCGGAGATCGTGAGGGCGTCCCCGACCTTGGCGCCCAGCTTCTCCGACTGGTTGTCGAAGAGGAGCATCGTCCCCGGCTGCGCCAGATCGTTCAGGTTGCCGCTCACCAGCTGCAGCACCTGGGCGACCTTCGGCTCGCTCTTGATGTCGATCCCGGTGATGCCGAGCTGCATCGACCCGGTGTCGGAGACGACCTTGGCCCAGCCACGCCCGCGCTGGACCGCGAAGGCCATCTCGGGAACCGTCTTCTTGACGATCTCCAGGACCTTCTTGTAGTCGGTCACCACCGGCGCCGCTTGCCCGGCGGTCACCTTGTAGAAGCCGCCCACGTTCACGTGGCCGGTCGAGAGCGTGGTGGCCGTATCGATCATCGTCTCCCGCACACCGGTGGACAGACCGTTGAGCAGGACGAGGAGCGCCGTCACCGCAGCGATGGCCAAGCCGAGGAAGAGCGTGCGCCGCTGGTGCTGGACCAGGTTGCGGAAGGCGATCGTCAGATCGACGAAGAGCTTGGAACCGACGTGGCTGGGCATAGCTATTCCTCCTCCGCCATCGCCTGGCGGGGCGTGACCCGCATGGCGATCCAGGCCGGGTAGAAGCTGGAAAACGCGCTCACCAGCAGCACGATCACGAACGCCGCGATGACGTTGCTGGTGCCGATGAAGGGGTAGAGGCGCGGCCCCGAGAAGAAGAAGAACCAGATGTCGGACTTCGCAGGGACCCCGATCTTGCCGACGATGGTGACGATCAGCGCCCCCAGCCCGGCGCCCAGGCCCCCGAAGATGACGCCGACGACGATCGATTCGACGACCAGCATCGCCAGGATGAAGCGCCGCTGGGCCCCGATCGCGCGCAGCGTGCCAATCTCTTTCACCCGTTCCAGCGTGGCCATCACCAGCGCGTTGTTGATGATGACCAGCGCGATGATGAAGATGATCAGGATCGCCACGTAGAGCACCATCCGGATGACGTTGACGAACTGCCCGATGAGACCGGCGGCCTGCTGCCAGTCGATCGCCTTCAGCGTCAGCCCGTCCTCCTTCCCCTGCGCCTCGATCGCCGCCATGGTCTCTTTGATCTTCTTGGGATCCTTGACGATCACGGCGGCGTTGAGCACCACCCCCTGCTCCACCTCGCCCGCCGGGAAGACCCGGCTGCGCGCCTCTTCGCGCTGCAGCTTGCCGCCCAGAGACTCGCCGAGATCGTGCGTCACCGCAGAGACGCCGGGCGTGGTGGTCGCCTGGATGTGGCGTGGCGCCTTGGCCGCGGGCGCGGCCTCGGGCGCGTCGGCCTTGCCGAACAGCTCGGCCTCCGCGTTCTCGCGGCTGATGTCGTGGGCACCGGCTTCCTTTTGCAGTGCCTGGATCTCGGCCAGCTTCGCCCCGCTCATGAAGCCGTAGAGCTCACGGAACGAGACCATGTCCATCAGGTTGAGCGCGCCCGCCAGCGTCGACTTCTCCAGCCCCTGGAACTGGAAGGTGCCGTAGACGGGGACGTTCACCGACTGCACGTAGCCCGAACGGGTGAAGGCCTTGATGGTGAGCACGTCGCCGATGCGGACCCGATAGAGCTCCAGCGAGGGGGCCAGCTCCTTGTAGAAGAAGTCGTAGCGCTGGTGGAAGTTCTGGTCGTCGGTCTGGAAAAAGTTGGCCAGGAGCTTGCCGACGTCGGTCTCTTGGCTGCCGAGCTCGCGCTGGAGCTTCGCTCGGAAGTCGATCGTCTTCTGCGCGTCGAGCTGCAGCAGGATCTCGCGCACCTGCGAGGTGTTCTCCCGGACCATTCGCTTCAGATCGGGATCGGTGGCGATGGTCTCCCCCTGCGAGTCGACCCCCTCTTTGATCTTGTCGAGCCGGCGGGCCGCCTTCAGCTTGAGCTGATCCTCGTAGACCTGCTTGGCGAACAGGAACCCGCGCTTGCCCGGCGGGACCATCGTCCCCTCGACGATCTTCATGCGATCGAAGGACTTCTGGAACGCCTGGAAGTCGGTGCCGACGTAGTTGAGGAACAACAGGTCGGCGTCGGCCGCCTGACTGGCGATCCGGTTCTCCAGGAACTCGAGGCCGTTGAACGGATCCTTGTCGAAGTCCTGCCAGAACTTGTCGGAGGCCGCGCGCGTGACCGCCTCGGCGTCTGCGGGATCGATCGCCTTCTCGTCCAGCACCGCCTTGGCGTTCTTGAGATCGCCTTGCAGCACCGAGACGATCTGGCGGACGTGCCCCTTCTCGGCGGCGATCTGCGCCTGCGCCCGTGCCCTGTCGGCGTCGGTCTTGGCGTCGCGCTCGGCCTTCACCGCGTTGCGCAGCTTCTCGAGCGCGAGGTCGATGGTGTTGCCCGAGGTGACCAGCGCCCCGCTGATCCCCATCGGCACGACCGACTTGACGTTCGGCACCTTCAGCAGGGAGGCCCGCACCTTGGAAAAGTCGTCGAGCTGGGTGATGTCCGGATCGCCCATCATCATCCGCCCCATCACCTCCAGCGGATCCTTGGACTTGGCGTTGTAGACCTGGATGTGGCCGGCGACGCTGCCGATCACGCTGCGGCTCATCGACGCCACCAGGCTGTCGAGCAGCGAGTTGCCGGTCACGACCAGCATCCCGCCGAAGAAGATGATCCCACCGACGATGATGGTCTTGAGGCGGCTGGCGAACAGATTCCGAAAGGCCATCTGCGCGACCACCCCCAGGGTGGCGAACCAGCCGCTCACACCTGTGCTCCGTGGGGCTGGGTTGCCGCCACGCCGGGGGTCACGCGATCGACGAACTTGCCGTCGGCCAGCCGCACGATGGCGTTGGCATGGGCCATCACCTTCTGGTCGTGCGTCGAGAAGATGAAGGTCGTCTTCTCGGTGCGATTGAGCTCCTTCATGAGATCCAGGATGTTCTGCCCGGTCACCGAGTCGAGGTTGGCGGTCGGCTCGTCGGCCAGCACCAGCTGGGGCCGGGTCACCAGCGCCCGCGCGATCGCCACACGCTGCCGCTGTCCGCCCGACAGCTCGCTCGGCCGGTGGTTGGTGTACTCGCGGATCCCGACCTTCTCGAGCAGCTCGAGAACCCGCGCCTTACGCTCCGGCCCGGAGAGCTGGCGCTGCAGAAGCAGCGGCAATTCGATGTTCTGAAACACCGTCAGGACCGACACCAGGTTGAAGCTTTGGAAAATGAAGCCGATGGTGCGCAGCCGCAGATCGGTCAGCGCCCGTTCGGAGAGCTGGCGCGTATCCTTGCCGGCCACCTCCACCACTCCTGAGGTGGGCGTGTCGACGCAGCCGATGAGATTGAGCAGCGTCGTCTTCCCGCTCCCCGAGGGGCCGGCGATGGAGATGAAGTCGCCGGCCACGACGTCCAGCGTGACCCCCCGAAGCGCCGGCACGACGACCTTGCCGAGCGTGTAATTCTTGACCGCATCACGAACCGAAACGATGGCCTTCATGACGTCCTTTCCGACTGTCCCGACATTTCCGAATCGCCGACCGGCCTGGACAGGGTTCCGTCGATCACGCGGCAATAGTCCGGCGTTTCCCCCCTGTCAAGGCGCAAAGCTGTTTCAAACCGACGGCGATCGACTACATTTGCGACCGTTTTCATCTCGTCGCCAGGAGAGACCACATGAAGAAGCTCTGGTTCCCGTTCGCCGCCCTCATCCCGCTCGCCCTCGCCGTTTCTTCGACCGGTTACGCCGCCGGCGACAAGCCGCCAGCCGCGGCTGCTCCCGCGGCTGCCTCCGCCCCCGCGCCCGCTGCGCCCGCCCCCGCGCCCGCCGGCGTCACCACCGCGACCTGGTGGGGACACGCCGCCTGGATCATCACCACCCCGGCCGGCGCCACGATCGCCATCGATCCCTGGCTCGACAACCCGAACGCTCCGAAGATTGATCACCCGAAAACCTTGGACGCCATTTTGGTCACGCACGGCCACTTCGACCACGTCGGAAACGCCGCCGAGCTGGCCAAGAAGACCGGCGCCAAGCTCATCACCTCGTTCGAGCTGGCCAGCCTGATTGGCGCGCCCAACGCCGAGGGGATGAACATCGGCGGCACGACGATCGTCAAGGACGCGACCATCCATCTCGTCGAAGCGGTGCACTCGGGCGGCTTCGGTCAGGACAAGACGGGGCCCAAGTACAGCGGTCCGGCGCTCGGCTTCGTCATCGAGATCGCCAAGGGGCCGACGCTCTATCACGCCGGCGACACCGACGTGTTCTCCGGCATGTCGCTCATCGCCGATCGCTACCACCCGACGATCGCCATGCTCCCCATCGGCGGCCACTTCACGATGGATCCCGTCGGAGCCGCGCTGGCGGTCAAGCTGCTCAAGGTCAAGACGGTCGTCCCCATGCACTACGGGACCTTCCCCGCGCTCGTCGGCACGCCCGACGAGCTGCGCGCCGCCCTCAAGAAGGAGAAGAACGGTGCGAAGGTCGTCGAGTTCAAGCCCGGCGAGCCGCAGACGTTGAAGTGACAGCGGGCTGACTCCCTCCTCCGCCGCCGCACGCTTCACCTGGCCCGCCATGTGATCCAGGGCGATTATTCAAATTTGACTATAGGCGGTCAAGAGGATTTTTCGCGCTTGCGATGCCCGGCGCCCGGCCGCGAAACCTGGGCCGATTTTCCCACCTCATAGGTCCCCCGACCGAGCCGGCCGATGAGCGTTCGGGCCCAGGGGATCTCGGCGTTCAAGATCGCGTGCATGCGATCGTAGAGCTCCTTGACGTGATCGGGCGTCTCCGGCGGATGGATCTCCTTGCGCGAGAACTCCAGGTGCTTGAGCGCCCCCTCGAGCGCGGTGATGCGATGCTCGAGCGCCGCGGTCAACTCGGCCGCGCTCAGACTCGGCATGAAGCAGAGGGCCGGCATCAGCTCGTCGAGCGGCGGCGCCACCTTCCACCAGGTGGCCCGCAGGAGGGTCTGATACTCCTTTTCACCGTCGGGCGTCAGGCTGTACTGCGTGCGCTCGGGGCGTCCGCCGATCTGCCCGGTGCCCACCACCTTGAGGAACTTCTCCTTCGTCAAGGTTTTGAGCGCGTTGTAGATCGATCCGGGCGCCACGTTGGCCCACTGGTCGACCCGCCACGACAAGAGCTCGCGGCGGACGTCGTAGCCGTGCACCGGCTGGAAAATGCGCACCGCGCCCAGGACCAGCAGCCGCGTCGACGACATCGCGGCTCAGGTCAGCTTGATCTCGACGACCAGATCGTTCGCCAGCCGTTCCAGCTCGGCGCGCAACCTGGCGACGTCGGTGCCCGGCGAGACCCGAACGTGCGCGCGTGCCTCGAACAGCATCTCCGCCGACATCGCCGCGCTCACCCGGTTGGTGATCAGCTCCTCGACGTTGACCCCCTGCCCGGCCAGGAGCTGCGAGATCTCGCGGACGATCCCCGGCCGATCGAGCCCGACCAGCTCCAGATCCA
>Ga0210388_10002159_pt1 | contig 15322 bp, 16 predicted proteins | sample IncBWC19OmetaG_FD_155485 | JGI IMG/M metagenome (GOLD analysis project Ga0210388, IMG submission 155485) | Forest soil microbial communities from Barre Woods Harvard Forest LTER site, Petersham, Massachusetts, United States - Inc-BW-C-19-O ...
TGTAAAAGGAAACGGCCTTGTCCTCGTTGGTGCTGATGAGCTCGTTCCAGCCGAGCGAGCCGGGCTCACCCATCAGCCAGGTCCCCATCGACTGCACGCTCTGCCAAACCGCGAACACCGCGCCGGTCGGATCGGCGGCCACCGCCATGTGGCCCTGCCCGATATCGAGGGGACCGAACAGCACCTTGCCGCCCAGCGAGGCGATCTTCTTGGCGCTGGCGGCCGCGTCGTCCACCGCCACGTACGACAGCCAGTTGGGCGGCGCGCCCATCTTCTTGGCCTCCTCGCCAAGGAGGGTGATGCCGCCGACCTGCTTGTCGCCGAGCGCGGCCAGGCCGTAGGTCCTCCCGCCCATCGGGACGTCGGTGATGGTCCAGCCGAAGAGCCCCCCGTAGAACTTCTTCGCAGCGGCCACGTCGGTGGTCCCGAGCTCGATCCAACAGAATGTCCCCGTCGCCGCTTTGGTGATCTCTGGCATCGTCGTTCTCCCCGTGAATGTGTGGATGCTGCCGGCCGCAAGGCTAGCGCACGGGTGCCGCGACAGCTTTGATTGTGTGCCGGTGTCGTCTGGCGCGGGGGTCAGTCCGCTCTAGAGGCAGCAGACTGTCTCGGGTCCCGTCGGCGTGGCGGCGCCGCCGATCGCCGAGGTGGGTGGACAGGAGGCCTGCAAGGGCGGGTAGGCGTACCCGAAGTTGCCGCAGGCGATTCCCGTTCCGGTGCAGCTGCTGGTCTCGCACTGGAGGGCGCAGCAGGTCCTGGAGCCCGGGGCGGTGCTGACGTTGTAGCTGGTGCTCCCACTGGACGAGCACTGCCCGAACGAGTTCGGCCAGAACGACAGGTTGCGGGGGTAGGTGGTGCCGCTCAGCAGCTCTTTCGAGCAGTCCCCAGGCGTCTCCGTCCCGCAGCCGCAGGCCGCGCAGGCGCGGCTGTCGCTCAGACTTTTGTACCAGGTGTCGGTCTCGGCCGAATAGCCGGCCGGACAGGTCAGGTTTCCATCGGCGCGGACGCAGTGATCGGTGAGCTGCGTCAGCTTGGGGGCGCAGACGTAACCGGGGCTGCAGCCGCCCCCGAGGCGGTTGGCGGCACAGAACTTCTTCTGCGTCGTCCACGAGGTGGCCGGCAGGGTGGGTGTCCCCGACGCCGCGCAGGCGCTGTCGGACTGGGTGAGGCCGCTGACCCGGTAACCGGGCGCGCTGGTCAGGATGGTCCCTGCCGGCTGCACACACATCGCGCTGCTGGTGACCGTCCCCACCAGTGTGCCGCCCGTGTTCGCGGTGTCGGCCGAACACGACGCCGCCGTGGAGTACGAGTAAAGCGAGACGCTGCAGCTGGTGGAGGCGGTGCACGAGCAGCCGGTGCAGGAGGTCGCCGCCGGGATATTGAGCCCCTCGTTGAGGGGCGTCTCGCCGCCGGTGAAGTTGGATGGGCAGGTGGTGGTCGCCGTCGCAGCCTCGACGCCGGCCTGGAAGGTGCTTCCGGGAGCGGCAACGCACTCGGTGGTCGGCGTGCAGGCCGGATCTTCGCAGTCGGTCTTGCCGTTGCAGTCGTCGTCGATGCCGTTGAAGCAGTCCTCCGCCGACGTGAAGACGCATGCCGCGCCCCCGGCGCCGCCGGTCCCGGTTCCGGTTCCGCCGGTTCCGGTTCCGCCGGTTCCGGTTCCGCCGGTTCCGGTTCCGCCGATGCTGCCGGCTGCGCCACCCCTACCGCCCGCGCCCCCGGCGTTCACGCCACCGGTGCCGCTGGTGCTCGTTCCCCCGGCGCCGCTCGCGCCGCCGGTTCCCGTCGGTCCGCCGGCGTCCGAGCCGCCGAAGTGGAGCGTCAGCGTGCTGCAACCGCTGGCCAAGGTCACCGAGCCGGTCGCGCTGCCGATCGCCGCGCCGCCCGAGGAGGAGGCGGTGACGGTGACCTGGACGGTCTGGCCCGCCGCATAGCCGTCGGGGAAGTCGATCTCGATCGTTCCCGTCGCCATGCCGGCCTGGTGATCGAGCTGATGCTGCCGCGCGGGGGCCCCCGGGGCCGACACGTCGACCACCAGCTGGGTGGCCGCCGCGGTCGCCGGGTCGAAGGTGAGCGTGACCAGCAGCGTCCCAGACTTGCAGGCGTTCGTGCTTCCACAGCTGGTGGCGCCGAGCGCCAGCGCCGCGAGCGCGACGATGGTGGACTTGAAGCGGGAAGAGGCGGACGTCATGGCACCACTCCGATCGAAGGCGACGGGTCTTTGGAACCGCCGCTCAGCGCGACGATCAGGATCGCGGCCACCACGGCGGCTCCGCCACCGACGGCGACCCAGAACCAAGGATTGCTCGTCAGCGATCCATGATCGCCGGCTTCGCTCTTCGGTTGATCGACGAGCGTGACGGGTCCGGGCGCGGTCGGAACGGCGGCGGGCGGCGCGGTGGTCGCCACCCCGACGGGTGCCACGGGAGGCGGCGCCGTCTCGGCCGCCGCGGCCGGCGAGATCGGCTCGGTGTTGGTCGGTGGAGAGGTGGCCACCTCCTTGTCGTGTTCGATGGCCTTCTTCAGCTCCTCGATATGTTTCTCGACGTCCGCGCGCTGCCCCGGGCTTCCGCCATAAACGCGCACGTAGTTCTGGTAGAGCGCCAGCGCGCGCTCCTTGTCGCCCGCCATCCGGTGGGCCTGGGCGGCGTTGTAGAGCAGCGCCGGATCAGGCTTGAGCTCGAACGCCTTCTCGAAGTAGTCGGCAGCGGCGGCATATTTGCCGAGCGCGAACGCCGCGGTCGCCTTTTGATTGTAGGCGCGCGCATCTTCTTGCGAGGCCGCCCGGCGGGGCGCTGCGGAAGCCAAAACGAAGAAAACAACGAAACCCAAGACCCCGTTCCGCAAGCCTCCGCGCACGATCATCCAGGATATTGTCGCCCGTTTTTCGGATTGCAGCAATACGACGCCCCCCGATGCGCCCCGCGAGCGGGGGCGCCTGGCAATGCGACGGGCCGACAGCTGGCCCAGTGGGCGTCAGGGACCGAGGGCGAGCTCGCCGAGGGGCTCGCCGCCCCAGCCGCCGCAGCCCCGGCTCGATCCGTGGCCGATCTCGCAACGGTGGATCGAGAATGGAATTCGGGTCCCGGCGTGGGCATCGGCGAATCCCAGGGCCGCGAGCGGGACGGCCATCTCGATGACCCACTCTTCATCGTTGTCGCCGATCTTGTTCAGGGTTCCGTCGCGATCGACCGCGACGCGGGCGTGGCTCTCCCAGCTGCGATCGCAGACCCGGCCGGTCGGGTCAGTTCGGGAGGGGCGGCAGAGCGCATCGGCCACCGTCCCCAGCACCGACACGGAGATGACCCGGACCTCGTCGCCGCGGCCGAACTCCAGGTGGAAGGCGTCGTCGCGTTCGACGGGCCCGTCGTGCGCGCGCACCCTCCCCTGGAGATCCAGGTCGCCCGCGTAGAGCATCAAGTAGAGCTTGCCGTCGCCCCAGCGCGCTTTGGCCTCGGTATACGGCACCATCCCGTTGCCGGCCGAGTCCTTGAAGTTGCGCGTGGTGCCGGTGTCTCCCTCCCACAGCTTTTTCCCCTCGAGCTCCGCGTCGATGACCACCGGACCCGCGATCCGTGGCACCACCAGCGCCGCCGGATCGGCGACGGCGGGCCTCGGCGCCCTGGTCGCCACCGCCGGCACGGCGGGCACGGCCGCCTCGGCCCCCGCCACCGGCGCGGCGCGCGCGGACGGCGTCCGCCCGCACGCACCACCGGACAGCAGGAGGCCGAGCCCCAGGATCGCCAACCCGTCGAGCGACCTCACGGCAGGGTGGTGTTCGCGTTCGACGAGCCGTTGGCGTTGACCGCGAACCGGAAGTTCGCGTCGGCCACGTTGGGGACGATCGCGCCGGCCGAGGCGTTCGCCGACTGGTAGGCCTGGGTGACGATGGCGCCGTCGCTGGCGCGGCGGGTGACCACGGCGTAACCGTAGTCGGGCCCCGCGTCGAGCGGCGCGCCGCCGCAGCCGATGATGATCTCGTACGCCTTGGTCGACCCGAACGAATCGCCGTACGGCTGGGTGCCGCCGGGGAGCTGAATGAGGTGCGTGTGCCCGGTGAGCGACAGCGTGATGTTGCCGGCGGTGAACGCCGGGGAGATCAGGTTCTCGGACGGCGTGGTTCCCGGCGCCGTGTTGGCGTTGGCCGGCTCGTGACGGACGATGAAGGTGTAGGTCGTCTTCACCGCCAGCGTCGATTGCAGCCAGGTCTGTTGGGTCGTGTTCCAGGCGTTGGCCGCGACGAACACCAGCTTGGCGCTCCACGAGCCGTCGTTGGCCAGATAGAGCGCGGAGAACCAGGGGCTGGTCTGGCTGGTCGACGGCGAGAGGATGGTGTTGACGTAGTCCTGGGTCATCCCGGTGAAGGAACCCGGCGGGCAGTTGCTGTCGGTGAAGCCGTTGCACTCGTGGTTCCCCATGGTCGGAAGGAACTTCCCGCTGAACTTGGCGCGCGCCGCCATGTAGTCGTCGTATTGCGGCACCGCCGATCCGGCGCTGCTGGACGAGTAGGCGTAGTCGCCGGTCCCCACGACGAACGACACGTTCTGCGTCTGAAGCCCGGTGAAGATTCCATTGACGATGTTGTCGACGCTGGCCGGATAGTGACCGGTCGTGCTGGACGAGGGGCGGGTGTCACCCACGACCCCGAAGCTCAGGTTCGCGACGTGGACCGCCGCCAGCGTCGGCGACGGCAGCACGATCGTGCCACCGGTGCCGCCCGTCCCCGTCGTGCCACCGGTGCCGGTGCCGCCCGTTCCCGTCGTCCCGCCGGTGCTGGTCCCGCCGGTCCCGGTCGTCCCGCCCGTCGCGGTGCCGCCAGTTCCCGTCGTGCCGCCGGTGCCGGTCGTCCCGCCGGTGCCGGTGCCGCCGCACGCGTTGGTCGGTGAGGCCGAGTTGCGCGGCGCCACGGTACCCGTCGCGAAGTCGGCGGCGTTGTTGTCGGTGTCCGTGCAGCCGGCGCCCGCGCGCAGCGCAGAGGTCGTGTTGGTCAGAGTCGCCGTCGGCCCGCTGCCTTCGAAGCTGTCGGCCGATGACCCGTAGCCGACGAAGTCGGCGATGTTGGCGTTCGGCAGGCAGCCGGTGCTGCAGCTGAGGGCCGTCGTGTCGCGCACCAGCGCCACCTTGCCCGACGACAGGCTCATGCTGATGGTCCCGGTCGCGTCGGGGGTCGGAAGGTTGGTGGTGCCGCCGGTGCCCGCCGCCTCTTCAACCAAGTAGTAGTGACCGGGTTGAATGGTGCCGCTGAGCGCGGTGATGCTCCAGCTCGCTCCGGTCGCCGAGGCGTACTGCACCGACCAGCCGCTCAGGCTGACGGCCGCGGTCGTGCGGTTGAAGATCTCGATGAAGTCGTTCTTGTACTTGGTGCCGCTGTTTCCGCCGCCACCGTAGATCTGACTGATCACGAGATTGGTCGACCCCAGCGCGCCTCGCCGGGTGTCGAGCCCCTCCGGGGCCTCACAGCCGGTGGCGGACGCGAAAGCTACGAACCCCATCGCCAAACCCGCGACCGTTTGCTTGTGTCGCCGTGACGTCATGAACATCGGAGGTCTCCTCGTCTTGTGTTCAACAACCGACCTGCACCGTGCGCATGGTGCGCGCGCCATGCGAAGCGCGCGGTGCCGACTCCGTTACCTCTCCGTGGCGAGATCTGCTCGTCGCGAAGACGTCACAACGACGCGGTGTCGACGGTGTTACTCGTGACGACGATGAGAGTCGGTGTGTCACGAACGCTCTCCGTCGCGCGGAACCGCGAACGACGTGTCGATCGGGGCCTCTCGCCGATCGCCGCGCCTCACTCCACCAGCGCGCGCGCCGCCGTTCAGATCGGCGGCGCGGGAATCGCCTTCCTCGTGGCCTACGTCACGCTCCAATTTCTGCACGCGCTCGGCCGCGATCCGAAGCTGGTCGTCGCCGTCGCACGGATCCCGCTCTTTGCTCGCTTCGTCGCCAGCGCGGCCTGCGCCCTTCCCGCCGGAGTGACGATCGGTTGCCTGGTGCGCGATCACCGGGGCTGGCTGCGGATGCTGCCGGCTCTCTTGGCCGCGGCGATCGCGCTCTTCGTCGTCACGATCGCCGTCTTCTCATGAGCGATCTCCTGCTGCGCTTCCTCGAGCACGTGCACGGGCACGTCGGGTGGCTGTCGGCGCTCGCGCTGGCCCATCCGGCCGTGCTGCTGCGCCGCCCGCGCCGGAACGTCTTCGGTGTGGCCATCGCCGCCACCGCCCTCCTCACGGCAACCGCCGCGCTCGGCGCCCTGCTCTACCCCAGCTATCGCGTCGGCGTGAAGCCGGCGCTCCTGGCCGCCACCCCGGTGATCGGCGCGCTGTTCGAGCGCAAGGAACACCTCGGCGTCGCCGCGCTGGTGCTGGCCTGGACCGGTCTGGCCGCGCTGGCGCTCGCCCGCCGCCGAGACGCCGCGGCGGCCGACCTCGGCCGCCTGGCGTTCGTGGCCTATTCGGGCGCGGCGCTCATGGCCGTCATCGCGGCCGGCGCGGGCCTGATCGTCGGCGCGCACCGGTCGTTCTGAGCGGCCCGAACGGCCCCCAGGCGGCTCTCGGCCGCGGGGCGTTTCACTGGGCTCTTCCTAGCCCTTGTCGATCATGTAGGTCAGGAGGTCGACGCAGCGGTGGCTGTAGCCCCACTCGTTGTCGTACCAGCTGACCAACTTGAAGAAGTTGCTGTTCAATTCGATCGAGCTGCCGGCGTCATAGATGCTCGAGCGCTCGTCGTGGATGAAGTCCGACGAGACGACCTCGTCCTCGGTGTAGCCGAGGATGTCCTTGAGGTAGCCCTCGCTGGCCGCCTTCATCGCGGCGTTGATCTCCTTGATGCTGGTCGCCTTCGCCGTCTTGAAGGTGAGATCGACGACCGAGACGGTCGGCGTCGGCACGCGGAACGCCATGCCGGAGAGCTTCCCCTTCACCTCGGGGAGCACCAGCGCGACGGCCTTGGCCGCGCCCGTCGACGACGGAATGATGTTGATGGCGGCGCTGCGCCCCCCCTTCCAGTCCTTGCGTGAGGGGCCGTCGACCGTCTTCTGCGTGGCCGTGTAGCTGTGCACGGTGGTCATGAGGCCCTCGGTGAGTCCGAATCCGTCCTTCAGCAACACGTGCACGACCGGCGCGAGGCAGTTGGTCGTGCAGCTCGCGTTCGACACGATGTTGTGTTTGGCGGCGTCGTACTTCTCGTGGTTGACGCCCATGACGACGGTGATGTCCTCGCCCTTGGCCGGCGCCGAGATGATCACCTTCTTCGCGCCCGCGGCCAGGTGCCCCTTGGCCTTCTCGGCCTCGGTGAAGAGGCCGGTCGACTCGATCACGTAGTCGACGCCCAGCTTCTTCCAGGGGAGCTCCGCCGGCGACTTGGCGCTGACCACCTGGATCTCTTTGCCGTCGACGACGAGCACGTCGTCCGCTTCCTTGTCGGCGCCCGACTTCTTCGAGCTGACCTTGCCGCCGAACTTCCGCTGGACCGAATCGTAGGTCAGCAGGTAGGCGAGGTTGTCGGCGGGGACCACGTCACCCACCGCCACCACCTCGACCTCTTTTCCGAAGAGCCCCTGCTCGTGCAGGGCGCGGAACACGAGGCGACCGATCCGACCGAAACCGTTGATAGCGATACGAGTGCTCATCTTGCGTTCTCCCGTTTCTTTCGAGGGTGATTCCGTGATTTTCGACGGTCGACTCTATATGACCCGAGGCAGCTGGCCAAGCCAGTCTCTACCGTGGGTGAGGTCACTCGTTCGGAAACAATTGGGCCGGTGGGATCGGGGCGTTCGCCGCGGGTGACGGCGGCGGCGACAAGCGCGCCGACCTCTGGTCTAGCGGCGCAGGAGGACGACGGTGGCGCCGGTGCCGCCCGCGCGCGCCGGCGCCGGCGCGAAGGCCATCACGCCGGCCCGCGCCCCGGCTCCGCCGGCCAGCCACTCGTGCAGCGCAGGCCGCAGCACCGGCTCTCCGGCCTCGGAATTCTGGCCACGGCCGTGGATGACCAGCACCGCGCGACACCCGTCGGCGCGCGACCGGACCACGAACCGCTCCACGGCGCGCAGCGCCCCCTCGCGCGTCTGCCCGTGAAGATCGAGGCGCGCCTCCGGCCGGTGGTCGCCCCGTCGCAGCGCGCGCAGCACCTCGGCGCTCACGTCGGCCGCGCGGCCCGCGACCGCCTCGCCGACCGCTTCGATCTCGAACGGCGCGCCGCCGGCGCGCGCCGCGGACCCCACCGCCCCCCTGCGGGCCGCCGCTCGGGAACCCGCGACCGGCACCCCGGTCACCCGGCGCGCGCCCCCGTCGAGGCGACGGGCGCCCCGCATCGCCTCCTCGAAGGCCCGCGCGTCGTCCTCGTCGCGCGGCGGCGGCGACTTCGGCATCGCCCGGCGTCTAGAGCTTGCGGAAGGCGTCGATCGCCTGGTGGATGATCTTCCCATTCGGATCGTGCCGCGCACGATCGACGATGGCGATCATCGTCAGCTTCGAGTGGTACGCGACGCCGGTGTGTCCCCCTTCGCGCCCCCACTGATCCATCAGACCGGCCTGCCCCTTGGCCAGCGCGTCTTGATCGCGGTACTCGCAGACCACGGTGTCGATGCTCTGGACGCGCCCCTCTTCGCAGTAGGACGCGCCGTAGGGGACCGGCTGCAGCACCGCGAATCCTTCCGGCGCCAGCCCCGCGCTCCGCCAGGCGCCCTCGACGGCATCGGTGTGCGGCGTGCCGTCGACGTGCGCCGGTGGCGCCGACGCCGGCGGCGCGCCGGGCGCTGCGGGAGCGCCGGAGGCGGCGGCCGGCGCGGCCTCCTTGTGGCAACCGGCGCCGAGCAACAGAACGCCGGCGACGAGAACGCCGGCGAGATTGAACGATGTGCGTCTCATGTCGATCTCCTCGCCTGGTCCTAACGGTGAAATTGGTTCCCGTGGCCGCCGCCCGGGTGCGGACCCCCGCCGCCGCCGTGCCAGCCGCCGCCGGGCGGGCCGGCGTGCGCCGCTGGTCCGGGGCCTGGGTGCCAGCCGCCATGCGGCCCACCGGGCTCGTGCCCCGGAGGGCCACCACGCCAGCCGCCGTGCGGGCCGCCCGGTTCATGTCCCGGAGGCCCTCCGTGCCAGCCGTGGTCGTGCCCGTGCTCCCACTCGCGGTGTTCCTCGTGGCGAAACTCCTCGTGGCGCTCGCGCATGACCATCTCGCGCCGTTCGGGGCCGCGCCACCCAGGGCCCGGTCCTGGTCCCGGCCCTCGCCATCCAGGGCCCGGGCCGCGCCATCCGGGATTCTCGCGCCAGCCCGGCGCGTAGCGCCACCCCGGCCCGCCCCCGACCAGAAACTCGGCGTGGAAGGCCGGCGGCGCGAACGCCACGTCGATCACCGGGCGTTCGTAGACCATCGGCGCGTAGACGTCATTGACGACGACGAAACGAGGTTGGTCCGCGTAGAAAGAGGGCTCATACGCACCGGTGTACCAATAGGCGCCGCCCTTCATCTCGAAGCTCGCCTGAGGCGGCGGCGCGTACCAGTGAGAGTGCGGCCCTTGCAGATAGCAGTAGCTCGTTCCGCCCAGTTGCGCGCTCGGGTCGGTAATCGGGTGCGGTCCGTAAAAAGAGTAGCGAGGGCCGTCGTAACCAAACGGCGTCGGGTCGCCAACGAAGTAGTTCTGCCCGTTGACCTGCCGATAGAGCCGCGGGTCGGACGGTGGGTAATCGTGGAAGTGCGGGACGTCGATCTCACAGAACCCGTGCCCCACCCGCTTGGGAATCGGATGTCGGGACATGTACTGAACGGCCTCCGCATGTGCGACACGCGCCGCACCGGCCAAGCCGATCGAGCAAACGACGAGGAAACCAACGAAAACAAAAGTTCTGCGCATTTGCGTCTCCTTTGCGGCCTTCGGGGAGCCGGTGATCATACGCGATCCGGGCATTTGGGATACGTCCGGAATGAGCGAGCAAGTAAGCTCAGCGACAGCTCAGCGACAGCTCAGCGACAGCTCATCCGACCCCAAACGGTCAGCAACAGTCCGAATGGACTGCCGGGGCCGGGTTTTTTCGGCTGTATGCGCGAATACGGATCGTAAGGTGTCTTGATTCCGAAAACGCGATCGCGCACGCTGAAGATTGCTTTTTACGTGGAGGGGTGATGGCGCAAAAGACGGTTCTGCTCGTAGAGGACGATCTCGAAATCAGGGACATCCTGCAGGATCTCTTGGAGGCCGAGGGCTACGACGTCATTCCGGCCAGCCATGGAAAGCAGGCGCTGGAATTTCTCGCGGCCGCGCCGATCGAGGATCTTCCCAATCTGGTCGTGCTCGACATGATGATGCCGCTGGTCGACGGCTCGCAGGTTCTCGCCTCGATGAAGAGCGATCCGAAGCTGTCGCCGATCCCGGTGGTGGTGTTGAGCGCCGTCGCGCGCGAGCGTCCCGCCGGCGCGGCTGCCTTCCTGCGCAAGCCGATCCCGCTGCAGAAGTTCTTCGACACGGTTCGCGGCTTCGTCGAGGCCGGCCTCCCCCGCTTCGCCAGTTAGTTGGGACCCGCGGAAGGTTAGCGGTCGACCCTGGCGGGTGGGTCGCCGGTGTAGGGGCCGAGATTTCCGACCGCCGGCGATCCAGTGTCGGCGAGCGCTCCGGCCGGCTGCAGCCGCTCCGCCTGTTCGTCCTCCGCCTCGATGATTGCGGCGTCCTTGGGCGCGAGCTCGCAAGCCTGGCGCAGCGAGCGCGCCCGCTCGATCTGCCCGAGTCGGTAATAGGAGACCAGCCGCCAGAAGCACCCTTCGGAGTCGGCGCGCGCGTCCAGGTCGCGCAGATGAAACAGCACCGTCTGCCAGCGCTCCGCCTGATCGGGGCCACGCGCGGCTTTCTCGGCGTCGTTGAGCTGGTCGCGGCGATTCTGCGCCAACGCCTTCTTCGCAGCACCGGCGTGGCTGGGGAACGGCGTGAGCGTCACGTTCTCGTTGATGGTGCTGGCCTGAGCGCGCGCCGGCTTCTGCCGCGCCAGGTGCGTCGACTTGCTGCGTGTGAGCTTCGTGCCCGGAGAGGCCTTGGATTTGGGCGCGCTCTTCTTGCTGTTCGGCTTGCGGGCCTTCTTTTTCGCGCCACCGGCGTCGGAGCCGGCCGGCGCGCCGGCGCCGTCCGAGCCTGGGGAGCCGCTCGAGGCAGCCGAGCTCGCCTGGGCGGCCCGCTGGCCCGCCAAGCCGGTGACGGACACTGCCAGCGCGATCGCGAGCAGCGGGACCAACCGGACCAAACCAGGCGCCGCACGCATGGTGGAAGATTATCTGGTCACCGACCCTGCTGCAAAATCTGATTTTCCGCGCCGCGGCGTGACCGCCGCTCCCCCGATTGGTACCCCTTCCGGTGAAGGTGGGAGTAGGATGTCGGAGGCGAACGAGATGATGCACCCCTCGGGACTGGGACGCCTGCGCCTCGTCACTCCGCCTTCCGGCGAATCACAGGAAGCGGAGGACGCCAAGCTGGCGCGCGCGCTGATCGACGGAGACGCCCGCGCCGCGGAGCTCGCCTGGGATCGTTACGCGCCCTTGGTCCACGGGATCGTCAGCCGCGCGCTCGGCCCCGACGCCGAGGTCGAGGACGTCACGCAGGAGATCTTCTACCGGCTGTTCTCGCGCATCCGCTCGCTGCGGAAGCCCGAGGCGCTGCGCAGCTTCGTCGTTTCGTTCGCCGTCCGGATCGTCAAGTGGGAGCTGCGCCGCCGGCGCGCGCGCCGCTGGCTCACGCTGTCCGAGACCGGTGAGGTCCCCGACGATCAGCTGTTGTTCATGAACGTGGACAACCGCTATGCGCTGAGGCGGCTCTACAGCCTCCTCAACCTGCTCACCACGCGCGAGCGGCTGGTGCTGGTGCTGCGGCACGTGGAAGGGATGACGCTGGAGGAGATCGCCGAGGCCATGGAGATCTCGCTGGCGACCGTCAAGCGGACGCTGCGACACGCCTCGACCCGGCTCTCCGAGCTGGTCGATGCCGACGTGCAGCTGCGGCCGGCCGTCGGCAAGCGGAGGCCGTCGAAGTGATCGGGGACGACCGCGACGACGGCGAGCTCGGGCCACGCGCGGCGGCGCTGGCGGCGCTGGCCCGCAGGAGCCTGGGTCACCTGACGCCGGCCGAGCAGCTGCGGGGCCGCGAGGCCTTGCGGGCGCGGCTGGCCTTGCGCCGGCGGATCGTGTGGTCTTTGACGCTGGCGGGTGTGGGCGCGGCGGCCTTCGCGGCCGTGGTGCTCATTCCGCGGGTGCTGCACCGGAGCGAGAACGGGCCGCCGCTCGCTTACCGGCTGGAAGGGGGTACGGTGGCGGCGGATGGGCGCATCGAGGCGCGCGCCGACGTCGAACCGGCGCTGCGCTTCGCGGACGGCACCGTCATCGCGCTGGCGCGCGGCACCAAGGGACGGTTGGCGGACGTCGACGGGCGCGGCGCGCACGTCACGATCGCCGATGGGACCGCCTCGGTGAACGTGGTGCCGAAGCCGCACGCGCGCTGGCGCGTCGACGCGGGTCCCTTCGTCATCAACGTTCACGGGACGGTCTTCAGCGCCGCCTGGAACGAGGCGACCGGACGGCTCGACGTGCGGCTCGAACGAGGGTCGGTGTCGGTCGAGGGGCCGGTGACCGGCGGGCCGATCGCGATGCGCGCGGGCCAGCGCCTGACCGTGGCGATGCACCAGTCCCGCGTGCTGCTGCGCGGGATCGACGATCATGAAGGCGACCTCGCCGAGACGGACACCACCAGCGCGGCGCCCGTCGCCGAGGTGGCGCCGGCGCCCGTATTGGCGACGGCGCCGGCGGCGCCCCTCTTGGCACCGGCGCCGCCCGCCGCGGTCGCGCCGCCCGCCGCGCCGATCCGAGTCGCCACGCGCCAGCCGCGCACCACGCGCAGCTGGCCCTCGGCGCTGGCGTCGGGAGACTTTGCGCTCATCGTCGTAGAGGCCGAGCGCGATTTGCCGCGCGTGCTCGAAGGGTCCAGCTCTGACGATCTGGCGGCGCTGGCCGACGCCGCCCGCTACCGCCGTCAGGACGATCTGGCCCGACGCGCCCTCGACGCGCAACGGCGCCGGTTCCAGGGTTCCTCGCGCGCCGCGGACGCCGCCTTCTTCCTCGGCCGCCTGGACGAGAAGGAGGGCGCCGGGCTGGTCCACGCCCTGAGCTGGTATGACCGCTACCTCAACGAAGCCCCGAGCGGCTCCTACGTCGCCGAGGCGCTGGGGCGCAAGATGGTGGCGGTGCGCGATCTGTACGGCGTCGCCCAGGCCCGGACAGTGGCCGACGAGTACGTCCGTCGCTTCCCGCACGGCAGCTACGCCGGCGCCGCGCGAGCGCTCCGCGACCAAGCGCGGTGAGCGCGCGCGGCGGCCGCCCCCTCGCTCCGGTGGTCGCGCTTGCCGCTCTGTTGTGCAGCGGCGCCGCCGCGGCGGCAGCGCCCGCACCGCAACCACCGCCCAAGGTCATCCTGGTTCGCCCGCCCGCAGCGCCGGCCGCGGTCACCGAGGCGCTGGTCCGGCTGCGGGGCGAGCTGGTGGCGGCCGGATTCGACGCCGTGGTCGTCGAGCTGGCGCTGGGGTCCGACGTGCGCGCCTCGCTGGAGAAGCTCGCCCCCGCTTCGGCCGGCGCGGCAACCGCGCTGGTCGCCGTGGTGGCCAGCGCCGAGCCCGGCAGCGCCGAGCTGTGGGTCATCGATCGGGTGACCGGCAAGACGGTGGTGCGGCGGGTGAACGCCGGGGCCACCGACCCGCCGCGGATGGCGCAGGTGCTCTCCGTGCGGGCTGTCGAGCTGCTGCGCGCCAGCTTCCTCGAGCTGGCGATTCTCACGCCGCTCGCCAACAACGAGCCGCCGAGCACGCCGGTGGTGGAGCGCTGGGCCACCGCGACCCTCGAAGAGGCCGACTGGACCTGGGCGGTCGAGGCGGGCGGCGGCTCTGCCTACGCCGTCGAGGGTCCCTGGAACGTGATCCTCTCGGTCGCCCGGCTCGAGCGGGCACTGGGGCGACGGTTTTGCGCGCGGGTCAGCTTCGCGGGACTGGGAACCGCGGCGCACATCGACACGCCCGGTGGATACGCCGGGCTGTCGCAGACGATCTTGCTCGCGGAGGTCATCGCGCGCTTCCGGCGCGGGCGGCGGATCGAGCCGCTGCTCTCGCTCGGCGCTGGAACCCTCCGACTCGCCGCCGACAGCCACGAGTCGGCGCCGTTCGAGGCGGTGAGCGGCGCGCGCTGGGCAGCGGCGGGCGACATCGGCGTCGGGCTGCGCGTCCCGCTTGGCCGGCACCGATTCGAGCTGGGCATCGAAGCGCACGCTCTGTTCGCCCAGCCTTACCCGGCCGTGCAGTTTTTCGGGAATGACGTGGCGCACGCCGGGCGGCCGTCGCTGATCGGCAGCGTTACACTGTTGGGGGGGATCTGACGTGCCCGGCCGGAACGCTTTCGTCTTCACGGGTCTGGCGGCCTTGGCGGTGGCCGGCGCCGGAGGGGGCTGCACGGCCGGGCCGATCGAGATCGCCACGCTTCCGTCGGACAGCCTCTCCAACGATCTGGTGGCGCACTGGGCGTTCGATGACGGTCCGGGGACCGTCGCCGCCGACAGCTCGGGCAACGGGCGGACCGGGATCGTCGGCGGGATCCTCCCTCCACCAGGGTCGCCGTCGCCCTGGATCGCCGGACAATTCATGTCCGCCTACCACTTCACGGGGGCCGACTACGTCACCGCTGGCGGCATCCCGCGCGCGACGCCCAGCTACACCGTCACGGCCTGGGTGCAGCTCCAGCCCGACGAGCTCGGCGCGCCGATCGCGAATCTGCTCAGCACGGAGGCGCTCGGCGGCGGGTGGGCGCTCTATGCGACGCTCGGGGCCGGGCAACAGAGCTATGCCTTTCGCTTCGCCACCAACCCGAGCCAGGGTTACGTGATCGCCTCCTGCACCTGCGTCGTCGCCGGACCTTGGACGCACCTGGCCGCCGTGGTCGACGGCGAGCTCTCGACGCTGACCCTGTACGTGAACGGCGTCGCCACGACGGTCCCCACCTCGGGCGCGGGGATCCTTCCCGGCAGCACCGTGCTCTACATGGCGCGCTCCGCGGAGTTGACGCCGAGCTTCCCGCTGACCGGCGCACTCGACGACGTGGCGATCTACGATCGGGCGCTGGTGGCCGAGGAGGTCGCCGAGCTGTCGGTCGAACCCGTTCCCAACCCGCAGTAAGCAGCGGGGCGGCCGCGCTACTCGGCCGCCTGCACGGCCAGCGCGGTGAACTTCGCGAAGAACTGGCGCAGCTTCTCCTTGCGGGCGTCCGAGACGTAGTCGAAGTTGGTGCCGCGGTCGACCACCTCCCAGAAATCCTTGGA
>Ga0210388_10002160_pt1 | contig 15322 bp, 11 predicted proteins | sample IncBWC19OmetaG_FD_155485 | JGI IMG/M metagenome (GOLD analysis project Ga0210388, IMG submission 155485) | Forest soil microbial communities from Barre Woods Harvard Forest LTER site, Petersham, Massachusetts, United States - Inc-BW-C-19-O ...
TTTCACGCAGCCGGCATTGACGACGGTGCGGCTGTCGCGGCAGGAGATTGCGAAGATCGCGTTCCGCGCGCTTTATGGGGCGAAGGACGATGTCGCGGCCAAGGGCGCGGAGTATACGATTCAGCCGGTGCTGATCGAACGCAAGTCTACGGGGCCAGTGGCGAACGGGAATCATCGCGAGTGATGCTGGTGTCCTTAGTCGATGCGCTCGTGGCGATAGCCTCCGGATGTGAGCATCTGCGCGATGTCGGTGATGTGGTCGAAGCCGCGCGTTTCCAATGTCACATCGATGACGGTGTCGCCTAAATTTACGCCGTAGTGGGCACGGTCGTGCGAGGTTTGCACGATGTTGGCGCGGGCATCGGCGATGATGCGGGTGAGCTGATGGAGCGCGCCGGGGCGATCGGTGAGGTGGATGCGGAGGCGGGTTCTACGGCCATCTTTGACGAGGCCGCGCTCGATGATTTTGGCGAGGAGGCTGACGTCGATATTGCCTCCGCAGACGAGGACCGCGGTACGCTGGCCGTTCAGCGATGTTTTGTGCTGGAGCAGCGAAGCCAGGGCCACGGCTCCCGCGCCTTCGGCCAGCGTCTTCTCGCGTTCGAGCAGGACGAGGATGGCCTTGGCGATTTCTTCCTCATCCACGGTTACGATTTCATCGACGTAGCGCTGGACGAGCGGCAGGGTTCGCGTGCCGGCGCGGCGGACCGCGATGCCGTCGGCGATGGTGGCCTCGGCAGGCACGGTTACGGGCGCACCGGCCTCCGTGGCACGCAGCATGGAGGGCAGGCGCTCGGTCTGCACTCCGATGACGCGGACCTTCGGGTTCAACTCCTTGATGGCGCAGGCAACTCCGCCAATGAGGCCGCCGCCGCCGATGGGGATGACCACGGCTTCGAGATCGGGGACCTGTTCGAGGAGCTCGAGGCCGATGGTTCCCTGCCCGGCAATCACGGCGTCGTCGTCGAACGGGTGCAGGAAGGTTAGACCTTCAGCTTCGCCTAAGCGCAGGGCCTCGGTGCAGGCTTCGTCGTAATTGGCTCCGTGGAGGAGGACTTCTGCTCCGAAGTTTGCGGTGGAGGAGACCTTAACGAGCGGAGTCATCAACGGCATCACAATGCGCGAGCGGATGCCTCGTTCGGTCGCGTGGAAAGCTACGGCCTGGGCGTGGTTGCCGGCGCTGGCGGCGATGACTCCGCGCTTCTTTTCGTCGGCGGACAGGGTGAGGATTTTGTTGAGCGCGCCGCGCTCCTTGAAGGCTCCGGTGCGCTGCAGGTTGTCGAGCTTGAGGAAGACCTGCTGGCCGGTCATGCGCGAGAGCTCGTCGGAGTGCGGAGCCGGCGAGAGATAGATGAAGTCCTGAATTCTTTGCTTTGCTGCCTGTACGTCCTGCAGGGTTACGGTCATCGCGCTTTCTCCAAAAAGATGGCTTCTGAAAATTGAAAAGCCACCAACCGCTGGAGCGGATGGTGGCTGGTTGAATCCTGTGCTGAACTCGCTCGCCTGCCGTCCGCTCCTATGGAGAGGGAATGTGAATGATGCCAATAATTCGGCTGCCGATGCTGATGGGCATCTGAGCGTGGAGGCCGAAGCTGGTCATTCTGCGCTGCATGCGATTGTCGTGATGAAAACAGAGTGGCGGAACGAAGTCAAGTTCACAGCACTAGCACTCACTCTGGACGGGAGTGCCAGCATAAGAAAAGCAGGTCCTTCGACTTCGCTCAGGATGGCAGCTTTTTAGTAGCGAGAATCTGTTGAACCCGAGCTTCCTATATCTGAGCTTCGGCGATCTTCTTGATGGCCCCTAATATGTGGTTGTCCCCAGCCTGCGTGTCTTCGTAGCGCTTCTGGCCGTTGGCTACGGTGGAGAAATCTCCCTGCAGGATTTCAAATGTGGTTGCGGCTGCGCCTTGCTCCTTCAGGTCGTAGGTCATCTTGAGGTAGTTGGTGGGGATGTCTTCGATGTCGGAGTTGGGATCGATTACCGTGTATTCGAGATGATGAGGGGCGTCGATGGCGACGACGTGGCCTTTGACGTAGAGCTTGCCGTCGGCGGCGCCCTTCCATAGAAGCGGCGAGCCGGGCATCCAGTCGGTCTCGGCGATGCACCCAAACATGTATTGCTGGATGAAGGCGTTGTCGGTGAGCACTTTCCACACTGTAGTCACGGGGGCTTCGATCTCGATGCTATGGCGGATGACAAGTTCGGGCATGGCCGGGGTTTCTCCTCAGTGGCAATGTAACTAGAATCTGGCTGTCATGCTTGGAAAAACGCGACAGGAATCTGCAACGGCGAAGGAAGAGATCTTCGACGCGAAGGCGGGACGGGCGCGTGGGGTGCTGCGAGGATCGGCGGAGGTTCCGGGAAGGTTTCGGCATTGGCGCGCGGGCGCTCCTGCTGATCTTGCGCACTGGATTGCGCATTGCTGGATGGTGGGCTGGGAGATTGAAGGTTCTGCGCCCCAGATCCAGGAAACGCTGCCGCATCCGAATTTTCATCTGGTGTTCGAAGATGGTGTTGCTACGGTGGCGGGAGTTCACACCGGTAAATTCACGCGCTTGCTGGAAGGCCGATCGTTCGCGTTCGGAGTGAAATTTGCTCCGGGCGGATTTCGTCCATTGCTCAATGCGGCTGCGGCATCGCTTGCGAACAAAACTGTGCCCGCGAGTGAGGTCTTCGGCCGTGAGATTGATCGGGTTTTGCGCCCGGATGCAAACGAAGAGGAGATGGCAGGGGCCGTCTACGATTTTCTACGGCCGCGTCTGCACTCGCCCGATCCCGCGATTACGCAGGTTGGGGAGATTGTAGACGCGGTTCTGCAGGATGGTGAATTGAAGACGGTGGACGCGCTTGCGGCGCGCACGGGCGTTACGAAACGCACGCTGCAGAGGCTCTTCAGCGAGTATGTGGGCGTGAGTCCGAAGTGGGTTATTCGGCGTTATCGGCTGCATGAACTGGTGGAGCGGTGCCATTCCGGCGAGAAGCTGGACTACGCGCAGGTGGCGCTTGAGCTTGGCTACTTCGATCAGGCGCATCTGATCAATGACTTTCGATCCATCGTGGGCTTCTCGCCGGCGCAGTATCAGCAGATTGCGGGTGGTTCTAGTCCGAAGACAAAACGCCGTTCGTGAAGACCATCTTCGCGCGGTGGTCTCCGAAGAAGTACGGGAGCTCGCGGTAGTCTTCTGCGTCGTGGATGACGAAGTCGGCGAATTTTCCGGATTCGAGTGAGCCTATCTCGTGACCGCGGTTGAGGCTGTGCGCTGCGTTCACGGTCGCGGCGACCAGGGCTTCGGCGGGCGTCATCTTCATCTGCGTGCAGGCGAGCGACATCACGGTGCGCATGGACGTGGTGGGCGAGGAGCCGGGGTTGAAATCGGTGGCGAGAACGATGGCCAGGCCGGTTTCGATCATGGCGCGGGCGGCAGGGTACTTCTGCGAGCCGATGGCGTAGACCGACGCGGGCAGCAGAACGGGCTGGACGCCTGCGCGCATGAGCGCCTGCATGGATGCCGGCGTGGTCTGCTCGAGATGATCGCAGGTTTTCGCGCGCATTTCGGCGGCGAGCTCGGCGGCTCCTATGTCTGTGAACTGGTCGGCGTGCATGCGGATTCCAAGTCCGTGGTGTTTGGCCGCGGTGAAGATGCGGCGTGCCTGTGGGACGCTGAAGACTTTGGTCTCAATGAAGACGTCGCAGAATTCGGCGAGTCTTTCGTGTTCGACCTGTGGCAGCATCTGTTCGATGATGAGGTCGATGTAAGCGTCGGCGCGGCCTGCGTATTCTTCGGGGACTTCGTGGCCGCCGAGAAATGTCGGCACGGTTCGGAGCGCGGTGGTGCGGCCGATGTGGCGGATGACGCGCAGGATCTTGAGCTCGTCTTCGGTGGTGAGGCCGTAGCCGGATTTGGCTTCTACGGTGGTGGTGCCTCCGTTGAGGAACCAGCTCGCGTAGCGCGCTGCGGATGCGGAGAGTTCGTCTTCGGAGGCTGCGCGGGTTTTGCGGACGGTGGAGCGGATGCCTCCGCCCTGCGCGGCGATCTCCTGATAGGTTGCGCCCGCCGTACGCATCTCGAATTCATCGGCGCGATTACCGCCAAAGACGAGATGGGTGTGCGCGTCGACGAAGCCGGGGGTGACCAGGCGTCCGCCTGCATCGACGACCTTTGCATCGGCGGCTAACCGCTCGACGTCATTACGCTTGCCCACGGCGGCGATGCGTCCGCTGCGGATAAGCATGGCTCCATCGGGGATGGCAGCGATTTCGCGCAGCTCGTGGCCCACGCGTGGACGCGACGGGCCGGCGAGGGTTACAAGCTGAGAACAGTTGGTGACCAGCAGCTCGCTCACCCTTGACCTTCCATCATCGGGATGCGGATGCCTGCTTTGTTCGCGAAGCTGATGGCTTCTTCGTAGCCGGCGTCGACATGGCGAAGGACGCCCATGCCCGGATCGGTGGTCAGCACGCGCTCCAGCCTTTGCGCGGCGAGATCGGAGCCGTCGGCGACGACGACCATTCCGGCGTGATGCGAGTAGCCGATGCCCACGCCACCTCCGTTGTGAATGCTGACCCAGGATGCTCCGGCCGCGGTGTTCACGAGCGCGTTGAGCAGCGGCCAGTCGGCGACCGCGTCCGAGCCATCCTTCATCGCTTCCGTCTCGCGGTGCGGCGAGGCTACGGAGCCGGCGTCGAGATGATCGCGGCCGATGACGATGGGCGCGGAGATCTCTCCGTTGCGGACGAGCTCGTTGATGGCTACGCCGAGTTTGGCGCGTTCGCCGTAGCCGAGCCAGCAGATGCGGGCGGGCAATCCCTGAAATTGTATCCGTTGCTGTGCCAAATTGATCCAGCGGCGAAGACTGGCATCTTCGGGGAACATTTCGAGGACTAATCTGTCTGTTCTGTAGATATCTTCGGGATCGCCGGAGAGCGCGGCCCAGCGGAATGGTCCTTTGCCGGTGCAGAAGAGCGGGCGGATGTATTCCGGGACGAAGCCGGGGATGGCGAAGGCGTCTTCGACGCCAGCCAGTTTCGCCTGGGTGCGGAGATTGTTGCCGTAGTCGAAGGTGATGGCGCCACGGCGCTTGAGCTCGAGCATCGCTTCGACATGTTTGCCCATGGTTTCCATGGAACGGCGCGTGTATTCCTCGGGATTGCTTTCGCGCAGGTGCAGCGCGGCTTCGAGCGACATGCCGTTGGGCACGTAGCCGTGGAGGGGATCGTGCGCGCTGGTCTGGTCGGTGAGCACGTCAGGGATGATGTTGCGCTGGATCAGTTCGGGCAGGATGTCGGCGCAGTTGCCTACCAATCCTACGGAGATGGCTTTGTTCTCTTTGCGGGCTTCTTCGAGGAGGTCGATGGCCGCATCGAGCTCCAGTGCGATGGCGTCGCAGTAGCCGCTTTTCAGGCGCTTCTCGATGCGGGCAGGGTCGACGTCGATGCCGAGGAAGCGGGCTCCGTTCATGGTGGCTGCGAGGGGCTGGGCTCCGCCCATGCCGCCCATGCCACCGGAGACGACGAGCTTGTTGTCGAGGCTTCCGCCGAAGTGCTGGCGTGCGGCTTCGGCGAAGGTTTCGTAGGTTCCCTGCACGATGCCCTGGCTCCCGATATAAATCCAGGACCCGGCGGTCATTTGGCCATACATCATGAGGCCTTTGCGCTCGAGCTCGTGGAAGTGCTCCCAGTTCGACCAGCGGCCTACGAGGTTCGAGTTGGCGAGGAGCACGCGGGGCGCGGCCTCATGCGTGCGGAGGACGCCTACGGGCTTGCCGGATTGGATGAGCAGCGTCTCGTCGTTGGCGAGGGTCTTGAGCGTGCGGACGATGGCTTCGAAGGATTCCCAGTTGCGGGCGGCCTTGCCGGTGCCTCCGTAGACAACGAGATCGTCGGGGCGCTCGGCTACGTCGGGATCGAGGTTGTTCATGAGCATGCGCAGGGCGGCTTCCTGCTGCCAGCCGCGCGTGTTGAGCTTTGTTCCGCGCGGTGCGCGCACTGTTCTCGTCTGGGTTTCGATGGCTGCTTCAGACATTGTCCTGTCCTCTCCACTGGTCGAATTTTCCGGCCCGGATGGCCTGCGCTAGGTTCTCAATTTCGTTTGCGAGCACGCGGTCTTCTTTCAATGCGGGGCTTATTTCGCGCACCACCTGTGCAGCTTGTTCTACCTGGCGGGCGGGCTTGAGCGGCTTTCTGTAGTCGAGGCCCTGGGTTGCGGCCATGAGCTCCATGGCGAGCACGTATTCGGCGTTCGCGACGACCTGACGGAGCTTGAGGGCTCCGGTCATGCCCATGGATACGTGGTCTTCTTTGCCGCCCGAGGTGGGCACGGAGTCGACGCTCGATGGGTGGGAGAGCACCTTGGCCTCGTTCAACAATGCGGCGGCGGCGACGTGCGCGATCATCAGTCCTGACGATACTCCTGCGTCGGGAGAGAGGAAGGCAGGCAAGCCCTCGTTGATATCGGGATTGATGAGGCGATCGATGCGGCGCTCGCTGATGCTCATGAGATCGGTGAGGGCGATGGCGGCGTAGTCGAGTGCCAGGGCGAGGGGTGCTCCGTGGAAGTTGCCTCCGGAGAGGATTTGGCTGCCCTCTTCACGCTCGTCTTCATCGACGAAGATGAGGGGGTTGTCGGTGGCGGAGCCGGCTTCGACTTCAATTACGTCGCGGACGTGGGCGAGGGCTCCGCGCGCGGCTCCGTGGACCTGGGGCATGCAGCGGAGGCAGTAGGCGTCCTGCACGCGAGGATCGTTGTGGCGATGCGATTCGCGGATTTCGCTGTTTTCGAGCAGCCTGCGCAGGTGCGCGGCGGCGGCGATCTGTCCGGCGTGCGGGCGCGCGTTGTGAATGCGGGCGTCGAAGGCGGTGGGGGTTCCCTGAAGCGCTTCCAGGGACATGGCTCCAGCGAGGTCGAAGAGCTCGACGACGCGAAGCGCGCGCGCCATCGCCAATCCGCCGACGCCGGCCATGGCCTGCGTTCCGTTAAGCAGCGCGAGGCCTTCTTTCGCGGCGAGGGTGAGCGGCGTGATTCCTACCTGTTGGAGAGCTGTCGCCGCGGATATGCGCTTTCCAGCAAAGAAGGCTTCGCCTTCGCCGATGAGCGCCAGCGCGAGATGCGCCAATGGCGCGAGATCGCCGCTTGCTCCTACGGAGCCGCGAGCGGGGATGACGGGATGGATTCCGTGGTTGAGCATGGCCACGAGGGTTTCCAGGACTATGGGACGCACGCCACTGAGTCCTTTGGCCAGCACATTTGCGCGCAGTAGGAGCATGGCGCGGACTTCGTCCTCGGGTAACGGTTCGCCGATGCCGCACGCGTGGCTGCGGACGAGATTGCGCTGCAGGGCTTCGAGCTGATCCGGACCGATGCTTACATCGCTCAGTTTTCCAAAGCCGGTGTTGATTCCATAAGCGGTTTCGGAGCGCGCGACTACGCCTTCGACCACGGCGCGCGAGGCCTCGATGCGCGGCCAGGCGTTTTTTGCGATGGTTACAGGCCGGCGGTGCACGGCGACTGCAGTTATTTCTTCCAGGGTGAGGGAGTTTCCATCCAGTTCCAGCGGTTCGTTCATTGCTGCGATGCTAAAAGCCCGGGGCGACAACGTACATGCGAATTCGATGGGAAATGTGCCACAATTACATCGGTTTGGTGGAAGAAATGGAGAATCACGATGGAAACACTGGAAATCCTGGATGAACACGCCCGAAACCTGCTCGCTGAGCTGGCTGCCAACGCTCGTGCGTCCTATGCCGATCTTGGGCGGCGGGTTGGGCTGTCGCCTTCGGCAGTGGCGGAGCGGATGCGGCGGATGGAAGAAGACGGCATTATCAAAGGTTACAGCGTGGAGATTGCGCCTGAAGCGCTGGGGCTGCCGATCCTTGCGGTGATCAGGATGACGTGCGACGGGACCCACTACCATCCGTTCCTGAAGTTCGTGAAGACGCTGAACGAGGTTCGGCTGTGCCATCACGTTACGGGGGCCGATGCGTTTTATCTGGAGATTGCTACGGCTTCGCTGGTGGATCTGGAGCGGCTGATTGAGCGGCTGCTGCCTTATGGGATTCCGACGACGAGCCTGGTTTTTTCTTCGCCGGTGGCACGGAAGGCGCAGGATCTTTCACGGCTTAATCTGCCGAAAGAGAAGGACCGGAATGCGGGCCGTTCGCGGTGACGACGCTGATTTCGGACGCGGCGTTGAGTTAAACGCAGGTCCTTCGACTGCGCGCTTTGCGCTCCGCTCAGGATGACAATTTATAGGGGTGGTACTCGCTTCGCCACTCGACTAGGGAACGACTTTTCGCGGTGAATTTATCAAAAAATGGGCGGACTGTTGGCCGTTCGCGTGATGATGGCTGGGTTCATTTCTGCGACCAGCAAACCGCAGGCCCCCTTCGGCTTCGCTCAGGGCAGGCTTTCGACTGAGTCTCTCGCGATGAAGCCGCGAGAGACTCCGCTCAGGATGACGGCGCGTTGGGGATGGCGACTTGATTTATGAGGCTGGCTGGATGATGCGCGATCCCCTCAATCCGTAATAGGCGATGAAGAGATAGCAGATCACGGGGACGATGAAGGCATGGTGGATGCCGATGTGGTCGGCGAGGACGCCCTGGACTTCCGGGATGATTGCGCCGCCCACGATGGCTGTTACCAGCAATCCTGACGCCTCGCCGGTGAGCGGACCCATTTCGGCGATGCCGAGGGTGAAGATCGAAGGGAACATGATGGAGTTGAAGAGGCCGACGAGCAGGATACTCCACATGGCGAAGTGACCGAAGGTGAGCATCGAGATGAGCACCAGAACCATGGCAACGACGGCGCAGAGCGAGAGGAGGGTCCCGGTCTTGACCTTCTGCAGGACAGCAGAGCCGATGAATCGTCCGACCATCGCGCCGCCCCAGTAGAACGGAACGAGGTTTGCCGCAACCGCAGCGGAGAGTCCCGCTATGTAGGACTGGTTGAAGTAGTTGATGAGGAAGCTGCCGATGGAGACTTCGGCTCCCACGTAGACGAAGATGGCCACGGCTCCGAGCACGACGTGGGGATAGCGCCACATGCTGTGGCCTTTTTCGCCGGCCTTGGTGGGGCGGTAGTCCTTCGTTGTGTCGAGGCGCGGGAATTTATAGAACGCGATGGCGAGGGCCAGAACGGTGAGCGCGAGCGCGATGGCGAGATAGGGAAACTTGACGGTAGCCGCTTCGTGAATGCGGTAGGCGTGTTTGGCAGCCGGAGACATTGCAGCTACATCGGCCACGGTGCTTGCCCCGCGCAGGATCAGCCAGGCTCCCAGCGGAGGACCGAGGGTGGTGCCGAGCGAATTGAAGGCCTGCGTCAGATTGAGGCGGCTGGAGGCGGTCTGCGGCGGGCCCAGCACCGTTACATAAGGATTGGCGGCAACTTGAAGCGCGGTGATGCCGGCGGCGAGCACGATCAGAGCGGTGAGGAAGAGCGGATAGGAGGGCATGTTCGCCGCGGGGATGAACATGACTGCGCCGAGGCCCATGGTCACCAGCCCCACCACCATGGTGCGCTGATAGCCGATCCACTCGACCACTTTGCCCGATACAAGTCCGAAGGCTGCGTATGCCGAGAAGAAAGCGAACTGGATTAAGAGAGCGCCGGCATAGTCGAGGTCGAAGATGGCCTTGAGGTGCGGAATCAGGATGTCATTGAGCGAGGTGAGGAATCCCCACACGAAGAAGAGTGTGGTGACCATCGCAAATGCGCTTTTGTAGCCGTTGCCGGACGGAGCGGCCGATACTCTGGTTGAACTGCTTACGTTGCTGATGGCCATTGCTTGTGGGTAATCCCTCGTCTTGTTTTGGCATCCTAGCGATAGACCGTGTCAGGGGTCCAGAGGAAACGTGCGCCTGCCGAGAATCATACCTGTTCAAACCTTTGAGTCGCCGGGCGGCTGGCAAGATTCGCGATACGGTTTTGAGGGCGTCGTTAGGAGCATTGAACTTGCGCTCTCGGATGGACGTATGTGTCAGTATTCATGAAACTTTCGAGCGGGGTATCCGTCAGACCTACAACACAGATTCTTCCGTTTCCGGTTCGATTCCGGGCTAATCCCGCGCGGTGGGAGAAAAGGTTTTCGATGGGCGCAACAAGAACGGCATCCTTATTGATACTCCTGGGCACGATGGGCGGCTGCCTGAGTTCGGCTTTTGCGCTCCCCGGTTCCGGAGCGCCGTGGCAGGAGGCCGCACAGCAAGCGAGCGCGAGCCGTTTGGTGGGAGCGGTGACAGCGATCAACGGCAAGTCGCTGACAGTTAAGCCGGATTCCGGCGCGCCGGTCACGGTGACCGTGAGCGACAGCGCGCACATTTTCCAGACGGCTCCGGGGGCCAAAACACTGGCGGGGGCTACGGCGATCCAGCTAACCGATCTTGCGGTCGGCGATCGTGTACTGATCGCGATTCATCCCGCGGCAGACGGGTCGTCGCAGGCAACCACGGTTGTGGCTTTGAAGCAGGCGGCGATTGCGCAGGCCCAGGAGGCACAGGAGGCGGACTGGCAGCATCGCGGCGTGGGTGGGCTGGTAAAGGCTGTGGATTCTGCAACGGGCACGGTGACGATTACGGCTGGAACGCGAACGATTATCGTTCATGTGACGCCGAAGACTAGTGTTCGCCGCTACGATCCGGAGTCGATCAAGTTCTCCGACGCCAAGCCTTCGACGCTGGCGCAGATCAATGCGGGCGATCAACTGCGGGCGCGAGGCGACAAGAGCGCAGACGGCACCGAGGTGACAGCAGACGAGATTGTGGCTGGCTCCTTCCGCAATATTGCGGGAACGGTGGTTTCAAGCGACACGGCAGCGAATACCGTGACGGTCAATGACCTGGCTACGAAGAAGCCAGTGGTCATTCACATCGCGGCCGATTCCCAGATGCACAAGCTTCCTCCGGCGATGGCGCAGACTCTGGCTGCACGCTTCAAGAATGGGGGCCAGCGTCCGCAGGGTGCAGCAGGGGCTGCGCCAGCCAGCGCACCGTCGTCCGAAAACGGACAAACCGGAAGCGGACAGGCTGGGAATGGACAAGGTGGAAACGGACAAGCTGGTTCACGGCCCGGCGGAGGATCGCGTAACGGCGATCTCTCGCAATTCCTGCAGCGGACACCGGTGCTGCAAATCTCCGAGCTTCATAAGGGCGACGCGGTCATGATCGTCGCCACGCAAGGAACTCCTGACGCCGCAACTGCTGTTACCCTTCTGGCCGGCGTCGAGCCCATCCTCACCGCGTCCGCCAGCCAGAACATGTTCTCGGCTTCGTGGAATCTGGGCGGCGGCGGTGGAGAAGGTGAAGGAACGCAATAGATCGAATTTGCGTGAATCTACGTCTATATAAGGGAGCAGCAGCGTACATAAGGACGCAACATACCCAGCAGTTGCGGCCTGCTCCGACGACGCTTTATCTCTGCCGCATTGGCCATGCGGCATTAATGCAGCATTATCCGCACGGATAAATTTCGCTTTCATTCGGGAGCACTTGTGAGTTCCAAGTTATTCGTCAGGTATTTTTGTCTCTGGTTGGCTGTGTTGATTTTTGGCCTATCGCCCATCTGCCGGGCGCAAACCGGTACGGGCGTGGTTCGCGGCACGGTCACCGACCCGTCAGGCGCGGTGATTCCGGGCGCCACCGTCTCCATCACCACCGCGGACGGGCACACGGTCGCCACTGCGACGTCGGATGCCTCGGGCGCTTACCAGAGCCGTGGTATTGCTCCCGGCACATACATTGTGGTGGTCAGCGCGCAGGGATTTGCCGCGTCTTCGTCGAAGGCGGTAACCGTGGCCGCCGGCCAGAACAGGCAATACAACGCCGCACTGCAGATCGCGATTGAACAGCAGCAGGTGCAGGTCAACTCCGAGACCACAACGGTCGATACGAGTCCGGACAACAACGCGAATGCGATCGTGCTCAAGGGCAAGGATCTCGATGCGCTCTCCGACGATCCGGATGAGCTGTCGAACGAGCTGCAGGCGCTGGCGGGGCCGTCGGCGGGGCCGAATGGCGGCGAAATTTATATCGACGGATTCACGGGCGGACAGATCCCGCCGAAGTCGTCGATTCGCGAGATTCGGATCAATCAGAATCCGTTCTCCGCTGAATTCGACCGGCTGGGGTATGGGCGCATCGAGATCCTGACCAAGCCGGGCACGGATAAGGTCCACGGGCAGATCCGGGCGCGTGGGAACGATTCTTCGTTCAACTCGACGAACCCGATTCTGAATTCGAATCTGCAGCCGGGCCAGAGCAAGATTCAGGAGCCAAGCTACTACTCCTATAATCTCGACGGCAGCATCGGCGGTCCACTGAGCAAGAGTGCGTCTTACTTCTTCAGCGTCTTTGCCCGTAACAACCAGAACGTCAGCGTGGTCGACGCCACAAATCCGGATGACGTTACATCGACGCTGAATGAAGCGGTTGGCAATCCGAGCTCGCGCATCGACATCAGCCCACGCGTCGATATCCAACTGGGGCAATCCAATACGCTTACTGTCCGCGATGAGTTCTATCGCGCTGTGCAGACCAATGCCGGTGTGGGCCAGACGTCTCTGCCCAGCACAGGCTACGATACCCACGGCTTCGAGAATACTTTGCAGGTAAGCGACAGCCTGGTGCTGAGCAAGAACCTGGTCGACGACATTCGTTTTCAGTACCGGCGCATTCGCAATCAGACGCTGCCACAGTCGCTGCTGCCATCGGTTGGCCTGCAGGGCGCGTTCAATACGGGCGGCAGCAACTCGGGTACGGTGCAGGATCACCAGGACGATTTCGAGCTGCAGAATTACTTCGCCGGCTCCCTGGGGAATCATTCACTGAATTTCGGCGGCCGGCTTCGTTCGTACCGGGATGCGAACTATACCGACGCGGGGACCAACGGCTCGTACACCTTCGACAGCTCGGCTGCTTACCTGGCCGGCACGCCGTCGCAGTACACGGTGACGAAGATCAACAGCTTTACGGCGAATGCGATCCTGTTCGACGCTGCGCTGTTCTACCAGGACGACTGGAAGGTGAACCAGCGGCTCACGTTCAGCTACGGATTGCGCTGGGAGTCGCAGAACCGCATCAACGACAAGAGTGACTGGGCTCCGCGTGTTTCGTTTGCTTACGCGCTCGACGGCAATGGCAAGCAGCGGCCGAAGACGGTTCTGCGTGCCGGATACGGATGGTTCTACCAGCGGTTCACGGTTCCAAACAGTTTTGGGTCTACGCAGGGCACGCCGTATGTGATCCAGACCATTCACCAGAAGTTCGTGCCGCTTGGGTCTTCGGAGGTGCCGAACCAGCAGTCGTTCATCTACGACAGTCCCAACTTCTACGAGCCGAATACTCCGGGCTTTGAGCCGGGCGGCGGCTCGACGACGACCAAGGCGCCTACGGGCTACTCGATCGATCCGCACTTCAAGGCGGCGAACGATATGCAGGCGGCGGTCGGGATCGACCGGCAGCTAAGCAAGGTGATGACGGCGAACGTGACCTATCTGTACAGCCGGGGCATTCATCAATACCTTACGAACAATGTGAGTGCGATCGGCTCATTTCCTGCCGAGAACATTGCCTCCAGGACATATCCCGCCGGCGGCATCTCAAAGCCGGTGGAGAATGATCTGCAGTATCAGTCGGGCGGCGTCTATCGGCAGAACCAGATTATTGCTTCCATCACTGCGCGCTATCCCCGATTCAGCATCTTCAGCTTCTACACCTATAACAACTCCAGGGGAGACTCGAGCGGTGTGACGTATACGCCGTCGATTGCGGCCGATCCCGGGTTCGATTACGGGCGCACGAGCTTCGATGTTCATAATCGATTCCTGGTGCTCGGAAATATTCCGGCGCCGTGGCAGCTGTCGTTTGCGCCGTTTCTTTCCGCGAATTCAGGAACGCCGTACAACATCACGACGGGCTCGGATCTGACGGGCAACAATCAGTTCAACGCGCGTCCTACCTTCGCTGCAAGCTGCGGGCAGGCGGGTGCCGTTGCCACGCGCTACGGCTGCCTTGATCCCGATCCCACTACAAGCCCTACAGGCGCGAGCGAGGCGATCATTCCGTACAACATCGGAACCGGACCGACAAATGTGAGCTTGAACATGCGCGTGAGCAAGGTGATCGGAATTGGGCCGCGGGTCGAGGGCGGACATGGCGGCGGGGGTGGCGGGGGACCTCGCGGCGGTGGACTGGGAGGTCGCGGATTGAGCGGCAACCAGGGCGGACCGGGACGCATGGACGCCACAACGCCGCATAAATACAGCCTGACGTTTGTGGCTTTCGGGCAGAACATCTTCAACCATGAGAACCTTAGCGCGCCCAACGGCACCCTGAGCTCTCAATTCTTCGGCAAATCGCAATCGCTGGCCGGTGGATTCTTTGGGCCGTCCACGGCAGGCAATCGCAGCATCTTTCTGGAAGCGAACTTCAGCTTCTGAAGCAGCGCAGTATCGAGGCAGGAATCCTTGCTATTGCAAGAGGGGTTCCTGCCGGAAATGGCGACGCCTGTTGCGTTCCTGAGGGCATCGGCGCTTTTCTTCATTGCCCTTGCCGGGAATTTCGGTCATTGTGATGGCTATGGGGTGCTGGAATCAGCAGCCCGGAAGTGATGACCGTTATCAAACAACATTTGTTTCTTGCGATTTTGGTCCTGGCGGCGGCTTCCGCCGTTGGCCAGAGCACTCTGCCTGCGGATCATGCTCAGCCGGCGCAGGCTATGCAGACGATCGACTCGCCGTCTGCGTTGCCTGCGCCACGGACCGCGTCGCTGCAGAGTGGAGATGCTGCGCCGCTTTCGTCTGCGGGCCAGTTGCTGCTTCAGTTCAGGGATTCGGACATCAAGTTCGATCTGCGCAGGCTGATGGATGTGCTTCGCGATCAGAGGCACGAGGGCTGGGTGCTGGCGGCCTATCCTGATCCCAAGACAAGCCGCCCGCTGATTGGCGCTGGATTCAGCCTCGATGTGCCGGAGCGGGCGCATCCCCAGAGTGATCCTCTCAATCCCAATACCTTTCTGGAGCCGTCTTCGGCGCAGCTTTGGGAGGCGGCAGGGCTGGAGCCTGCGCGGCTGCAAAGCATCCTCGATAAATTCGATCGTGACCTAGCTGCCTGGGCTAAGAAAAGATATCGCAGGCGGATCAGGACTCATGCGCTTTCGCCGGATGTAAGTGAGGCAGAGGCCACCGCGCTGCTACGCATCTCGACCATTCAGGCCATTCACAATGCGAGGGCTTATTGCCGTAGTTTCGATGAGCTGACGGGTCCGCAGCAGATGGCGCTGAGTCAGCTGGTGTTTCAGATGGGCGTGAATCTGGAGGAGTTCA
>Ga0210388_10002162_pt1 | contig 15317 bp, 14 predicted proteins | sample IncBWC19OmetaG_FD_155485 | JGI IMG/M metagenome (GOLD analysis project Ga0210388, IMG submission 155485) | Forest soil microbial communities from Barre Woods Harvard Forest LTER site, Petersham, Massachusetts, United States - Inc-BW-C-19-O ...
CGGCATGGAAGACCTCGGCGCTCCCGGTTATCACTAGGGCTCCCAGCTACGGTGCGAAGATTTACCATCGCGAGCGCGTCGGCGTTACTGGCGATGGTCTTCGCCGCAGGATGCGCCACGCGATGCGAGAAGCAGATGACCCAATGCCAGACCGACTGTCAGCGCCAGTACCATCTGTGCCAGAAATCCGGCAACGACGAATTCTACTGTGGCAATTTGATTGGGCGGTGCGTCGATGAATGCGATTACACGAAGAGCACCTGCCATTCCTATCTGCCGTGAAACGAGTCGAACCGCCGACGCGAATTTACAATGGGAAGCGCTCGCCGACCATCTCCTCGCTCTTGCGCCATAAGTCGTTCGCGTGCGCCAGGTTGAGCGCGTAGGAGCGTACCCCAACGCGCGAGGTCGCGTCGTCGTTCACCTCGCACACGTGACAATCCTCGCAGTAGTGCCCGCCCACCGCGTCAGCCGGCGCGACGAAGCCCGCCCATACCGAGGTCGCCGACCCTTGCGGGACCGACTTGAAGCGAAATGCCGCCCCGCCCTTGGCCGCGGCCGCTTCGATGCGTGCCATCATCTGAGCGACCAGCTCTGGCGTCATATGACGGCCGAGCTCGGTCTGGATACCGCCCGGATGGAGTGAGGTCGCGCGAATGCCGCGTCCCTTGAGCCGATCATCGAGCGCGACCGCATAGAGAATGTTCGCGGTCTTGGAGCGCCCATAGCCGAGGAACGGTTGATACTCGGTATGCTCGAAATTCGGGTCTTCGATGTTTACATCGCTGATCTGATGACCCGCTGAGGACAGCGTGGCGATTCGCCCGCCGGCTTTCAGTAGCGGCACCAGCCGGTTGACGAATACGAAATGGCCGAGGTGATTAGTGCCAAATTGCGTTTCGAAGCCATCCGCAGTCTTGCCCCGTGGACATGCCATCACGCCGGCATTGGCGATGATCACGTCGAAGGGCTTACCCTGCGCTAGGATCTCACTCGCCGCCTTGCGCACACTGGCAAGCGACGCCAAGTCCGCCTCGACCAGCGCTACCGGTGGATTGCTCGCCTGTTGCGGGAATGCCTCGCCAAGCGCGCGCCGCGCTTTATTCAGATCGCGCGCGGTACCGACCACCGTCGCGCCATGCGCAACCAGCGAACGCGCGGTCTCGACACCGAGGCCAGCCGAGACCCCGGTAACGAGGACTCGTTTGCCGGTAAGATTGACGCCCTCGAGAACCTCATCCGCGGTCGATTCCGCTCCGAAAGTCTTAGCCATGATGTTTCTCCAGTTTCGCTTGGCCGGCGTGGTTGGCTTTGGCGAGTTTAGCTTTGAACGAATTTTGCAGTTTCTTAACCGATTTCAACAACGCGAGAATTTGCGAGCTCGCGAGCAGAACCAGGATCGCTTCCGCACCGCTGGCGACATCGCCCGCAATCAACCCGGCTTCATCGATAAGATATCCGATCGGTGTCGCAAACATGGCATAGCGCCGCGAGATCTCCCAGCGCTTTTGCACCGCCACCGGAAACGATACCGGATGCTCCGCGAACTCGGCCTTAACCGCCCCGATATCTCCGCGACTGATCACCAACACCTCGATATCGGGCGTGCGCTTGTGCAAGGCCTCAAGCTCCGGCATCAGCTCGCGACACGGACGGCATTTTGGGTCCGAGAACACCAGCAACAGCCGGCGTCCACGGTAGGCTTCCAACGCGATCTCGCCTCCCGCGGGCGTCGGCAACCGGAACGGCGGCGCGACGGTGGCTCTGGAGAGCCCGGAGCGATTGATACGGCTAGCGGCGAGCGATCGGTTACCTTTGAATGCGCGAGAACTTTTCTTCTTTACCGCATCGACGCCCTGAGTCTGCCTCTTCATCACCTACGATACTGGTTTCCCGATCTGCCACAGTCAACGCTTTACTCCTCCGGTACTACCGCGAAATCGGCGATCCCGCATTTGTCCTGGCCGCGCACGATCTTGAAGTAGCCGCCATCGCCCCAATCGGTGCCGACCGAATTCTTCACCAGCCAGTATGGGGTCCCGTTGGTTTGACCGAAGCCGACGATCAGGGCATCGGCGAATTGCGGCGGCGCGAGACCATCGCAGTCAGGATTGGCAATCTCGCCCTTCTTGTACCCGCGAAACCAGTTGCCGTTAAGCACCACCGAAACCGGCTGCCTCGCGACCGCCGCCGCGAGCGTCACCTCATCGCCAGGAGGGATTCTCCCCACTTCGGAAAACTTCGCAAGGCTGACTGGAGTGCAGTTTTTTTTGCAGGTCCCGTCGCGAGCGTTATATGGATAGGCCGCCTCGGAGCACAACGGATGCTGCTCGATATATTGCAGCGCGGCTGCCGGGTTCCCGCCATTACATCCCATCGTGCCGGAAGAGCCGCCACAGTCAATCAGTTGTTGCTCCGATAGATTTGCCAACCCTTTCCCTTTGATAACTGACCAAGCCTCCGCCGCGCCGGTCGCGCTGAAGGCCCAGTCGGAGTCGCACTGCCGCTGATCTTTAACTGGCACCACGGCGCCCTTTTGCCGCCAGTCGATTTCCGCGAGGTTGGTGGAAGCTGCTGGCACCAAGGGCAGCACGTTATATTGGCCGTCGTAAACGTACTCATATCCCAGCACCATGATCGTCAGCGAAGCCGGAACTCCTACCTTGCCCGCGACTTCGACCTGCAAGGTGTTGTTTTCAGCCGCATCCAAACTGACCATCGCGTTCATCGGCTTGACGCTGAAGGTGTCGAAGATGATGTCGCCGTTGAGTTCGATTTGACCGCCGATCACGCCGCTATTGACCACTTCCAAGGTGAAGGGACCATAAACCAGCGGCGGCAGTCCGAAGGGAACCGAGGTGCTGGTCGAGGAACCGTCAGGGCTGGCGAAGACGGTCGGCGTCAGCACGAGGCTCGGTTCGGTGTCGCTATCGAAATCCACCTGCGCCGAGGCATTCGCGGCAAACACAGCCAGCGCCGCGGCAAACAGCACGCCGCTTCGAAGAATTTTCATCGCTCCCCCCCCTCGATTTGCTGCTCCAGCGAAGCGCTGAACAAGCCTGGTATCGATAGTTACAGCAGGTAGGGCCAGAGCCAACCCTTTCATATGTGCGCCCTTGGGACACCGGTCCGGCAAGACTCGCGAACTGTCAACTACATCCGAGGTAATCGACGGCGGATGCGGCGGCGTTGCAAATTCTGAATCGTCGCGCCGAGGCCGACGGCGAAGTTTGTTCGCAAAAAGGAGATTACAAAATGCCGTACGTAACGTCCCACGATGGTACCAGTTTGTTTTACCGGCAATGGGGCGACGGTCCGCCGGTCATACTCATGCACGCATGGGCAATGAATTCCGATGTCTGGCAGTCCCAGATGATCGAGCTTTCGCAACGCGGAGTCAGCTGCATCGCCTATGATCGTCGTGGTCACGGCCGCTCTGACGATCCCGGACGCGGCTACGACTTCGATTCGCTCGCCGACGATCTCGATGCGCTGCTGCAGCATCTCGATCTGCGAAACGTGACGCTGCTGGGTCATTCAATGAGCAATGGCGAGTGCGTCAGGTACCTCACCCGTCATGGCAATTCCCGGGTTGCGCGGATGGTGATGGTAGCTCCATCGCTGCCCTACATGCTGAAGACGCCCGATAACCCCGACGGTCCCAACGACAAAGATCAGCTGGATGGATGGCGGACGGTGTGGAAGAAAAGTTTTGCCGAGTGGCTGGGACAAGCGGTGCCAAGTGCCTTCAGCCCTGACACCCCACCGGCGCGAATTCAGTCGACCATTGAAATGATGACGCGCTGCACGCTGCAGGCCGCGATCGAGACCAATGTCACCCTCGCTGAGACTGACTTTCGCGGGGAGCTGCCCGACATCAAGATCCCGACGCTCATCCTCCATGGGGATCAGGATTCATCGTGCCCCCTCGAGGTCACCGGATGCAAAGTGGCGAAATTAATCCGCGGAAGTCAACTCAAAGTCTACCAGGGTGCGCGCCACTCCATCATCATGTCCCACCTCGATCAGATGGTCGGCGACATCCTCTCCTTCTTGAACAGCTAGCATCTTCGCCGGACGAGGACGGCGACTCCTCGTCCGGCGACCGGAATGGCGCGCGGCTGCTCCATCGAAGACTATTCGCGATCGAATGGAGATTCGGGTCTAATGTAGCCGAGATGATGCGTCGCGCGATCTTCATCGCGATTCTCATTTTCGCTCACACCGCCATCGCGACTGCGGCTGCTCCCTATTCCGATTTCTTCAGTGCCGCTAATCCTCCGCACCTGGGCCTGACGATGTTCCTTGCCGGTATCGGCGCCGAGAGCAAATACGCCGCGACTCATGAGGGCTTCGAGCTGGAGCAGACTCTCACGCCGTATGTCGGTCTGGTCGGCCGCGTCGCCGGTTACCAGGGCTATCAGGGCGACGGGTGGGACTGGCCCGGGACCGGCCATGACTCGCGGCCGCGTAACTTCGGCGTGTTGCTGGGAGGGCTCGACTTCCTGCCGCTGCAGGGAACCTCGTTCAAGATGCTCGGCGGCAACGATGTCGGCGATAGCGATCGCGCGCGTATCGAGGGCGATTTCTCGAGCTGGCTATGGCTGCACAGTCGCCATCCCATCAACCTCGCCTTCATCGGCGATCATTTTTACAACAATGGGTTGAGCAGCGGCGCGATCGACATCCGCGGCGTGATGTCGTCCTCGCGCGAAATGATCTGGCTCATCGGCGCGGGCGGGCAGCTATGGGGCGGCGGTCCCGAGCCTCACATCATGAAAGAGTTCGGCCCCGATCTCGGCGTCGCAATGCGCCAATGGAAACTCAACCTCGATTTTCAAGCCGGTTACGGAAACAACCACGGCTACGGCACCATCGCGGTTTCGCGCCACTTCGGGTGGGACGAGGAGTAGCGCGCGCCTCACGATGTCATCGCGAGGAATTCCTTCTCATCGAGGATCTTCACGCCGAGCTCCTGCGCCTTGCGGGCCTTCGATCCGGGGTCGGCGCCCACCAGCACGAAATCCGTCTTGCGGCTGACCGAACCGCTCACGCGCCCGCCGCCTTCGAAGATTTTCTGCTCGGCCTGCTCGCGGGTCATCGTTTCCAGGGTGCCGGTCAACACGAAGGTCTTGTCGCGGAATGGTCCCCTGCCCTCCGCAACGCGCACCGGCTCGATGTCGAGTTCCTGCTCCAGCCGCTTGACCGCATCGAGGTTGCGCGGCTCATCGAAGTATTCGCGGATGCTATGCGCGACTTCGGCGCCGATATCGCGCACCGAGGTTAGATCATCTTCGCTGGCCGCCGAGAGCGCCTCCAGGGTGCCGAATCTGATCGCGAGCTGACGCCCGGTATGCTCGCCGACGTGGCGAATGCCGAGCGCATTGATGACGCGATCGAGCGGCGCCTTGCGCGAGTTCTCGATATTCGCGATCAGATTCTCCGCGCTCTTCTTGCCCATGCGCTCGAGCGCGAGCAGCTCGGCCACCTTATTCTTCAATTTGTAGATGTCGTCGAGTTCATTGACCAATCCCGCCTCGATCAGTTGCGCCGTCAGCTTGTCGCCGAGCCCGTCGATGTTCATGCAGTTCTTGGAGGCGAAATGGCGCACCGATTCACGCACCCGCGCCGGACAATTCACGTTGACGCAGAGGTACGCGACCTCGCCTTCCTCGTGCACGATGATGCCGCCGCAGACCGGGCAATGGGCCGGCATCTGAAATTCGGCGGCGCGCGGATCGCCCGGCTGGGTGACACGCACCACGTAGGGAATCACGTCGCCGGCGCGCTCGATGAGCACGGTGTCGCCCTCGCGAATGTCCTTGCGGCGAATCTCGTCGAGGTTGTGCAGCGACGCGTTTGAAATCGTCACGCCGGCGAGCTGCACCGGCGCCAGCTTCGCCACCGGTGTCAGCGAGCCGATGCGCCCGACGAACGCCTCGATTTTGTCGACCCTGGTTTCCGCCTGCTGCGCCTTGAATTTGTATGCGATGGCCCAGCGCGGCGAGCGCGAAACTTCGCCCAGCTGATTTTGCAGTGCGTACGAATTGACTTTTGCGACTACCCCGTCGGCATCGTAGTCGAGCGAGTGACGCCGTTCCGTCAGGTCATTCCAATACGCGAGCACTTCGTCGACGCCCTTGCATATTTTCGATTCGAGATTGGTCCGCAGCCCGAGTTCCTGGAGCGCCTGCAGAAACTCCCATTGCGAATCGACTTCGAGACCTTCGATGATGCCGGGCGCGTAGAGAAAAATATCCAACGGGCGCGAGGCGGTCATCTTCGGATCGAGCTGGCGCAGCGATCCCGCCGCGGCATTGCGCGGATTCATGAACATCGGCTCGCCGCGGCGCTCGCGTTCCTCGTTAAGACGCGCGAAGCCGGCCTTGGAGTAAATCACCTCGCCGCGAACTTCGAGCAGTTGGGGAATCGCGCGATGCTTCGGTTTCAGCAGCTTCAGCGGCACGCTCTTGATGGTGCGCACGTTGAGCGTGACGTCTTCGCCGTTGTCGCCGTCGCCGCGCGTCGAAGCAACCGCGAGCAGTCCGTCTTCATAGACCAGCTCGACGCTGAGCCCATCGAGCTTCACCTCGGCGACGTACTCGATTTCGGCCTCGCTATGGAGCATCCGTTTGATGCGCTTGTCGAACTCGACCATCTCCTCGGCGTTCATCGCATTGGCGAGCGACATCATCATCTTGCGATGGTGCACGACGCCGAATTTTTCGCTGGGCGCGGCGCCGACGCGCTGGGTCGGCGAATCGGCGGTGACGAGATCGGGATGCGCCGCCTCGATTGCCTCGAGCCGCCGCATCAGCACGTCGTATTCGGCGTCCGAAATTTCGGGCGCATCGAGCACGTGGTAGAGATGATTCGCGCGATTGATTTGCTCGCGCAGTTGGTCGGCGTCGGCGCTTGCCTTATCGAGCTCCCTGGACATGAGCATCGATCATTTCGGGGCGCTCGCGCGAAATCAAGCCGGACGAGAAAGGACCGCGGCGCGCGCGGCCGCGGTCCCTATTTTTCGCATCAACCCTTAGGCGGAGACGGCGGACCATCGGAGCCCGGACCATTCCATTGATGGTAGCGCCAACCTTGCTGCGGAGGTCCGTAGTACCCGCCGCCGGGACCGTAACCCCAGTTGGGCGGCGGAGGCGGTCCATACGGCATCATGCGCTGGCCACCGCAACCCTGCATGCCCATCGGCCCCGGATGGCGATGATGCCGGTGATGGCCGGCAATCAAAATCGACAACGCGATCAGCACCAGGGCCGCAATCAAGCCGCCGCGCCACCATTTATTTTCGTGCTCGAGCGTGTGCTCGAGGTACTCGATCCGGCGTTCCAGCCGGCGCAGCGTCTCGTCATTGGGATTGGGGGGATTGACTGATTCTTCAGGCACTACTTCCTACTCCTTCGAAGGTCTACCGATGAGCGCAGTTGCTCAACCATCTAACTAAGACGCTCGCCGCGCGCCATGGTTTCGCGGCCCGATCGAAGGGACTGTCAATCAGCGGCTGTAGCCCATCGCCTCGAGGAAATCATCCAGCGTCGGGAAGCGCATGTACATGTTGGTACGCTTTTGCTTCCCGATGGTAGTGCTCGGCTCGTTCGAGTATGCGTGCCCCGGATATACCACGGTGTCGTCGTCGAGATTTTTCAGCGTCGAATTGAGGCTGTGATACATTGCCTCGGGATCGGAACCCGGCAAATCGACCCGGCCGCATGAGTTCACGAACAGGGTGTCGCCCGAAATGAGATTTCCGTCGCACAGAAAGCATTGCGAGCCCGGCGTATGCCCCGGCGTATGGAGAAATTTCACCTCGAGCTCGCCGACCTTGACGACATCGCCGGCGTCGACTTTGACGATATCGGAATCCGACAGCCCCGCGACTTTGCGCGCGCCCTCGGCCTCATGCTTGTTGAGGTAGACCTTGGCCTTAACCTTCGCGAGCAGGTCGGCCGCGCCCTCGATGGTCTGTCCCATCATGCGGCCGCCGAGATGATCCTGGTGGTAATGGGTGATGAGAATCTTGTCGATTTCGTAGCCGTCGCGATTGACCGCGTCGATGATCGCGTCGACATCCCAGGCGGGGTCGACGACGGCAGCCTTGCGGGTGGTGGGGTCGCCGATGATGTAGACGAAATTCGCCATCGGACCGATTTGAGCTTGTCGAAGGTGGATGCGATCTTCCATTGGACCTAACCCCTGGCCCCTTCCCTTGAAGGGGAACCGGAAACAATTTTCACTTGCGGGCGTCGCTCTTGCGCTGCGCGGCGCGGGCGGCTTTCGGATCGAGGCGCAGGCCGCGGTCCCACAAGAATTCGGGCTCGCCCAGGCGCTTCGCAATCCAGCGCGATTGCACGAAAAAATGGTCGCTCAGCCGATTGATATAGATGATGACCTGGTCGCCGATTTCTTCCTCGCGCTTGACCCGCCAGAGCACGCGCTCGGCGCGGCGGCATACCGTCCGCGCCTGATGGAGAAACGCGTTGAGCACTCCTCCGCCCGGCAGCGTGAAAGATTTCAGCGGCTCGAGGTCCTTCTCCATCCGGTTCATTTCTTCTTCGAGCTGAGTGACCTCACCCGGACCCATCTTGTGCATGCCCTCGTATTCGCCGTCGGGGGGCGTCGCGAGCTCGGAGCCAACATCGAAAAGTTCGTTCTGGATGCGCCGCAACATCTCGGAATACCACTCATAGTCATCGCCGAGGCGATCTTTATATTCCATGAGATAGGTGCGCACGATGCCGACGATCGAGTTCAACTCGTCGACGGTGCCGTACGATTCGAGACGGCCGCTTTCCTTCGGCACGCGCTTGCCGCCGACCAGCGCGGTGGTGCCTTTGTCGCCGGTGCGGGTGTAGATGCGACTAAGTCTGATCGCCATGGCGGTTAGATCCCCGCCTTGGCGCGCAAGGCCTGATAACCCGTATCGCCAACGTCGCTGGAAACGGGCAGGCCTTCGTCGCGCCATCCTTTCACGATGACGGCGCCGGATTGATCGCGCTGGCCGCCGAATCCGCCGACCACGTTGGTGAGGTCGGTGTAGCCGGCCTCTTCGAGGATTTCGCATGCGCGCTGCGAGCGCCCGCCGGCCTGGCATCCGACGATCAGCTTGGCGTTTTTGGGGATGGCCTTTTCGACCACGGCTTCGAAGTCGTCGTTGAGTTGCATATTGCCGGGGCCCTTGATGAACACGACCGGCACGTTGAGCGCGCCGGTAGCATGACCCTGCGCGAACTCATTTTCGGTGCGCACATCGAGATAAATGGCGCCGGGATTTTTACTGAGGGTATCGTGAGCCTCGGCAGGCTTTTGCTGTTTGATTGCCATGGTGTCCTCGCGGGAAAATCTACCACGGCGCGACGGAAGCTCGTACCCCCGAATGAGTCGCCGTAAACGCGCGCCTTCAGCGATGGAGTTAGCGGCTACCATTCGGCCTCGGTCCGGTGGCGGCTTGTTCGGCCACCTCGCGCGCGATACTTTCTTGATTCCGCCTTTCGCCCCGGTAGTGAAAAGGACATCACGGAGGTCTCCGGAACCTCAAGTCCGGGTTCGATTCCCGGCCGGGGCAATCTAATCGCTCTAACCATTGTCGACGCTGACGATGCATTAGTTGCGCTGCTGGACATTCCCCTGCAACGCTAATAGGACAGACGGTGGAACGACTTCAGGAGGACCGGCGATTATGGCGACCAGCGAAAGGGCTTCATCGTATCGATGGGTCATCGAAGTGCTGCTGGTGCTCGCACTCGCAAGCCAGACGCTGACCTGGCTAGCACCTGCGCCGCTGCTCGGGCCGATCATCAGCGATCTCCATATCCATCTCGGCGACGCGGGGCTGATCATTTCAGTAATCGCGCTGTGCATCGCGATCTTCGCGCTCGCCGGCGCCATTGTCGCGCAAAAAATCGGCGCGTTGCGCTCGTTCATTCTCGGCGTATGGCTGCTCGCGATCGGCGGAGTCGGCAGCGGCTATGCTCCCGGTTTCGGCGCGCTGCTCGCCTGCCGGGTGATCGAGGGAATCGGTTTCGGGGTGATGATCGCGCCGCCGGCCACCCTCGTCATGCAATGGTTTGACGAATCGATGTGGCCTTACATGAATATGCTCAACGCGGTCGCACCGTTCCTCGGACTGACCGCGGCCTTCGCGGTCACTGGCCCGGTCTACGTCGCGCTCGGTTCACGATGGCGCACCGTGCTGCTCACTTACGGTCTCGCTGTAGCCGTGATCGCGGTGCTATGGACCTTGCTCGGCAGAACGCATCCTTCGCACACTGCGGCCGCCGGTGGGCATACGGCGGACGCCGGTGCGATGCGCGAGGTGCTGGGGATGCGCGACATTCGTGTCATCGCGGTAGCACTCGCCTCGGGCATGTGGGTCTTCCAGCTCTACAGCGCATTCCTGCCGGAATTTTTTCATACCATGCGCGGATTCAGCCTGGAGGAAGCCGGGGAGCTCACCGCACTCGTGCCATTCGCGGGAGTCTTCGCGGCGGCTGGCGCCGGTGTGATGACCGGCGCGCTTGGACGCCGGCGACCGTTCACTTGGCCGATGCAGATACTGTTCGGCCTCGGATGTCTCGGCTCGGTAACTTTCAGCAGCGTCGCGGCGATTCGTATCTCACTCATCTTGATAGGTGTGGGATCTTCGGCGCTGCTACCTACTCTGCTCACGATGGTGATGGAACTTCCCGGCATGACGCCGACCAAGGCTGGAAGTGGACTGGGCGTGGTATGGGCCGCAGGGTACACCGGAGCATTCTTGTCGCCCTTCATCTGCGGGGCGCTGGCCGGTCGCTTCGGTCTCGAGACGGTGATGGTCGGCTCGCTGGTGTTTGCGCTTGTCGCGATCGTTGGATTTTACATGGTGCCCGAGACCGGGCCGGGTCGAATGCGAATCGGATCTACCGCCGCGCTTCGCACCGCCCGGTAAGAAGCGAGCCTACTGCCAGCGCCTGGGCGCGGTCTTGAGGCGCGCGACACCGAGCTCGTCGCACCAGGCCTCGAAGCGCGCCTTGGGTACGCCGCTATGCTTAAGTTCCTCGATGGAATCTGCGAGTGGAATGGTGTCGACCAGCGTCGCCAGCTTCCGATAGAGGAAGGCTTCATCGCGATGGGCGGCTAAGGTGGTCGCAAGCTGCAGCGCACCGCGAGGTTGCACCTTCCAGTTCATCGCGTAGGTAGGAATGTCCTCCAGGTGTTCATAGACGCCTAGCAGCATCGAGGCAGTTTTCTTGCCAAAGCCGGGCAATCCGGGAAAGCCATCTGCACTGTCGCCGGTAAGCGCGAGGAAATCCGCCATGCTATGCGGCCCGAATCCGCGCTCGGCGCGAAACGTCGCCTCGTTGGTCACCTTCTTCTGCCGCCGATCGACCTGAACCACCCGATCGCCTTGAAGGCACTGGCCCAAGTCCTTGTCCGGCGTCATGATGCGGACTTGCGCGACTTCATCCCTAAAGCGTCGCGCGCCGCTGGCCAGACCGTCGTCAGCTTCGTACTCGCGCATCGACCAAACCGCGATGCCGATAGCACGGACCGCATCTTCGGCGGCATCGAACTGCGAGCGCAGCTCCGGCGGCACGCCTTCGTCGCTCTTGTAGTAGGGATATAGATCGTTTCGAAATGACCTGATGGGGTTATCGAATGCTACGGCGATATGACTGACAGCTTCTGCAGAATCGTGCAGGAGGGACAGCAGCGATTCAACGATGCCAACCGTAGCCTTGGCATCGCTACCCGATGGCGCGAGATGGCCAGGACGAGGAGCGAAGTGCGCCCGAAATAGCTCGTAGGTCCCATCGATGAGGTGCAACCTCACGCCGCGAAGCTACTTCTTTCCACTGGCCGCCAGTTGTTCATCGCCAAACGCCATCATCGATGCAATCTGGTCGCGCACTAACTCCGGGTTGTTCCCAGCCGCTTTGTCTAGCTCTCCGATTTCGTCCGGGACATACCAATGCAGCTTCTCCGAGTGATAGGCCTCCCATACCACCTTGGCAACTTCCACCGGCGGAATCAGGCGGAACATGCCCTCCTTCGGTGCGCGCTCCGCTGCTCCCGGCGGTAGAATCGCGGTATCGATGAGACCCGGCAGTACGTCGGCAGCGCGAACGCCGAACCGCCGGAACTCGATCGACAGCGCTTCGGTCAAGCCTTTGACCGCGTGTTTAGTGGCCGAATAGACCGCGATGCGCGGCATCCCATAGGTAGCGGACGAAGATGAGGTGGTGAAGCATAGCGAGCCCGGCGTAGCCTTGAGGAGACCTAGCGCGGAATGAATGCCATTGAGCACGCCGATGAAGTTGACGCTTACCACGCGCAGGCTCTGCTCGAACGGAGTCTCATCGAAGTAGCCGCCCACGCCAATGCCGGCATTGTTATAGAGGATGTCCAGCTTGCCGTCCGTAGCACCGCCGAATTGCGCGATGGCACCCTCGTAGTCGGCCTTGTCGGTCACATCGAGACGCCGCATGAGGCAATTCTCGGCGCCTAACTCCTTCTCCAGCGCGCGCAGGCCTTCGAGGTTCACATCATAAGCGCCGATGAACCATCCTTTGTGCCGAAACAGGCGCGCGGTTTCCCGCCCCATTCCGGATGCGGCCCCGGTAACAAAGATCGATTTGCGGCCGTTGGCAGTTCCCATCGAGGCTACGACCTACTCCTTGGCGAAGGTGAAGTGCTCCTGGGGATGCGCGCTCACCTCATCAAGGTGCTTGCAGTAAGCGTTGAAGCCGCCGTTGTAGTTACCGTCCTGGCGGCGCTGAAACTCGCCTTCGAAGTTATAATAGCCGGGAGTGCAGTCCTGGTTGCGCGTGGTCTTGCCGCGATGCCTGATCACTTCCTGGACCCAGAACTCCTCGGACTCCGGCGTCACCTCGATAGTGTCGTAGCCATTCTCGCGCGCGAAGTTGATGCAGGCCGCGATATGGTCGCCTTGCGCCTGAAGCATGTCGGTCAGGTTGAACTGGAACGATGCCTGGTAGCCACCCATGATGAACATGTTGGGATAGCCTTCCGAATGAATCCCCAGCAGCGTGCGAACCCCGTTCGCGTACTTGTCGTTCAGGTCCAGACCGTTTTCGCCGACGATCTTGTTGTAGATTCCGGTCTTTTGCACCTCGAAGCCGGTCGCGTAGATGAGCAGATCGAGCTTGTAGGTCTTGCCCTCGAATACCGGGCCGTCTTCGTTAATCTCGTTGATGCCTTGGCCGTGCGTATCAATGAGATGAACGTTGGGCCGATTGTAGGTGGGCAGGTAGTCATTGTCGAAGCAGGGGCGCTTGCACATGAACATGTACCACGGCTTGAGCGAATCGGCGATGGCCTTGTCCTTGACGATCTCTTCGATGCGCTTGTGGATGCGCATCATGTAGTCGATGTTGGCGTTCTCCTGGCGACGGATTTTTTCCTCGCGGCTGATCGACTCCTGGTTGAGCCGCATCTGGTCGAACATCTGCGGCTCGGCTTTGGCCTTGGCGCGCCGCTTCGCCTGCCAGCCTGGCTGCAGCTTCTTGGCCCATTCCGGATCGGTCGCCCAATCGTCCTTGATGTCGACCGAGGACGGGGTGCGCTGAAAAACGTAGAGTTCCTTGGCATTGGCGCCGAGGCGCGGGATCGCCTGCACGGCCGACGCGCCGGTGCCGATGATACCGACCACCTTGTCCTTCAGCTTGGTCAAATCGCTACCGGTGTACTCGTAATCCCAGCGCCCGGTATGAAAGGAATAGCCCTTGAACTTCTCCATCCCTTTGATCTTCGAGAGCTTGGGCTTGGAGAGCGTGCCGTTGGCGCAGATCACGAATCGCGCGCGCATATGGTCGCCGCGATCGGTCTCCAGATGCCACATCTTTTCTTCTTCGTTCCACGTCGTGGAGGTAATCGTGGTCTGGAACACTGCCAGCTCATACAAATTGTACTTGCGCGCGATCGCCTGGCAGTGCGCGAGGATCTCCGGACCCTTCGCGTAGTGGTCCTTGGGCACGTAGTTCATTTCATCGAGCAGCGGCAGGTAGTCGTATGCGACCACATCGCAGGCCACGCCGGGATAACGATTCCAGTACCAGGTCCCGCCGACATCGCCACCGCGTTCTACTATGCGAATGCTCTCGACCCCGACCTCGCGCAGCCGCGCCGAGGTCAGCAGCGCCGAAAATCCGCCGCCGATGAACAACACCTCGACGGTGTCGTTGAGAGGCTCGCGAGGTTTCACCGCTTCGACGAACGGATCGACCTCGTAGTCCTCGAACTTGGTGCCATCGAATTCGGAGAAGTATTGCTTGGTGCCTTCGGGCCGATACTTGAGGCGCAGGTCCCGCTCCTCGGCAAACTTATGCTTGATGTCCTCATAGAACTCCTGCGGCCGGGGCTGCTTGGGGCGTGCCGCCGAGTAGTTGGTTGACATCGGCTTCTCAGGCTTCTGAGGCGTCGGATTCTCTTTCGGTCCTTCGTTCTCCATGTTTCCATCCGCTCCTGTGGGGGTATGGTCATCGAGTTGGTTGCATTCGTGCTCGACCCCTATTCCTAACCCAAAAGCCCGCGTGCGGGCAATTGGAGGTTGCGGCTTTCGAGCAATCACTTCCGGTTGCGACGGCAGCATCATGAACTATGACTTCCCGCTTGCCGGTTATGTCCGAACTCGCCAGATGGAACACCTTCTATGCCATCGTCGGTTCGGCCGCCGGTACCCTCATCGGATTGCAGTTCGTGATGATGTCGCTGATTGAGTGAACATCGCGCCGCTTGCGGAGCCGCGGCGTTCGCGCGAAAACCGGAGGATGAACACCATCCCCCATTTCATCGGCGGCGCGAAGGTACACGCTGGTCACAACGACCTCGGCGAGGTCTTCAATCCCGCCACCGGCCAGCTCGCGCGAAAAGTTTGCCTGGGCGAGGCGCCGGAGGTCGATGCCGCCGTAACGGCGGCCGCCGAAGTTTTCCCCGAATGGGCCGCCTCGCCTCCGCTCGCCCGCGCGCGCCTGATGTTCGAGTTTCGCAACCTTGTCGAAAAGCACGCGGGCGACCTCGCGGCGCTCATCACCTCGGAGCACGGCAAGGTCCTCTCCGATGCTCGCGGTGAAGTGACGCGCGGCCTCGAAGTGATCGAGTTCGCGTGCGGCATCCCGCATCTGCTCAAGGGCGAATTCAGCGAGCAGGTCGGGCGCGGCATCGATTCGTGGTCGCTGCGCCAGCCACTCGGAGTGTGCGCGGGCATCACGCCGTTCAACTTCCCCGCCATGGTCCCGATGTGGATGTTTCCGGTGGCGCTCGCATGCGGCAACACCTTCATCCTCAAGCCCTCGCCGAGCGATCCG
>Ga0210388_10002163_pt1 | contig 15315 bp, 17 predicted proteins | sample IncBWC19OmetaG_FD_155485 | JGI IMG/M metagenome (GOLD analysis project Ga0210388, IMG submission 155485) | Forest soil microbial communities from Barre Woods Harvard Forest LTER site, Petersham, Massachusetts, United States - Inc-BW-C-19-O ...
CATTGACCCCGCGCGCGTATGCCTCAAAAAAACCATGCTCGCGGGGATTCGCCATCGCGATCGACTTTTTCGCCGCTGCGCGCAGGCCCAGAATGCGTTGCTCGCGGTCGAGTTTGAGCAAGCCATCGCCTAAGATCTCGGAGAGTTCGCCGCTGCCGAAGCGGCGCATCACGTCCATCTGCCACAGGCGGTCCTGCGCCGTCACGTAACCTTGCGCGAAGAAGAGGTCGTCGAGATTGGCCGCTTCGATGGTCGGCACACCGTGGGCGTCGCGGGTCACGGTGACCGGAGCGGAAAGTCCGCTCACCTGCATCTCGCCGTCGAGTTGGGGCAAGGCAGAGTGAGCCACGGACCATAGGTACAGGACGCCGCCGGCGAGAATCAGCAGGATGACGAACAAGAGCCACGACAGAACAAGCACCACGGGCGAGCGTCGCGAGGCGGGTGCGCTGACCTTCATCTGTATCTGCGGCAGAGTACTCATGGTTAATGATTGATTGTAGCCCACCGGATTGTAGTGTGTTTCACGCGCTGCGGGCTTGCGCCGTGGTGAAAATGAATTTCATTTTCAAGATGCCGGATGGTATTCTGACTCCGGTTCGGCCCGCTATGTTGCAGAAGCGCATCGATGATCAGCCCACCATCTCGCGCCAGATGGTCCGCGAAGCCCAGGACATTCTCCACCGGCATTTGAAGGGTGTTGGGTTAAAGCAGACGGCGCAGCGCGACGCGATTCTGCGGACATTTCTTGAGACCCGCGATCACCTTTCCACCGACGAACTGCACCGCCTGGTGCAAAAGAAAGACGCGCGCATCGGGTACACCACCGTCTACCGCACGCTGAAGTTGCTGGCGGAGTGCGGTCTGGCCAGCGAAGTGGCGTTCCACGACGGCATCGCGCGTTACGAGCACCAGTACAACCGGCGCAGTCATCACCATATGGTCTGCACCGATTGCGGCAGCTCGGTGGAATTTTTTTCTCAGGAAGTAGGCGAACTCGAGCAGGAAATCGGCAGAAAGTATCACTACCTCACTACGCGGCACACATTTCAGATTTATGGAGTGTGTGAGGATTGCCGCAAGAAAAATCACGCCTCCCTGGCATGATTGCCTTTGTTGTTCGCCGCTTCGACTACGGCAGCATCGCTCCCGGCGCGAGCAGATCAAACGGATGTATCGGAATATTTCTAACGATCCCAAATAGAATAATCGCGACGCAGAGGGCGCGAATCCAGAGCGCCGGCATAAACAAGCGCGGCAGGCCTTGTCCGCGAATTTCCAGCAGCGCGTGCGAAGCCAGACCGTAAGTTATGAACGGCAGCAAGACAATGGAGAGTGGGTTCATGGCCCACGCCGCCCGCAGGTTTCCCTGCAGCAGTTGGTGAATTGCGCGCAGCGATCCGCATCCGGGGCAGTACCATCCGGTGAGGTAGCGCACCGGACAAGGCGGAAAGATTCCAGACGTGGCTGGATCGAACGCGCGCAGCAGAAGTGCTCCCACCGCAGCGCAAACAATCATTGCGGTAAGCAGCGGATGCCTGCGAAGGTTCGAGATCAAAGCCACCTCCTTAATTGGAGTGGGTGATGCCGCTGATGACGCCCAGCATAGCCAGCATTCCCCAAATCACGATGGCTCCGAGTCCGAGGCCGAGGGAAATCAGGCTCCACATTTTCGCGTTCTTCGACGCGATCTGTGCTCCAGCCACATCTCCAGCCTGCAACTTTCCGTTGACCTGCGCAGCGAATACGATGGCGGGAATGCCGGCTGGCAGACAGCAGAAAACCGTGGCCAGGATGGCGAACACAAGATAGTTGGGCACCGAAACCGCCGGCACGACCACGCCCTGAATCGGCAGCGGAACAGGCGCTGCCGGAGCCTGAAGATTTCTGCCGCACTGCACGCATATCGCCGCGGTGTCCACATTGTTGGCACCGCACTGAGAACAGAACATTCGTTGCCTCCTGGGTCAAACGTGCTTGTCGCTGTAAAAAAGCTCAATGCAGAAATTGGCCGTCCTGCAGGCAATCCTCGCTTGAGCCGTTGGAGTCTACTTTAATCACGGCAGACTCGTCGGAACAGAAGGCGCGTACTCCGGACGCGTTCCGACTGACAGGACGCGCCGCGACCTGGAACCTGCCATTTACCCCGCCCGATGTGAGTGGGGTGCAGTTCAACAACTCAAAGACATAGCCGTTTTTTGTGCCGCTCGCGAGATCTGCTGCGATAAGCCGTTCATTACGCAAATCCGAAAGCGAGCAAGTATAACCGCGGTCCGGATGCGCGGACGAGTATGTAATCTCCGCCGTATTCAGGGTTCGGACCGACGCCACGGCGGACGATTCATTCGCCGCCATGCGGGCACGCAGAAGGTTCGGAATCGCAATGGCGGCAATGATCAGGATAACCGGAATTCCCACGATCCAAAGATAGCCGAGCACCAGTCCCGCGATGGCCATGCCCTCGCCTTTCAGGCGTCCGGCACTCTTTCGAATCTCCGACAAGGCAAGGTGTCCAAAGACGATGGCGAGGACGAAAAGCAGCGGGATGAAAAACAACAAACCGCAAACCAGGCTGGCAACGGCTTTGCCGCTGGTTTCTGCAGGTGCATTCGCGGCGAGCGGAATTGCGGGCGAGGCGGCCGGTGACGCCCCTGCGTCCCTTCCACAAACTCGGCAGAATCTTTCGCCGTCCGCCAGGCTATTTCCGCAGGCTGCACAGAATGAAGACATCCGTTCTCCAGTTCTCGCGCTCAACTGACTCTTGCTGAAATTTGCACGAAACACTACTCTTCGCCCAGAGCCGCGTCAATGCTAGATTGGTTCGGGGAATCGCGGGCGGCATAGTCTTTGGTCAGAGCCGATGATGGACCAACCGATTACAGATCAACAGACAGGCGATCAGCCCGATAAGAGCGACGCCTTACCGGTGACCTGCCCCGAATGCGCCGCCAGGATGCCCGGGGCTGCCGCGTTCTGCCCCGGATGCGGACGCACCATGAGTGCGCCCCCGCTCAGAGCCCAAGGGCGAGTGGGATTCCTGCCGGAAAGGATTGCCGGCGCGCTTGCCTACTTCACATTCGTTCCCGCAGCCGTGTTCCTGATGGTTGATCCGTACCGGGGAAATCGTTTCGTGCGTTTTCACTCGGTGCAGTGTCTGCTGCTGTGGGTGGTGGGATTGGCGGGGGCAGCGGCGCTCAAGCTCGCTGGGCTGCTCTTGTTCCTCATTCCTCTGGTTGGTCCGCTTTTCGCAGTACTGGTCTCGATGGTGGCGGGGCTCGCGGCATTTGCCGTATGGCTGGTGCTGGTAGTGAAAGCCCTGCAGGGAGAGATGTTCAAGCTTCCAGTACTCGGCGACTTCGCGGAACAGCATGCGGATGTGCCGCCTGAGTCCGATCCGCGCGGCTAATTTGTGGATTGCTTTGACGCAGAATTTTTGATACGTTGCCCCGACGCCGCCTGGGCCCAAGCTGACGCTGCTTACCGAACAGGAGTCTGGGGCGACCGAGGAGGATTTCCCTATGGCTTTTTGCAGTACTTGCGGTGCACAGATTGCTGACGGCGCAACGACTTGCCCGGCGTGCGCAGGCAGGACCGCCGCCGCGCCTGCTCCGGCAGTCGCCACTACCGGTGGCATGGCGGACAACGTGGCCGGCATGCTGGCCTATATCACCATTATTCCTGCCATCATTTTCCTGGTGATGGAGCCCTACAACAAGAACCGGTTCGTGCGCTTCCACTCGTGGCAGAACATCTTCTTCGCCGGGGCGATATTCATCTGTTGGATTGCGTTCACAATCCTGTCCATGGTGCTGGCATTCATCCCGATTCTGGGACACCTAGTGATCCTGCTGCTCTGGTTCGCGCTCTCGGTGGGATCGTTCGTCCTGTGGATCATCATGTTGCTGAAAGCCAATGGCGGCCAGATGTACAAGCTGCCGGTGATCGGCGACATGGCAGAAAAACAAGCAAACGCGATGTAGGAACTGAAAAGACGATAACCACACAAAGGACACGAGGTTTCACGAAGGAGCCCATTTTCCTTCGTGAAACTTCGTGCCCTTTGTGGTTGTCGGTTCTGTTTTCTGCCTGAGCCACCGCAGCGCGCTTGACTTTCTTCCTGTAAGCTGTCAATCCTATTACCTTTTACCCGCGCCGGAAATCTACGCTGGTAGTGTCGGTTTTGGCCGGACGGGAATTCTGGGAAGATTGGGGCATTCCTTGCGAGTCCGGGTTTTCTATCACGACAAGTGTTTTGACGGAGCTTCTTCGGCGGCGTTGTTCTCGCGTTTCTACCGCGAGCGCATCAGCGGCGATGCCACTTTCGAGTTCACCGGCCTGGTGCATCGCGCGGGCGCGTTATTTGATGAGAAACAGTTCGACGGCGACGAGAACGCCATCGTTGACTTCAAGTATTCCAGTTCTCCCAAAATTACCTGGTGGTTCGATCACCATGAGAGCGCGTTTCTGTCGCCGGCGGATGCGGAGCATTTCGAGCAGAACCAGAGCAATCGCAAGTTTTACGATCCAAACTACAAATCCTGCACCAGCTTCATTGCTATGATTGCGCAACAGCACTTCGGTTTCGACCCCACCCCCCTCGCCGATCTGATTCATTGGACCGACATGATCGACGGCGCCCTTTACGCCGACGCGAAGACGGCGGTCGAAATGGCGGCGCCGGCCATGAAGCTGACCATGGTGATTGAATCGGCGCCGGACCACGGGTTCGTGCCCAATCTGATCCCGCTGCTGGCGACCAAGTCGCTGGCGCAGATTCTGGAAGAGCCGTTCGTGGCGCCGTTGTTGCCGCCGCTGCTCAAGCGCCATGAATTGTCCATCGGCATTCTGCGCGAGCGTACAGAGTGCAAGGACGGCACGATCTTCTTCGATGTTACCGACCATGATCTCGAGGGCTACAACAAATTCGTTCCCTACTACTTGCATCCGGAATCGGTGTACAGCGTCGGGCTGAGCAAGAGCAGTTTTCGAGTGAAGGTTTCGGTGGGATCGAATCCGTGGGCTCCGCAGGAGCCAGAAGTCAATCTGGCAAGAATCTGCGAGCGTTACGGCGGGGGCGGCCACGCCCGTGTCGGCGCGATCTCGTTCAACGTTGATCAGCACGCCGCGGCGATCAAGGCGTCACAGGAGATCGTCGCTGAATTGCGGGCCGCGATTCGCAAGACGAGAAGCTGATAGCTCGAAGGTAGTTTCCTAAATTCGCAACCACAGGGATCACAGGGGCACACAGGGTCCTGAGTCTCGATGGTTCCTCTGTGTCCCCTGTGGTGATGAATTTAGGGCAATACTGTCCCGAAGTGATGCTTGATTTCCGGAACCGAGACGAAGTCTCGGACTCTCCATAGAAACTAGATCCAAGATTCAAAATCCCCACCCTGTCGCGAAAGACCGCGACAAGGGTGAGGCGCTCGTTCGTAGGAACTATTGAATCGGTGTTCCGCTGGCCAAGCAGCTTGCCGGGTTTCCGTCCTCCGCAGACCGAATGGCTCCCGATTGGTCGGCACAGAAGGCTTTTCTGCCAAACGTGTTCGCGTTGGGCGCGGCCGTAAGGCGAAAGCCAGTCGCCGGCGTCGCGTTGCATTCAGAAAGCGCAAAGATGAATCCGTACTTTTTCCCGCTGGCCAGCCCGCTGTTGATCAGCATAGCCTGTCGTTCGTTCGGTTCGCCGCCGCCAAAGCCGTCCAGAGTGGAAAGGGCGCAAGTGTAACCGACGGTTGGATAGGTCTGAGCGTAGGTGGCCTCCGCAGCAAGAATGGTCCGCATGGCTGCGATCACGGTCGCGTCGCTGCCTCCGGTTTGTACGGGCGTCTCGCTGTGAGGAACGAATGCGGCGTTGCTGACCGCTGCCGTTTGTGTGGACGTAACCAGCGGGGCCGCAGGTGTCATCTTCTCCGTCAGTGCCTTCAGGAAAGCCGGATCGGCCAAAGGCAGATGAATCGTGACGGAAATTTCATTCAGCTTCCAGATCTGTGCTTCCTGTTTCATCGAAAACGTCATCTGCGGCATGAACGGAGTGGCTTGTTGCTGGCCGTTCTTGTAGACATGGAAGGTGAGCTCGATGTCGTCCTGGTCGCCATGAAGCGCATCCTTCTCGACGGCGATTTCGAACTTCTCACCAGTCTTCGGATCGGCGCCTGCCAGCAGAACGGACCCGGTGTCGAACGTCTGCACATTCCCGCCTTGTGTCTGGAGGTTGGCGGCGAGCAGCGAATACTGCTGCAGGGCAGTGGTCGCGCCTGATTTCTCGAGCGCGTCGCGCATCGCTATCGGCAGATGCTTCACCAATGTGCCGGGTGTTTTGCTGAAAAACATTTCCAGCAACGCCTGCCGCGCCGTCTGTGAGGTTACAGTTGACTGCGCGGGTGAGACGACCACGCTCAGGATCGCGGCGGCCAGACAAAAAACAGTTCTTCGCATAAATGGCTCCTGCCTGATCGTGTCACGCCTCGGGCAGCCTCTCCAGTTACCGAGGTAAGAAGTATCCGATGAAGCACCGTCAATCATGAGCCCTCGCGTGTGTGACAGATCATGACCGTGATACTCTGCCTTGGGTAATCGTCCGCTATCATGCGCCTTTCCGGAGCCAAGCCTGATCGCCAGCGCCGCCAGCGGCGCCTGCTCCGCGCTGTGGCGTCGTTCGAATTTTTCAAAGGCATCTTCGTGGTTGTGATGGGAGTCTGCGCCATCGCGCTGGTCCATAAAGATGCGTGGCTGTACGCCGAAAGCCTGCTGGCGCTTCTGCACATCAACACCGATCGCCGTTCCGCCCAGCTTTTTCTCGACTTTGCCGACAGCGTCACCGACGCGCGGCTATGGGCGGCGGCGCGAATTGCCTTCGCCTATGCTGTCCTGCGTTTTACCGAAGCCTATGGCCTGTGGAAGGGCCGCACCTGGGCAGAGTGGGTGGCTTTTGTCTCCGGATTTCTGCTCTTGCCGCTCGAAGTCCGCGAGTTGTTGCGTGGTGTGACGCTGTTAAGGGTCGCACTGCTGGTGGGCAACATCGCCGTCGTCCTTTACATGCTTTACGTCATTATCTCGAACCGCCGTGAACGGCAGCGGGCGGCTCTCAGCGGAAACGACTAGCCTGGACTCCTGCCGCCCTCACACTGCGCGTGTTAGCCTGATTACATCTTCTGGAACGAGGAATCATGCCCGACGCCAGCCCTTCTCATCTCGACCTTCAGTCCATCGCAAAAGACGTTATGCAACGGCACGGCTTCCAGCCGGACTTTCCTCCGCAGGTTCCGCAACAGCTGGCTGCGCTGAAAGATCATCCGCCGCAGATCGCTCCGGGAGGCGATGTGCGCGATCTGCGGAATTTGCTTTGGTCGTCGATCGACAACGACACGTCGCGCGATCTCGACCAGATCGAAGTCGCCGAGCGGCTGCCGAACGGAGACGTGAAAGTTATGATCGGGATCGCCGACGTGGATGCCTTCGTCCCCAAGCTGACTCCCATCGACCAGCACGCGGCGCGTGAAACGACGACGGTATACACCGGGGTACGCAACTTCCCCATGCTTCCAGAGCAGCTCTCCACCGGGTCCAGTTCGCTTCTGGAAAATCAGGTGATGCTCAGCGTCGTGACTGAATTTGTGGTGGACTCCACGGGCGTTGTGAAGTCATCCGACGTATATCGTGCCGTGGTTAGCAATAAAGCCCAGCTGCAGTACAACTCAACCGGCGCCTGGCTGGAAGGAACCGCTCTGGCCCCACCTAAGATAGCGGCATCCAACGATTTACAGGCACAACTCAAGCTACAGGATGAAGTTGCTCAGAAGTTGAAGAGCCACCGGTTTCAGAATGGGGCGTTGAATCTGCAAACCGACGAACTGCTCCCTCTGGTTCTGAACGACCAGGTCATCGACGTGGTCAAGCAGCAGAAGAATCGGGCCACGGACCTGATCGAAGACTTTATGGTGGCCGCCAACGGAGTGGTGGCGCGCATGCTCGAGAAGGTGTCATCCCTGCGGCGAATTGTGCGCACGCCGAAGCGATGGGACCGCATCGTGCAACTGGCCGCGACCAAGAACGAGAAACTTCCAGCGCAGCCGGATTCCAAGGCGCTGAACGATTTTCTCCTGCGGCGCAAGGCGGCCGATCCGGATCACTTTGCCGATGTTTCCCTGGTGGTCATCAAACTGATTGGCCCCGGCGAGTATGTTCTGGAGCGCCCGGGCGATACCTCTCAGGGTCACTTTGGATTGGCGGTTCAGGACTACACCCACTCGACTGCACCCAACCGCCGGTTTGCGGATGTGGTCACGCAGCGGCTGATCAAGGCGATGCTTTCGAAACAGCCGAACCCGTATTCCGATTCCGAACTGACGGCCATCGCGGCCAACTGTACGCTGAAGGGAGACGCTGCCAAGAAAGTAGAGCGGGACATGTCGAAGCGCCTAGCCGCGGTGGCCATGCAGCGTCGGATCGGCGAAGTCTTCGATGCCATCGTCACCGGCGTGACCGACGGGAACACCTTCGTTCGGGTGATGCAGCCGCACATCGAGGGACTGCTGGCTCAGGGTCAGCAGGGACTCGACGTCGGCGACCGCCTGCGCGCCAAACTCATCCGCGCCGATCCGCAGCGAGGCTTTATCGACTTCGCCCGTGCCTAGGCCCGTCCAACCGATTTCGGGTCACCACCGGAGCCAATAGCCGCGCCCCACACCCCACGCTAAGCTTGTAGCAGTGCGTAGTGTCCGGACAATTTTAGGGCTCAGCGTGTGTGAATGGCGCAACCTCGTTTGCCTGCCCATGATCGTAATTCTGCCCGTGTCGTTGATGGCGGATGACACCGCCGCCATGCTCCGCAGCAGCGGAGGCGTGCTGGTCAATAAAAATGTCGCACCGGCCTCGGTCGCGCTGTTTCCCGACGATCTCATCGAGACTCAGGACAAGGTTGCCGCCCGGATTGAGTCCTCGGGTTCGACTGCCGACATCAATCCGGACACAGTGCTTCAGTTCGAAGGCGACGAACTTGTGCTAGAGCACGGCAGCCTCTCGGTGAACACCTCTCGCGGATTGAAAGTGCGCATAGGTTGCATCACGGTCACCCCGGTGAATCTGGATTGGACCCACTACGATGTCGCCGACATGAACGGCAAGGTCACCGTGTCGGCAATGAAGAACGACGTGTACATCGATTCGCGATCCAACACCGCTCAGTCGGCCAAGGATAAAGCCAAGCAGGGCGCGCATTTTGACCGGGTTACGGTCCGCGAAAGCGAGGAGAAGTCGCGCGACGAGAAATGCCCCGCCGCCCCGGTCAAGCTATCCGACAGGTTCGCGGCCAAAGGCGCGATCATGAATTCTCCATGGGCCAGGGGAGCCGGGATCATCGGTATTGGCGTGCTGACGTGCTGGGCTCTGTGCCGGAGTGACGAACCGATTAGTCCGTCGGGTCCGTAGTTTCGAGGAATGCCCGGCGGGACAGCCCTGGGCTGCCTATCCCGCCGCGCGGCATGATCTAGGCGGTCTTCTTCATTTTCTCGTTCATCTTCTCCATGGCTTCGCTCATGCTTTGCTTCATCTCATCCATCGACAGATCCTTTGTGTGGGTGGCGATGGACCACTTGTGTCCGAAGGGATCCTTCAGCTTGCCGTAGCGATCGCCCCAGAACTGGTCCGCGACGGGCATTTCAATCTCGGCTCCGGCTTTCACGGCGCGATCGAAAGCAGCATCCACGCCGTCGAGATAGATGTGCAAACCCATGCCGGCGCCGCCGCTGCTTTGTGGCGACAGAGATCCAAACTCCGGAAACTCGTCGCTCAGCATGATGATGGAGTCGCCGATCTTCAACTCGGCATGCATGACTTTGCCGTCCGGACCTTTCATGACGCCGCGCTCCACCGCGCCGAATGCCTGTTTGTAGAACTCGATGGCGCGGGCCGCATCGCGGACGGTGAGAAATGGGGTGAGAGTGTGATATCCATCGGGAACCGGTTTTACTGACATACGACCTCCGGAGCAGAATTTTTGCGGGATGAAGTTTACACCAAGGCGCTGGAGAGGAGTGTCAAAAGAGTGTTACAGCTCACTGCGGCGGCGAGGAAACGAAGGCGAAACAAAACATTTTCCCAGCGGATCGGAACAGGCGGATCAGAAGAATCGGGTGACGCCTTCTTCCATGACCACGACTTTGTTTTCAATGCCGGCGGCGCGCGCTTCCTGATCAAGCAGTTGCAGTGGCTCGTCGACCGGCTCGTGCGAAAGGCGGAAGCTGCCATAGTGCATCGGGACCATCCAGCGGGATTTCAGATCGAGAAATGCCCGAGTCGCATCGGCGGGGTTGGTGTGCACGTTGCGAAACTGCGGCGGATTATAGGCGCCGATAGGAAGAAGAGCGAGTTCGGGGGCGAGGCGGCGTCCGATCTCGCTGAAGCCCGCGAAATAAGCCGTGTCGCCGGCATGATAGACAGAGTGCTTACCCGCCTTCAGAACAAAGCCTCCGTAGCCGCGGTGCGAATCCTTGAGGATGCGCGCGCCCCAGTGGCGCGAGGGAACATGAGTGACCAGCAGATTGGACTGGCGGGACGTTTTCCACCAATCGAGTTCGATAATTTCGGAAAAGCCCAGATCGGAAACCAGGTCCGTCACATGGGTCGGGATGATGATCGCGGGCGCAGTCCCGCGCACCCGCAGATTGTTCTGCACGATGGCCCGCAACGACGGACGGTGCAGATGATCGAAATGGGCGTGCGAAACCAGCACTGCATCAATCGCCGGCAAATCGGCAACGCGCAGCCCAGGGCGCCGCAGGCGTTTAAGCACGAAGAGCCAGCGGGCAAAGTTAGGATCAATCATCACGTTCTGCCCGCCGATCTGCACAAAGAAGCTGGCGTGGCCGATGAACGTGACCCCGAGTTCTCCGTTGGCCGCGAGACGAGGCTTGTAGGTCTGTCCGCAACGAGGAGTTACTGCTGAATGCCGTACCAAACGTCCGAACTGCGTGGCTCGCTTGCGAAGGGCCGGATTGCGGAGCGTTTGCTTGATCATGGTGCCAGGAAGCTCGAACTCGAGCCCCAGTCTCAATACTAGTCCCGATCGCCACTGACGGAGGCAACGAAACGAGGCTGCGGAGACTTTTTCTGGATTTTAATGTTAGATGAGCCAGCGAGTTGAGTGGCCGCTTTTTAGGCTGCATGTGGTACGTCGGTAACCGGGGCGCCTGGTCGCGGCGCCAAAACCGTTCACCACGAAGGCCACGAAGTAACACGAAGGAAACCTGCAAAACAATCTCCTGTGGAATCTGGCAACGGAAACTGCACCATTGCTTGACCTTGATCACGTTGGTCATATCTAATCCGAAGGCGTTCCTTGCGCATTATTTTTGAGGACCCGAGGAGAAGATCCGAATGCGAGTTGCGTTTCTGGGGTTGGGAATCATGGGCCAGGCGATGGCGACGAATCTGGTGAAGGCCGGCCACGAAGTCACGGTTTGGAACCGCACACCGGGCAAGTTGGTGGAAGGCGCCGGGATCGCGCCTACTCCGGCCGCGGCGGCGCAGGGCGCGGAGGTCGTGTGGCTGTGCGTTTCCGATACCGACGCGGTGCACGAAGTCGTCTTCGGTAAAGACGGGATCGAATCGTCGCTGACGGACGGCATGATCATCGCCGACTCGAGCACGATTTCCCCATCAGCAACGGTGAAATTTGCCGAACAAGTAGGAGCCAAGGGAGTGAGTTGGGTTGACGCGCCGATGACGGGATCGAAAATTGGAGCGCGCGACGGGACGCTGGTCTTCATTGTGGGTGGGGACGAGGCTCCGATCGACCGGCTGAAGCCGTTGTTCGCCGCGATGGGCAAAAAGATTTTCCGCATGGGCGGGATCGGCAAGGGTCAGGCGACGAAACTCGCAATGAACCTGCAGATCGCGCTGATTTTCGAAGGCTTTGCCGAGGCTCTGACCCTGGCCACCAAACTCGGAGTCGACACTCAACAGTTGCTGTCTTTGATCGAGGCGACCATGGTGCGGTCCGGAGTGGTCGACTACAAGGGACCGTTCATTCTGCAGCGCGATTTCACGCCGAATTTTCCGTTGCGGCTGATGCATAAGGATATCCGGCTGACGCTGGAAGCGGCGAAAGAGGCTCGGGTAAAGCTGCCGGCGCTTGAAACCGTGGAAGAGATCTACGAAATGGCCACCGAAGACGGGCACCAGGATCTAGACTACGCTGCCACGTTGACCCTGTTGGAGAAATGGGCCGGAGTACAGGTGAAGGGCAAGGCCGCCTAGAGACGGGCTTTGCCGAGGATCGTTGCGAAGGCCGCGTCGAGAAAAACTGGCAGAAAACGCCTGAAAGTTACACCTCCATTACTGCCGTAATCCCCAAAACTCCGCTATTACACAAGTATTACAGTCACTTTCCCGTTCAATTGATAGGTTAAGTGTGGGTTGAGCGAAGTCTGAGACCACGAAATGGGGACCTTTTTGGATATGGAACTGCAAGATCTGGAAAAGCGGCAAGCGGCAAATAATGAAGTGAACTGGGTCACAGCAGCTTTTATGGCCGCGTTTCATGTTGGCGCTATCGCTGCGCTTTTTTTCTTCACCTGGAAAGCGTTATTTGTCGCGATGTTCCTGTGGTGGGTTTCGGGCAGCCTCGGCATCGGAATGAGCTATCACCGGCTGCTGACGCACCGCGGCTATAAGACTCCGAAGTGGGTGGAGTATTTCCTCACCATCTGCGCCACGCTCGCGCTCGAAGGCGGACCGATTTTCTGGGTGGCGACGCACCGCATCCATCATCAATATTCTGATCTGGATGGCGACCCACACTCTCCCATCGAGGGCAAGTGGTGGGCGCACATGGGCTGGATCCTCATGGGAAAGTCGATGCACCATGACACGACCACTCTGGCCCGCTATGTTCCTGACCTCGCCAAAGACAAATTCCACGTCTGGATCACCAAATATCACTACGTTCCCCAGGTTGTTCTTGGAGTTCTCCTGTTTGCCATCGGCGGCTTGCCCTGGCTGCTGTGGGGAACGTTCATGCGCACTGTAGTTGGCCTGCACGCCACGTGGCTGGTGAATTCGGCGACGCACTCGTGGGGTTCGCGGCGCTTCGCCACCCGCGATCTCTCCACCAACAGCTGGTGGGTAGCTTTGCTGACTTTCGGCGAAGGCTGGCACAACAATCACCACGCTCATCCGACCGCGGCCCAGCATGGGTTTAAGTGGTATGAAGTCGACATGAACTGGTACGGCATCTGGGTGCTCAAGACTTTGGGCTTGGCCCGCGACATCAAGCGCGTGAATCTGGACGAAGTCGAACGTGGGCTGGTGCCGACGCCGAATGGCCGGCTAATCACCGCGGCGGTGCCTGAAGTTGCAGTCGCTGGCGACTAGGCGCAAAGACTTCTCGCTCAGTTGAGAACGACATAACCCGCCTTCGGGCGGGTTTTTTCGTACCAAACGAGATAGCGAACAACTGTTTGCCGTTTTCCTCCATCCGAGACTGAACTTAAGACAGGAAGAGAAAGACAGCTCGAGCGTATCTCCCGGACATTCTTATTCACGCAGACGGAAACATATCATCGCACCGCTAAATCTCTATTCGATGGGACAGAATGATTCTGCGCCTGGGGTATGATATCCAATTCGAGTTTCCCGGCCCCGTCGCCATGGTTGCCTTGCTGCACGTTCATCCCTCGCGCGACGCCGACCTGCGCGCCCCCGATGCAGTCGGCCTTGAGCCGGCCTTGCAGGCCGATACCTTCATTGATAGTTTCGGAAATCGCTGCACCCGCTTCCTGGCGCAGAAGGGTGCACTCCGGTTGAGCAACTCGACTCTGATTTACGATTCCGGCCTGGCGGATCCTGTAAGCCCTGGAGCGCGCGAGGTTCCGGTGCAGGAGCTGCCGTACGACGTGCTGAAGTATTTGTATAACAGCCGCTATTGTGAGGTTGATCGCTTCTCCATGATTGCCTTGGAATTGTTCGGCGGTGTGCCCAAGGGCTGGTCGCGGGTGCAGGCGGTCTGTGATTGGGTCCACGCCAGAGTTACCTTCGGATATCACTTTGCCCGCGCCACCAAAAGCGCACTGGATGTTTTCACCGAACGGGTGGGGGTCTGCCGCGATTTCCAGCATCTCGCGGTTACGATGTGCCGGGCGCTGAATATCCCGGCACGCTACGCGACCGGATATTTGGGCGATATTGGCGTGCCCGTCTCACCAACTCCGATGGACTTCAGCGCCTGGTTTGAGGTGTATCTCGAGGATCGCTGGTGGACCTTTGACGCGCGCCACAATCAGCCGCGAATCGGCCGTGTTTTGATGGCGACTGGCCGCGACGCTTCGGATGTTGCCATCACGACGTCGTTCGGGGTTGCCGACTTGAAGCACTTCACGGTAGTCACCGAAGAATTACCGCCTGACTTCTCTCCTGGTTCTTGATGGTCATAGCGGAAGGTCTAAACCCTGATGATCATGACCTCGGTAGCCTTGATCAACGCTCCCGCAGTCTGCCCCTTCTTGAGTTTCATTTCGCGCGCGGAAGTTGCGGTGATGATTGACGTGATTTGCTGGCCGCCGATTGAAATCTTTACCTCCGCCATCAGGCCGCTGATGCGAACCGATTCAATGCGCCCCACTAACTGATTGCGTCCGCTAACGCGGCGAGTGGCCTCCTGCCGGTCCGATTCCGTTTTACCGCGGGTTCGGAAGAGAAGTTTGTCCACCTCGCTCAACGGGATTCGGTGATGACCTCCGGCGGTCTGGATGCTGTGAATTTTCTTTTTGTAAATCCACTGCTTGATGGTCGGAAAGCTAATCCCCAGTTGTAGAGCCGCGTCGCGGAGATGGAGAAGTTCTTCGGAGTTCCTGCGAGATTCGACACTCTTCGCCATTGGAAAACGAAATCCTACAGTCAACGGTGGGCCCCGTCAACATGCGGCGCCTGCGCCGGATAATTCAATCTCTAGCAAAAAGTGCATCGTAGCGCGTCGGTTTAGACATTGAAACAGTATGTAATGTACACTTCTGGTTTCATTGAAACTCAATCGAAAAAGTTGGAGGCTGGAATGCGGCGCGCTGCTTCGTTATTGGCTCTGATAGTGGTTTGTTTCCTTGCCGTCGAGTCCTCGGCGCAGGAGGCCAAGGTTGACACAAAGGCGCCGGCGAAAGCCCCCGACCCCTGTGCGAGCGCCCACGAGTTCGCCACCAGCGATTGCACTCTGACCTGGCACGGCATCACGCTGTACGGTACGTACGACGTCGGCGTCGGCTATGTCAGCCACGGTTTACCGGAAAATGGCTATAACTACGAAGGCGAATCGCTGGTGAACCGGAA
>Ga0210388_10002165_pt1 | contig 15304 bp, 9 predicted proteins | sample IncBWC19OmetaG_FD_155485 | JGI IMG/M metagenome (GOLD analysis project Ga0210388, IMG submission 155485) | Forest soil microbial communities from Barre Woods Harvard Forest LTER site, Petersham, Massachusetts, United States - Inc-BW-C-19-O ...
TGCGTGCCGAGCGCGCTGGCTCCTCTAAAAACCAGGAAGTCCTTGGGTTGGCGAGAACTGAAGGAATTCCCGGTAGGGAAGGGCTCGGGCGTCCCGGTGTTGTGCACACGTTGAGAGTCCACCGTTGCGCGCCTCCCGGCGGAGCAGAGCCTACCACTCGCCCAGAGATTCGAGCGGACAAGCCGATATGACTCTGTGTTATTTTGAAACTCTCTAGGCTACCTGCTTCCTTACATCCGATGAAGATCTCTACAAGCCAGGTTCGGTTCAGCGCGTCAGACTTGAGCAATCACCTGGCGTGCCGGCATCTGACGACGCTCGACCTCGAAGTGGCGCGGGGTAGGCGGGCGGAACCGGACTGGGCTGCGCCGGACCTGAAGGTGATTCAAGAACTTGGCTTGCAACATGAGGCGGCCTACCTCGGGTACTTAGGCAAACAAGGTCTGACCGTCGAAAACCTGGGCGATATCGATTACAAAGACGAAAAGCGAATGCTGACGGAGACATTGGCCCTCATGGAGCGGGGCGCGGAGGTGATCGCGCAAGGCGCACTGCGAGACGGCGGATGGTTCGGGCGGCCGGATGTCCTGCGGCGAGTCGAAAAGCCCAGCGTCAGGTGGGCATGGTCGTATGAAGTGGCGGATACGAAGCTGGCGCGAGAAACCAAGGCGACGACGATTCTGCAGTTGTCGCTGTACTCGGAACTTCTCGGAAAGATTCAGGGAACGATGCCGGAGTTTTTGTGGGTGGTGCCGCCGGGGACAGGATTTGCGGGTGAGAAATACCGCGTGACCGAATATGCGGCGTATTACCGCTATGTGCGCAAGCGATTGCTGGAGACGGCTGGCGAAGGAGTGGACCAGGAAACCTATCCGGAGCCGGTCGAGCACTGCAATATATGCCGGTGGTTTAAGGAATGTGACACCCGGCGGCGTGCGGACGATCACTTGTCGCTGGTGGCGGGAATCCGGCGGCAGCAGCGGGATCAATTTGAAGAATGGAACCGAGAGACGATGGCGAAGCTGGCGGTGCTGCCGATTCCGCTCGAAGAGCGGCCGAAGCACGGTGCTCGTGCGGGTTACGAACGGGCGCGGGAGCAGGCGCGTGTGCAGGTAGAAGGGCGCACGGAGAAGAGACTTGTGCATGAGGCTTTGCCGGTGGCGGCGGGAATTGGATTGTGCCGGTTGCCGGAGCCTTCCGTGGACGACCTGTTCGTGGATTTGGAGGGCGACCCCTTTGTGGGAGAGCAGGGGTTGCAATATCTATTTGGGTTTGCGTTTCGGCAGGCGGAGGGCCAATGGAGTTATGAGAAACGGTGGGCATTGAATCGTGAGGAGGAGAAGAGAGGATTCGAGTGGCTGGTGGACGAAATCATGTCGCGGCGGGCGGCGAATCCGAAGATGCATATGTATCACTTCGGGGCCTATGAGCCGGGCGCACTGAAGCGACTGATGGGCATGTATGCCACGCGCGAAGAGGAGATCGACCGGATGCTGCGCGCGGGCGTGCTGGTGGATTTGCACCTGGCGTTCAAGCAGAGCACGCGGGCCAGCGTGGAAGAGTATTCGTTGAAGAAGATCGAGGCGTTCTACGGATTCGAGCGTCAAACGCCTCTGGATTTGTCGCGGGCGGCGATGCGCTATGTGGAGCACAGGCTTGAGCTAGGGCGGATGGAAGACGAGATTCCGGAGAAGTTTCGAGAGACGCTCGAGGGGTACAACCGGGAGGATTGCATTTCGACGGGGAAGCTGAGGGATTGGCTGGAGGAGGAGCGGGGGAAATTGGTGGAGGAAGGCGCCAGCGTGCCGCGGTTCGTGGATGGTGACGAGAAAGCATCCGAGGAATTGGACGAGCGGCAAAAGCGGGTGGCGGCGCTGGTCGCCAAGCTCGTCGAACGAATACCGGCGGATTCGAGCGAACGCACGGAACAAGAGCAGGCAAAGTGGCTGCTGGCGCAACTCTTGGATTGGCATCGGCGAGAGAACAAGGCGACCTATTGGGAGGGTTACCGCCTCGCCGACCTCGATGACCACGACTTGCTGGAGGAACGCGCGGGATTGGCGGGGTTGCAGTTCGTAGAGCGAGTCACGGTGGAGCGGAAAATTCCGACGGATCGGTATTCGTTCGAAAAGCAGGAGACCGAAGCGCGCATCAACAAGGACTTGTACTACAAAGCCGAGAAGTTTGGATGCGTGGTGGCGATGGATGCAGCTCGGCGCACGATCGACGTGAAGAAAACCAGGAAGACCGCAGGTTTGCACCCGACGGCAGTGTACGCGTGGGAGCGGCCGTTCCTAGTGAAGGAGCACGCGGAGGCACTTTTCAGAATCGGCGAATTCGTGGCGATGAATGGAGTTGAAGCGGCGGGACGTTTTCGTGCGGGCCGAGATTTACTGTTGAGAAGGCCGCCGCGCCTAGCTGGAAGAGGAACGCTGGAAGCGCTTCCAGGGGAGGAAGTAAAGAACACGGCGTGCCGGATCGCTTCCACGCTGGAAGATTCAGTGTTTGCTATTCAAGGGCCTCCGGGCGCTGGGAAGACTTTTACCGGCGCGCGGATGATTTGTGATTTGGTGAAGTTGGGAAAGAAAATCGGCGTTACGGCGCTGAGTCACAAGGTGATACGGCATTTGCTGGAAGAAGTGGCAGACGCTGGGAAGGAAATGAAGACTAAAGGCGTGCGCTGCATGCAACGAACGGACGAGGAAGGGCCTACTGCGGACATCTCGATTGCGCCGGATAACGAAGAGGCGCTGGCGGCGCTGGAGAGCGGTAAAGCAAACGTTTTGGGCGGAACTTCGTGGTTGTGGACTCCGGAAGCGGCTTTCGAAACCGTCGATGTGTTGTTCATCGATGAAGCTGGGCAGATGGCGCTGGCGGATGTGCTGGCGGTTTCACAGGCGGCGAAGAGCATTGTGTTAATCGGAGATCCGCAACAACTAGAGCGGCCATTGAAGGGGAGCCACCCGGATGGAGCCGAGAAATCGGCCCTGGAGCACTTGCTGAACGGACGGAAAACGATTCCGGCGGATATGGGATTTTTGCTGCCGGAAACGTGGAGGTTACATCCGAAGGTTTGCGAATTTACCTCGGAGATGTTTTACGAGGGCCGGTTGGTGTCGCGAGATTTCTTGCGGAACCGCGTGATGGAGGGGCACGCGTGGCTGAACGGTGCGGGATTGTGGTTTGTTCCCGTGGAGCACCAGGGCAACAGGAATTCGTCGGCGGAGGAAGTGGAAGTTGTGTCCCGGATTGTTGAGGGACTGCTGAAGCCCGAAGTTAGGTGGTTCGGCAGCGCCGGAAATCCGCGTTGCCTAAAGGAAGAAGAGGACATTTTGATCGTGGCGCCCTACAACGCGCAGGTTTCGGATTTGTTGGTACGGCTGCCGAGAATGCGCATCGGGACGGTAGATAAATTTCAGGGGCAGGAGGCGCCGGTGGTGATTTATTCGCTGACGACGTCGTCGCCGGAGGAGGCTCCGCGGGGGATGGAGTTTTTGTACAGCTTGAACCGGCTGAATGTGGCGACCTCGCGGGCGATGAGCGCGGTGATTGTGGTGGGAAACCGGAGGTTGTTCGAGCCAGAATGCAGGACGCCGCGGCAAATGCAGCTTGCGAATGCCTGGTGCGCTTACCGAGAAATGGCCATAGAGATTGACCCACGGACGATTTAGAGAGGCGGTGGCGACTAAACTCCGCCAGTTCGAGTCCCCGCATCGGGGAAAAGAGAGACCGCTCCCGAGTGGCGCAGCGGCAAAGAAAAAGCGTCGGCCTGCTTAGTTTGAAATGACCGTCTGGCAGCTAGCTAACGCTAGCTGCCAAACAGACTGATGAAAGGCCCCCCGGTACGGCGTGGCCCCTAGGGCTTTTTCTTGACCGGGGGCTTCTTTTCTACGCCTTTGGGGCTGATCAGAGCCAAGAAATCCTTGGCGTTAAACGGGTAACGACGGACCGACTGCTGTCCGGTGGTGCTTAGAGTGACGTCCACGCGGCGATTGTTGGCGAGAACCAGGAGCGGCAGATTGCGCATCATTTTTTGACGTTCCTCGCGACTCAATTCCGGATTGTTGTCCATCTGTTCTTTGATTTGTTCGGCAGTCAGTTGATCCTCTTCGCCAAACGCTTTCAGCTCAAAGTGATCAGCGGGCACGCCGTGTTCCACCAGGAAACTCTTGGTGCGTTCCACGCGGCGCTCGGTAAGTCTCTTGTTGTATTCGGGCGTGCCGCGGGGGTCGGCATGGCCGCTGAGGATCAGGTGGGCATCCGGCATGTATTTCAGATAGTTTTTGTAGTCCTCGGCGAGGACTTTCAGGATCTCTGCCTGACTGTCGAGCAGGCCAGCCTCGGGATGCTCAGCGGTGGGCCGGGCCGTTTGGAAATAAATGCTATGCAGAGCGAGTTTGGCCTCCAACCGCTTGATCTCAGGAGCCGGAGTGGGGGGAGGCGGTGGTGGCGGCGGAGCCTGCACGTCCACCATGACATTGGACGAGGCTGTGAGCGCCGGTACACGGTCATCATTGACGTTGCAGGTTACCGTGATGCGGCCCGGCTGTGCGCCTTGCGTATTTAAGGTGGCTGTGGGGCCGTTTCCGGCGACGTCACCGGAACTAGCCGAGTAGCTGTAAATGAGCCTGCGTCCATCCGGGCTGCTGGCGTCGGCGTGGATGGTTGAAGACCCGCCAGTCTGCACGCTCGCAGGATCTGCGGAGCATGAAATTACAGGCGGGCGAGGCTGTTTCACGGTGAACCTGGCGCTGCAAGAAGCGGAACCATTTTTTCTACCATCACTCAGGTTGGCAGTGACCACGTATTCGCCGGGTTGCGATTCTGTTGTGTCAACCTCGGCGGAGGCACCACTGCCAGTGACTTTCACTCCGGTGCCCTTCCAGTTGTAGGTGACGGTGCGCCTGGGAGTGAAATCAGACCCAGTGGCGGTGGCGGTAACGCGTTCGCCGGCAAAGACTTCGCCCGGCTGTATGGAGCACGCCGCGGTTGGGGGCACGGGAGGATTTCCCCCGGAGCGGAAGACAATTCCCGACGAAAGGCGCGCGTTATTGCGAGTACCGGTTGTTCCCGCTGTAGAAGAGGGATCCATGAACCGGGTCATGAAGTATTCGGCTTGGATAAGGCGGAAGGCGAAATGGCGGTTTAGGTTCAGGTCTAATCCACCTCCCAGGGCCAGGGCCAGGGACTCCTCGGCGGGGAGGGGGGTGCAAACCGGAGAACCTGTACAATTGTTGATGGTCACCTTGCGGGCGTTCGCGTCTCCGAACAGGGCTTGAGCAAAGAGAGTGAAGCGAGGACGCCGGTAGGAAAGACGCAAACCGCCCATGTAGGTGAAGGCGTTTCCGTCAGCGCCAACATCGCGATACGAGCCTCCTGCTCCATCAAACGTGAGTGTGTGGGCGTGGTAGCCAGCAAAGTCGCCAACAAGACCCAGGTAATGGTTGAAGTTGAAAGCGATGTTCGTGTCGCCGCCCTGGAGATCAGCGACTCGGTTTGACAAGCTCATCGGCGTAGCCAATAGATTCGAATAACCCAGGAAGAGTTCAATCTTGGGCGTATCGCTGCCTCCTCCCCCGGATGGCGGCGCGGGCGTTGGCGCGGGAGCAGCCGGTGTGGCTTCGCCTGCCGTGCTAGGCGGCGCCACGCGAGAATTGGCAGTCCCATCCTTATCGGTTGTGGTCACTGCCTTCGTTGTGGCTCCTGGCTTTGGGGTGTCGTCTGCCCGTAGCGGGCACGCCAGTAGAAAAGCAACCGCAATGGTGGCAAACATCCGCGCTGCAAATTTCATCGTCGACTCCTGACTTGTGCTTCGTGATGGGCCTGCCTCAATCCAAGGCATAATCCGTCCACCTCGCTGTCTTTGTCCCGAATAACCTCAAGCCTTACGGCACGTTGATAATGGTGTTCACCATGGTCACAGATCCGACCAGCACAAGCGCCCTGCCATCCAGCACCGTGAACGGCGGCGCATTGTTGCCGGCAGTCGAGAACGTAATTCCTGACATGGCGATGATGGTTCCCACCATGTTGCCGCCCCCGGCCCCGTTAATCGTCGCCGCGCTGCCAACCTGCCAGAAGACGTTTTGGGCCTGAGCGCCGTTGATCAGGATCACGCTGCGAGGGGCTCCTGCCGCACCGACTGTGAGTGAGGTAGCCATCTGGAAGACCCAGACGGCATTCGCGTTGCCTTGGGCGTCCAGCGTGAGATCACTTCCCGTCAACAAGAAAGAACCGCCCGGCGCTGTGTAGACGCCCGGAGCGAGGGTTAGCCCCCCGAGGTTGGCACCAGGATTGGCACCTGGCGGTAATGCCACCATGGCGTTATATGCGGTGAGTGCGTCACCTGCAACCTCCATCGCGATCGCGAAGGTGGTGGCGGTTCCTTCCTTCGGACACATAACCGTGGGAGGCGGGGCTGCGGTGTAGATCTCACCGTTGACGACGCCGACATTCAGCGGAGTTTCCGTATAGCTGCAAGGGGGCGGGCTCCCTGGCAAGGTCGTATCGTTGAAACCAGTCACCGCCGTAGAAACCGCGGTGGTGCCAATGTTTCCGTTGTTAATTTCTGTATTAATTCCCTGATTGGTTAATCCAGCAGTTCCCCCAAAGGCCCCGAAGGTAGAGGCCGATCCGAGGTTGATGGGCTGTAGCCCCGCTGCTGCACCCGTTGTAAAGGTCCAGGGATTCGGCACCGCGCCAGCGATCAGCGCATTACCAAACGTGTCCTTCGCGGCGGTCGTCACAGTGGCTGTGTATTTGGTGTTCGTCGCCAAGGGGCTGGTCGGAGTAAACGTCGCAATGTCGGTTGCCGGAGCATAGCTGACCGTTCCTGTGACGGGAGTCGCGGCCAGCGTCGCAGTGAGCGTAAAGGTGGCCGAGGTCAGGGTTGTCGGATCCATGGCCTCGCTAAATGTTGCGTTGACGGTCGCGTTGAGTTGGACGGCTGTGGCACTATTCGCTGGATTGGTGAGAGTGATCGTCGGAGCCGTCGTGCTTGCCCCCGTCCCAGTCGTAAAAGTCCAGGGATTCGGCACGGCACCTGGTACCAGGGCATTGCCCGCCAAGTCTTGCGCCCCATTCGTGACGGTGGCCGTAAATGTCGTGCTGGGTGCCAGATTTGCTGTAGGGGTGAATAGTGCGGCGTTGCTTCCCGCAGCGTAGGTAACCGTGCCTGATACGGGCGTCGCGCCGGGCCCGGTTACGGTAAAGGTTGTGCTGTTGATCGTTGCAGCATTCATTGCCGTACTGAATATCGCTGATACTTTTTGGTTGAGGGGCACAGCCGTCGCGCCATTCACCGGGCTTGTGGAAATGATCGTGGGGCCGCTCGTTTGCGTGGTTGCGCCCGTCGTAAAGGTCCACACATAGTTGGCTGCTAGTGCATTCCCTAGTGCACTCGTAGCTCCGGTGGTGATCGTGGCTGTATAGATTTTGCCAGCGGTCAGATTGGCTGCTGGCGTGAAGATTGCGGTGTTACTTCCTGCAACGTAGGTGACCGCGCCCACTACAGGCGTCGCGCCGGGCCCGGTTACCGTAAAGGTTGCAGCCGTGATGGTCGTGGCATTCATCGGCTCGCTGAAAGTGGCGGAAATCTTCTGGTTCAGCGCTACACCGGTCGCGCCGTTCACCGGGATCGTAGACGTCACTCGCGGAATGGTGCCGGTAGTAAACGTCCAGACGAAATTCGTGGCCAGTGAATTGCCTGCTGGATCTGTCGCGCCGCTTGTAATGGTGCCGGTATATGCGGTGCTGGGGAGCAGATTGGCTGCCGGAGTAAACGTGGCCGTTGTGCCGGAGTAGGTGACCGCGCCCATCAGCGCAGCCCCGCCCGGTCCTGCCAGCGTAAAGGTCACCGTATTGACCGTCGTGGGATTTATCGGGGTATTAAAAGTAGCGGTGACAATCTGGGTGACCGGCACGCCCGTGGCTAGGTTCGCGGGGTTCGTGGAAATCACCTGGGGTGCTACAAATCCCGATCGTTCTCGGCCGCACCCAACCATTAGGAGAGCCGATAGGATCACCAGGATCCAAATCTGAATAAACCTTAATTTGCGCATGGGCTTCTCCCCTTCGACACGATGCAAAACGTTCCTTTACTGCCGACAGCTGCCGCAGAGACTTGCAAAACCTGATGATTAATGGGCTTCTCGATAAGAACAAACCCCGCAGGCGACACTAGATATAGCAACGCATGAAATTACCGTCTGTGCAATTTTGAACACTTCTCGTGAGTCGGTGCCGGACAGTTAACTGTGCTCTATTGCGCACTGTAGAGAAGATCTGGTTGGAGAGTGGGGAGCGTCCGTGGAGCAGCTGGAGCGGCTGGGTTATCCGAAGGGGGAATATCCCTCTGAGATATGAAATCAAAAAGGGGGCAAGAAGAGTGGAAAGCTCGAGGCTTTCTTTCTGAAGCGATGGGCGGCGCGTACGAGCTCATCACATAACCGTGTTCTTCGCGGCGTGCGCGGAACCAGCAAAGCACTGCTGCGCCCTTATAACGGGAAGAGAACTATTCGGAGGCGCCGAGGGGGAGGAAGTATTGGGTACCTTTGACGGGGTCCTGGAGGCGGCGGAGGAGTTGTTGGAGGTCTTCGCTGCGCTCGACGAAGTCGATGTCGGAGGTGTCGATGACCAGGAGGTCGGAAGCGGCGTAGCGGAAGAAGAAGTGTTGGTAGGCGTGGGCTACCTCTCGGATGTATTCGGGCGAGATTTGGGATTCGTCGCGGGAGGCTTTTTTCGCGATGCGCGTGCGCAGGACCTCTGGCTTAGCTTGCAAATAGATGACTAGATCGGGAGCGGGAATGTCCGCGGCTAGCGATTCGTAGTAGCGGTCGTAGAGTTTGAGTTCTTCGTCGTCGAGATTGAGGTTGGCGAAGATGCGATCTTTTTCAAGGAGGAAATCGGAAAGGACAGGGCCGGGAGCTTCGACGGCTAGAGCTTCGCGGATGCGTTTTTGGCGCTCGATTAGGAAGTACATTTGGGCGCGGAAGGCGGCGCCGGCTTTTTCCTTGTAGAAATCGGCTAGGAAGGGATTGTCTTCGCAGTCATAGATGCGGCGGGCGTGGAGACGCTCGGCGAGGATTTTGGCTAGGGTGGTTTTGCCGACGCGGAGCGGGCCTTCAATGACGATGAAGCGGGGCGATTGCGGGCCGCGCTCTGGTTGCGGGGCGCGCTTGGCTGCGGTGGATTCGTTGGCCGCCATTAGTTCGAAGAACCTCGGCGGAGCCGGGGTCCATGGACGCGATTATAGCAGAGTCGTTCTCGCGAGAAATGAAGAGAAGCAGGGTTTCTCATGGCGCAAGCAGTCAGAAGGAAGAGAGCGTGAAGGAGCGGGTGGCACTCGCACGCTCGAATAGCTCTCAGGAGATGCGGCTAAGCGGTGCCGGAAAAGTGAAAACTTGTTCACTTCGAGTGCTAGTACGGGTGTTCCAAAAAGAGACAAACCAAAGGGCTACAAGCGAGTACCAACAAGAATGTGACCAATGGGCCAGTGTCACCTGCTCTTTAGGACAGTATATTCGCCGTAGTTGAGAGTGGGGACCGAAGTGCATGCTTTCAACTGCGGAGGCCAAACATGTTGCTCGCGACGATCCTTTTGCTTTATCCCTTTCCTCAGAGCGAGGATACAGTAAAGGCAGTAGTGGAGCGCTCCGCAAGCGTCTCCCTAGATGCGGATAAAGATTCTTCCCTCTCCAAGGAGCTGCCTTCCGCGCCAGAACCGAAGATAAAGAACGACACCGAGATTGCTGCGGATTCGAATCCCGCGGCTGTGATGCCTCTTGCGGCGGCCGAGCCGATCGCGCCGGGAAGCGCACCCCTGACCGTTCGGCCAGGTAAGCCGGCTTTCAATCCTGAAGACGCTTCCGAGCGGCAGAAGAAGGTTTGGTATGCGCTCGCGTTTGCTTCTTCCGGCGCAGCGGGGTTTGACGCATGGTCGTCGCGGCGGGCCATTTCCGGTGGATACGGCACGGAATCCAATCCTTTGCTGCGGCCGTTTGCGCACTCCAATGGTTTGTACGCCGCGATGCAGGTCAGTCCCTTGCTGCTCGATTATGTTGGGCGCAAGATGATGACCAGCCAGCACCCCTTGCTGCGCAGGATGTGGTGGCTGCCGCAGTCGGCCGGGACGGGGATGTCGTTGTTCGCAGGAGTACACAACGTCGGCGTGGTGCCCTCGAACTAGCGCGCGGCAACTACAGAGAAAATCAAAAGCGTCCCGGTGGGATCATTCACCGGGACGCTTTTATTGTGGGTGCATGAATGCGGGCGGGCTTGGCGCCCTCACGCCTGGATATGGCCTACTTGCTAACGACTACGATGCCGAAGGAGCCGGGCTTCAGTTTACCGCGGCGTTCGCCGGCAGCCGGGGCATCGAATTCGGCCGATGGTAGAAAGATGTTGTGGGTTTTCAGGTCGAGGCCCATGGTGCGGGCGCTGCGCTTGGTGGGGACATTTTCTACGACACTGTATTTGTCCGGTGAGTCTTCGTGGATGACGGTGAGATTGCCGTCGTTGCAGGAAGCGAACACGTAGCCGGTGGCTGGATCGAAACCAGCGGCATCGGGACCGTCGCAGATCGTGGGCGTGGCGACTACTGCGCCGGTGTCAGCATTCACGACGGCCATGACTTTTTCGTCGCAGACGGCGAAGAGCCGGCGATTCTTGAGGTCCATGGCCAGGCCGGAGGGCGATTTGCAGGGAGCTAGCGGCCAACGGTGGATTTCCGTGATTTTCTGGGCGTCGAATTGGACGAGTTCGTTTTTGTCTTCGATGTTGACGAAGATGTTGCCTTTGCCGTCGGCGGCGGCGAATTCGGGTTTGCCGCCGAGAGCGAGAGTTCCGGCTACGGTGCCGTCGGCCGCGTTGATGGCGGTGGTGTTTTGGCCGCGACCGTTGAGAGTGAAGACGCGCTTAGTGATGCTGTCGTAGACGATGGCGTCGGGGTTGGCGTCAGTCTTCGCGGTGCCCAGAGTCTTAAGAGATTTGATGTCGAAGATCACAGCGGTGTTGGCGCGCCCCGCGCTGACGAAGCCGCGGCCAAGGTCGGGAGCGAGAGCGATGCCGTGAACACCTTGAGTGTCGGGGACATCGCCTTCTACGGTGTAGGTGTCGGCGTTCATCACCACCACGTGGGAGCCGTGAGAAATGTATACGCGGCGCGCGGCGGCGTCGACGGTGAGATAGTCCCAGCCTTCGTCGCCGGGGATAGAGACCGTTTTTAGCACGTGATAGCCGGAAGATCCTGGAGCGGGCGCTGCGGCGCGTGACATTAGGCCAGCGCAGAGGATTGTCGCTACGGAGAGCGGACCGAGGACCGTTAGTGCTCGAAAACTTTTACGCATGGAAATTTCTCTCCTGGAAGAACTCGCCCTTGTTGGAAATGGGGCGCGGTTAGATATACAGGGTGCAACCTAAACCCAAGATAAACGGCAGTTGCTTATGCGGCGAAGGCTTGGCTTCAGCTTACCCGGGCCGGGCAAGCCCGGCCCGCGCACGCCATGGGGAGTTCGGAGTTTTTTCGGACACATTAGTTGGTTGCTTTGTGTTGTTGGAACCAACCGGCGACGTAGAGCATTTTGGCGATGTGATGGCTGGGGCGGCGGCCGATGCCGTGTGGTTCTTCGGGGACGCGGACCAGGACAGCGTCGATATTGAGGAGCTTGAGGGCCGCATAGAACTGTTCGGCTTCGGAGATGGGGGTGCGATAGTCGGCTTCGCCCGTCATGACTAGAGTAGGCGTTTTGATCTTGGCTACTAGATTGGTGAGCGATCGCTGCATGTATTGGTCGGTGTTTTCCCAGGGATTGCCGGGGAACCAATATTTCGCGGTCCAGGGAATGTCGGTGGTCAGCACGAAGCTGTACCAGTTGATGACCGGATAGAGACACGCTGCAGCGCGAAAGCGTTCCGTGTGCTCGATGGTCCAAGCGGTGAGGACGCCGCCGCCGCTGCCGCCGGTGACGAAGAGATTGTTCGTGTCGATGTAGCCTTTGGCAACGACGGCGTCGACGCCGCTGTTGAGGTCGGCGAAATCGTCGCCGGGATAGGCGTGGTGGATGAGGTTGGCGAATTCTTCGCCGTAGCTGGTGCTGCCGCGCGGATTGGTATAGAGGACCACATAACCCATCGAAGCCCAGATCTGTTTTTCAAAATCGAAGCGGTCGCCGTAGTCGCCAAAGGGGCCGCCGTGAATTTCCAGGATGAGCGGATATTTTTTGCTGGCGTCAAAGTCGGGCGGTTCGACGATCCAGCCCTGGATTTTGCGCCGGTCTTTTGCGGATTCATACGTGATTTCCTCGACGTGGCCTGGTTTTTTCTGCTCGAGCAATTCTTGATTGAGAGATGTGAGCACTTTCATCGCCCCCAGGTTGCTGATGGCGATGTCGCCGGGGATGTCCGTACGGCCATAGGTGAAGGCGATGGGGCCGGCATGGGCTACCGAGAAAGAGCCTCCGCCGTACGCGCTGGTTGAGGCGGAGACGTGATCGGCAATTTTCTTGGAAGTCCCGTCGGGAGAGAGGAATCCGATTTTTGTGTCGCCTTGCTCGTTGTATTGAAAGTAGACGCCGCTGTTGTCGGGCGCCCATACGGGACTTTGGATGTCGCGATCGAGTTTGTCGGAGATGGAGTGGGAAGCTGTGCCGTCGCGCTTCATTACGTAGAGCTTGGTGGTTTGATGGCCCTGATAGCGGTCGTCGAAGCCGGTATAGGCAATCCATTTTCCGTCGGGAGAAACAGCGGGAGAATTATCGGGGCCTTTGCGATTGGTGAGGGCGCGAAGAGAGCCGTCGGCTACGCTGAACTCATAGATTTCCGTGTCGAAGACCTCGTGGTCGGATTCCGGGTGGCGATTGGCGGAGACCAGAAGAAACTTTCCGTCGGGAGTCCAGACGGGGCGGTTGGGGCCGAATTCGTTGCCGCCATTCGGGAAATTGCCGTTGGTGACTTGGCGCGCGGCGCCGCCTTCGGCGGAAACAACAAAAATCTGCATGAAGCCGGGCTTCAGATAGCCTGCGCCGTTGAAGCGATAGACGAGACGATCGTAAGCCGTCGCGGGTTCAGCCCACTTGGCGCCCGCGGGGGGCGTTGGCAGATCCGCGAGGTGGGGACCTTTGCCGAGAACGAGCGACGAGAAGGAGAGCATTTTTCCGTCAGGAGACCATTCGATGGCATCGGGCGATTGATCGAGATTGGTGATGCGGGCGGTTTGTCCGGAGTCCATCCAGCGAACATAGATTTGTTGCTTGCCGTCGGTGTCGGAAAGGTAGGCGAGGCGGGCGCCGTCGGGCGACCAGCGCGGAGATGCGTCGTTGTTATTGCCCGTGGTGAGCGGGCGGTGGTCGGTGCCGTCGGAATTAACGATCCAGAGATTCGAATAGCGACGGTCGGTCATGGGATCAGCGAAGCGTCGCACATAGACGATTTTTTTGCCATCGGGCGAGATTTGGGGATCGCTGGGAAGCTGGATTTGAAATTCGTCCATCACCGTAAGTTTCGGTGACGATTCTTGCGCTTCTAAAACGCTCGGGTGAATGGTGAAAAAACTTGCGCTAGCGGCCAATGCCAGCACGTATAGCTTGAATTTCATGCGCGGGGACCTCCTCGCTGCGGGGAGTAAACAATGAGAGAGAAGTTGTGTCAAGCCGCCAGACGGCCAAGCTCAGCAAGAGGTAATTCTCTTTCAAGTAACGGAGAGCGAGGTGTTTCTAGGCTTCGTAAACGGTTTCGGGCAGCTTGACGCCTCCTTTCGGTTGGAGATTCCAGCCCCCTTTTCGGCGCGGTCCGCCACATGAGCTCGCAAAACACCGCTCGAAAATTGCAGGAAAGACCTATCTGCAATCCGACGCTCTGCCGGGATTCAGCCACGACGTCGTAAGACTCTCTCGCCGCTGACTGGTCGGGTTCCTCAGCTTTCCACACGTTGCTCGGGGGGAGTCCTTCCGTACCATTGACGGTGTTACCACCCACTACGGAAACTAAGTACAGTATGGCTCGCTATTCTGCATTCCTTGGGCGCAAGGTTGAAGTGCAATACCGCGCCGGAGACATCCTTTTACCTGCGTCCGGCACGTTTGTTGCGGATTCGGGTCGCTCCATCTTTCTCGAGCAGAAGTTCGAGCAGCGCGGCTTGCAGAAGCATTTCCGGTGGGAGATTCCCTACCAATACATCGTTCGACTTGAAGAGAAAAAGGAGCCGCCCACGGAGGCTGCAAGTGGCTCTAGCTCTCCGGGGCCCGCGGCCGCTCCTGGCGCTGAGACGTCGGCTTCTAACGCCGATCCGAAAGTGCGCAACTCTCCCGGCAGCGTAAGCTCCGGCGACGGTGCCCCCGCGATCCTTCCACTCCAGAATCGTCCCAAGACCGCCTGACGTTAGGCGTCCGCCGAACCCTCCGCAGCACTCTTTCGCGCCGATTCGGTTACAATCGACTACATTTCGGCCGCGATGGACCGGCTTCAGGAAGCATCGCGCGCAGGAGGCTTTCGTGACCCCCGATACCCGCCCCACGACCAACATTGGACCCGGTGTCAAAATTGGCCCAGGAACCAATCCCGGCCCGAAGCGAATCATTGGTCCCGGCTCAAAGGTTGGATTGATTGGGCTGGGCCTGATGGGCCGGCCGATGGGATTGAATCTGTTGAAAGCGGGGTATTCCTTGACGGTCTGGAACCGGACCGCCTCGCGCGCCGAATCGCTTGTGGCGGCTGGCGCCAAGCTTGCCAATTCACCCGAGGAAGTCGCCGGTTCCTCAGACGCGCTCATAACCATCGTGAGCGATCCCCCGGCCCTCGAGGGGGTCCTTTGGGGCGGCTCCGGCCACGGCGCAGGTGCCCTGGGATCTTTGCGTCCTGGCAGCATTTACATAGACTCAAGCACTGTTTCACCCGCCTTGGCGCGCAGGATTGCGGTGGCTTCGACGGAACGCCAGATCGCGTTTTTGGACGCTCCGGTGACCGGTGGCACCTGGGGCGCTGAAAAGGGGGAACTGGTATTCATGGTGGGCGGTGACCCTCAAGTTCTGAAGGATGCCGAGCCCATCCTTAGTGTGATGGGAAAGCGGTGGTTTCATCTGGGCCCGAACGGCGCCGGCCAGACCATCAAGCTGGCTATGAACCTTATCCTGGCGCTCCAGGTGGATGCGCTGGCCGAAGCCCTGGCCTTGGTCACTGCCGCGGGGCTCGAGGGCGAGAAGCTCGTCGAAGTCTTGCAATCCAGTATGGCTCGCGCTGCCGTTTTGGACGTCAAGGCACCGCTGCTCCTCAAGGGGGAATACCCGCCCAGCTTCCCCCTGCGCCTGATGCA
>Ga0210388_10002166_pt1 | contig 15303 bp, 14 predicted proteins | sample IncBWC19OmetaG_FD_155485 | JGI IMG/M metagenome (GOLD analysis project Ga0210388, IMG submission 155485) | Forest soil microbial communities from Barre Woods Harvard Forest LTER site, Petersham, Massachusetts, United States - Inc-BW-C-19-O ...
GAAGTGATTATTTTCCGGTTCGTTTTCTGGCATTCGATTGCGTTGGGATCGATTGTTGGAATTATTGTGATGTTGTATGCGTATGTGTTCCCGCATTTGGTTCCGCACGGGTTGACGTTTGTGAAATGAGGTAAGGACATTACATCGTGCTTGAGAGGGCACGGCCCTCCTCCGGCGGGCAGGCATGCCGTGCCCCTACGGAAAAGCCACGGACTCATCATCAGAGATAATTCCAGTCCCTCAGCGAACAAAAAACGAAGAAAAATGTGCTCTATGTTGGTCAACAAGGTTGACTTTTTGCACGGATTTTTGGGCGTTCGGAGCGGTTTGATACGCGGTCGCCTGTGGAAAACGTCTGTGGAAAACCCCACGACGAGATGAGACGCTCGTTATCGCACCTAGGGGCCACCAAATCTCTACCGCCGCCAGCCACTTGCGACTACTTGACAAGATTCACGCGGGGCGAGACTTATAACGCCCCGCCCTGCGCGAATCCCACTCGGAGAATTACAATTCTTAGCCGGTCAGGAGAGCCGATCAGGAAATGGAAGGGTCGCCCGTGTCGGCCGTGCGAGATTCCTTCTCGCGAACGCGAGCGTCGCGGAAAGCCGGCGCGAGCGGATCGCGTTTGCTGACGCGTTTCTTGTCATTCCTGTCTGACTTATCTGACCTGTCCTTCTTGCTGTCGTCTTCTTTTCGCGGCCGCATAGTGTCTGCCATAAAAGTCCTCCCGATATAATTTTGACAACAGCTCAATTTAGGCGCGGCATCGGCAGAGATGGCATCGGTGAGACGCTGTATATTTCCAGTCGCGGCGGGTGTAAGGGGCTGGTGCGGCGGCGGAAAAGGATGTGGACGAGGATTTGAGGCCGGCAGGAACGCGAACCGGCACACCCGTAATCCTCACGGGACACAATCGATCGCAACCCTGCTGGCTACTTCTTGTTCTTGGGTACGACTGCGTCAGGAGTCGCTTCGACCGTAACTTCCACGGTGGCGCCTTTTTTCAACTCCACCGGATTGCCGTCGGCGTCTTTCAGATCGTTATCGATGCGAATCTCTTTGTAGAGATCCTCTGCGGTGTGAACAGTAATCTGAGCCTTATCCGGTTTGCTGGGCGCGATGCTGGGGATAATTTTCTCGACCGTCGCGGGAAGCGTAACGGTAGCCTTTTCAGGCTCTGTGGCATCTGGTTTTGACTTCGATTCGGTCATAGAGCCTCCGTTTCGGGCGCGAGCGGGCCGCACCAGAATTGCGAGCGTACCGTTGTCGCCCTTCTATTAATACAGCCAAATGATATAGCACACCGCCACCACCGCTCAAGAGGGTGGGTTTTCGTCCTGCGAGCGCCCTTAGGGTCTTCCTACACCAATCGCGCCGGAAGACTACACCGATGGCCCGATGTCCGCGGATTCTGCAAGTCTCTAGAGTTAGACCTCACGATGTAAATCGCGAAGTAAATCCTCGGAGGTGAAGCGTGTTGCAATCAGAATTTAAAGAACTCTATATCGACGAACTCAGAGACATCTACAGCGCCGAAACACAACTCGTGAAGGCCCTGCCGAAAATGGCAAAGGCTGCGGAATCGGACGAGTTGCGCAGCGGCTTTGAAGAGCATCTGGAACAGACGAAGGGGCATGTGTCGAGGCTCGAACAGATTTTCGACGCTCTCGGCGAAAAACCAACCGGCAAGAAGTGCGAAGGAATGGCGGGGCTGATCAAGGAAGGCGGCGAAGCGGCGCAGGAAGATTATGAAGGCGACGTGAAGGATTCAGCGTTGATCGGCGCAGCGCAACGAGTGGAGCACTACGAGATCGCGGCGTACGGAACGGTCCGGGCAATGGCTGAAAAACTCGGCGAGGATGATGCAGTGGAGCTCCTGAGCCAGACGTTGCAGGAAGAGAAGGATACGGACGTGAAGCTTTCCGATTTGTCAGACAAGATGACGGTGGAGTCTGACAACAAGAAGGCTTTCGCGGCGAAGCGGTAGTTCGAAACGAAACTACACCAATCCGAAACGAAACGACAACAACGGTTTCATAACATAAGAAGTAAGGAGAAAGGCGGCCCGGCGGGCCGCCTTTTTCTTTTGGGGACACAAAGAAACCGCGACAGATTTGAAAATCGAAATTTGAGATTTGAAATTTAACATTTGAAATTGAAAAACGAAGAGCCGAAGGCGAAAGGTCGGCGAGAAATCCGCCGAGCGGTAGCTGGAAGTGCATGCGCAGTTTCTGAACACGGGGCCAAGACAAATCAGAAGCTCGCCCGCCGCGGCGGGCAGGCGGAAAAAGCGCCGCGAAAGGTAGGGACTCCGCACTATATCTGTTTCCCAGCCCTCCCCTTCGTTCCTCCCTTCGTACCTCAGGGCAAGCAGGGCAAGCCGGGCTGGGCTAAGGTCTGTCGCATCCCGACAAAGAAGTCGGGACGCACAAACCGCGCCTCCCTTCGTTCCTCAGTGCAAGCCGGCGCTGGGGTGCAATCCAGCGAATCCACAGTCGCGCGACAGTCCCAGCAAAAATGGTACGATTAGCTAGATATAAGCCATCCAGGAGTGGGCCCATGAACTTTCAACGCATCACGGTGAACCCGTCTCAAATGGGCGGGCTTCCGTGTATCCGAGGATTGCGCATCCCCGTTGCTGCCGTCGTCGAGATGGTGAGCGAGGGCATGACTGAACCCGAAATCCTGAATGCTTATCCAGACCTCGAAGTCGAAGATATTCGTGAAGCGCTTCGTTACGCGGCGGAAGCAGTGCGCGAACGCGAACTTCCGGTGACCGGAGTCTCGTGAGGTTTCTGATCGACAACGCTCTCTCGCCCAGTCTGGCGGAGGGGTTGCGGTCAGCAGGCCACGATGCCATTCATATTCGGCAGGCTGCGACGGATGAAACTGTTCTCGCGAGAGCTGCGAGGGAGAATAGGATTCTGATCTCCGCCGACGCGGATTTTGGAACGCTTCTTGTTCTGCGGCAAGTGAATGGCCCGTAAGTAATCCTGTTTCGTCGCGCTCCGAGGAAACCTCAAGCGCAGTTGAATCTGCTGCTATCGAACCTGCCAGTCATTGCCGAACCCCTCGCGAAAGGAAGCATCGTAGTCCTCGAACGAACGAAAATCCGTGTCCGCGAACTGCCTGCTCCCGGTTACACGAAGTAGCTCGCTAGTTTGCCCTGCATAAAAAAGAAATTGAAAATTTGAGATTGGAAAAACGGAAAGGCAAAGGCTCGGCGAGCAATCCGCCGAGCGGTAGTTGGAAGTGCAAGACTGGCGGGCAAGCGCTACAAGGGACCTGTCGCTAGGATCGGCGACGGGGCTAGGCGAGTTCGCGGCGGCGAGACCAGAGTCCGACGGCGGCGAGGCCGGCTAGGAGGAGGGGAAGCGATGCGGGTTCGGAGACGGTAACGAGGGCGGAGCCGACGCCGCCATTGGTTTTGGGGAGGCTGTTGTTTCCGTTGCCTTCGTTCTCGTCGCGGCGGACATCTTTTTCACGAAATTCGTCACGGTCATTGTCACGGAATGCGTCACGCGAGAAGTCGCGCGAAAAGATGAAAGCGAGTTCGCGGGATTCGAACACATCGACACGGAATGAAGGGATGCCGACTCTTGCGTCGCGGGCGTCCATTGTAAGTTTCGGATCGAAGCGTTCTGAGAACGCTCCTGCTGGAGCGCCGGCGAATGCTGCTGCTGGAGCGGAGTCGGCGGAAAATTCGTCGATGGTGGATCCGTGCTCGGATTCGATTCGATTGGCCCAAAGCGGTGCCGCGACGATTAATACAGCTCCACAAAGCAGTAGTGCTGGTGTGATCTTCAATTTCGTTTCCCCTGGGTCTGCGGAGACCGCTCCTAGTTCACGTCAAGATAGTAACCGCCGGGGGAAATCGATTCTGTGCAATATTGCACACATTCGGTTTTCGCTATTCGTTCGTAGGTTCCGGGAAGTATCTCAGACGCAGATTTCGGTAGCGGTATTGGGAGACGCGATTGTCTGTATGAACAAAACTCCACTCTTTGCAAAAACCACGAAGGATGGGGCACCCTGAAGATCAGAACCGTTCGATGCTGAGCTGTCTGGAGGGTAGGTCGTCTGCCTATCTGCTAAATGAATTTTTCATACTCTTTATAATCGATGGCGGACACGGTGCCAAATGCCTGTAATTTTTGGAGGAATCGAAGAAAGAAGAACAGGAGGGCCGAATCCGCTTTTGTGCATTCGAATTGGGTTTCCGCGTTCTGGTCGCGGGACAAATCGAAAGCTCCGTGCCGAAGAACGCACCCAATATCAAGTTGGAGGCCGCCTTCGAGACCACCGAGACACTTCTCAAGAGAGGTACAGAAATTTGTCTTCCATGAACTCTCCAGCGACAAAATTCCTGCGAGTATTGGAAACGGTGTTCGAGGCGGGAAGGTTCCTCCAGCGTGTGGGATCCTAGCGCTTGTCCTTTTCAATCGCCGCACAGATTGTGCCTTTTGTGCGGCGTAAAGAATAGTAGACGGGTTCGTCTCGGGCTTTACTTCAAACACTGCATACACGCTTTCAGAAGGCACGAAGAGCGTACCATCGACGTTGAAGATGAGTGTCGAGTAATGGCGATCGTAGATTAAGATGTCGATCTGATCGCTGCACGCTCCTTCAGAATCCACCACAAATCCACCGTCAACGCTGTAACGCGAAGGCAAGTGATCGCTAAGCAGGGTTTTCCAATTGAGCTCGGCGGCGGCTCCCTTAGCCGTAGGATGAGCTACCGCATCTCGAGTAGAAGCCAATTTGGATCCTAATTGGGTTCGCAGAGCTTTGAACAAAGCCCGAATATCTGGCGGCATGTACGTCACCCCTCAGTTTCTACCAAATGATCGAGCCCCACGAGACCTGCTGTGCGGACTGGAATGCCTGAGTAGCCACGCGAGCTTTTTGAGGTAGGCTGAGATCATCTGAGACAATATTATTGGAGTTCGATGGATCGACGATGCGGGCGGTCCGTAGATTTCCGCCAATGTATCGAATGCATGCCAGAAAATTCGCAGCCGGCGCATTCGTACTTCGTCCGGCTAACGCGTCCAATACGACAAGCTCCAAATAGAATGAAGGGAACTCCAACCCGTGGAGTAAAACCCAAATCTTGAGCGCGCGTATCTCGGTGTGCCGGTTTGACCCTTTGACGGTATTGATGTGCTTCTGAACGTTTGTCAGCGTCCAGCTATCTCGACTTCGGCGGTAGAGACTGTGATCGTTCCCAAAACCCGCTTGCTTCTTACCGGGCACTAGATCGATAGAAATAGTGCCGAGCGAAATTCGCACGGATACATCTTGTTGCCGTACGGAATAACCTCTTGAAGTGAAGTAATTAACGAGGTTGTTAAAGATGTCCCGCAGCGTGAAAGGCGTCTCTCGGGATAGTGAGATAAAAAGATCCACATCGGCATCGCCGTGAATAGCAGTTCCCTTCGCGAATGATCCAGAATAATCGATTCCGAGTAACCACTGACCTGCCCACTCGCGAATAATTGGTATCACTTTCTGAGCGGCAAGATAAGGCGGCGAACCAGTTCCAGTCGGCACCGCGTACTTGGCCACGATACTTGAGACGTATTGATCCGGAGTCAAGCGACGCACTCCTCACTAAGACGTCGGATGTACAACGTACGGCTGAGAGCATTCAGGCGGTTGGCTGGATTGATAAAGTCGGCGCGTGATGTAGATCGTTCCTAATGCAAGCACAAGAGCGATAACGCAGTGGATCAACATTATCCAATTCGGTTTGCGCTGCTTCGACCATTCTAAAATGGTGTCAACGGTAAGGTTGTAGAAGCTTGCACTGAAAATTACCGCGACGCCGGTAGAACCCACCATTATATTCTTAACGAAAAACGAACCGACGAGCAGGACAGCGCCGATAGAGAAAATAACTCTAGGTAGGTAGTGAAGTTCTCGAAAATGTACCGGTTGAACGAAGTCGCCCGCGCTCACGATGACGGCATCTTAACGTCTTCTTTCGGCAAACACTAGTGCCTTTGCTTCCCCAAATGGACTAATCTAGCTACGGTTCACCGAGTTGAGGAGTGAGAATATGCACGTAGAGCGGGCGGCTTGCAGGTGTACGGCTGCGGTTTGCGGACATCCGAATGGAGAGCCGTGTGGAAAACTGGTCGAGAATCCCATCCCGATAAGAGACGTGGATCGGGAGGGACGGCAGGGACTCGAGTTTCCGAGCGGCTTGTGCGAAGAATGTTGGAACAATGTCATGCCTGGCAGACAAACCTAGGATCGAGAAGTTGGCTTCGGACAGCGAAGGGCGAGCACAGCCGTCTCGCAGGACACTCTACTGCGGGAGCAAACTCTTCCAGCGTTTCCAGCTGTCTTCGCGGGCTTTTTTGTTGGGTTCTGAGGCGTCGGGGGCTTCGCCGGCGCGCATGAAGCCATGGCCAGCGCCATCGTAGGTGACGGGTTCGTAGGTCTTCCCTGCTGCTTTCATTGCGGCAGCGGTATCGGGAATTGTGGCGTCGATGCGCGCGTCATTACCTGCATAAAATCCGTAGACGGGGGCTTTGATGCGCGGCATTGCGTCTGCGGGCGGAGGCGAACCGTAAAAAACGAAAGCGGCGGAAAGATCGGCGCGATTTGTGGCGAAGCGGAAAGTTTGCGCGCCGCCCCAGCAGAATCCGGCGACGAACAATTTGCCGTTTGCGGCGGGGAGTTTCAGGGCGTAGTCGGCGGCGGCGTTGAGATCGGCGGTGATCTGATCGGGATTGAGTTTGCCGATGGCTTCGGTGGCCGAGTCACCGGGAAAATCCTTGGTGCGGCCGCCGCCGGGAGCCATGCCGCTGAGCAGGTCTGGCGCGACGGCGATGTAGCCCGCGGCGGCAACTTCGTCGGCGAGTTCCTGCGCCCAATCGCTGAGGCCGAAAATTTCGTGGATGATGAGGATGACGGGGCGCTTGTCTTTCGATTCGGGGTAGACGACGAGCGTTTCGACGCTGCGGGAATCGTGTTTGACGGTGACCCACTCGCGGTGGCGCGGGGATTTTTCGAGGCGTTCGCGCGCCCAGGGTTGCGACCAGACTTGCGCGGAGGCTGTGGGAGCGGTGGCGAGGGTTAGCGTTAATGCGAAGGCACACAGCGCGGGAATTATGATTGCGGCGAATCGTTTCATCGGTGGCCTCGTATGAATTGCGTCGCGATCGAGCGGCAGGAGCGATGATAGTTGCGAGAGGGCGGCGGCAACAAGACTTTTTAGGTGGGGCGAGGGGGCGAAGCAATCGGGGAGAAGATTATTCAGCGGAGAGATCGTCCGCGCTACTGCGCGGCTAGATCGTTGAGCAATGCTACGGCCTGCGGAGTGCCGATACCGGTTACGTAATCGTAGCCGGGGGTGGCGGTGCAGAGCGCGCCGCAGGGACCGTTCGAGCCGGAATTTACGCCGTGAAAATTTGCGGCGGCGTTGGATTTCGCGAGCGAGTAAAGCGGCGTGTTTGCGCCGGAGAGACGGGATTTGCGATTCGCGACGCGCACGGAATTTGCGATCGCGAGGAACGCGGCCCATTGCGGCGTGCCAGCACTTGTGCCGCCGACGCGGAACCAGCCTGTTCCACCTTGGTAAGGAACTGAATCGTAGACTGCGTAGCCCGTTGCAGGGCTCGCGTTGTAGGAAACATCGGGAGCGCCGCGATAGCCGCGGCCGTCATTTGCAATTCCGAGGAGCGATTGGTAGAGCGGCTCGCGTTCGTAGGCGCTCATGCCGCCTCCGCTGCCCGACCACGCGACTTCGTTGAGATAATTTCCGTTGGCATCGAGAGTGAGCGCCGTGCCGCCGACGCCGACAACATCGGGGGAAGATGCGGGGTAGGCGGCGCCGGTGCCAGCGTCACCGGAAGCGGCGAGAAACGTGACGCCGGTGGAGACGAAGTGATTGTCCTGGCGCGACTCGCTGGAGAATTCGCCGACGGTCCAGCTCATCGAGACGACCGAAGCGCCATTGCGGACGGCGACGTCGACGCCGGTGGTGAGGTCGCCGAGGCTGTTGGAGGCGGACTCGACGAGAAGGATTGTGGCTTTGGGCGCGATGGCGTGCGCCCATTGAACGTCGAGAGAGATTTCGAGGGCCCAATTCGCGTTTGCTGCGGGGCGCTTCGCGCCGGCGGCGTAGATTTTGCGGAAGCAGCCGTTTGATGTGGTGCAGGCGGGCAGGCCGAACTTCGAGTTGAACACGCCGAGGTCGGATTCGGCGTTGGGATCGTCGTATGCGTCGACGATGCCGATGATTTGGCCGGCGCCTTGATTCGCGATTTGATCGAAGCCGTAGGCGTGGCGGATTTGAGCTGGGCTGAAGCCAGCGGGAGCGCCCGACGTTACCTCGGGATGGACCTGGTAAGGCGCGCGCATGAAAGTGATGGGCTCGGAGCTTTCGGTTTGAAAGGGGAGGCGAAGAGCAAGCGAACTTTGGGCGAAAAGCGGGCCAGCGGCGCAGAGCATCAGAACGATGATTTTCAGGATCGTTGTGGGGCGAATGAGTGCGGCGGCGCGGAGTTGTTGAAACTGCTGCTGCATGACGAAACCCCCTCAGGGTCGCGTGGTGCGGATGCTGGTTAGGCAGACTTGCGACGAGTTCAGAGTAACGGCTGGGATGGTGCGGGGCTATGGGACGGGGCGCTCAATTCAGTGGTACGAACGTTTACGGGAACGATTGCACTATCTTGGTGCAGCGAGATTATTGTGTGGCGAAGTTAGTCGATGGGAGCGCGGAGGCCGCAATACAGAGGATAGAAACGCAAACACGATTCGCGGAAGCGAATCGTGTTTGTGAAGAGAGCGTGATTCGGGCTAGTTTTACTACGTTGACGACAGGACTATGCGGGCGTTGAGCTCTTCAAGCGCCGGCGAATTCCACCACACAGGGCGAGCAAACCCGTGCCGAGAAGGAGCGCAGAGGTCGGCTCGGGAATCGGCGTGGAGCCGCCAGGCACGATGCTGCCATCACCAAACGTCGTATAGAACACCCAGTCGGCCGGAAGATTGGAGCTGTTAATGAAACCGAACGTCACACGATTGCTCCCATCTGGAGTATCAGGATTCGGATTGAGAATCGCCGTCGGGTCCGGGAATGTGTTGCAGAAGTTATTGAGTGAGGCGAGCATCCCGGTGTCGATCGCTCCGAAATCACCGTCGAGACCGCACATAAAGCTTCCATACGCGACGCCTGAATTCGCCAATTGCAAGGTGACAGGTCCTGTGGTGGGCACCAAGAAGAGCTCGAAGTTATTTTCAAGCACCGCGGTAACCCCATCGGAGCCAAGAGAATAATTCTGCCATTGCGCGGTCGTCGAGCTGAGTTGTGTGAACTGAACACAGGCCGGGTCCGTTTGAATATCGGTGACGCAGTTCCCGCCTGTATCGACGACGCCATTACCCGAGGCGCCGCGATCAACGTGGTTCGCACGCGCCGGAGCAGCGTAGGCCAGCACCAACAGAGCTAGTCCGAGAAAGAGTTGGATTCGAGAGATCATTTAACACCCCAAAACTAGATTTAGAGGAGTACTGATATCCGGAGCGAGCGGCTGGACACTCAGATCCCTGCGAAGAAGCTAGCATTTATAGTTCCCAAAACGAAGGAGTTATTTCTTTTGGATTGAACGGCGACCGCTTGCGATAGCGGGTCCGAGGGCAGATAGTTGCACATAAGAACAAATCAGTTGCACATTCGAAAAGAGCGAAACACGGAGTGAATCATGGGCTTACGATGCCGGAGACACAGACCGTTGCGCTGAATGGCTGTGGCATAATGTCCAGAATTTCTTGAGACTTCCTCGATGGACGAAAACAAGCCGGGCAGCTCCGACGACGAGACGCTGGGAGTAGAGTCTCCGCGCAACGAAGAGAGAACCGCGTCCGGACGGGGCTTCGACGCGCGCGCGACGCAGGACCGTTTTTCTCCCCAGATAGCTTCCTTTGCAGCGGATGAAATGCTGGCGGGACGCTTCCGAATTGTGCGATTCGTAGCGCGCGGCGGAATGGGAGAGGTGTACGAGGCTGAAGATACGGAACTCAGCGAGCGCGTGGCGTTAAAAACGATTCGGTTCGATATGGCAGCGGACGATCGAAGCGTTGAGCGATTCAAGCGGGAAATTCAGCTGGCACGCAAGGTGACGCACCCGAATGTGTGCCGGACATTCGACGTGTTCCGGCACGTGGAGAAGGGCCCAGGCGGAAGAACGATCGAAACGATGTTCGTCAGCATGGAATTGCTGGCGGGCGAAACGCTGACGGAAAGAATTCGCCGCGCCGGCCGGATGAGCGAGGTGGAGGCGCTTCCGCTCGTGGAGCAAATGGCGGCGGGCTTGGATTCCGCGCATCGAGTAGGAGTGGTTCATCGAGATTTCAAGAGCAGCAACGTGATTCTAGTTCCCTCAGAGCAAAGTCCGAACGGTGTGCGGGTGGTAATCACAGATTTTGGGCTGGCGCACGGACTCGTACCGTCGGGAATGTCACTGACCGGCTCTCACGACATGGTGGGAACTCCGGCATATATGGCGCCGGAGCAGTTGAATGATGGCGCGATCACTCCCGCTACCGACATTTACGCTCTGGGCGTGGTGATGTTCGAGATGCTGACGGCCACGCTTCCCTTCACTGCAGACAATCCGCTTTCGACCGCGCTGAAACGGCTCAGCGAGCCAGCGCCGTCGCCGCGAGTGCGCGTTCCGAATATCGATGCGAAGTGGGAAAGCGGGATTCTGCGAAGCCTGGAGCGCGAACCGAGCGAACGCTTTGCCAGAACTGATGACTTGATGAAGGTTCTGAAGGGCGAGGCAGTGGTTGCGCCTAAACGAGCCGCGCCCAAAGTTGCCGATAAGAAGCTTGGAATGTATTTCGCGATCGCGGCGGCGGTGATTGTTCTCGTCGCGTTCGCATACGTCGGTTACAAACATGATTTCTGGAGGGCGCAGCAAACGACTAATTCGACCTCAGTTGTCAAGAAAACTCGAACCTCGGTGGCAATCCTGGGATTTCAGGACCTTTCTGGGGGAAAAGACTCAAGCCTGCTCGGAGACATGCTCGCGGACAGTTTGTGGTCTCAACTAGATACCGATCAGATTCGATTTATTCCTCCCAGCGAAGTCGACGAACTGAAGCAAAACCTCGGCATTCGGAGCATCCCAGAATCGTTGAGCAAGGATCAGATCGGGAAGATTGCGAAATTCCTCGGCAGCGACGTGCTGATCACCGGATCGTACCGTGTGGGAGGCCCCGAAAACCGAAGAACGGTTGATTGGAATCTCCATCTGATTCGAACGGGAGACGATCAGAGTATCGGGTCGATTCAGATACCCGGCAACGAATCGGATCTGAACAGCATGGCGGCTCGCGCGGGAAAATTAATTCGATCGAAACTGGGAGTGGAGTTGAATGCGACTGAGGAGTCGCGTGTTGATACGTCGCTTTCAGCGAATAGCGATGCGCTGCGGTATTTTTCGGAGGCGCGGGAGAAACTGAGGGACTTCGATGTCCTGGCCTCCATCAGGCTGCTGGAAAAAAGCCTAGCGATCGATTCCAACTTCGTGCAGGCACGGAGTGCGCTTTCCGAGGCGTGGTTCGATCTGGGATATGAATCCAAAGCCCAAGAAGAAGCAAAGGCCGCTCTGGGCATTGCATCGAAGCTATCGACCGAAACCCGGGGACTCATCAGCGGCCGTTATTTCGAAATGACCCACGACTGGAGCAAAGCGATTCAGCAATACGCATCGCTCTGGACGTTGTTCAGCGACGAGCCGGAATACGGATATCTATTAGCGAGAGCACAAAACAGCTCGGGAAAACCGTCGTTGACGCTCGCGACGCTTGCTCAATTGCGCCAGCACAAGCTGGCTACCGGAATGTCGGCCAGGATCGATTTGCTGGAGGCGGAAGCCCAACAGTCTCTTTCGAACTATCACGAACAACTCAAGGCTGCAGATGCCGCCGCGCAAAAAGCGCAAACGCTAGGCTCCAATCTCTTACTCGCTCGAGCGCGCGTGATGGAGTGTTGGGCGACACTCTATTTGGGCAAACCGGAAGACGCGAGAACTCTGTGCGAGGAAGCGAACAAGTTATACACGGATGCAGGAGATCAACTTGGTTCGGCGCGCGCAATCAATCAAATCGCCAACACCTACTTTAGCCAAGGAAATACGAACGAGGCGCTTGTTCGCTACGATCAAGCACTAGGAATTTCACAAACGATAGGCGACAAATTCAACGAAGCCGGGGCGCTTAATAATATCGGAAACATAAAAGCCAGCAAGGGAGACTACGCTGGCGCCAAAAAAGCGTATGAGGACAGCGCGGCCGTTGCCCAGGAAAGAGGTGATTTGAGCGACAAGGCGCTGGCACAACAAAACCTGGCTACGGTGCTATACGAATCGGGCGACACCTCCGGAGGAGCAAAGATGTTTGGCCAATCGGTGAAACTCGCTCATGAGATTGGCGACAAAAGAACCGAGGCTCGCGCTCTAAACAATTTATGCATGCTTTCTCTTGCTACGGGAGATCCGAAGCGAGCGCTGGAAAGTTGCCAAGCGTCGCTGCAGCTGCGCAAGGAATCGGATGATAGTGGAGACCAAGCGAGATCGTACGCAAACCTCGGTGATGTGCTTCTGTCGCAAGGAGATATTGAGGGAGCGAGCCGGAATTATAAGCAAGCGCTCCAGATTCAGCAGTCAATCGGTCAGAAGGGCGATGCGGCGTACTCGCAGATTTCTCTGGCAGTTGTGGCGCTCGAACAGAAGAAGCCGGAAGATGCAAAAAAAATTGCGCAAGAGGCGGCGACGGAGTTTGCCAGCGAGAAAGATGCGGGAGGCGAGGCGCAGGCGCGCGAGACGATTGCACTTGCGTTACTCGATTCCGGGGACGTTTCTGGAGCGCAGAGCCAGATCGAGCAGGCGTCCAGCCTTGCGGCCCAGGCAAACGATCGAAATTTGAAATTGATCATTCAGATCGCGAAGGCGCGAGTGGATGCTGCTTCGGGAAAGAATGATGAGGCACTGAAGGCCCTCGCGTCCGCGCAGAAGGAAGCGCACGCGGCGGGACTTGTGGCGATTGAGTTTGAAGGGCGATTGGCGACGGGTGAAATCGAGATGAAAGCGGGAGGGGCTGGTGCTGGGCGTTCATCGCTTCGGACGCTGGCTCAGGACGCGAAGGCGAAGGGATTCAATCTTATTGCAGCGAAAGCTACGGATTCCTCGAAGTAGTCCGGCCCGCCGTTCCAACGACTTTCGATGTGCTTCGTACATCTACTTGAGTAGGGGTATCATAGCGGCTCGAGAGATGTACAGCAGACGCAGAGCAGACGTACCCCGGCCTTTGTAAACATTTCAAATCAGAAGGAGACATTCACATGGCATCGAAGAATGATAAGAGCGACAAGCGCGGTCCGAGCTACAGCCAGCTTTCGGAAGGAACGCGGCGGGCGCAGCCGATTCTGCACCAGAACGCGGCGGAAATTCAGCCGTACGGAAAGATCGCAAAACTTTCGATCGCGCTCGACGAAAAAATTTGCGCGAACAGCGCCGACAATTTGAATCAATTGCTCGCCGATACGATGACGCTGCGCGACATGTACAAGAAACATCATTGGCAGGTGGCGGGGCACACTTTCTATCAGCTGCATTTGCTGTTTGATAAGCATCATGGCGAACAGGACGAATTGGTGGATGAAATCGCCGAGCGGATTCAATTGCTGGGCGGAATCAGCCTGGCGATGGCTGCAGACGTGGCAGAGACGACGATTATTCCGCGTCCGCCGCGCGGGCGAGAGGAAGTGCCCGTGCAGCTTTCACGGCTGCTCGAAGCGCACGAGATTATTTTGAAGGAAGCCCGAGCCATGGCGAAGCAGGCGACGGAAGCCGGCGACGACGGGACGAATGATCTCATTGTGAGCGACGTAATTCGCACGAATGAGTTGCAGGTGTGGTTCATCTCAGAACACCTCGTTGACGTGCCGGTGGTTCGCGCCGATGATGCGAAGGCTGCGAGCGCGCGCTAACGGAAGACGAGCAGGATCAATTTCAGCTCCAGCATTTAATTTGGCGCCGGTAAGAAGGAATTGCACGGGTGTATGAACCGGCGTGATAGATTCGGCGCGCGGCTGTGAGCCGGGGAGCGTGAATGCCAGCAGAATCGACCGAACCTATATTGCATAACCTGAAATTGAACCGATATACGGTGGAAGACGCGACCGTGGTGCAGTGCAGCGGCCGGTTGACGCTGGAGCACGCGGCGCGTCTGAAAGCCGAAGTGAAAGGAATGATCCCCGAGCACAAGCGGATCGTTCTGGACCTTGCCGAACTAGTTTTCATGGACAGCTCGGGACTGGGGACAATTGTTGGACTGTATATTTCCGCGCGAAGCTCGGGCTGCCGGATCCAATTGATCAATATGAGCAAACCCATCCGAGAACTGATGGGACTTTCGCATTTGTTGGATGTGTTTGAAGAGTGCGGACGATCGGGGACGAGGATCCCGTAGGTTCCGCGGATCGCCAAGACGTTGTTGAAAGAAGTGAAGGCCTGCTTAGATCCTGTTTATAAGCCAAACGATCAAGCAGACGATCAGGATCGTTCCGAGTATTCCATATCCAAACATTTCGACATCTCCTTTCCGGATTCGCCGCGAGCAGCCGACAAATCCGGTGGCGCAATATATCTTTAAAACGCGAAAGCCAGAGAAACGGCAGTGACTAGTGGGACTTCGCTTTTACCTTCAGGTCGGCCGGGGCCGTGGAATTGTAGCCCTTCGTAAATTCGTCAACTTGCTTCTCGGCTGCTTCTTTTGCGATGCCGTAACGCTCCTGAATCTTGCCCACGAGCTGTTCTTTCTTTCCGTTGATGGTGGTCAAGTCGTCGTCAGTGAGTTTTCCCCACTTTTCCTTTACTTTTCCTGCTGATTGCTTCCACTTGCCTTCGATCTGATCCCAATTCATAAGAGCTCCGTTGCAACAAGAGATTTGAATGCAGCACCATTGTGGCCGGAGCGATTGATTCGCGGAATACAGTTGAATGGGTAGATGCGCGTGGATTCTCACCTATGCGGTGAGCGCCGGAACGGCGAGCGATGGCGTTAACCGCCCGCACTTGCAACAAATGAGTGCGCGATTTATAGTCGAGGCGATGCGTTACTGTTCACCATCGCGCTGTCGTTGTTGCCGCCTCGGCAATCAGGCGATGGCGCGTACGTTGTAACGCAACCCGCTTCTCCGCGACCCATCGCCCCCTCTAGGCACGGTTCCGGCAGTGACGTCTCCGAAAACGTTCCTACAGAGCAGACGAAAATCGCGCG
>Ga0210388_10002167_pt1 | contig 15300 bp, 14 predicted proteins | sample IncBWC19OmetaG_FD_155485 | JGI IMG/M metagenome (GOLD analysis project Ga0210388, IMG submission 155485) | Forest soil microbial communities from Barre Woods Harvard Forest LTER site, Petersham, Massachusetts, United States - Inc-BW-C-19-O ...
CTTTGTTAACCTCAACAACAAACACCACAGCGGCGGCCTGAACGGCGACTCCGGAGAAGTTTTCGGTCTCTACAGCACGTTTGCCGCAACTGACAAGTTGTCCTTCAGCGCCCGCGCTGAATACTTCAACCTGGCCAATCTTGCAACCTTCTATGGCGTGACGCCGTACAATGGCACTGCGGATCGCGGTTATGAAACCACCGCCACCGTCCAATATAACCTCTGGGCGAACGTGACCAGCCGTGCGGAATTCCGCTGGGATCACGTCGAACACGGTGAGGCGTTTGGTGACGGAACCCCCTACCAGAACGACTTTACCCTCGCTCTGAACTTGATCTACACCTTCTAATTTAAGTTAGAAGTCCTGGCCCCTTCCGGTTCGCCGGAAGGGGCTTTTTTGTTTTCTATTGTTCTCTAAATATAATAACATATCATTGTATCAAGATACGTTGATTTTAAATTTGCAATAGCCGTTCCTCCTTGCTAACTTCTGGCCGACAAAACGCGAACCATGCGATCCATCTGCGAAATTCTGGCCGGGAAGATTGCCACCAAAAAACCGGCGGTTTCCTTCGAATTTTTCCCGCCCAAGACCGACGAGGGCGACCGAGCGCTGTTTGAAAAGCACATCCCCGCGCTCCTGGCCACACATCCGGATTTTTGTTCCGTGACCTATGGCGCGGGCGGCACCACGCGCGATAAAACCCTGGCCATTGTTGATCGCGTCCAACGCGAGCACAAACTGCCCGCACTGGCACACCTCACCTGCGTCAATCATACCCGTGACGAGATCCACACTCTGCTGGAAAAAATCCGCGCGCTGGATTGTCAAAACATCCTCGCGCTCCGCGGCGACCCGCCGGGCGGCGGCGAATTCCAGCCCACGCCGGGCGGCTTCGAATTCTCCTCACAGCTCGTCCGCTATATCAAGGAACAGGGGAATTTTTCCATCGGCACCGCCGGGTTTCCCGAGGGCCATATCGCAAACAGAAATGGGAAACTGGACGACTGGAAGCATCTGAAGGAAAAAGTCGATGCCGGCGCAGACTACATCATCACCCAGTTGTTTTTTGATAACGCCGACTTTTTCGAATTCCGCGACCATCTCGTGGGCAAACTAGGCGTGAAAGTGCCGATCATTCCGGGCGTCATCGCGATTTTGAGCGCGGCCCAGATCCAAAAATTCACCCAGCTCTGCGGTGCCAAGATTCCATCCCGGTTGCAGGCCAGATTAAACGAAGTCGCGAAGGACGACGAGGCGGCGGGGAAGTTCGGCATCGAATACGCCACACAACAGTGCGAGGAACTCTTGCGCGCCGGCGTGCCCGGCCTGCATTTCTACACGCTCAACAAGGCACCTTCGACCGTCGCCGTCCTGAAAAATCTGCGGCTGGCTTAGGGCGTGTCTTAGAACAGGTGGCTCACCATTATGCCAATGATGGTCAATGGCCCAGTGTCTTCCAAACCGTCAGCCATCTTGTCAATTTTCTGCAATGACAGCTTCGCACCCTTGTAAAATTCCTGGTCGTTTACCAACTTGCCGATGGTGCCGTTGCCCTGGTTCACTTTTTGCAGGACCTGGTTGAGGTTCGTCATCGCGCCGGTCGTCTGGGAGTAGAGTTTGTCATCCGTTAAAAGTTTTCCAATCGTGCCCTGCCCCGCGTTGACGTTGCTGATGACGAGGCGAGCCGAACTGGCGGTTTCCTGCAAGTTGCTCACCGTGGACATGGCGGAAAGATAAAGGGAATCATCATAGATCAACCGGCCCAGCGTACCCTGCCCGGCGGCAATCTCGCTGGAAACATTTTTGACGTTCGCAATCGTGGCCGCCAGGTTGCCGCTGTTCTGCTTCAGGAAATCGGTGAGCGGCCCGAGCAGGTTGTTGATCGTGTCCGGCGTGAACGTGGAAGTCATGTTCTTGATGCCAGTGGCGGCGTCATCCAGTTTCGTCATGATGGCGCTCAGGTCCGGCTGCTCGACGGCGACAATGATCGCATCGTCCCCGGCCATCGGGGCACCCGGGGAACCGAAATCAATGCCCACGAAGTTTTGCCCCATCAAGCCGGTGAATTTGATCGTAGCCTTGCTATCAGTCTTGACGACGGCCTTGTCCGACAGGCGCATCACCACGCTGACCTTGTTGGTCACCAGTTCGATGTCCTCGACCCGGCCGATCTCGACCCCCGCCATCTTCACGCGGTCGCCGATCTTCAGGTCCTGCACCGTGTCGAACTGGGCGCTGATATGTTTGCCATGCTTGAACATCTCCGGCCCGCCGAAATTTTCAATGATGAGCACCGCCGCGCCGATGGTGATGGCGACAAAGACGCCCAGCCTGGTTTCGAGTGAATTTTTCATAAGCAGCTATTTTTCGCGTTTAAAATCCGCATGGAGAAAATTTTTCACCAGCGGGTCGTTGAAATTTTTTACCTCGTCCGGCGTGCCGATGATCCTGATCTCGCCGTCCACGATGACCGCAATGCGATCGGCAACGCCAAAGGCCAGATCGCGGTCGTGCGACACCACCAGCGACGTCACATGGATGCGCCGTTTCAAATCCAAAATCTCGTTGCCGATAACGACGGACGAAAGCGGGTCGAGCTCGCTCGTGGGTTCATCATACAAGATCAACTGCGGCTCGATGACCAGCGCGCGGGCGATGGCGGCGCGCTTTTTCATGCCGCCGGACAACTCGTTCGGCATTTTGTTCACGGCGTCCTTCAAACCGACGTCGTTCAATATTTCAAGGACCACTTTTTCGATTTCCGCCGGCGGTTTCAGCCGGTGCTCGGTGAGGTACAATCCGACATTTTCACCGACAGTCAAAGAATTCAACAGCGCGCCGGACTGGAACACGAGCGCCATCCGGTATTTGGCCGCGATTTCTGGCGTGGTGATGGATTCGCCGTTGATGAGGATCTCGCCTTCGTCCGCCTCCTCCAGGCCGATGAGATGTTTCAGCAGCACACTTTTGCCGCTGCCGCTCGGCCCCATGAGGACGAAGATCTCACCAGGCTGGACCTCGAAGCTCACGCCCTTCAAAACCGGCTGGCCATCAAAACTTTTGCGCAGGCCGCGCACGACGAGCCCGACGCCGGTATTGGTGTTGTTGTTGGCGGAATTCATTTCAGCAAAAAGCGCGTGAGGACGTAATCAAAGATCACGATGCACACGATGGAGTTGACCACGGCCTTGGTGACCGAGCGCCCGATGCCGCGCGGGCCGCCGATGGTGTTCAGGCCCTGATGGCACGAAACCGCGCCGATGATGATCGCAAAGCAAAGGCTTTTGAATACCCCGTTGGCCACGTCCTTCAGTTCCACGATGTCGCGCAGGTCGGAATAAAACGCGCGGAAGGGAATTTCCATGTGCGCATTGTAATTGGCCACAACGGCACCACCGAACCAGCCGACCAGGATGGCCGAGACAACGAGCATGGGCAGCGCAACGGTGATGGCCAGCATCCGCGGCAGAACGAGATAATGGATGGGGTTGATGTTCATAGTGCGCAGGGCATCAATTTCCTGATAGACGCGCATGGAGCCGATTTCAGCCGCCATGGCCGAGCCGATGCGACCCGCGATCAGGATGGCCATCATCACAGGGGCCAGTTCCTTGGCGATGGCGATGCCGACCACGCCGCCGACGGCATTGCTGAGGCTGCGCTCCACGAGCACCGGCCCGGTCTGCAGGGCAATGACCGCGCCGATAAAAAACGACAGTACGCACACCATCAACAAGCTGGCGTTGCCGATCTCATAAAACTGGTCGAGCACCTTCCGCCGTTGCCGCCAGGCAAACGGCAGAGCAAGCAACGTGCGCCAGAATAGCAAAAATATTTCTCCGATATTTTCAAACATAGTTCACTTCTTGCCGGACAGCGGAAGGTAAAACAACCGCGTGCGGCTTTGACCATCCACATTTTGATACTGATAGAGCCCGAAAACGAGCGAGATTTTTTTAAATTCCGGATTGCTTTCGCGATGGTACAGGTTCCACAGACCAGATTCATTGGCCATGCCGTTCTGCGCGTTCTTTTCCGAATGCCAGAGGGTCCAAAGGGGCGACCAGTTGCGCGTGATGCCGCGGCTTTCGGATAAAATGGCCTCGATGGGGGCAAAGATCTGCAGCCGGGTGTTGCCGTTGAAATCTTTCCGCCAGGTGAAAAACGGCCACGCGTCCCGGCGTAATTTCACCTCGCCGGTCGCCGTATTTCTTTCAGTCACGCCGGTGAAGAGGTAAAACAATATACGGGTGGACTGCAAATCGAGCGGATCGTCATGTATACGTTTGTAGCTGTAAAACGGCCAGCCATACGAGTCGCTCTCGATCGTGGCGTTGTGCGACCGGCTGAACAACGGCCAGACGCGGTCCGTGGTCTTGCCTTCGCCGCGGGCAAAGATCACAAACGGCCACGGGCCTTCCCATTCGTGATATTTTTTCCCGCGCTCGTCCACGACGGTGAACAGGGGCCAGACGACGGAAGTGGTATCGCGTGAGGGCGAACGCGTGAGGGCAAAAAGCGGGATGGAGGCGCGAAATTTTTCCGGATTATCCGTGCCCAGATTGTTGTCCTGCGAAACCCAAAACGGCCACAGTACGAATGATTGTTCATGTCCACCGATGCTGGTGACGTCACCGAAGCCGTTGGTCTCGGTGGTCACCACCTTGTGTTCCGCACCGGCAAACGGCCAGATTTGCCAGCCGTTCAGGCCATCGCCGTGGCGGATATGGCCGACCGGCCAGAGATAATTGTCAGTGACGATGTCCCTTTTCTGAGTTTCGCTGTAAAACGGAAACATCACAAAAAAGGTCTTGTCGCGATACAACCGGTATTGCCAATGCCCGTAAAATGGAAAAAGCGCGGTGTAATTCAGATTTGTGTCGAGCGAGCGCTGCTGAAAATAAATCGGGAACAACGTAAAGCGGCGGGTTTCAAATTCGTCCGCCTGACGGCCTCCCGCGAAACTAAGCATCTCACAAAACTGCCAGCGCCACTCATCGCCATAATTTTCAAAAGACAGCAGCGGATAGAGAAAATCAAACTCACCCGAGTCGACGGCGGAATTTTTATAGAACGAAACTACCGGCGGGAAGGCCAGCGTCGAGTCGTCCTCGGTCCTTTCAGAATAGTAGAACGGCCCGGCAGCTTCAGTGCGCCTTCCAATTTCAAGCGTCAAATCAAACCGGTCAAACAAAAATCCTGCTAAAATATTTTTATCAACACGGCTTGAATTTTCATCGGCATGACTTGAGACCGCCGGCAAAATGAAAAAAGCCGGCACCGAAAAAATCAAGGCCAGAATCCGTATCGCACTTATTTTTTGAAACAAATATTTCAATCTCGTTATCGTTAATTATTTCTTAAAACCGGCATTTTGTGACAAAAATGACAGATTTAACATAGGCATTGACTTTGCATCATATTGCTGTATCTTGTTCATAATTGAGGTTTTTACCTCGGTTCCTCCTGACCCGGTGTCGGCTTTTTGTCGGCACTGGGTTTTTTATTCAGCCATCCGACTTTTTCCAGCAGATTCAAAAGCGCTGGCAAAAACGTCAAGCCGGCGATCATGCACGTCGCGATGCCGAGCGACATGACAAGGCCCAGACTGTGGATGCCGCGATGTTTCGCGAGCACCAAACTGCCGAAGCCGGCGATAGCCGTCAATCCCGATACCAGCACCGCCTTGCCCGTACTGCGCGCCAGGATGCCCGGTGTGCGCTCTTCCGCGTAACGGTTCAAAATATGGATGCCATTTGTGACCCCGATGCCGATGACCAATGGCAGTGTCATGATGTTTGCCGGATTGAACGGAATACCCCGCCAGCCCATCAAGCCGGCAAGCCACAATGTTCCGATGGCGACCGGGATCAGTGCCAAAACCACCGCCAGCGGGCTGCGGAAATGGATCAGCACCATCAAAGAGATTGCAATGAGCGAATACCAGGCCGCCGTGATGTAGCTTTGCTTGAGCAATTCGGTGTAATAATAAAGTTGCACCGGTTCGCCGGTGGCATCGGGAGCAATCGATTGCAGCTCCTTGACAAATTCTTCCTGCGGGGCGCGTTCGCGCACGTCGTCCTTCGGATAAACCTGCAAAAGAAATTTTCCCGTCACGCCGATGAACCGGTTGCGGATGACCGGCGGGAGATTTTGCGCCTGCAACGGCGCGCTGTTGTCCTGTTGTTTCAGACTGTCAAAGGTGTCGCCGATGTCATTGAACAACCCGCGCTGGAAAACACCCAGTTTGTCCGCGTGTTCGGCGAGTGCAGCCGTATCGCCTTCCAGCATGGTTTTGCGCAGGTCCACGATGGCCTGCTTGAGCGATAAAAACTGTTTTACCAACGCCGGGTCGTCATTGCCCACTATCTTGACCGCGTTGCCAAGATACCCGTTCAATCCCCACAAAGTCAGGCTCAATGCAGACAGCTCCACCGGGTGCAAATCCGGCGGCGCAAACTGCACCGGAGCGACCTCATCCTTGACCTCGCCGATCAGCCGCAGTTTTTCCGATTGGTCAGCCTGGATGGCACTGGCCATCGAATCCACACCGTTGCTCGCGACCGCCGGCAGCGCCTGCAATTTGGCTTCCAACGCCACGGCCTCTTCCAACGAATTAGCCACGACCGCACCGTAAAGCGGCGACCGGTCGGACGCATCGATAAATTTCTTCTCGAACTCCACCGCCGGAAGGCCGGCGCTTTGCAGGTTGAGCAGATTATAATCGAAGGTGATCTTGTGCAACTGGGTTGCCGCCACCGCACACAGGGCGGCGATGACCCCCGCGACCATCACCGGCCGCTGCAGCCAGACATTCTCGATGCGCGCACGGCGTTCGTCCTCGTGGATTTTGTGATCCATCACGTTTTGTTTACCGCGTAACAGCAGCACCGGCAGCACCGTCATCATTGGAATCAGGCATACCAGCAACCCGCCGCCGCAAATGATTCCCATTTCAGAAATCCCCTTGAAATCGGTCAGCGCCATCGCCAGGAATGCGCCCGCGGTCGTGAGCGCGCCGGTAAAAATCCCCTGCCCGGTGAACATCAACGCCTTGGTGATGGCCTCGCTTTCGGTTTTGCCGTGCCGCAGCTCCTCTTCGTAACGCGTCACCAGGTGCACGCCATAGTCGATCGCCAGACCAATCAGGATCGGCACGAATGTCACCGTCAATATGTTCAAATGCCCGACGGTTGCCGTCGTGAACGCCATCGTGTATCCCAGCCCGATGATCAGGCAAAGCGTCGCCTTCACCGGCCGGCCGGTTTCGTTATAGCCGTAGATGAAGATCAGCGCACAGATCAGGAGCGACACGATGCTCGCAAGCGTTGTATCTTTCTGCGACTGGTTCATCTGGTCGTAATCCAGCACCGGTTCTCCGGTGATGCCGACATTCAGGCCGGGCACTTCGGCCTTGGTCTGTTCAACCAGGCGGCGCAATTCATCCACGGCGTCGCCGTCCAGATCATCGCTCACGACCTGGGCGATGGCGACGCGGATGCGCCCGTGATCAAAAGTGAGCCGGCCCGCGATCGCATCCTCGCCCGTATTGAATAACGATGTGACACCCGGCGATGGCGGCGTGCCCGGACGTAAAAGCGAGTCCTCCGCCTGCGTCAAAATCCGTTCCAAAACCGGCAAGGCCTGCACCAGCGCGGCATTGTCTGCATTGGTCTCACGTTTGGAATGGGCAAACCGCCAGTTGATGGTATCAAACAGGGAAACCAAATTGGTTGCCTGGGAAAACTGCTGGATGAACGGCTGGTATTCGTGTAATTGCGTTTTTAATTCGCGTAAATCCGAGTCGGGCAGGAGCAGGAGCGCCTTGTCGCCCATCAACTTGAAATCCGGGCGGTAAAAGACATCGAGAAACAAGTTGGTGCGCGATTCCAATTTCGCGCCGAGGCGCTCGATGAACTGACGGTTTTTTTCCGGATCATCGCTTTCAACCACGATGACCAGGTCATCCTCGTCGCGCGAATTGAATTCCTTTTTGTAGTTGAGATAATTGCTGTGGTATTTTTGCTTCGAGCTGACGAGATTGTCCTCGCTCATGTCGAATTGCAAAAACTTCGCCGTGTAGGCGACGCACAGGAAAAACAGGACAACCTGCGACCAGAAAAACTTGCGCGGATGCGCGATGATGCCCGCGGCGAGCCTCCCCAGCAGCCGCGCAAGAAATGAATCTGGACGCAACGTTTTCAAATCAGCGGCGGCAAAAGTTTTTCAAGTGACTCATGCCTTTTCCACAAACACCGCTGTACCATAGCACAAAACTTCCGTGATGCCGGGGGCGATTTCAGTGGCGTCGTAACGCACGCCGATGACCGCGTTGGCGCCCAGCTGGCCGGCATGCGTGAGCATGAGGTTGTAGGTGTCCTCCCGGGCGCGCTCGCACAGGCTCGTGTAGAGCGAAATATTGCCGCCGAAGATGCTTTGTATGCTCGCGCCAAAATTGCCGATGACCGAGCGTGAACGCACCATGATGCCGCGCACGACGCCAAATGATTTCGTGACACGGTAGCCGGGCAGGTCAAAGGTCGTGGTTGTGAGTGGATGGGTCATGCTCATAGCACCCTGATTGAACACGACCCGGCGCGGCGGCAAAAGCGAAAAAACATTTCAATCCGGTGACAAAAAGGCGAACCACGGCAGATTCCGCACCACGCCGAAAATCAGGGCCGTCATCAACAGCGGCCAAAAGAATCGCGACGGGAAAAAAACCGCGTTCTTTTGCCCGCGGGTTTTCTCCAGGGCCAGCCACCCGCCACGGATCACGGACAGGAAAATCAAGGCGACCAGCAACACGTTGTCATGCAACGCCGCTGGAAAATTTCCATGCAACAGCGCATAAACCGCGCGCGTCGCCCCGCAACCGGGACATTCCAGGCCGGTGTATTTATGAAACAGACAGACGGGATAAAAATGGTTTTTTGACGGGTCAAAGAAAAAAACGACCGCGGCGACGCAGATCACCATCGCGCCGGAAATCAGGATTGCCGGCCGGTTCTGCCGGCGCAAAATTTTTGGTGGCGCGGCTGACATTTCAGTTTACCAGATTCCATTGCGTCTGCGTGGTGTTGCTCAACACGCTGACCAGCGTTAGTCCAAGCGTCCACAGCAGGTTCGTGGCGGAAAGCACCACCCCGGCGATGGCGAAGCCGCGACCGTCCTGGGTGGCGGAATTGGTCTGGACCAGCGCGATGATGGAAAAGGTCAGCCCCAAAATTGCGAACGGCACGCAACAGCCGCAAAAAGTCCACGACAGCAGACCGCAAATCAATCCCCAGGTCGCGAAGGCGTTGGTTCCCGCCACCGGTTGCGGCTTTAATGCCCCGATAACCGGCGGCGACCCGGCCAGTTCGAGCGCAAATTCCGGCAGCAAGCCAAGAAACGTCCATTCCGTTGCACCTTCGATGAATACCGCCGTACGACTGTCCACCCGCCCCTCCTGCAACCACTCGCGCAGTTTGGCGGCGGAAACCGGGCCATATTTTTTGCCGTCGCTGCCGACAAGGATGTATCGGGATTCACTCATCGTCGTGGATCCGCTGGCCGATGTCAGAGCAGATGCTGCGTTTGGCGTCCGAAACAAAATCGAGGAAAATTTTGCACGGGGCGCTGGTGAACTGTTCCTTGGCCTGCAGGATGGCGGGGCGGAAATTCACGCCCGCACGGAAAATGAATTTATAAAGGAGCTTCAGCTCGGCGCGTTCTTCCGCGTTATACCCCGCCCGGCGTAGACCGACAATGTTCAGGCCGCAGACCATATTCATCTGGTGCGCGACCGTGAACGGCGGCAGGTCTTTGCTGATGACCGTGCCGCCCTGCATCATCGCCAGCGTGCCGACGCGGCAGTGCTGATGCACCGCGCAATTGCCGGAGATGAACGCCCGGTCCTGCACCTCGACGTGGCCGGCCAGCAAAGCGCCGTTCGCCAGGATGACATGGTTGCCGACGATGCAGTTGTGGGCGACGTGCGAGTTCGCCATCAAAAAGTTGTGATTTCGGATGACCGTTTCCTCGCCGACTTTCGTGGCGCGATGCACCGTGACACCCTCGCGGAAGACATTGTTGTCGCCGATGACCGTTCGCGTGGGCGTGTCCCTGTACTTCAAATCCTGCGGCGCATCGCCGATGACCGCACCGCAATGAAACCGGTTATTTACGCCCACCTTTGTCACCCCTGTGATGTAGACGTGCGGGCCGACGATGCAGTTGTCACCGAGTTCCACGTCCGCATCGATCACCGCAAACGGCCCGATACGCACGCCCGCGCCGATTTTGGCGCGCGGATCAACGTGGGCTTTTGCGTGGATGTTGGCGGTCGGATCAATCATGCCGGCACAGCTTCACAAAGTTGGCGCGCGGAAACAACTGATTTCAAGCACCCTGCAACCTTCCTGCCCATTTCCCCGATCGCTCGTCAGGCTCTGACCCCGTCCGGCTCGGACCCGCAAAAATTTGGCGGACTAGTTGAACTTATTCGAACTTGTTAATAGTCGTTAATACGTCAAAAGTCAGCAAAGCTCGCAAAACCCGGCTTGACCCGGTAGCACAGGCGTCCCGCCTGCATTTCCAATGGCCGCAACCCTGTGGCCTTTTGCATTCCGACTTCTTCGTTTTTTGTTCCACGGTGGCTTTATTTCGAGAACCCAAATCAAAAAAACGTAATGTTTATGCGGAAACGGTGGCTTCGTTTGGTAAATTTCACGTATTCACACACGCCGATTCGACGCTAAACACCAACCACACAACAACTTCCGTCGTGTCCTGATCGAATTTTTCCGTGACCATCATCCTTATATCGCCCGTCTGCTGGCTTCTGATTCCGACTCAGGTTGGTTCAATACCCGTCAACCGTCACTTTTTTCCCGCGTTAAGCGAAGATAAGCGAATTTATCCGAACATAAGCGAACATATGCGTAGATTTTTTGCCGCTATAAGCGTATATGTTCGCTTCGAACTGTATCCTAAACCCAACTTTCCCCGTTAAGGCCGGCTTCGCCGGTGGCCCGATTCAAGCCATTCCACCTCGCGCGCGCGATGGTTTAACTCATCACACGCCCGTCACTACATTGCCCGGCACCACATTGGTGCCTATGTCAAAGACCCCCCCGTCCTCCAGAGCTTTAGCGCAGGAAGAACCCTTAAATCCGCCATCGGCTATCGACCATCGGCTATCGACCATCGGCTATCGACCATCGGCTATCGGCTATCGGCTATTCCGATGGCCCGTCCGGCTCGGACCCCAGCACCAGGCTGGTGCTTTCCGAACTCCGAAAACCGGAATTCGTTCCCACCCTAGCCCACAGTGTTTACTGTGTCAACAATAAAAATACTGTGTTTACTTAAGCGTGTAAAAAAATACTGCCGCCATTCGGATCCGCAATCTTTGAGCTTGGCAGCACCCGCGTCGCCCGCTGCGACCAGCCGGTTCCCGGCCAAAATTCCTCGACACCTTTCGCCCGCCGCAGTATGAATGTCTTCATGGTGCCTGTTTTCCCTATCTCTGTTGTTTCGGGCGGATGTCCCACAACCGCTGTCTCGGCACCGCTCACACGGCGCAACCCACGTTTATCCCGGAAAGCAGATACCTGTTTCACTTTCATCGCCAGCCATACTGTCTAGGTGTCATTGCCACCATGAAAATATTCGTTGCTGTTAGATGGGGACATGCCGAATCACCAGACGGACCAGATGGTGAAGATACTCATTTTCTCATACGCGCGAGTGACCACATTGAGGCCGGCCAACTAGCAGACCATGCCCTTGAGCCGCTAGCCACAACTTCCATGAAGTCGCGTCGGCCCGTGAAGCGTTTTTGTCAGCGCGTCATTGAAATTGGCACATGGGTCAATTCTAAAAACGTTCCACTAGTTATAATGGGACCGTGTATTCCTCAACACCTATTCAATGTTCATGATCCTGATTCTCCGACATGGGAACGTGACAACGAAAAAGACGGCTGGCAAAAATGTGCCTAACACCTATGCGTCATCAAAACGCTTCCAGTCCCACAGGGACGGCAGAGGATAATGGGGACCGGTCAGCGATTGGGGCCAGCCGCCCCTGACGTTGGATTTGTCTCTGAGAAAATTTGCGAATGCTCAATCGCCGCACGGTCGGGTTTTGAATACTCTTTCATTACTGCATGTCGGGCGGCTTCGTAATGCCCAAGAACCGTCTTCTTCTGCGCTTCATCTATAAACCCACGTTCATTTTCTCTCACGATGCACCAATCAATAAAATCCATCTGGATTTCCAGCCGCGACTTGCTCTTGGCCCATTCGGCCCATGCTTCTGCGCCTCGGGCGTGCAAATAACCGTCGAAATTCAGATAACCGCCGTCAGAACCTGATGGCGTATCGCGAAACTTGTAGCCGCAGTGCATGTAATGGCCATCGTCGAGAACCTCCACCACGGCGTCTCCCACACTACAATTGTCCCACGCTTCAACCACCACGCTGAAGGAATAGCGATTATCCCCGAGGTGGTTCACGAGTGCCGGGAATATCGTGGGTCCCATTTCCTTCAGTTTTTTTATGGCCTCCTCCACCTCAGGAGTGCAATAGCGATCCGCAAACACGACGGCTACCGGTGGATCAGAATAGCCTGAACGATACGGAGCCGGTCGTTGCGAGACGAGTTGACAGACCAAAGCATCGACCTTCGGATTGCCCGATTCCTCGACTGATACCGGATAGCCTGCCTTCGGAATCTCAAATTGTCGTTTTTCCGGAATATTATGAGTCTTCTCCCTACAACCAAGTAACAATCCAACTCCAACGGCGAGCGTGAAGGTTTTGGAGAATTGCATCTCGCGAAGCCTCCGAACTTTTATCACAAAACGGTCGAACAATTTTACGAAGGGAATTGAAAATCGCAAGTAGCTCATAAACAATTGTCCTTTCACTGTTACTCCAATTTCATAGCCCGCAGTTGCGTTGGCAGTTCTACCGCCAGTTTAAAAAAAGCCTTTTTTACCATGCATTGAGGCTACAAAATTAATGACAGCATGTTAAAGTCGGTAAAGCAAGAATTAGTGCCAGCCCTTCAAGACGAAAACACGTCAGTTCCTAGTTTTGTAGTATTTGTACAATTCCGCCTTTTCTCCGCGTCCCTTCGCGTCCTCTGCCTCTCTGCGTTTTAAGTCAGCCCATTAGCCCGTGCGGCTCGCACCTCACTTTACTTCCTTCAAGATAGTTTTTTCGCAATCAGGACAGATCCCGTGCGTGATCTTGGTGTTGGAATTCGCCGTGATATATTTCTCGATCTGGTACCAGTAGCCGCTGTCGTTCCGGACTTTTTTGCACCACGCGCAGACGGGCAGCAAACTTTGCAACGCCTCGATCTGGCTCGTCAATTGCCGCGTCCGGCGCAACGTGGCCAGCGCATCGGCGCTCATACCCAGCAGGGTGGAGAGCAGGCTGAAAGCCACTTCCTGCGCCGGCGCGATTTCGCGCCGCAGCAAACCGCCGAACATACCGACCACCTGGCTGGAGATCGCCAGCGAATGCCATACGCCCCGCTCCGGCTCCGCCTGCCCGCCCAGCGCAAAAAACACCGGCGCGCTTTGCCGCAGGGCGAACGCGAACCGCCCCGCCTTGATCTGGCCGTCCGCGATGTTTTGCAGGATCACCCCGTCCGCCTCGCTCGTGGCCTGGGCCAGCTCAAAATTGAAATCCCGGGCGTTGACGGTCCAAAAACCGGTCCTGGAAAAAAGGTTCAACCCGCCGACGTAGCTTTGGCTGACGGACAAAACCCCCTTGGCACAGGTCTGCGTGTGGAGGTCGCGGCGGAAATGTTCGAGCGCCGAGAACAGCGCAGGCAATTCATGCTGCGCGTCCAGACGGCTCAGCTTCTCCAGGCCGCTGCGCAGAAAATCGGGATAAACGGAATCGAATTGCTGGTTCATGGCCGTCTCATACTGGTTTGCCTTCAAAATAGCGCGAATTCACCTGCGACTTTGGCTTCGGCAAGACGCGGCAACCGTTTCTCCCTCTCCGCGTTTGGTGGGGGCAGGGGCCAAATGGGGAGTAGCGACAGCGGCTATGGCGGGTGAGGTGCTCGTCCCTCCATCTTTGGGTGCATGGGAACGGCGTTTTGTAGCGGTTTGAATTCACTTTCGTCTCACTTTTTCAGAAACGCCTCCTCGACCGCGAGAATCTGTTCATCCACATCTTCAACCAGTCGCCCGAGGATGTCCGGACCCAGGCCCAGCACGGCCCACGCCTTTTCATCCAGCGACGGGATGAACCGTTCGCCGGAACTGCCGATGCCCATCGCATTCACGAGATGATCGGCGATGTGCACCACAGCGGCGCCCGTCCGGAGCGCCGGCTTCCAAGCCGGCCTTCGGCGGGGTACTCCAGAGATTGGCGATTTGCTTTCATCGTACGCGTAAAGCCGGTTGGGAAACCGGCGCTCCGCTGCGACCAGCCGGTTCCCGGCCAAAATTCCTCGACACCTTTCGCCCGCCGCAGTATGAATGTCTTCATGGTGCCTGTTTTCCCTATCTCTGTTGTTTCGGGCGGATGTCCCACAACCGCTGTCTCGGCACCGCTCACACGGCGCAACCCACGTTTACCCCGGAAAGCAGACAGCTTATTCACTTTCATCGCCAGCCATACTGTCTAGGCGGCACTGTGCATGAAATTAATTCTACCATGTCTTGGGACAATACTCGGTATTGTCCTCGGCATCGCCACGATTGTCATTTGGATGTCGACGTTCAGCGTGAATTACGGTGGCGATTATTCACCGGTTTTGTTTCCCGTGATGTCTGCCGCCTTGAGATGGAACAATGTGTACCAACCTCTAAATCTTCCTTTTGGTTTATGGTATTGGGGCGCATTTCTCAATTGGTTCCTTCTAGGTGTTAGCGTTGACTTGTTATGCTGGGCATTTCGCTTTTGCAGACAGTCACAAACGAATATGAAAACATTCGGAAGGTGGCTTGCACTCATGGGGGTCGGATGGGCAGTCGTAATGCCGGTCTTTCTATATTGGCGGGTACCATATGATGGGGGCTCGGAGAAATTTGACGGTCTGGAAAGAGAAATATGGAGCCATATATATCCAGGGAGCCATGGCCACGTTACTCGTGGGGATTTGGAAAATCAGATTATGGAAATACGCATTATTTCTGAAAAGGAGCATTGGGAAGCCGAGCGATTCGCGTTTGCCATCACGATTTCCTCTGTCGGCCTTGTCATTTTGTCGGGTTTTGTTCTCAGAACATCCAGGAGAGATCGAAAACACGTCAGTTCCTAGTTTTGTAATTTTTTTACAAT
>Ga0210388_10002168_pt1 | contig 15298 bp, 8 predicted proteins | sample IncBWC19OmetaG_FD_155485 | JGI IMG/M metagenome (GOLD analysis project Ga0210388, IMG submission 155485) | Forest soil microbial communities from Barre Woods Harvard Forest LTER site, Petersham, Massachusetts, United States - Inc-BW-C-19-O ...
TTCGCCTACAATGACGCCATCTACAGCCCTAGGAATCCCCCGTGCTTGATCCCAAGCTGCTGCGCAGCGATTTACCCGGAGTGGCCGCCGCGCTGGCGCGGCGCGGTTTTGTCCTCGATACCGAAGGCTTCGCCGCCCTCGAAGAGCAGCGCAAGAGTGTGCAAATTGAGGCCGATCGGCTGCGCGCGGAGCGCAACGCCAACGCCAAAGCAGTCGGGATCGCCAAATCCAGAGGCGGGGACGTTGCGGGCTTGTTGAAGACCAGCGAGTCCCTGGGCGAGCAGCTGCAAGGCGTTGAGCAGCGGCTCGAAGCCATTCAGGCGCAACTCACCGACCTGCAGATGGGTCTACCAAATATTTTGCACGCCAGCGTCCCCGATGGGCGCGACGAGAGCGCCAACATCGAGGTGCGCCGCTGGGGCGAACCGAAACAGTTTGCATTCGGACCGAAGGATCATGTGGCCCTCGGCGAGCCTCTGGGCATGGATTTCGAGGCGGCCGGGCGAATATCCGGGGCGCGGTTCGTGGTGATGACCGGACTGCTGGCCAAACTGCACCGCGCGCTGGCGCAATTCATGCTGGACCTACACGTCCGCGAGCATGGCTATCGCGAAGCCTACGTACCCTACCTGGTCCACGGCACGGCACTTGTCGGTACCGGACAACTGCCGAAGTTCGGGCAGGATCTTTTCGCGGTGCGCGGTGATCCGGGCTTCTACTTGATTCCCACGGCCGAGGTGCCGCTGACGAATCTGGTGCGCGATCAGATCCTGACGGCGGATCAGCTGCCGCTCAAGTTCGTCGCGCATTCGCCCTGTTTTCGGTCGGAGGCGGGGGCCGCCGGCAAGGATACGCGCGGCATGATCCGCCAGCACCAGTTCGACAAGGTGGAGATGGTGCAGATCGTGCGCCCGGAGAGTTCGTACGCGGCGCTCGAGGAGCTGACCGGCCATGCCGAAACGGTGCTCAAGGCCTTGGAGTTGCCCTATCGCGTGGTGGCGTTATGCGCCGGCGACACCGGCTCTCTCAGCGCCAAGACTTACGATCTCGAGGTGTGGTTGCCGTCGCAGAACCGGTATCGGGAGATTTCATCCTGCAGCAATTGCGAGTCCTTTCAGGCGCGCCGCATGCAGGCGCGATGGCGCAATCCCGACAGCGGCAAACCAGAATTGGTGCACACGCTGAACGGATCAGGTGTGGCGGTCGGGCGCGCACTGGTGGCTGTTTTGGAGAATTATCAGCAGGCGGACGGCACAATTGTCGTGCCATCCGTGCTAGCGCCCTACATGGGCGGAATAGCCGTGCTGCAATGAGCGCGTACCCGCGAAGGCGCCTTGCGGGTGGGATCCTAAATCAGCGGGTCGCTAATTAGTTGCGGCTGCCCATCAGCAGGCGCAGCACGTACCAGAACATCAGCGCGATGGATGCGAACAGCTGCATCGCCGCCGACACGTAGCGATCTTCCGGGTAATTGTGAATGATGTTCGAGGTGTCGTAGAGCACCGCGGCACCGGCAAAGCCGATCATTGCCACCGAGAACCAGGTTCCCAGCTGGAAGCCGAAAATCGCACCACCGATCATGGCAAGGAGTGCCAGCACGAAGCCCCACATCAATATGGCGCGCAGGAACGAAAAATCTTTGCGCGTGCGATGTGCGACCACCATCAGACCGCCGGCGCCCAAAGAGGTAATCAACGTGGCGCTGTCGATGGCCCCCGGCGCCTTCAGATTGGCAATCCAGAGCATAGGCACGAAGATCAGCGCTTCGGCGACGATGTAAGCGCCGTAGGCGAAATATTGCATGCCGATGGATGTGCTGGTTTGCGCCGTGCGCGATGCCAGCCAGCCTACGAGCATGAAGGCGCCGAGAATCAGGAACCAGTTGTAGCCGAGCATGAACCGCGCAATTTGTTCGGCGTACCCCGATTCAAATAGGCCCAGTTCAACGAGAATGAAAGCGAGGATGCCACCGACCACATGGGTGTAGGTGCGCGTGATGAATGCAGCGCGGCTATCGACGCCGGCGCTGGGAAAAGCGGTGTTATTGCTTGGGAAATTGGCCATCGTCGTTCTCCGGTTAAGTAGGCCTATTTTAGCACCCCGCAGGGCAAGGCGCCGATTCAGCCCGATTGCGGCCGATATATGGGCCAAGAGCCGCCATTCAATGGTCTTGGAGCCTGAGCGAGCGGGTTTGTTGTCGGGTAAAATCGCACCGCATCGTTGATTGCAGCAGGGAGAGGTGGCAGAGCGGTTGAATGCACCGGTCTTGAAAACCGGCATCGGAGCAATCCGATCGCGAGTTCGAATCTCGCCCTCTCCGCCAAATCGCGAGTTCGACAAAATCGCGGCAGCGATTTTGGACGCACGCAGTGCGCCCGCAGGGCGAGGGCCAGGATGGCCCGAGTCAATCTCGCCCTCTCCGCCAAGCTCAGCTGCGAGGACTAAAACGTGACCGTAACTGCGATTCCGATGCCCGGGTAATTGCGGTCATAGAGGTAATATCCGTCACCGTTGTAATCGAGATATACATCGTCGTTCTCGTACCAGTTCGCGGGCCATGATTCCGGCCACGGATCCATGCAAGTCATCCAGTAGCCGTCATACTGGAAGCGCGGATAGCCGCCAACGAAGACCAAGGGTAGCCTGCCGATCCGGAAAAAATGCTCGTGCCCGAAGTACATGCGGAAGCGGTTGTCAGGGATTCTGTAGCCATTGTAGCCACCGCGTTGCGTCCAAGTTCGGTGTTCGCCGCTCCACGATTGCGCGCGCGATTGTGTGAAGCCGTTGTGCACCTGCTCGGCATGCTGCGGAACACCGCTGTGGTGGACGCCGCCATGGGTGGTGTCGTCGACCTTGACGCCCCCATGATAAGCAGCGCCGTAAGATTGCTGGGGTCGTGCCGCGGGTTTCGCGGCGTGCTCCTGATGTTCCTCTCCCTTGGGCTGCGCATTTTCATGCTGCTCGCCCTCCGCGTAGACAGGAGTCGTGAGTCCAGCGAGCACCAAGAAGGCCGCTGCGCTGATCGCTAGTTTCATCGTCATATGTGTCACCTCTTTTGTCCCCTCATGCATAGGACGCGGTTTCCGACAGGATAAATCCCTCGTAGCCCTTGGCTGCAACCTCGTCGCATTTCTGCCGGTAGGGCCCGACCCCGCCAATGTAGGGCGTGAAGACGCGCGGCTTGCCGGGGATGTTCGCGCCCATGTACCACGAGTTGGCCAGCGGAAATAAGGTTTGATGCCCGACGTCGTTGACATGTGCGACCCAGGCGTTTTCGGCATCCGTTGTCGCTTCTATCAGCGCGAGTCGATGTTCGCGCAGGTGCGCAAGGCAATCGGCGATCCAGTCCACGTGCTGTTCGATGGACACGACCATGTTGGACAGCACCGACGGACTGCCGGGACCCGTAATGGTAAACAGGTTTGGAAAGCCGGCAATCATCAGGCCGAGATAGGTACGAGGTCCTGCCGACCATTTTTGCTTGAGTGCGATCCCGGCCCGGCCACGAATATCGATGTTGCAGAGCGCGCCGGTCATTGCATCGAATCCCGTCGCGAACACGATGCTGTCGAGTGTGTATTCTGCACCGGAGGTTTGCACGCCCGACGGCTTGATTGCTTCGATCGGCGTCGTCCGCAGGTCGATCAGGGTGACATTTTCGCGGTTGAACGTCGCAAAGTATCCGGTGTCGACGCACAGACGCTTGGTGCCAATGGGATAGCTTGTCGGCATCAGCGCTTCTGCAATGGCCGGGTCGCGCACGATCCCGCGGATCTTGGAGCGCACAAACGCGGCCGCGGTGTCATTGGCGTCCTTGCTGAGCAAGATATCTGTGAATGCTCCAATCACGTGGAAACCGCCGCGCTGCCATCTAGTCTCGTATTCGCGCTGCCGCTCCACGGGCGCTACCTCGAGGGCGCCCTTGGTGCTCGGCTCGTGCATGAAACCGAACGCCGACGTGCGTTCCATGTTTCGATAGCTGGCCAGGTTCGCGTTCCAGTCCCGGATGACATCGGCTGACAGAGGCCCATTGTGCGCAGGCACGCTGAAATTCGGCGTGCGCTGGAATACGAACAGGTGTTTGGCCTGCCGGGCAATTTCCGGGATCGACTGGATGGCAGACGAGCCGGTGCCAATCACGCCGACGGTCTGGCCGGTGAAGTCGACGCCTTCGTGCGGCCAGTGCCCCGTGTGATAGCGCTTGCCCTCGAAGGTCTCGATACCCTCGAATTCCGGAATCTTCGCGGCTGACAGACATCCAGTCGCCATGATGCAGAACCTCGCCGACACGCGCTCGCCGCGATCGGTGCGGATGATCCATCGATTCGCGGCCTCGTCGAAGGTCGCCGCCGTCACGCGCGTCTCAAAGCGGATACTGCGGCGAAGATCGAACCGCTCAGCGACGTGATTGAGATAGCTCAGAATTTCAGGCTGGGACGCGTACCGTTCGGTCCATTTCCAATCACTCTGAAGTTGGTCCGAGAACGAGTAGGAGTACTCCAGGCTTTCGACGTCACAACGGGCGCCGGGATAGCGGTTCCAAAACCAAGTACCGCCGACGCCGCTGCCGGCCTCGTAGACCCGCGTCGAAAAGCCGCGACCACGGAGGCGGTGGAGCATGTAAAGTCCGGCAAACCCTGCACCGACGATCACGACATCAAGGGTGCCGGGGTCGTCGACCCCGCCCGGCAGAGTTCTGGTGCGTACCTCGGACATTTGCGATCTCCTGTGGCGACTCGCCCACGGGTGCAATATAGCCGACCGAAGGCTGCGCGTCGCTAGAAGCCCTGACCCTCGCAGGTGATGTTGCTGGAACCCGTCGTTGTGCCGCTCGTCGCCGAGATGATCGTATTACCGTCGGAATACGAATATCGGCGCTTGCAGCGCAAAAGCCCGGTCGCCGACACCGTCGCGACGGTCGGCGCGCTCGATGTCCAGGTGACAGCGCTGGTGATATTTCGAGACGGTCCATACGAATACGTACCAGTGGCGGTCATCTGTTGAGTCCCGCCGTTCGGAATCTCGCCGATCTCGCCGGAAGATTTGGGTGTCACGGAAATTGATTGCAGCGCCGGCGCCTGGCACGTCACCGTTGTCGACCCTGAACCGCTGCCGCTCGTGGCGGTGATCATTGCCGCGTTGTTGACTCCCGCGACACAGGTCACGAGACCGCCGAAGACCGTGGCCACGCTCGAGTTACTGGTGCTCCAGGTGGCCGAGCCCGTGACATTCTGCGGCGAACCATACGAGAAATTGGCCGTGGCTGTCAGCTGCAGCGAGCTTCCCGCGGCCAGCGTTGGATTCGAAGGCGCCAGGACTACGGACTGCAGCAGGGGTGCCTGGCAATTCACCGTCGTCGAGCCTGATCCGCCGCCATTCATGGCGGTGATCGTGGCCGTGCCGGCGATTCCGGCGACACACGTGACGACACCGCCCGACACCGTGGCCACACTCGAGTTGCTCGAGGTCCAGCTCGCCGAACTCGTGACATTCTGCGGCGGGCCAAAGGAGAAATTGGCCGTCGCCGTCAATTGCACCGAGCTTCCGGCGGCCAGCGTAGGACTCGCGGGCGCGACGACCACGGAGGTGAGCGTCGGTGCGAGGCACGTCACCGGAACAGTTCCAGTGGCGGTGGTACCCAGGGCCGAAATCACCACCTGCTGGGCCGTTGACGCGCTGGAGACACAGGTCACGAGACCGCCCGCCGTTACCGTGGCCACGGTCGTGTTCGCAGACGCCCAACTGACCGAACTCGTCACATCCTTGGTGGATTGATCCGAGTACGTGCCGGTCGCGATCAATTGCACGGTACCTCCGGCAGCAATCTGCGGCGGAGGCGCCGCGGGCCCGACGCTGATGGCGGCTAGCTGGATGACATTGACGGTTGTCTGCGCAAATCCTGAAATGGTGCTCGACGCTGTGCTGCAGATTAACTGCGCGGAGTAAGTGCCCACTTTGTTGAGCCGGCCGGTCGGCGCTGAACCACTGGCCCCGTCAAATGGGGTCGATGTCGAGAAGCTGCCATCGCTTGCGGAGAGTAGGCAGCTTGCCGCCTGGTAGGGACCCGTGCCACTGCTCCAGGTGAGCTGCGCCGCGCCCGGTGCGATAACGGTGGTCGGCGTCGCCGTGAACGTCATGCAGGGCGGCACGTTCGAGGTTGGCCACTGCGTGTTCGGTGGCTGGAGTAGAAAGTCCACATCGATGGTCAGGAACAGGTTGGCGAGCCGTCCGTCGATGTCGCCTGCGGGATTCGGATTGCCGGGCGGCGCCAGGCCTGAGAAATTGGCCGGATTGCCACGTACGTACGCATCTGCGGTCGCGATCGTGTTCATCGCGCAGCTGTAGGCGTTCGCATCGGTGTTCGCGACACCGTTATTAAAGTAGGTTTGTGCCTGGGTTACGTAGCCCTGCGTTGTGCCGCCATCGTTGATCTGCGAGGCTGCATTCGTGATCGTCTGGGTGAGGTTGGCGAATTTGTCGTCGACGAATCCGGGCAGACCTCTCGGCAGGCTGTTCGGTCCGACCACGCTGTTTAGTCCTAGGCCGTAGGAAATCATCGACAGTACGTGAGTATGCCCGCCGCCGTCGTCGCAGAAGCCGCTGAGATCGATGAAGGTATTTCCTTCAGGGATAGTACCCTCGATACCAGGCAGGTCCGAGCGCGGCGCCCACGCGAACATTGGCACCTGCGGACAATTCAAGTTCAACGCGCCGGGCAAAGGCAGGTTGGCGTCGACGGTGTTCTGAATGAACGAATTGTTGATGTTGGGGTCCTGGTCGACGGCTTTGGCGGTGGATTTCACCACCACGAATCCAGACCCCGTGGGTCCGGAATGGCCGCACATTGATCCGGGCAACAATGTGCTCGGAAACCCCGGGCAGAAGTTCGCGATATCGAGGGTGCCGCCCGCGCAACTCCAAGTGCCGGCGGATATCGATGCGGTTACGCGAGGATCCGCAGTGACCACGCAGCTTTCCTCGAGCAGGGGATTGTTCGGGTTTAAATTGCTGGTCGTGATCTGCGTCGTCAATTGGGCGCCCAGAGGGGCACAGATCTTAGGCGCGATGCAATCGCCCACCGGCTCCGAGGCCGAGTTCGTGACCGCAAGCCCTTGTGGATTGTTGACGCCGGTGCTCACGCTCGACAGGGGAGCGTTCGCGCCGCTCGCCGGCGGGGCGCCGAATTGCAATATCCTGCCCGTCCCGGGCGTCGATTGCGCGACGAAAGCATATGGGAAGGTCGAGTACGTGCCGACCTTGATCTTGAGCAGGCCGGCGCCGAGCCCATCGGCGAAATCCGTAACGAATGCGCCGGTGCTCGAATCGAAACGCATCACGCGACCACTGGCCGTAGGTAGCAGGAGACTCACACCGTGGCCGCTTGCGGGATACGTTGCATCCGCCCGCCAGAGATCGATACCGCTGGGCTTCTCACCGGCAAACGAATTGATCAGTATCGAGGTCGGACCGGTGAGCGGCACGCTCGGGTGGTTGAGCACGCCGGCGATTGCCGCCTGCGAGTAGACCAGCACGCTTGCGCCACCGGCGTCCGCGTTGACCAGTACGAGTATGTCACCCTGATTCCACGCTGGCGCCGCAGTGCCCACCGAACTTGCCGCAACACTGGCAACGACAACTTCCTCTATCGAGCCGCAATTCTTGACACCGCCAAAAAGATTGTCGATGAGCACCGGCGCGCCATATGCGCCGCTTGTGCTGTTGAATGGCAGGACCCAGAGCGCCGGCTTGCTATCGGAGGGAACTCCTGCGGACGCGGCGTACAGATTGCCGACCACATCTACGGCGAGTCCGGTGGTCTTATTGGGACCTGAGCCTTTTTTTGAGTAAGAGAAAATCGTCGTCGAGGGCTGATACGTCGGGCCTGGGCCCGCATAACGAACGATTTGGTATTTCGCCGCGTCCGCGACGATCAGGTCAAGTGCGCTGGTTACTGAGTTGGGAGCGCGGACCACTGCGAAGAACTGGCTGTGCGAAGCGGCGTCGGTATTGAGTTGAGTCGTAGCGGTGATCAGTGCGCCGGTATTGGCAATCGCATTCGGCGTCATCGTCACGTTGTAGAGCGCATTACCCTGCGCGTTCACCGCCGTCACACCAAATTGCGGCACAGGATCGGCGGTGGCTGCGGCGCAGGCCAGCACTGCGAGGGTAAACAGACCGAACTTCGCCGTGCGACGGCGCCAGGCATGCTGCTCCGCGCTAGTCTGGCGGGTCACCGATTGAAATTGCATCGTCGCTCCCCTTGTCATTCTTCTTTTTAGCGCGATGCCATTGCAGCTAATCGCACGCCTTGCTGGACATGCACGGCTAGCACAAACCGCGTTTTAAGTCCGGGCATCGGCTCACAAGCGCCGTGCACCCTATCATATATTGTCGGGGATTCCATGAGACCGAGGTCTAACTAGCAGACGCCTTATGTCAACCGGTCAGGGGACAGCCGGAGCCAGTTTCGAGGCGGCGACTTGAGTATTCTTGGGCGCCGTAACATCCTCAATTGCGCGCCGCTCGCGACGGTGCAATGTGTCCAAGTAGCGCTGCGCCAGCGCGCGATAGATCAGCGGCAATCCACCTTCCTTGCTTAGAATCCCATAGCCGTGGGTAAGCCTGACTTCCGCTTCCGGAAAGCGGCCAAGCCCGGTGAACGCGGCTCCCTCGGCGCTCTCGGCGAGCGCGGTACGCCAGTGATCCGCCGACAGTGCGGCTGTGTAAACGCTCTTCGCACTCTGCGCCGACTCCAGCGCCTCGGGATACTTGCCTTCGGCATTCTGCAGAATGGCGAGTGCGACCAAACTTGACGCGACGTCGGGTTGGTGCGCATCGAACAGCCGGCGCCGCATCGCCAGTCCTTCCTTCAGATATTGATCGGCTTCGCCATAGTTTCCCGCCATCGTGAGCCAGGAACCTATGGCATTGAGCGTCCGCGCAATCTCCGGATTGTCAGCCGGGTAGGCCTTGCGGTAGATGGCGAGCACTTTGCGCGCATTCGCGAGCGCATCTGAGGTTTCGCCGCGGTCATATTGCAATGAGGCAAGGTTCATCAGCGTTCGGCCGACGACCGGGTGGTTCACGCCCAGTAGTTCGCGGCGCATTTCGAGTGACTGCCGATAGAGAGTCTCGGCGCCCGCAAGATCGCCCCTGTCCTGCAGCGACATCGCCACGTTTTCCAGCCCATTGGCGATTTCCGGATGCTTGTCACCGAGCAGCCGCCGGTTCATCGCGAGCGATTCCCGATAGAATTTTGCCGAGCCGTCGAGATCACCGCTCTCATCGAGCAGCAATCCCATGTCGTTGAGTACCTCGGCGAGATCCGGATGCGGCTCACTGCCGCGCATTTCGCGTTGCATGGCGACCGCGCGTTGCATGATTGGGATCGCGCTTTTGAGATCGCCGGCGTCTGCAACGGCCCGGGCGAGGTCCTTGAGCGTGCGCGCGATTGTCGGATCCGAGGCGCCGTAAAGCGCCTGTTGAAGCTTGAGAGCCGCCCGCAGATTAGCTTCTGCTTCCGTATATCGCCCAGCACGCGCGAGCAGACTGCCCAGACCGTAGAGCGAATTGGACAGCTCCACCTGACTTTGGTGGTCCTTTGGCCGCATCGATTCGAGTCGAATGGCTTCCCGATAGGCTTTTTCGCCGGCATCGAATTCAGCCTGCAATTTGAGTAAATCGCCCTGATGACTCAGCGAGTCGGATAGGTCCAAAGGATCGACGCCTTGCAGGCTGCGCCGGGTCACCACAGCCCGATCAATGAGCGGCCGGGCTTGATTGAATAGACCCAGTCCCATGTAAACAGTACCCAAGGTATCCATGAGTCGCGCCTGGATGGCGGGCTCTTTTGCAAGTTCACGGTCAACTCTCGAGGCACCCTTGTCGAGCATTTCCCGCGCCGTCACCGTATTGCCGCGCGCCTCGCTGGGGTCGGAGATTTTGAATAGATCGACGAGAAAGCGCGTCGTCTCCTGGGCGGTGCGCGCCTCGGCCTCGGCGCGCACCGTCTGGCGCTGCGCCGCGGCGCGCTGGATGAGGGCGTACGCGGCCAGAGCGCTGGTCAGCACCATGCCTGCCGTCGCCGCACTTGAGAATGCGACCAGGCGCCGGTTGCGCCGCTGTTGCTCGCGCCGTCGCAGGGTATCGAAGCCGACCCCGAGCAGCCCGGAAATAATTTTGAGCTTCGCGTTGCCTTTGCCGTCCTTGCCGGGACGTGCGTCCGCAGCGATCGGCTCGGTTCGGGCAGCGCTGAGTTCGCCATCCGACCCAAGGCGAAAACGCAGCGCGGGAGGAAAGCATTCTTCGTCCCGCCGTCCCGGTATGTCGGTCGCATTCGGCTCGCCGCCGACGATCAAACAGAAGATGCGGTCCTCGCGTCCCAGACGCTTGAATGCCAGAATTTCCTCGTTGACCCACTTCGACTCTGCCGCCTGCGGCGAGCAGATAACGATTTGGCAGGCAGATTCCGCCAGAGCCGCGTTTATCAGGGATCCGAGATCCGTCGCGCTCGGCAGTTCATCGCGGTCTCTGAAAATCGGTGCGATGCGTTTGGGCACCTCGCCGCGCACGGTCACCGTGCCGATCAACGATTTCGGGGGGCGGTACTTCTCGAGCGAGCTGTGCAGCCAGGAGGCCCAGCCCGAATCGCGATGGCTGTAGCTGATGAATGCGCGGTATTTGGGCGCGTCGATGCTGTGTTCTTCCGCGGTTAAGGTGTGATCGACGAACTCAAGTCTAGCAAGTTTCGCAGGCTTTAATAGCAGAACCCCGGCCGCGGCCAATGGTCCAACCGGCTATCGCAATCTAGATGATCTGTCCAAATCTCGAAATCGTCCGGCGCGATCGGTTCTCTCGCGTATCCGGCGGTGCTATTGTCTTGAACCGCATGCGCCGGCCGTGGCGCCATAGAGAGGAGCTAAATTGAGTTTCAGCAAACAATCGCATTGGCTACGCAGCGCACTCACAATGATCTGTGTTTGCTTGCTCGCGAGTTGCAACAATACCGACAGCACGGCGACGAAGCCCATTCCTACGGTGGCTGCGCCAAACGTGGTGGGACTGACGCAGGCGGCGGCGTCGACGGCGCTCACCAACGCCGGCCTTGCCCTGGGCACGGTGACGATGCAAAGCAATGCGACCGTGCCCGCGGGCAGCGTCATCAGTCAGAGCCCGGCAGCAGGCGTGATCATACTTACCGGAGCCGCGGTGAATGTGGCGATCAGCAGCGGCACGATAGCGGTGCCCAATGTGGTGGGATTGACCCAATCTGCCGCAACCACGGCGCTTACGGGAGCTGGTCTTGCGCTGGGGACGGTAACGTTGGCCAGCAGCGCCAACGTGCCCGCGGGCAGCGTCATCAGTCAGACTCCGGCGGCGGCCACGATGGTGCTATCAGGCTCTTCCGTGGATCTGTCGGTCAGCGTCGGACCGCCCGCGAGCTACGCCTATGTGCCCAATGCAGTCGGCGGGAGCATATCCGCCTATTCGATCAATGCGCAGGGTCAGTTGGCGCCACTCGCCGTCTCGCCGATCGCAGTTCCCGGGAGCGTTCAACTCTACGAGACCAAGATCGATCCCACCGGCCAGTTCCTTTATGTCGTGGACAACAGTACGCCGGGGGGGCTGTTTGCGTTTGCGATCCAGAGCGACGGCTCGCTGTTGGCTTTGAATGGCGGTTTGGCCTATCCAACCGGCAATGCACCGCAGTCTCTGGCGTTCGATTCGACCGGAACCTTTCTCTACGTCCTCAACCTGACTGACAATTCCATCTCGGCCTTTTCCTTGAACCCAGCGACCGGCGTGCTGAGTGCGCTGGCAACCCCGACATATCCGGTGATGTCGACCAACCCCAATCCGCAGACCGAGCAGATGGTCAGGGCCGGAAATTATCTATATGTCGCCGAATTCGCCACCAACTCGGTCGAGGTATTCGCGATTACGGCGGGCACCGGGGCCTTGACGCAAGGCGTGACGGGCTCACCCTTTGCGACGGATACCGGGCCGTACAGTCTCGCGGCGGATCCCTCGGGCTCGGTGCTTTACGCGGCGAATAGAGGAGCGACCGCCGCCGGCAGCATTTCGGGGTTCACGATCAATTCGTCCACAGGCATTCTTACTCCGGTCGGCGCACAACCGCTGGCGATACCGGTCGTGAATCACATCAGCATCGATCCGCAGGGCGCCTACCTATTTGTCACGGAAACAGACGCGGTAGCCGTCTATCCCATCACCAGGCCCACCGGCATGCTCGGCACTGCCGTGCCCGGGCCGGCGTTTGTCGCGGGATCGAATCCGTATTCGGTCAGCGTCGATCTGACGGATCAGTTTGTCTACGTCGCCAATTACGGCTCGGCAAACGTTTCGGAGTTCCTGCTTGATAGCAGTACCGGAGTGCTGACCGCACAGCAGGGATCGCCGATTGGTGCCGGAACCAACCCCGTCTTCATCGCGATTCACTGATCCCGTAGGGTTAGTCATTGCATGGCGGAGTCTTGAAGCCAATGACCGATCTTCCAACCAAAGCCGCCGACAGGACAACGGAGGAGGGTGAGGCTCACAACTTAGGTCTGGTTCGCGAACTCATGATGTTGATGCGAGCGATCCTCGCCTCGCCGGTGGGGAAGACCCTCGTGCTGCTCGCGATCGTGGTCGTTCTGGTCATCATTGCCACCGCCTACGGGCAAATTAGTCTCAACCGCTGGAACAAGCCTTTCTACGACGCTCTGTCGCGCCGCGACTTGCGAAGTTTCTTGTTTCAACTCGGCGTGTTCTTCATGATCGCGGGTTTTCTGCTGGTTCTCAACGTGGCGCAAAGGTGGCTGGTTGAGACCCTGGCGGTCAGGCTGCGCGAGGGACTGGTCAAGAGCCTGCTGCAGGATTGGATGCAGCCCCGTCAAGCATTCTGGCTCGCCAATTCCGGCACCATCGGCATCAATCCGGATCAGCGCATGCACGAAGATGCACGCCAGCTCACCACGCTGTCCGCCAATCTCGGCACTGGATTGCTGCAGGCATCGATCCTGTTCTGCACATTTGCCAGCGTACTGTGGGTTCTTTCCCGCGAGTTCAGTTTCCGTATTGGGGATTGGGACTATTCCATACCAGGATTCATGCTGTGGGCGGCAATCCTCTATGCCTTCGCCGGCTCGCTGTTGAGCTACTGGATAGGGCGAAGCCTCATCGGCCGCAACGCCGCACGCTATGCGCGCGAGGCTGATCTGCGATTTTCGCTGGTGCGCGTCAATGAGCATGTCGATGACATTTCCTTGGCCCAGGGCGAAGCGGATGAACGGCGCCGAATCGAACTCAATCTTGGCAGAGTGCTGGCGGCGACCCGGCGCATCGTGATTGGTGAAACCAATCTCACCTGGATCACCGCCGGCTTTGGTTGGGTGACGCTGGTTGCTCCGATTCTGGTTGCCGCTCCGTTGTATTTCACGGGCAAGATCTCCTTCGGCGGCCTCATGATGGCAGCCGGAGCTTTCACCCAGGCGCAGTCGTCGCTGCGCTGGTTCATCGACAATTTCAGCATTATCGCCGACTGGCGCGCAACTTTGCTGCGAGTCGCAAGCTTCCGCCATGCGTTGATGACGATCCATGAACCGCGTGGCTTTGAAAGCCGCATCACTTACATTGAAGGCGAGCCCGGTGCAATAGCAATCGACAACCTCGAGACAGTGTCGTCCGCCAATGCCGACATGCTCAAGGAAACCCATGTGGTGGTGAGGTCGGGCGAACGGGCCCTCATCCTCGGTGCGCCGGGAACGGGAAAGACGCAACTGTTCAGGGCGCTGGCGGGCTTGTGGCCGTGGGGTGCGGGGCAAATCACCCGCCCGAGAGGCGAGCAAATATTCTATCTGCCGCGCGGCACGCCGTATTTGCCGCGCGGAACCCTACGAGAAGTGCTCGCATATCCCCTGAAGGCCGATACATTCATGGCGAGTTCCTTCACCCGGGCGCTTTACCGGCTTGGTCTTGAACGTCTGGTGCTGCTGCTGGATGAAACCCACCGCTGGGACCGAGAGTTGAGCCAGGACGAGCAGCTCTGCCTGGTGTTTGCGCGTGTTCTGATCCAGACACCGCCGTGGCTGCTGATCGACGGCACGTTTGGCTCGCTTGACGACGATGTGCTCGAGCTGGTCGTCGACGTCTTCAACAACGAACTTAAGCATACGGGAATCATCCATATTGGCGGTCCCGGCGAGGCGCACCCGCTGTTCTCAACGATCCTGCATCTCGTCAAGGCGCCGCGAACCGATGGCACGGCACCCGCGCAGAGAGATCTCGGGAATCGCCGATGAGAAACCCAGCGTGGCTGATGAGTTGGCTGTTTGTAGTGCTGAGCGCGGCGCTTTCTCAGGCATGGGCGCAGGCGCCGGCACTTGAATTTCGCGCGCCGCCCGCCGCGGACGACCCGACCACGCCGGCAGTCATGCGCGATCTGGCCGAACGCCTGCTTCCCGTCTATCAGGAAGCTGATTCCGACCGCTATCTTGCAAATTTATCTGCGCTGCAAATGGTGGCCGGCGACTATGCAGCTGCCGATGTGTCGCGGCAACAATTGCGCGAGCGCCGCCGAAGCACAGATGCCGGTCGACCTGTCGGGCGTGCGGCGATCTACGATATGTATGCGTATGCGAAGACTATCGAGGTTGAAAATCGGGTTGCGTTTCCGCAAGCGTTTAACAGGGCCTTCGATGAAGAGGTTCCGCGACTCAACGATCACGACGCGTACGTGGTCACACGATGGCTGGAGGCCACCCCAGATGTGTTTCGCGAAGCGTTGCAGGTGGCACTGAATCAGCAGCGCACCAAAAATACTATTGGAGAATCAGAAGCAGTCGGGCTGATTTGGGCGTACCTGGCCTTCAGTGCATATCGGAGCTTTGCTCCTTTGGTCGATGCGCTGGTCGCCGAGGACGATGATCGACGCTATACGATCCGCGACGACGTACTGATAAAGACTTCCGGCGGAATCAGCATTGCGGTCATGGTGATTCGCGCGAAGAACCCTTCCAAAGCACTGCCGACGCTGCTCAGGTTCGCCGGCGACGACACCCAGGACTCCGCAAAAGAGTGCGCTGCGCACGGCTATATCGGGGTGGTGGCCTACAGCCGCGGCGGGCGCACGAGTCTTCGCACCGCGGTTCCTTATCAGCGTGAAGGCGACGATGCGCGTGCGGTGATCGATTGGATCGTGAAGCAACCCTGGAGTGACGGTCGCGTCGGAATGTATGGCGAGGGCTATAGCGGCTTTACCGCATGGGCCGCTGCAAGCCACCTGCCAGGCGCGCTC
>Ga0210388_10002171_pt1 | contig 15286 bp, 6 predicted proteins | sample IncBWC19OmetaG_FD_155485 | JGI IMG/M metagenome (GOLD analysis project Ga0210388, IMG submission 155485) | Forest soil microbial communities from Barre Woods Harvard Forest LTER site, Petersham, Massachusetts, United States - Inc-BW-C-19-O ...
GAGACCTGTCTGCCCACGCCAGGCAGCATTGGAGCGGTTTCCCGTTTTCCAAGAAGTGCGGTGGTAGGAGAGACGAGTTGCGGAATTGCTGCCAAGACCGGCAGGCCGCTCAGCATTTCGATCTCGTCGATGTTGGTAACGGAGTCATCCAGGGATTCAAGCGCGAAGGTGGCAATTACGCCTAGAATTAATCCTGCCATAAGCCCAATTGCGGTATTCAGGACCTTTTTCGGATGCATTGGCTTGAAGGGAACTAACCCCCGGCTTATCACGGCAATATTTGAACTCTGTGTGCCCTCTGAGAGTTTCGATTCCTGCAGTTTCGTGTAGAGGTCCTCGTACAACGCTCGCGTCGAGTCCGCCTCTTGCTGCAGGACAGCAAGGCGAATCTCAGAGTCGTTCATTTTGTACGCTTTCTGCTCCTCCACATTATAGGCGCTCCGAACCCCGTCTTCAGTCCGCAGTGCAGCCCGGTAGCTCATCTCAGTTGTATTGACGATGCGCTTCATTTCTTCGTTCATTTCTTGCTTGAGGGCCTGATACTGGTTGTCCAGATCAATCAGATGAGGGTTCTTCTCTCCGTAGGCTCGAATAGCGGTCGCCAATTGCAGCTTGAGGTTCGTTTCCTGCTGGCGGAGAGCAAGCAATCCATCGAACATTCCAGCCTGAGTTGATCCACTTCCCGATGCTTGCAGCCCACTGCCCATGCTCGATAGTGCATCCACATCTCCCGCCTTCGCTAACTCATAAAGCGCCTCCTGGCTGATGCGATTTGTTTCCGCTGCCACAAGGTCCGTATTCAGCTGAGTTAGACGATCAAGCACAGGGCTGGTGACGGTTGCGCCCGCCGCCAATTGGCCTGGTGCCTGGCCGCCGACGCTGGGCATCACGATGAGTCCGCTCTGCCGTTGGTAGTCGATCAGCCTCTGCTGCGAGGTCTGCACCTGCTTCTTCAGGTCGTCTATCTCGCCTGTCATCCATCCAGTCGCCTGCTGCGTAGACGAGTTTCGTCTTTGCAGCCGGTCCTGGACGTATTGATCGATGAATGCGTTCGTGGTATCGGCCGCGAACTTCGCATCGGGATCTTCAAATTCAATTTGGACCAGACGCGTGTCCGGAAGCGGCGTGATTTTCAAATGGGATTCGAAGTCCTTCAGCAAATTCTCGCGCGTGCGAGGCGTTTGATCCAAAGGAAGGCCACGCTCTTGCGCCGGCCTTTCCGTAACCCCAAAGGGATGCCAGCCCTCCTTCTGGTGAGCTTCGAAGTTCGTCCGTTCGATCGTCTCAATGCCGAGATCGTCGCTCTCCAGCACGGAGACTTCGGTTTGAATTTCTGTCTTGACATCGTCTTCGCCTGTGAGTGTACTGGCTAGTGCTCCGAGCGAACCGCCTCCCAAGTCGCTCTGGTTCTTTTGCACTTCAATTGCCGCGGTCGAGTTGTAGTAGGGGCGCGAAAAAAAAGAAATGCCGAATACCAAGCCGCCAAGAATGATTGCGGTCCAGAGCACCACATACTTTCTTTTGCGCACGATTCGGATGGCTTGGCGAAATGACAGGTCGTCGCTTTCCAACCCTCCACCTTGAATGGCGTGATCGGGCACCAGTGAGGCTGGTATTGTCGACTTCCTGGATTCTATTGTCATGGTTCCTTCCCGGTAGACACTTGGTTGATCGAATCTGTTGGTAGCTCTTGATATGAAAGGAAACGGAGCACCCCAGTTACGCCCTGGTTCCTTCGATGAGTATGCTCACTCGGCGCAGTCCCGGTTATGAGCAGTCAGCCAGAAGTAGCATAGTTGTCGGTTCAAATGGCGCTAGCCAAATCCGCTTGCCTCGATATTTCGACCGTCTTCTCGGCGGGGCTCTTGGAGGCGATTTGGACCTGGCTCTCAATCCAGGCATAGGTTTGCGACAGACCGGAATGCAGAGGCATTGAAGGCGCCCAGCCCAATTCCGCTTTAATTAGCGTGTTGTCGGAATTCCTACCCCTGACTCCGGTCGGGCCTGCGACGTGTTTGATGGTTACTGTTTTTCCTGCAATTGCCATCGCCATCTGAGCCATATCGTCGATGGTGACCATCTCTTCGGAGCCGATATTGACTGGCCCACGGAATGAGGAGGCCATTAATCTTCGCACCGCCTCCAGGCATTCATCGATGTACAGGAACGATCGGGTCTGCTTGCCATCTCCCCAAATCTCTATCTGGCCGCCGTCTGGCTGTTCTGCAATCTTCCTGCAAATGGCGGCCGGAGCCTTTTCGCGGCCACCCCGCCAAGTGCCTTCAGGGCCGAAGATGTTATGAAAGCGCGCCACTCGCACATCGAGTTTGTGGTTTTTCAGGAACGCTAAGTAGAGACGTTCACTGAACAGTTTTTCCCAGCCATATTCGCTGTCGGGAGCCGCTGGATATGCTGTATGTTCCGCACAGTTCGGGTTCTCAGGATCGTCCTGGTTGTATGCCGGATACATGCACGCAGAAGAAGAATAGAAGACCTTACCCACCTGTTTCTTGACACCATAGTGCGCCATGTGCAAATTGATCATCGCTGAATTGTGCATGATGTCGGCGTCGTTCTCGCCTGTAAACACAAACCCCGCGCCGCCCATATCGGCTGCCAACTGATATGCCTCATCAAAATGTCTGTCGAGCACTCTCTCCCAGCATTCGGCGTCGCGCAGGTCAGCGACGACAAAATCATCCGCCTCTGTCGAACTGTATTCGGGGAGCTTGCGATCTACTCCACGCACCCAGTACCCTTCCGACTTGAGCCGTTTTACTAGATGGCTCCCGATGAATCCTCCGGCACCGCACACTAGTGCTGTTCGGGTTTTCATATGCTCTCCTCTCTTTGGTGTCCGTGGCATTTGCCGCAGGGTTGAGGTCCCACTCTACTAAAGATCCTTGTCGAATTTGAGTAGGCCAAGAAGTTGCAGACTGACTTTCCAGACAAACTTAGGATTATTGATGAGATATCGCTTCCAAAGACGTTTCGGCTCCTGGATCAGTCTGTGGGCCCACTGGATGCCGGCACGTTTCATCCATTCGGGAGCGTCCTTGATCCCGCCGGTATGGATGTCAAACGCCGCACCGACACCCACCATCAATTTCACTTCCAACCTGTCTAGATACCTTGCCATGAACCTTTCTTGTTTCGGAGTACTCAAGCCTACCCAGATGATTTCGGGACTTCCTTGCTTAACCTGGGCAATGAAACCATCCTCCTCCTCGGGAGTCAGTGGCCGAAACGGGGGAGTGAACGTCCCCACCACCTGGAGACCTGGGAACTTCGTAGTCAATACGCCGGCGAGACGCTCTGCTACACCAGGCTTACCGCCGTACAGGAAATGCCTGTATCCCTTAGCAACAGAAATCGCACAAAGCTCCATCATGTAGTCCGGACCATACACCCTTCGCATTCGGCTGAATCCCTGCAACCGCCCAACCCACACTGTTGGCATACCATCGGGCGTCGTGAGGAATGACGAATTGAGGATGGTTCGAAGGTCTGGATCCGACTGCGCTTCGATTACGCCATGTACTCCCGTAACGCAGATGTATCCGCGACGTTTCTCTCGGATGAAGCAGTCACTAAACTGTACTGCCTCCTCCATGTTGATCGCGCTGATGCCAATGCCAAGTACGTTCGCACGTGGAATGTCTTGAAACCTCCACTCCACGCGTTCGACGGTACCTTCCGTCTCACTTGCGGGAACTCCTCCGTCGCGAAGCCGCAACAGGCCAATTGCTCGTTCAGTTGGCAAAGATACTCCCTGGCGTTAAGGTGTTCCCCGTTGCCTGACCAAAGTACCTGCAGCATTGAATCAGTCCGGGGATTTCTTCAATCATTGCAGCCCTTGAATGGTGTGACTTGTTTGGACTAGACTCCGCGCATGGCGAAGACAACGGTGTGCAGCAGGATTGCGAAGTCCATGAAAAAGCTGCGATGACGAATGTAGTAGAGGTCATACTGGATGTTCTCGTGAATCAGGAATGCCCGGTCTGCGCTGAGTTGCCATAGTCCGGTGATCCCGGGGATCACCTGCAAGCGCTGCCTGTGCAGCGCACTGTACTTTGCAACGATGAACGGCATCTCCGGACGTGGTCCAACCAGCGACATTTCACCCTTCAAAACATTGAGCAGCTGAGGCAATTCATCGAAGCTGGTGCGGCGGAGGAAACGTCCGACCCGAGTTATGCGCGGATCAACTGCTTCTTTCGGTGAAAATTCATACTGCGGCGCGTCTACAAACATGGTACGGAACTTGTATAGATCGAACAGCTTTCCATTTCTGCCCACGCGCTTCTGCCGAAAGAGCACAGGACCTGGCGATCCGAATCGGACCAAGATCACGATCATAAGCCAGATCGGGGCTGTGATCGCAATCAACACTAACGAGGAAATTAAATCGAATGGCCGTTTGGCCGCATCGTAGTGCCAATCCTTAGTCGCTCGGCCCACCACGCTGAGCATGAGACCATCGATGTCCGCCTCTTCGGTCCAGTAGTTAAGGGCCGTAGTTTGACCAGGAAGGAAGGCGATCCGAGCCTTCGCCCTCCGCGCCTCTCGCACCGCATTGGCGAACTTTTCCCCATCCAGGCTGGGGATTGCGATCACCAGGAACTCACATTGGTGGCGCTTAAGCAGGTCCGCAGTGATAGGCTCCGACAAAACCCGGGCCGAGTATTCACGGCGGTAGGCGTCCGCAAATATCTCCTTTCCGGCCAAATCCATGTTGTCGTCCACCAGTGCAATCGGATTCAGGCCCAGCTTGGGTGAGCGGACTAGAGCAGAGAAAACGCGCTGGCCGCTCGAGCCCGCGCCATAGATGACCACACGCTGCGTTCCAATTCCTCGCTCCCGCAGCGCCCGAACCGCTACCGCAAGAAGCTGCTTCTCTGACACCAGCAGGACAGGCACGCAAAGCAGCGAAATAAGGAACACCCAACGGGAAAACTGGTATTGACTAAAGAACGTCACTGGTAGGGCCAGAAGAAACGCTTGGGCGGAAACCCGCAGGGCCCTCTCGGTCTCTTTGATCCGCAGCAAGCTGCTCCCTGGCCGATACGCACCATCCCGGTCTAGCAAGATGACGTAGAGAACAGACATTGCGATCGCGATCAACGCGATCAGATTGAATGAATAGTCTACCCTCTTGCCAATTTCCAGCCAACGGTAGATGAAGTAACCGCCGAGCACTGCGAACGACACTGTGATGCCGTCCGCCAGTACTTCGATGAAGGTGAGAATTCTCCCATATCGATTTTGGATGGAAATGGGATGTTCTGCATCGGCATCAACCACGCTGGCCAGTTGCGGATCGGCCAGCAGACTCGATGTATCCACTCCAATGGTCGTCATTTTTTGTCGCTCCTATCCCAATTGTTGGAGCTAGCCTTCATGCGCTTTGAATCCTGGCTCATGCCACTCATACGTTCCTGGGTCGATGGCACCAGAACTTTCAGCCAAAATCTTGAGTATTCATCGATGGATTCCCGTCCACCCATTCGCGAAAGCGCGGAGCCGGCGATGAGCCGGGAAAGTTCGGGTTGCACAAGCACTGTCAACGCCATAGCCGCGGTGACGATGGCAGGGTTCAGGTTGCGGAGATTGCCGGCTTCCATATTTCTGCTCAGATACGCCGCGATGGCGGTGAACAGCGGCGTCAAATGCGCAAAGCAGACATCTTCGGCTTTTCCGTGAATCTCCGTAAATGCGACTGCGACCAGCTTCGTCAACTCAGGCGAAAGCGTGGCGATGTCGACCAGCAGGCTCAGTATTTGCGACAGCATCGCTTCCGGTGTACGGCTTTCGGAGCCGTGATCGAACAGATCCAGTCGCGGCTTGATGCCGCTGAAGCTGGAATCAAGAGCCAATAGGAAAATGTCCTCCTTGCACCCGAAGTATCGAAAGACCGTGACTTCGCTTACGTCCGCAAGGCGGGCAATCTCGCGCGTGCTGGTCCCGTGATATCCCTGCCGCGAAAACAACGCAACTGCGGCGCGGGCAATCCTGCCTGGGACCTCTGAGACTGCGGGAACGAGCGTCAACTACTCCCCCTAGATGCGGTTTTCCTGTTTGCCGGCACCGATTTTGCCAGATAATTTTTAGAGAGTTGGTTTGCGCCGGAGGCCCGTTGCTCGGACTTTCGGCCCTGAAGGCGTCTGAGGCGAGCTCCGTCGGTCGTTAGCTGGGGACTGGCTCAAGTTCTTCCGCAGCCACTTCGACTGCCGCGTGCTGATTGATCAACTCCAGCGACAAGACGAATCGCAGGCCGGCCTTCTTGCGGACCAGAGTTCCTTCGACACCCTGCATCGAGCCGCTCTTGATCCGAACCTTTTCACCAACGACAAGATCCCTGTAAGGCTCAACGCGCTGCCTGCAGAAGTCGGAACGGAGAAAGTCAATCTCCGAAGTTGGGATGGGAATTGGTCCCTTGCTGTTCCCCACGATTCTCAAAACGCCGGGTAAGCCAAGAACCGAGGATCGCTCAGAGGGATGCATCCGAGCAAAAACATAGGCGGGAAAGAGAGGTCGGCTGATTTTGATCCGCTGCCTGTTCTTCCAAACACTCATGGTCTCGCATGTAGGCAGGTATGACTCGAAAAGGCGTGCATCCAGATGCTTGACGACTGAGCGCTCGTTTTGCGGCAAAGTAAACACCGCGAACCATTTAGGTTCACTTTCAGCGTTTTGACGCCCACCGCTCCTGGGAATTGAATGGGCAGTTGTGCGTTCGGACAACTGGGGGGAGAAACTGGCCATGGCTGCTCCTTGGGGATGAGGGGTGACCGCGGACCTGTATTTGGGTAAACGGGCGCTCGCGGGGAGCATTGTTTACCGAGCTCTGGGGTGTCGAGACGTCGCGTGGCTTCGCCATGCTGACTTAGCAGAACTACCTCGTACGCTAAGCCCGAGCGCTGTTCGTGGGTCTTCACCAGTTAGCAACTAGCCTGCATTCTCCAGCAGATGAGAATGCCTTAACCAGTTTCATGATCTTAAGCCATGGCTTCACCAATTTTGATTGCCAATAGATGACATGCCGTGCTAATAATGGACAGACGGCGACATTTGGTGAACTGCTTTAGCACTCACACTGGTTTCGGAGCCGCTTTCTGTTGCAAGGGTTTACCTCCCAGCGACCCATCGCATTCGTCAGTGCTTACTAAAGTCATGTGTGAATGTAAAGTTTGAGTGTATTTAGGGCGTTCTGGCGCAGCTCATCTTGACTCGTGCGAAGGAACGTGATTATGTGCCGCACTTTCGCGAAACACACCCGCACCGTGGCTGCAGCCCGATCAATTGATTTCAGTTGCCGGAATTGCGGACGTGAAAGCCGGAATGTGCGTTCTGAGAGGCGTGAGGAATGGTCCCCGGATTGTCAGAAGGAAGTCCAAGGCAGACGCGCTTAGACACCTGGAAATCGATCGCCCATCACCTGGGCCGTTCCAGCCGGACCGTCCAGCGCTGGCACTCCATGTACGGCATGCCGGTCCACCATCTTTCAGGTGAATCGGGTTCCGTCTACGCCTATTCGGACGATCTTGATGCCTGGTTGAAGGCGCGCGGCCGGATTGGGGACTTGGAAGTCTCTTTAATTCCGGATCTTGAACCATCACGCACGGACTTTAGTCCGGATTCACTTCATCATCACAACAACAACTGGGATTCCTCTCTAATTTCCAGCCAGGCAAGAGTCCGCTCCGATCAATTGGTCGCCCTCGCGGCCAAGAGGTGGGAGACTCTGTCGCATTGCAATCTTCCTGGCATTCTTCACCATTACCGGGAGGCCATAGATTTGAATCCCGGCTGCGCGCCAGCTTATGTGGGATTGTCCATGGGACTCATCGCTCAAGGAGCTTGGGGGCTTGTGAGCCCGTTGGTCGCCTATGCTTCAGCAAGGGCTGCCTTGGGAGAAGCCGTCAAGATCGACTCCGAACTGCCCCTTGCGAAGTGTGCAAGTGCGTGGCTCAAGATGCTCTCGGCACGGGACTGGGATGGTGCGCGCCACAGGTTTGAAGAAACCCTGGAGCATGATCCATCGTGCGTGCGCAGTGTGAACGGGCGCGGGTTGCTGTATATAGCCGAAGGACGCCTCAATGAAGCTTCCGAACTCTTCCTGGAAGGTGCGCAACGAAGCCCCTTAAGCTCTGCTTCGATGACAATGTATTGTTGGAGCAGGTACCTGGCGGGCCAATTCGAATATGCGCTCCACTTGGTAGACGAAATCCGGGCAACCGGCCAGTCGGGTCCCCTGTTGGATGCTGTCGAGGCGCTGGCCGCAATCCAGGTCGATGACCGGGAAGTCAAGGTGTACCGCATTGAAGCGCTGGCGGCAGAAGGCCCTCATCATGATGTACTGCGAGGAGCGCTCGGTTACGCTTATGCCGTGAACGGTCAGGTCAAAAGAGCGCGCGAACTCCTCGAATCGATGACGAATCGGGCAAAGGGCAAGATGAATCGTGAGCCCTATGCGATTGCGTTGATTCTCATCGGCATGAATGAGCAGAACCAGGCTGCCGATTATCTGGAGCAATCCTACCGCGGTGGATCGCTCTGGAGTCTCGGGTTCCGCTCAGACCCGATCCTGGAGCCCCTCCGAAGCCGTCCGCGCCTCTCGCAGTTTTTGAGAGAGTTGGGCTACCCGGAATCTGAGGACAATCGTTCCCGATTGGGCTCCGTTGCCTGAATTCTAAAAGCGCGTGCGCCGAATCTGGCTTAGCTTCGATGGTCGGCGGACCGCTCGGATTACGTTCGAAGCGTGATTTCGCCTGCTCCTGCCGCTCCTCCATAATTTTCCGTTAATTTGCCACGCTTCCCATTGCATCGGCGCCAATTTATCGAGGATGCCGAGGTGTTTTCCTCTCGCATTGTCCCGCTTAATCGAAAGAAGCTTTTACATCCGCGAACATCTGTGCGGCCGGTGCCTGCCGTAATTATCCAGGGCGGACCTATTTTTCGATGCGGAACAGCCAACGCTTGCAATGGGCGATTTTGACGGCGGCGGAAAGATCCGAAGTCATCTTCGCAACGGAAACAGTCTGTTGCCTCCTCTTGCGGAGCCGGGTTAAACCCTTCACCAGAAATGGTTTATCCGGGTGATTTGGGTAAGACAGCGGTTCGCTTCCCGGAGACCTTAAAAAAAATTGGCGCGGCTTGAGCCATTTCTGCGCGGTTTTACGCCGTTTAAGGTAAGCAGGAAATTCATTACTGAAAATGCGCCACGCTCCCGGCTGCTTTCGAAGGGTCGCGGCACTAATTGGAAAACAAGAAAAAACGTGCTGACCGGATGTCCCCCGTCCTGACCAGCGCGGATTGAACGCCAGGAGGGTGTGTCAATGTTCAACCTTGGAGTGAATCTCGTGTGGAAATCCAGGAATCTGTTTCTGCTGTCTCTGATGGCGATCACCGGCCTGTTTTCTTCGGCCACCGCCTGGGCACAACTTACGGTTTCCAACTCGACCTACAACCTGGGGAGCGTCGTGATCAACACCCCGGGGCCGATCCACACGATTGCACTCAAGAACACCGGGAGTGGCACGATCACGATCAGTTCAATCAATGTCAATGCGGGAGGCCCGTACGGGCTGGCCACCGCTGCGACCACGCCATGCGGCGCTTCCCTGGCCGCGAGCCACACTTGCAACATCGGCATTAACCTCAGTCCGACCGCGCTTGGCGCGCAGCCGGCGGGCACGCTGACCATCAACAGTAGTTCGTCCAGCAGCCCAAACACGGTGACGCTCAGCGGCACTGGTATTGCTGCCACCACGGTTTCACCCACGTCGGTGGGCTTCGGCAACGTTGTGGATGGCGAGCCCAGCCCGGCGAAGACGGTCACCCTCTACAACAATCAATCGGCGGCGCTGACCATCTCCTCGATCACGCCATCCGCCGGAGTTGTGGTGAACAGCGGCGCGCCGACTGCTTGCGGCTCCTCGCTGGCCGCGAACGCCAACTGCACCATCTCGCTCACCTGGACACCCACCGCTCTGGGAACACTTGCAGGTGGATCGCTGACCATTTCCACCAGTGCGCCCAACAGCCCCATCGCCGTGCCGCTGACCGGCACGTCCATCGCCCCGACTTCAGTCTCTGCGGCCTCGGTGAACTTCGGCAACGTGGTGATCGACACCAACGGCTCGCTGAAGACAGTGACGCTCACCAACAACCAGACGAGCAGCCTGAGTATTTCGTCGCTGACCGTAACCGTGGGCAGTCCTTACGCCATCAATCCGTCCTCGACCTGCCTGACTCCCACCGTGGCTGCGGGTGGCAACTGCACGGTGGTGCTCACAGTGTTGCCCACTTCGTTGAATACTCAAGCTGCCGCATCTTTGACCATCACGACGAACGCGAGCAATAGTCCCAACATTATTCCTCTTTCCTCCTACGGAATCAGCGCGGTTTCGCTGTCGCCCACCTCGCTCAGCTTCGGTAACGGCGTGATCGGCGCCACCAGCGCCGCCAAGCAAATCAAGGTAACGAACAACCAGAGCAGCGCGCTGACCTTCAGCGGCAGTGTGTTCAACGGGCCGTATGTGCTAGACACCAGCGCAGCGACCACCTGCCCGAATTCGGGCGGCGCTTTGACCGGTTCACTGGCCGCGGGAGCGAGCTGCTATGTCGGGGTCGACTTTGCGCCGACAGCCCTCGGGGCCACTACCGGCGGAAAAATTACGATCATCGATTCCGCGGCCAACAGCCCGCAGGTTGCGTCGCTCTCGGGCACCGGAGAGCTCGCTGTCGGCCTGTCGCCGACGTCGCTGGGCTTCGGCAACGTGGCGATTGGAACTACCAGCGCAACGAAAGACGTTACGCTGACCAATAATCAACCCGGTTCGCTGAGCCTGACCTCGATTAACGCAGCGGCGCCCTATGCCATCGTTGCGCCCGTCAGCGGCACCGCCTGCGTGGCGGGGGGCTCCGTTGCAGCTGCCGCCAGTTGCACATTCGGCGTGAAGTATTCGCCCACGGCCGTGGGTGCGGCAGCTGCCGCCGTGGTCACCATCGCAGACAGTGCTGTCAGCAGCCCGCAATCCGTGAGCCTGACCGGGAGCGGAATTGTGCCTGTCACCCTTGAGTCGGCCATGGCGTTCGGCAATGTGGTCATCGGCGAGAAGGCGGAGAAGAATGCCACCCTCACCAACAATCTGACCACCGCACTGGGCATCAGCTCAATATCCGGATTCACCGGCGGCTACAAGCTGGACATGACACAAACCACTTGCTCAACCACCACCGCACTGGCGCCGGGGAAGAGCTGTGTCATCGGCGTTGACCTGACGGCTCCGAGCCTTGGAGCGCAGCCCGCCGCTTCGTTTGCCGTCACCGACAATGCGTCGAGCAGTCCGCAGACGGTTAACCTGACCGCGAATGCGCTCGAGCCCGTGGTGCTCTCGCATACCTCCTTGAGCTTCCCGACAACCTTCGTGGGAGCGACGAGCGCGGGCCAATCGGTCATCCTGACCAATGAGCAGGCGAACCCGCTGGTCATTGCGTCAGCCACTGTTATCGGCGCCGACCCGCAAGACTTCTCGGTCGGAGGCACCTGCCCCACCGCGCCTCAATCTCTCCCTGCGGGTAAAACCTGCAGTATCAACCTGTACTTCAAGCCCACCGCATCGGGAGCCAGAACCGCCACGTTGAGTATTGTCGATGGCGTGAGCAACAGCCCACAGACCATCGCCCTGAGCGGCAATGGGAACGCGCCGGTAGTGATCTCGCCCGGCACGACAACGAGCTTCACTTCGAATGTCGGCACTACCAGCGCCTACAAGACCTTCACCATCACCAACGAGCAAACGACCAACCCGCTGCACATCTACAGCTTCAAGCTCACCGGTCCGTTCATCCAGTCAGCGACGACCTGCTCGATATCTCCTGCCGGCTTGGGTGGAACAGGTGCAACGGCGTCCTGCACCCTGTCGGTTGAATTCGATCCCACCGTCGGCGGCGTCAGCGATGGCCAACTGCAGGTCGAAGACGATGCCGGGACCAGCCCGCAAGTAGTGAACCTTGCCGGCACGGGCACCAATCCGCTGACCATTGCGCCACCGTCGCTGGCGTTCAGCGCACAAACGGTCGGCACCGTGAGCGCGGCCAAGTCCGTCACGTTGACCAATCATGAATCGTGGCCGGAAACCTTCGTGGCCTCCGCCTTGGGCAGCCTGGCCGCCGCCGACTATCAGTCCAGCACCAACTGCGCCAACGGTGTGATCGCGGCCAACTCGTCCTGCTTGATTTATGTCAACTTCAGTCCCACATCGGTCACTCCCAGCACCACGCGCAGCGGTTCGCTCACGGTGTCGGACTCGGCGCAGGGCGGATCACCGCTGGTCGCATCGCTCACCGGCTCGGCAACGGCCACGCCTCCTGCCGCGGCTGTCTCCGTCGTGTCGCCCGGTGCGGGACAAACCGGCACGGTTGTGCCCGTAGTCATTACCGGCAATGGCTGGACTCACTTCAGCAATAGTTCAACGATCGCATTCGTCGAGGAGAACAACACCAGCGTTGCATGCAACATCGCGGTGAGCGGCATATCGGCTGTTTCGGCCAATTCGCTCAACGCTACGCTGACGCTGAGTGGCAACACCTTTGGCGCATGCAATATCGCGGTCAAGTCCCCGCTCGGTGAAGGCAAGACGGAGACGGCTTCGTTGATTTCGGCCTTCAATATCTCCGAGACGCCCGGACAGGCAATTGCCTCTATCAGCCCAACCTTCGGCACCCAGGGCCAGACGCTGAATGTGGCCATCACCGCAATCGACACGAACTTCCAACAGGGCGTGACCATCGCCAACTTCGGCGATGGCGTTGAGATGAACTCTCTGACCATCACCAGCCCGACCACCGCAACGGCCAACATTACCATCAGCAACACCACGCCTATCGGCTATCGCACCCTGACCATGCAGACCAACGGCGAGTTTGCCATCTCCGGCCTGAATGCGCAGGGGAACCCCATCTTCCAGATCGGGCCAAACAACGCGACGCTCGTTAGCGTGAGCCCAAATGTTGAACCGCAGGGCTACAGCGGGACGGTTACGCTCACCGCTACCGGCAGCCACTTCCTGCAGAATGCGACCACCGTTTCAATCGGCGGCGTCATCGTGGGCGACGTCAATGTGAGCAGCCCGACACAGGCCGTCGCGCAAATTGCAGTTCCGGCCGGCGCGCCCATCGGCGTGCAGAACGTACAGGTTGCAACGGGCGGCGAGATCTTCGGCCTCAACAACGCATTCACCATCACCGGAGCAACGCCTGCACTGGTATCCGTCGCGCCGAGTTCCGGTGTCCAGGGCCAGAACAATCTGGATGTAATCATCACCGGCAACGCCTACACGACCTTCAACGTGGGCGCCCTATCGTCCCAATTCACCGGCGAAATCACGGTGAATTCCACCACGGCGCTTTCCGCAAACCAGGTGGATGCGAATCTATCCATCCATGGCGACGCTAATGTGGGATCGATCACGGCGACCCTCGTCAGCGGCACCACCAACTTCCCGTTCACCTTCACCGTGACGCCGTCGAGCGCCTCCATCGTGAGCGTGACACCCACCTGCATCCCGCAGGGCGGCCAGATGACGCTGAACGTGATGGGTTCGAACACCAGCTGGGTGCAGGGCACCACAATCGCCTCGTTCTACCCGGAATCGGTGCCAACCCCCGGCGTGGATGAGGTGACGATCAACAGCGCTACCAGCGCGGCGCTCGCCGTTGCCGTGCCCACCAACACGCCGCCCGGCAATTACGGGTTCTATATGGCCACCGGCGGCCAGGTTATCAGCTCCACCATGTGCGTGACAGCCAATACGCCCACCCTGACCATGAGCCCGGCCAACGGATTGTTGCCCACAGCTCCTGCCGTCAACAGTTTTACCGTCAACTTCACCGGCCAGTTCACCACATGGGGACCGACCACTCTGCCGGTCATCGCAGGCGAGGGCGTCACCCTGTCGAACTTCACCGTTCTCAGCCCGGTGAGCGCCAGCGCCACTCTTTCCATCGTTGGCTCGACCAATGGAACACCAACCGCTACGGGGCCGCGGCTTGTCACTCTCACCACCGGCGGGCAAATCGTCACCACCTACTTCAACGTCACGCAGACCCCGGTCGGCATCATCAACGTGACTCCGGATCACGCGCCGCCCAGCACCAACGGAGTAAATGTCGAGATCGTCGGCCTCAACACACACTTCACCGCCGGAACCACGCAGGTTCTATTTGGGCCGCAGATCACGGTCAACAGCGTCACCGTCAACAGCGACACTGACCTGATCGCCAACATCAGCACCGACTACATGCTCAGCAGCGTTCTCACCCCATCTCCGTCCGGATGGCAGACGGTCTTTGTCAACACCGGCACAGAACAGGTGATGACCGGCTTCCTGGTGGATTACCCTGCTCTGCCGAGCCTGGTCAGCGTCAGTCCTTCCAGCGGCGCACAGGGCCAGACTCTGAGCGACGTGGTCATTACCGGCTCGTTGACGAACTGGGTCCAGGGCCAGACGGAAGCCATTCTCGGCGCCGGCGTCAGCATTTCCAACCTGACGATCACCAGCCCCACCTCGGCCACGGCCACCATCGCCATCAGCCCCACTGCACCCGTAGGCGGCAACTCCGTCGTCATGTACACCGGCTCGCAGATCGTAAGCGGCAGCTCGTTCAGCGTGACGCCGAGCGCGGCGTATATTCAGAGCGTCGAGCCGAACTTCACCTGCCCGACGACATATTCAAACAACATCGCAGGCTTCAACTGCACTCCTGGAAGTTCGCCCACAGGCGTTCCGGTTGTGGCGCAACTTCAAACCGTCACGCTCAACATCGTTGGCGTGGGCACCCACTGGCTGCAGGGCGAGACGACGATGAATTTCGGCTTCGGCGTCGTGACCGATCAGCTCACGGTTTCCAGCCCGACCACGGCGCAGGCGCAGATCACCGTGCTCTCCCTCGCTTCGGTTGGGTTCTCCACGCTGACTGCATCCACTGACGGCGAAGTTGTCTACCTGCCACAGGCCATTGACATCGAAGAGGGATCTCCGACGCTTCTTGCCTTCTCGCCCAACGGCGGCGAACAGGGAACCAGCACGACCTTGCAGCTTTTGGGCCGGTTCACCCACTTCAACCAGGCCACCACCAATGTTGCCTTCAACCAGGACATCACGGTCAACTCCATCAATGTGATCGATTCCGAGAACATGACCGCGAACATCACCATCAGCCCGCTGGCCTATGTTGCCCTCGGCTATCCATGCGGCCACATTGCCACGGTGACCACGGG
>Ga0210388_10002175_pt1 | contig 15279 bp, 13 predicted proteins | sample IncBWC19OmetaG_FD_155485 | JGI IMG/M metagenome (GOLD analysis project Ga0210388, IMG submission 155485) | Forest soil microbial communities from Barre Woods Harvard Forest LTER site, Petersham, Massachusetts, United States - Inc-BW-C-19-O ...
CGAGGCGCGCGCGTTCGCGCGTGCGGCGGCGGACGGCGAGGCGGCGGCGGCCGGAAAACCGTTGGCCCGCGCGCGCGCGCGGACGGCCCCCCCAAAGGGCGCCGCACCAGCGGGAGTCGATCAGGCAAAGGCGGCGGGTGGCGTGACGGCGTGTCGGATCACGGTCGGTTCGTACCCTTGGTCCGACCTCTGGATCGACGGCGCGGACACCGGACAGCAAACGCCCGTCGTCGGATTGCCGCTCTCCTGCGGACCCCACCGGCTGGAATTCAAGCGGCGGGACCTGAAAGTCGATCAGGTTGAGAGCGTTACGATCAATGAGGGTCGCGACTTCAAACGGGACTACGAGCTCAGAGGTGCCGGCCTCGACGAGTGACCGCGCGCGGCCTCCGCGGGGGAAGTACGACCGGGTCGGAGCCGCTCCCACCACCCTGCATTTTGCTCTGCGGGGCGTAGCTCTTCTTGCCGGATCGGCCTAGGATTATGCCCGTGGGGGTCGAGAGTCAGCCGTGTCCTCTCCCCGGCGCCAAGCCTTACGGCAAGTACTATCTGTTCGATCGGATCGGCGTCGGAGGGATGGCGGAGGTGTTCCTGGCGGTCGCGATCGGTCCGCAAGGATTCCAGCGCACGCTGGTGATCAAGCGAATGCTCTCGCATCTGTCGCAGGACGGAGCCTTCGTCAAGATGTTCATCGACGAGGCCAAGCTGTGCGGTCTGCTCTCGCACCCGAACCTGGTTCAGATCTTCGAGTTCGGACAGATCGACGAGAGCTTCTTCATCGCGATGGAGCACGTCCAGGGCGAGACGCTGCTCGCCGTGCAAGCCAAGCTCGCCGAGGAGCGGCGCATCGCACCGGTGGCGGCCAGCCTCGAGATCATGCGGCAGGTCTGTCTGGGGCTGAACTACGCGCATGCGCTGCAATCGGCGACCGGGCAGCCGCTCGGCATCGTCCACCGCGACATCTCGCCGTCGAACCTCATGCTCTCGTTCCACGGTGGCGTGAAGATCCTCGACTTCGGAATCGCCCGCGTCACCGAGGAGATTCGCGAGACGAAGACCCAGGCCGGCACGATGAAGGGGAAGGTCGCGTACATGTCCCCGGAGCAGGTTCGGATGGAGCAGATCGACAACCGGTCGGACATCTTCGCCGCCGGAATCGTGCTTCACGAGCTGCTGACCGGCCGCCGGCTGTTCAAGTCCACCAACGAGTTCACCGGCGCCAAGCTGGTGCTCGAGGCGGCGATCCCGCTTCCCTCCTCGGTGAATCCGGACGTCCCAGCGTCGATCGATCCGATCGTGATGCGCGCGCTCGAGCGCAAATCGGAGGCGCGCTATCAGACCGCGGGCGAGATGGCCGAGGATCTCGAGAAGGCGCTGTTCGAGATGCGGGCCTCACCGCACGAGCCCCGCAAGCTGCTCGTCTCCCTGTTTCACCAGGGGCCCTCGCGCACCGGTGAGGTCCAGCTCCCGATCACGCCGTCGGCGCCGCAGGGCACCGGCGGCCACGGGACCCCCTCGGGCGCCGCTGGACGAGCCTCGTCGAGCAAGATCACCCGACCGATCCCGGAGGAGGGGCCGCCGCTCGAGATCGACCTCGGGGACCTCGGCGCCTCGGGGCCGGTGGTGGCGAGCCGCCGCCGACGTGGGCGGCGCAAGTGGCTCGCCCTCGGCACACTCGGCGGCGCGGTGGTCGCGTTGGTCCTGCTCGCGCAATCTCCCCGCAAAGGGCAGCAGCAGGAGGTGGCGGTCGCGCCGGCCGGCGCCCAATCGGTGCCAGCGCCCGCCCCGGAGCCGGCGCCGGCGCCTCCGCCCGCCGCGAAGGAAGCCGCCGTCGTCCAGATCTCGCTCGATTCGAGCCCGCAGGACGCCCAGGTGACCCGCGAGGACTCTGGCGAGGTCGTCGGTCGCACCCCGCTGACGATCACCTTGCCCGAGGGGCACGACGTGGTCTCCTTCCGGTTCGAGAAGCCGGGCTTCGCGCCGACGAGCTACAAGGTGATCCCCGATCTCGCCAAGTCCGTGCGCGCGGAGCTCACCGCCGAGCCGACCACCGACCCGAAGCGCGTGGTCGCTTCACAGCAACAGCAGCAACACCACGCCCCGCCGGCGCACCCCCACGCGGCGACGGCCCACGAAGGACACCCCGTCGAGAGCCCCCCCGCCGCCGATCAGGCGCGCGACTGCTTGCTCTCGGTCGCCTCCTTCCCCTGGGCCGATCTCTGGATCGACGGCCGGGACACGGGCCAGCGGACACCGGTCGTCCACTATCCGGTCTCGTGCGGCAGCCACAAGCTCGCCCTCAAGCGGCGCGACCTCAGGGTCGATCATGCCGAGCAGATCATGGTGGCCCCCGGTCACGAGCTCAAGCAGCACTTCGAGCTCGGCGACGACTACGCAGAGTGAGCGCGGCCGCACGTCGCGCGGTCAGAGGCGACGGCGCTCTCAGAGCTGGAAGGCGACGCCCACGTTCAGGTCCACGTTGGCTGTGAAGTTCGGGACACCCACCAGCGCGCCGAGCTCGGCGACCAGGCCGACCCCGTCAGCGACGCGGTACTGAAGGCCGACGCCCGGACCGAAGAGCACCGGCCCGCCCGCCACGGTGTCCTTGCAGGTTCCCATGAAATCCGGGGGTGTTCCGCCGCACGACGGGGGCGCCGCGGAGTTGGTGACGACGTGGCGAATCGTGCCGTACCCCGCCGACAGCGAGGCGTACAGCTGAAGCGCTCTCTCCGGATCGAGAAACGACCAGGACGCCTTGGCCAGCCCCGCAAACGCGCCCGTGAAGGGCGAGCAGGTGTGGTCGGCGCCGCATTCGTTGGGGTCCATCGGATCGGGCACGAGGACGTGGAAGGGCGTGGCGCCGGTGACCCACTGCAGGCGCGCCTGCACGCCGACCCGCAGCTGCGGGGTGACGAAGTATCCGATCTCCGGCGCCAGCTGGCCGGCCCGCGTCCAGACGAGCCCCGACGAGCTGATCTTGTTCCTGGTCACCTCGGCTGTCCCGGACGCCGTCCCCACGCCGCTGCCAACGAGCAACGCGAAGTAGAACGATTTCGGCGCCGCGACGGCCTTCGGCGCCGCCTCGGTCGCCACCGCCGCTGCGGGCTTCGCCGGCTCCACCAGCGCGACGACCATCGGATCGGCGGCGGAGCCGCGACGGACAATCACCGAGCCGTCGGGGCGCCGCGCCTCGATGAAGTAGACCACCTGCTGGCCCGTCGTCGCCGCGACCGGGATGGCCGCCTCGAAGGCGCCCGTCGGCGACTTTTGCATCGGCAGGTCGGTGAACACCGGGGCCTCCCCCGCCCGGAAGCGCAGCACGATCGCGCTCGCCCCGAGATCTTTGTCGGGCGCGACCGTGATCGGCACCGGCCGCCCCATCTGTCCGACGTGCACCGGCTCGTGCACGAGCGCCTTCTCGGGCGGCAGCTCGTCGCTGGCGCCGTTGGCGAGACTGGAGATCGCCTCGTCGAACGCCGCCTGGATCTCCGGATTGGCGAGGCCGGGGCTGAGCCGCACCTCGGGCTGGATCTGGAGCGCCTTGCGGAAATCTTTGATCGCCTGATCGCGCTGCTTGTATCCGCCGAGGGTGACGATCCCCAGGGTCATGTACGTGCGGGCCCGGCTCGGATGCAGCATGAGGCCCGCCCGCTCCGAGACCTCGAGCGCCTCGTTGAGGAGCTTCACTGCCGTCTCGAACTCCAGATGTTGGTAGGCGTCGACGGCCTTTCGGTTGAGCAGCGTGATCTTGCCGACCGTCGCGCTGTCTCGATCTTCCGCTTGGACGGGCCGGGGCAGCAGCGTTGCGGCGAGCGCGCAGGTTATCAGCCAACGTAAGCCGCCCCGCACGCCTCTTACCGACGGCCTGCCGTGATCCGCGCAGGTTCGCACGCTTTTACGATACCGCTGAACGCCACGCCAAGAACAGCCCGAAACGATTGGATTCGTTCAGTTGCTGCGGCGCTCGTCGCACGCGGCCGTACACGAACCCACGTCTTCCCTCTCAGCGCCAGCCGATGTCGGCCACCGAGAGGCGCCCTCTTGAAACGGTCAGGCGAGGGCGTTTTCGTTGAGGCTCATTGTGGTCAGCGAAAGGACCGCGCCCAGGTCGATGGCGATCGTGATCGACTGAGATTACTTGCGCGCCGCAATCGTCGTGGCCAGCCGGTTCGACGAATCGATCCCGCTCGCGCTCCAGGTCCCGATGAAGGTGGTCTCGAAGTTGGAGACACAAGGAACGATCGACGGGCACACGCCGTCGAGTGACTGCAGGCCGTTGTAGTTGGCCAGGCCGTGGGGAGCAACCTGCCTGGCGCGAGCCGGGGCCGCCAGCGCAGTGAGGGCCAGACCACCGACGGCAAGTCTCATCGCAACTATTTTATTTAGAGTTTTCACAGTGTTATCTCCGGTGGGTGGTGGTCTTGAAGATCGGCGTCTTCCACCTGCACACAGAGCAGATGCAGTCGCCTGACCGCCCATCCGCAGATTCGGACGCAGCGTGTCGAAATACGCCGCCCGGCGTCCTGCGCGGAGGCCCCGCCGAGATGGCGTCAGCGCGATCGGAGGAGCATCGAGAGACTGAGATCGAGACGGCTTGCGACCATCCCAGCCAGAGACGCCAGCTCCTCGGAGGAGGCGCCGAGCCGGTTCCCGAGCGTCGCCTTGATGTCGTCGAGCAAGGTCTCACGCGCCGCCGCCAACCAGCGCGAAGCCGTCGGTTGGCTGACCGCGAACATCTGTCCGATCTTTTCGATGCTGACGCCGTTCACCAGGTGAAGGCGGAGCAACGTTCGTTGCCGCTCCGGGAGGCGGCCCAGCGACTCTTTGAGCGCCTGCTCGAAGTCGCCCCGGTAACGGTCCTTCAAAAACGCCATCTCCGGGTGCGTGTGGCCGCTGACGGCCGGCTCGGCGGCGGCGCCGTCCCGCGCGCGCTCCTCGGTGCGATTGTCGCGCAGCCACATGAGGGCCGCCCTTTGTGCCGCGACACCCAGCCAACGATCGAGCGGCGCCTTGCCGGCGTAACTGCCAATCCTGGCCGGCGTGGCGACCGATCCCACCAGAAGACCGGTGACGAGCTGCTGTTCGACTTCGCCGTTGTCTGCGCCACGGACGATCCGGGCGATCGTTCCCCGGATCGTCGCGCCGTGACGCGCGCTGAACGCGGCAGCGGCCCCTGCGATCCCCGCCAGGCAGGCGCAGGCGAGAAAAAGGTCCTCGATCGCCAGCGTGGAGATCGCGCTCGGGTCGGTCCCCCCCATCTTGATGGTGCGGGCCAGATGTCTGGCGAACGTCAGGTCGTCGAGCACCAACATTTTGAAAGCCGCGTGGCCACGCGCGCAAGCGGCCGCCAGGTTGGCCTCCAGCGCCGGGTCCGTGCCGGCGCTCGCCGACGGGGCGCCCGGGCGGTCCGTTTCGGCGAGCGCCCGCAGGAACAGCGCGGACAGCGTTTCCATGGCCTCGGCGACGCTATCACGGCGGTTCTGCGGGAGAAAAGATGCGGCGCGGCTGATCGGATATTGTGCTTCCGTGGAGGATTGCCTCGACGAGGACGCAGTTCTCGGGTTCGTCGACGGACGTCTCGACGCCGCCGGACGAGGCAGCGTAGAGAACCACATCGCGACCTGTCCGGCCTGCTCCGATCTGGTCGCAACGGCGGCGGGTGGGGTTCCAGAACCTCCGGCCGGGCGCCTCCGCGAGGGCGAAACCGCCGGAGCGGACGGCCTGGCGCCCGGCGCCACCGTCGGCCGTTACGTGATCTTGAATCTCGTCGGCCGTGGCGGGATGGGCGAAGTCTACGCGGCCTACGACCCACAGCTCGATCGCAAGGTCGCGCTCAAGCTCCTGCACGAGACGGCGGCGCGCGAGGCGGCAGCTCGGACGGCGCGCGAGCGGCTGCTGCGCGAAGCGAAGGCGATCGCCCGGCTGTCGCATCCGAACGTGGTGGTCGTTCACGATGCGGGCGCCATCGACGATCCGGTCCATGGCGATCGGGTTTTTCTGGCGATGGAGTTCATCGAGGGCGAGACCGTCGCTGCCTGGGTGGCAGAGAGGCCCCGCGCCTGGCGCGAAATCCGCGACGTGTTTGCCGCGGCAGGAGAAGGACTGGCCGCCGCCCACGAAGCCGGGCTCGTCCATCGCGACTTCAAGCCGCAGAACGTGATGGTCGCGGGGGACGGCTCGGTTCGGGTCATGGACTTCGGGCTGGCCAGCGACTGCTCCGTCATGGAAAGCGACACGCCCCCGGTCGATTTCGAGACGGCTGGGGCGGTCCCGACCTCCCACATGGTGGCGCTCACTGCCACCGGGGTCTTGCTGGGAACGCCCCTCTACATGGCCCCCGAGCAGTTTCTGGCCCGGGCGACGGACGCCCGCACCGACCAATTCAGCTTCTGCGTGGCGCTGTATGAGGCCCTCTACGGTGAGCGGCCGTTTCCCTCCCCGTCATTCCCCGCCCTCCTGGAGGCGGTGGTCGGCGGCCACGTTCGCGAGCCCGCCCAGAGGGCGCGCGTGCCGTCATTCCTGCGCAGGCTGCTGCTGCGAGGCCTCGAAACGGATCCGGCGGCGCGATATCCATCGATGCGGGCGTTGCTGGAGGCCCTGGGCCACGATCCGCTCCGGCGGCGGCGCACATTCCTGACGGCCGCGGCGGTGGCGGTGGGGGCAGTCGCCGCGGCGGCCGGCATGCAGCGGATGGCGACGCGCGGCCAGCGGATGTGCGGCGGGGCGAGCGAGAAGCTCGCCGGCATCTGGGCGCCGGGCGACCACGGCGAGCGTCGTGAGGCCATTCACCGGGCGTTTCTCGGGACCGGGCGCGCCTTCGCCGAGGAGACCTGGATCCACGTGTCGAGATTGCTCGACGACTACAGCCGGCGCTGGACCGGAATGTACGTCGACGCCTGCGAGGCGACGCACGTCCGCGGCGATCAGTCCGCGGAGGTGCTGGACCTGCGGATGACCTGCCTCGAGGGGCCCCGCGCCGCCATGAAGGCGCTCACCGACGTGCTGTCACGAATCGACCCGGCCGTGCTCGTCCAGGCGGTCGACGCTGCGCAGGCGCTGCCGCCGCTCGAACGCTGCACCGATGTCCCCGCGCTTCGAACGGTCGTTCCCCCACCCGCGGACGCCGAGACGCGCGGGCGCGTCGCCGTGCTTCGCGGCCGTCTCGCCGAGGTCAAGGCCCTCACCGACACCGGACAATGGCCCGCCGCAGACCGCAAGGCGGGACCGCTGGTCGACGCTGCGCGCGCCGTCGGGTACGAGCCCTTGCTGGCCGAAGCGTTGGCGGCAAAGGCCTGGCTCGAGTCAGAAACGGGCCAGCCCGCGGTCGCAGCGAAGACCTTCGAGGCCGAAGTGTGGGCGGCGCTGGCGGCGCGTCGGGACGACCTGGCGGCCGAAGCTGCGTCACAGGAGGTGGCCATGGACGGTTACTTCCTGGCCCGCCACGAGGAGGCAGAGCGGTGGGAGAAGCTGGCCGAAGCGCTTCAACGACGCCTCGGCCCCGGGCACGATCGGATCGCCGCCTGGCTGTATCAAGATCGAGCCAACCTCCGGGCAAGAGAGGGCAACAATCGAGCCGCGCTCACCGATTTCGAGCGAGCGCTCTCGCTCAAGCAGAAGGTTCTGCCACCGAACCACCCCGACATCGCGATCTCGCTGCTCTCCATCGCATCGGCCCAGAACGAGCTCGGCAACCATGAGGCCGCTCTGGTTGCGGCGAACAGGGCGGTCGAGATCTACCAGGACGCCTACGGAAAGGAGAGCCCACAAGTCGGGCATCCGCTGGGAAACCGGGGCGAATCGTACGAGCTCCTGGGCCGCTACCCGGAAGCGGAGCGTGATCTGCGAAAGGCCGTCGATTTGTCGGCGCAATGGGTCGGCGCCGACCATCCCTGGACTGCCTACCCGCTGACGGAGCTCGGCAAGACCTTGTTCCTCGAACACCGCGTACGCGAGGCGCTGCCGATCTTGGAGCGCGCGCTCCGCATCCGCGAAAAGTCCGAGCCGAACGTGGAGCTGGTCGCCGAAACCCGATTCGCGCTGGCCCGGGCGCGCTGGGAGGTCGGCCAGGATCGCACCGGCGCGCTCACCCTGGCCGGGGCCGCGCGCGACACCTACCGAAAAATGCCCGCGGAGGCCAAGCACGCGGCCGAGATCGAAGCCTGGATGGCGGGCAAATCGGCCACGTCGGGCAATTAGCCGGCGCGCGCAACCAGCTCGCGCACGATCGGCAACGCCTTTTTCACATGCCCCTGCATGTCGATCATCGACGTGAAGACGTGCCGGACGATCCCCGCGCGGTCGATCACGAAGGTGACCCGGTCGCGCAAGAATCCCAATCTGCTGCGGACGCCGTAGAGGTCATGAACACCCCCCTCCGGATCGGAGAGCAAGACGAAGGGGAGCTTGTGATGGGTCGCAAATCGCTGGTGCGAGGCGCCGTCGTCGCGGCTCACCCCGACCACCTCGGCACCCGCCGCGGTGAAATCGTCATAGGCGTCGCGGAAAGCACAGGACTCCGCGGTGCAGCCGGGGGTCTCATCCTTGGGATAGAAGTAGAGCACCACCGTCTTTCGCGACAGGAGCTCGCCCAGGCGAACGGGTGCGCCATTGGCGTCAGGCAGGGTGAAGTCCGGGGCGCGATCGCCGACGTTGGGTCGTGGCATGAAGGTCTCCTTTCGTTAACTGTAAGGGTAATCTTCGGGCATGTTCGTGTTGGGAATCGCGGGAGGCACCGGGTCTGGCAAGACCACCGTCGCCGAGCGGCTGGTGGCGGGCCTGGCCGGACGCCCGCTGGTGGTCATCGATCACGACGCCTACTACCGCGATCGCTCGGCGATGCCGGCCGCTGAGCGGCTGCTCGTCAACTACGACCATCCAGACGCGATCGAGACCGAGCTGCTGGTCGACCAGCTCGCTGACCTGCGCGCCGGTCGGGCGATCGACATCCCCCAGTACGACTTTCGACAGCACGTGCGACGCCCCGAGACCCGTCGGGTCGAGCCGGCCCCGGTGGTGATCGTCGAAGGGATCCTGGTGCTGGCGGACGAGCGCCTTCGCGCCCACATGGACCTGAAGATCTTCGTCGACACCGACGCCGACATCCGCCTGATGCGACGGCTGGAGCGCGACATCGAGCAGCGCGGCCGGACGTTCGCCCAGGTGCGCGAGCAGTACGGCGCGACCGTGCGCCCGATGCACCTGGCATTCGTGGAGCCGTCCAAACGGTTCGCGGATCTGGTCATCCCCGAGGGGGGTGAGAATCGCCCGGCGCTCGACACGATCATCGGCCACCTCGCGCAGGTCGCCGCCGGCGCCAAGTAACTTCGGGGCGACGGCGTTCCTGGATCGAGGGTCACCGAGCGGGCCGGGCATTCTAACGATTCGGCGACGGCCGCAATTGCGGCTCTCTCTGAGCAGCGCGGTCCTTACCTTCGAATGGTCCATGATCGAGCCGACCGACCGGGAATTCGCGCATGAGCTGAGGACGCTCAAGGAGCGTCTCTCCGCCATGGCGGCGCGCGCGGCCGACCAGATCGCGCTCGCGATGGAGGCCCTGACCGCGCAGGACGACGCCCTCGCCCGCCAGGTGATCGACGGCGATCACCTCATCGATGCCGACGAGAACGAGATCGACAAGCTGGCGATGCACATCCTCATGTCCCGCCATCCATTGGCGTCGGACCTTCGCTTCGTGACCATGGCCCTCAAGTTCGTGGTCGATGTCGAGCGCATCGGCGACCTCGCGGCGGGCATCGCCAAGCGCGCCCTGGAGCTCAACCGCCTGTCCAGCTTGGACGGACGCGTCGATCTCACCCGGCTGGCCACGCTGGTCCAACGAAATCTTCATCTCGCCATCGAGAGCTTCGTGCAGGGGAACCTCGACGAGGCACAAGTGGTCATCAACGCGGACGCGGAGATCGACCGGCTCAACTCCAGCCTGTTCGCGGAGCTCATCGCCAACGTCGCCGCCGACCCGGCCACCGTCACCCGGGTCTTGCCCCTCACCTCGGTCAGTCGCTACCTCGAGAGGATCGGGGACCACGTCAAGAACCTGGCCGAAGAGGTCATCTTCATGGTGTCCGCCACGGACGTGCGACACCTCGGACGAACTCCTTCCAACTGAGACCCGCGTGGCGGCAACCGATCCACAACGAAACCCAACACCGACTTCAGGAGATTGCAACGATGATCAAGAGATTGCTCTTTGTCGGCGTCTTGGCCGGGTTGAGCCTCGCCAGGATCGGTGTGGCGTTCGGGGCGGACATCACCCTCAACGGCAGCGGATCGACGCTCTCCAAACCTTACCAGGAGGTGGCCATCGACCAATTCAAGAAGACGCACAAGGGTGTCAGGATCAACTACGGCGGCGGCGGCAGCGGCAAGGGCCGGCAGGATCTGGCTGACGTCGTGGTCAATTTCGCCGGATCCGACTCCCCCTTCAAGGCAGAGGATGCGGCCAAGGCCAAGGGCGGGGCGCTGCTCTACTTCCCCATTCTCCTCTCCCCGATCGCGGTCATCTACAACCTCGACGGCGTGGACAAGCTGCAGCTTTCTGCCCCCGTGATCGCCAAGATCTTCCAGCGCCAGATCACCAAGTGGAGCGACCAGGCGATCGCCGCGGACAACCCCGGCGTGAAGCTGCCCGACAGCGAGATCGTCGTCGCGCATCGCGCCGATGGGTCGGGCACCACCCAGAACTTCACCGAGTACCTGAACGGCGCCGCCAAGGGGACGTGGAAGCTGAAGAGCGGCTCGACCGTCGAGTGGCCGAGCGACACCCAGGCGGGTCAGGGCAGCTCCGGCGTCGCCCAGATCGTGAAATCGACCAAGGGCGCGATCGGCTACGTCGACCTCTCCGACGCCAAGGCCTCCGTGGTCAAGTACGCGAGCATCAAGAACCGGGCCGGGAAATACATCGAGGCGACCCCTGACGGGGCTTCGGCCGCGGGCGAGGGGATCGAGGTCAAGGACAACCTGCTGTTCAGCGCGATCGACGCCAAGGGTGACAAGGCCTATCCGATCACCGCCCAGACCTGGGTCATCGTCTACGCCAAGCAGCCCGACCGCGCCAAGGGGGAAGCACTGAAGGCGTACCTCACCTTCCTGGTCAAGGAGGGTCAGGGCCTGCTCGCCGAGATCGACTACGCGCCGTTGCCTCGAGAATTGCGCGACAAGGCCATCAAGCAGGTCGACAAGGTGACGCTGCCATGAGCGAAGAACCGTCGATCGATCTGCGGGGGCCGCCCGAGTACGGCGATCGGGCTTTCGCCAAGCTGACGGCCGGCGCCGCCGGACTGGTGCTGCTGATCCTGGGGCTCATCGCCATCACCATGACGCGCCGGGCGCTGCCGGTGTTCGGCGAGATGGGGCCGCGGTTCTTCACCTCGACGCGCTGGTCCCCGCCAGATTCGATCTTCGGAGCGCTCCCTTTCATCTGGGGCACGGCCTTCACCGCGGCCATCGCGGTTCTCATCGCCGTGCCGATCAGCCTGGGCGTGGCTCTGTTCATGACCCAGGTCGCGAGCCCCAGTTTGGCACGGCCGCTCGTGTATCTGATGGACCTTCTGGCCGGGGTGCCGTCGGTCGTGTTCGGCCTGTGGGGAGTGCTGGTCCTCTCCCAACTCGTTCACCTCGGGCGCTCGTTCCTCACCGCCGGCATCATCCTGGCGATCATGATCATCCCGATCATCACCTCCCTCTCTCGCGAGGTCATCGCCACCACCCCGGTCGGCGACAAGGAGGGGGCGCTGGCGATGGGGACGACCCGCTGGGAGATGATCACCGAGACGGTCCTCCCGCACAGCGCCGGGGGACTGGTGGGCGCGGTGATGCTGGGTCTCGGACGCGCGATGGGAGAGACGATCGCCGCCGCGCTGGTCATCGGCTCGGCCCTTGGTCAGATCACCCTGCGGGCGCTGGCGCCCGGCAATTCGATGCCCGCGGTCATCGCCAACGAGTGGGGGGAAGCCCAGGATCTCCACAAGTCGGCGCTGATTGCGCTGGCGGTGACGCTGTTCGCGATCACCATCCTGGTCAACCTGGTGGCGACGGGCATCGTCCAGCGGTCGATGAAACGCGGGCAGGGGACGTGAGCGCGGCCAACTTCACGACGGAGATCGTCGTCCCCCCCGACCTGACCGCGAAGCGAAGCTGGCGGTCGGTCAAGAGCGCGATGATGACCGGGCTCATGATCGCCTCGGTCCTCATCGTCGCCCTGCCGCTCGTTGCCGTCGTCTGGGCGATCTTCTCACGCGGGCTGGGGGTCGCCTTCCACGGGTTCCCCGCCTTCTTCGTCGACGAGATCCCGGTGATCGCGCGACGGCCCGGACCCGGGATGGGCCCGGCCATTGTCGGAACGCTGCTGGCCACCGGCGCGGCGACCCTGATCTCCGTGCCGCTGGGCGTGGCTGGTGCGGTCTACCTTCACGAATACGGGGTGACGAACCGCTTTGCTCGGGTCGTGCGGTTCATGTCCAACGTGATGACCGGCGTTCCGTCGATCGTCATGGGGCTGTTCATCTACGTCACCTGGACCCTCAGATTTGGCTACTCCGCGTTCGGCGGCGCGCTGGCCCTGGCCTGCCTCATGCTTCCGGTGGTCATCGGAGCGACCGAGCAGATGCTGCGGCTGGTGCCGAACCACCTGCGAGAAGCGTCGTACGCGGTCGGCACCTCCAAGAGCCGAACGATCCTTTCGGTCGTGTTGCCCGCGGCGATGCCCGGCATCATCTCCGGCTCCCTGCTGGCCGTGGCGCGCGCCGCCGGCGAGACCGCGCCCTTGCTGTTCGCGACCGGCGCGGCGACGGAGTACAACCCGAACCTCTTCGTCGAGGCGAACACAGCGCTCTCGCTGCAGATCTTCGGCAACGCCACCTCGTCCTTCGTCGCCGCTCAGGACCGCGCCTGGGGTGCGGCGCTGACGCTGGTGTTGCTGACGTTCGTCATCACGTTGGTCGCCCGCTTCGTCACGGCGCGCTTTGCCCGCAGGAGGTGACAGGCGATGGGCTCGCAAGACGTCGACAAGGGATCGGTCGGAGGGCCGGTGATTCGGCTCCCGGCTCCGGCATCTTCCAGGCGCGAGCGCCCCGCGCCAGGCCCTGACGCAGAGAGGAACGTGGTCTTCGCCCTCGAGAAGCTCGAGGTGTACTACGGCGCCTTCCGCGCCGTCCGCAACGTGAGCATGCAGATCTTCAAGAACGAGATCACGGCCTTCATCGGCCCATCGGGCTGCGGAAAGACCACCGTCTTGCGCTGCTTCAATCGGATGCACGACGTGACCCCCGGGGCCCGGGTGGCCGGCGGGCTTCGCTACCACACGGCCGATCTGTACGCGCCGCACGTGTCGGCCACCGAGGTTCGCCGTCGCATCGGGATGGTGTTCCAGAAGCCGAACCCCTTCCCGAAGAGCATCTACGACAATGTGGCCTTCGGCCTGCGCTCGCGGGGTGTTCACTCCAAGGGCGAGCTAGATACGCTGGTCGAAAAGTCGCTGCGAAGCGCGGCGCTCTGGGAGGAGGTCAAGGACCGGCTGCGGGCCTCCGCCCTCGGCCTGTCGGGCGGACAACAACAGCGGCTCTGCATCGCCCGCACGATCGCGGTCGGCCCCGAGGTCGTGCTGATGGATGAGCCCTGCAGTGCGCTCGATCCGGTGGCCACGGCCCACATCGAGGAGCTGATGCGCGAGCTCAAGAGAAGCTTCACGATCGTGATCGTCACCCACAACATGCAACAGGCGGCCCGGGTCAGCGATCGAACCGCATTCTTCACCACCGAGGTCGACGCCAAGTTCGGGCTGCGGACCGGTACGCTGGTCGAGTACGACTCCACGGAGAAGATCTTCTCCAACCCCAGCGACGAGCGCACCGAGCGCTACATCACCGGCCGCTTCGGCTGAGCGGCGCGCAGCGTGAGCAGCACGATCTCCGGCGGGTTCCCGAAGCGCACCGGCAGGATGCTGGTGCCGATGCCGGCGGTCGTGTAGAGGACGCCCCCCCGTTCATCCGTGCGTCCGCAGGCGTAGCGCTGAGCGGAGCGGGTGAAGGTGACCGGACGGCCGAAAAACGGCACGCTCACCTGCCCGCAATGGGTGTGGCCGGCCAGCATCAGCGCCGGCGCCGCCTGCAGGTCAGGGAAGGGATCGGGCGAGTGGCTGAGCACGATCGTGTCGATGGGCGGGGCATCCGCCAGCGCACGCTCGAAGTCCGGGCTCCCGGTGAGGTCATCGGCGAGGCCGGCAATCACGAACCTGCCCCCAGGTCGATCCTCGACGACGTGCTGGTTCCACAGAACGGTCACCCCGGCGGCTTCCAGCGCCCGACCAATCGGCGCCCGTCCGTACCAGGAATCGTGGTTGCCCAGCACGGCGACGACCCCCAGCGGCGCTCGCAGCCGCGCGAAGGCGGCGATGCCGGCGAGGACCTCCGAGCGTTCCGCCGCTTCACGTTGCCCCTCCGGCTCGTCGTCGGCGACATAGTCGCCCAGCAGCACGACGAGATCGGGATGGAGCGCGTTTGCCCGCCCGACGATCTCCGCCACCCGCCGTGCGTTCACGTGCGGGCTGCCGACGTGGGTGTCGCCGATGACCGCGATGGCGACGGGTGCTCCCCGCCATCGGTCGCTGGCGACGTCGACCCGTCTCACCACCAACAGGCGTGGCTCGATGAGCCAGGCATACACGTTGAGCCCGTAGCCGATCGCGCAAACCGCCAGGGCCAGCCCGCGGCGCCCCCGCTGCGCGCGCGACCGCTCCGGCCAGCGCCGGAGGTAGCGCAAGCCTGCGCCTGCGAGCAGGGCCAGCCCGAGCGTCGCGCCAGCCACGGCGGCCCAGAGCTGCGGATGCACACGCACGAGGGCCCGCAGTCTGTCAGATCACCCAGGTGACGTCCCGTGGTGTCGTCTGGTCCGTTGACGCTCCGTTCTCGGCGCTTACTCTCTGGGTCAGGCCGTGAGGCGTGACGCCCACGGAAAGCCCGCCGGGAGCTGATGGCCTCGGCGAAAGGAGAAGCCACCATGCCCCCTTGCGTTGCACTCGACCCGTCGATTGGCGTCGCCGGAGGCGGCGGTGTGCCCGCACGAGGAGGAGATTCAATGCTGGCTGAAGCGCGCAATGACACGAACGACCGTGAGTTGCTGGACATCTATTCGCAGACGGTGGCCGCGGTGGCCGAGCTGGTCAGCCCATCGGTGGTGAAGATCGCGGTGCAGGGGTCCGAGCCTGCCGCCGAGGCCGCCCGGGCGCGGCCGGGACCGCCTCGACAACCGGGCGAGTCTTCTGGGAGC
>Ga0210388_10002179_pt1 | contig 15274 bp, 13 predicted proteins | sample IncBWC19OmetaG_FD_155485 | JGI IMG/M metagenome (GOLD analysis project Ga0210388, IMG submission 155485) | Forest soil microbial communities from Barre Woods Harvard Forest LTER site, Petersham, Massachusetts, United States - Inc-BW-C-19-O ...
GGCCGGGATCCTGACCTTCGACAAAGGCCTCAATCGCCTGCTTGGACGTATGCGACTGGTTCCAATTATTGCGGAACGGGTCCTTGCCCTGCGCGCGCAACTCCTGCAGGCGCAGCAGGCGCACTGCGCGCAAGTCGTGGCTCACGTCGGAGACGGAAGGCGGGGCGGAAGGAGGCTGGCCGGGCACGTGGTCGCTCATGGGAAAACGGAGAACATGACACCCTACCCCTCCCTAGGCAAGGATTTGACGAACCGGGTGGTGTATCCGTTTGATGATTATAACCAGAAACGGGCGCAGCAAGACTGCGCCCCTACAAATGCATCCTGACTAAGCGCGCTATTCCGGATGTAGGGGCGCAGTCTTGCTGCGCCCGGCCTCGCGTAGCGAGGCATCGATAATAGCCGTGGGCTTTAGCCCACGGAAATCGCGACGGGCATAAATGCGTCGCGTAGCGACGCTTGAGATTGGCTTGAGCACCAGCAGGGTTTGGACTGGAATGACGACTTGTCGAACAATTCCCCATCGAAAGTAAATTCGCCCGCCGAGGCCGCTCCCGTCTCGGTTCCCCTGGCCGTGGATTTGGATGGGACGCTGATTTACTCCGACTTGTTGTGGGAATCTCTGGCCGTTTTGCGACGGCGCAATTTCCTCTGGATGCTGATGGTGCCCATTTGGTTTCTGCCCGGGCGGGCGAATTTGAAACGCCAGGTCGCTGCCCGCGCCACGATTGACCCCGCCCGCCTCCCCTATATCATCGCCTTCGTGGATTTCCTGCGCGCGGAGAAGCAACGCGGGCGCAAATTGGTGCTGGCCAGTGCGTCCGAGCGCGCCTTGGTCGAAAAAGTGGCGGCCTACGTCGGCCTTTTCGACGAAGTCTTCGCCAGCGATGGCCGCACCAACCTCCGCGCCCACGCCAAGTGCGCCGCGCTGACGGCACGGTTTGGCCCGCAGGGCTTTGATTATGCGGGCAATTCGCGCATGGACATCCCCGTGTGGGCCGGTGCGCGCAAAGCCATCGTCGTCAACGCCCCCCCCGCCCTCGTCCAAAAAATGCGCGCCACCGGCAAAGTCGCGGCGGAGTTCTTGTAATTCCGCTCGCTGAAAAACTATACGGCAGTCGCATTCCGCTTCCTATTTATAGAGTTGCCGTTGGCGCTTAATCCTGCGACAGTCCCCTTGCGGCCGGGTCCTATGCAACGCAGAACCGGTGAACTCCGCCAGGCCCGGAAGGGAGCAACGGTAACCAGGCTTCTCGTGTGCCGTAGGGTGCCTGGCCGTTTTTTATTGCCCCAATTCGAGGGTAACGCCCCCGCCATGGTTTGCTTGCGGCCAAGGTCTTTTGCTTTTACTTTTTAATTCATAATTTTTAATTCTTAATTATGACGGACGACCCCGCGCTTGCCACCCCGACCACCGCCGCCTCCGCCAGCGACGTGGGCATCGTGCGCCCGCAAGACTTTGTCTGCCGCGAGCCGTTCAAGTTCGACTGCGGCGCGGAAATCCCGGAATTCACCTTGCGCTACGAAACCTACGGCAAGCTCAACGCCGCAGGCACCAACGCCATCTACATCTGCCACGCCCTCAGCGGCGACCACCACTGCGCCGGGCGCAATGCGCCGGATGACCGCAAACCGGGCTGGTGGGACAACATCATCGGCTGGGGTAAGCCGATTGATACTAATAAATATTTTGTGATTTGCGCGAACTGCCTCGGCGGCTGCCGTGGCTCGACCGGCCCGGCCTCCATCAGCCCGCGCACCGGCAAGCGCTACAACCTCGATTTCCCCGCGCTGACCATCCGCGACATGGTCCGTGCCCACGCCAAATTGGTCGAACATCTCGGCGTCAAAAGCCTCGCGGCGGTTGTCGGCGGCTCCATGGGCGGGATGATCGCCCTGCAATGGGCGATTGATTTTCCGAATTCCGTCCGCGGTGTCCTCGCGCTGGCCACGACCGTGCGCCAGAGCGCGCAGGCGATTGCCTTCAACGCCGTCGGCCGCAGCGCCATCATGCAAGACCCGGCGTGGAACCACGGCGATTACCCGACGGAGGCCGGCCCCAACGTCGGCCTCGCCGTCGCGCGCATGATGGCGCACATCACCTACCTGTCGAACAAAAGCCTCGATTCGAAATTTGGCCGCGCCAAACGCGAATCCACCACCACCGGCAACGGTGGCGAAACCCCGGGCCACTTCGACGTCGAATTCGAAGTCGAAAGCTATTTGCAGCATCAAGGCGTGAGCTTTGTGAACCGCTTCGACGCCAACACCTATCTCTATTTCACCAAGGCGCTTGATCGCTTCGACCTGCATGGGCCGGATGGCCGATTGGAAGACGCCTTCAAACCGGTCACCGCGCGCGCGCTCATTGTCGGCTTCACTTCGGACTGGCTGTTTCCCAAAGAGCAAAACCAGGAAATCGCCCAAGCCATGCTCCGCGCGGGCAAACGCGCCACGTACGCCGAAGTCGCCTCCGACCTCGGCCACGATTCCTTCCTGCTCAACTCGCCGGATTTATACGCGCTTGTGCGCGCGTTCCTCGCGGCGGAAAATTCCCATATTGATAGCCATTTCCAGATTTAGTTTCCTCACCGCCAATCATACAGCGCCTTGTAAGTGATGGTTTTTTCCTCGTCGGGCTGGAGGGTGACCCGGAACTCAATGGTCTGCGCGTCGGTTTTGGTGAAGTCGTCTGACTTGTCCGTGATTTCCCAGTTCGTCCAGCGATAGAGGTGCTCGACCACGCGGATCTCCACCGGCTCTTTCTTATGATTGCGTAGCGTGATGGCAAAGGACTCCGTCGCCTGGCTGTTGCGGTTGTCGAGTTGGTAGTCCACGCGCTTGCGTTCACCCACCAAGTCAAAAGCATCACCTGTATACATGCGCACGAGTTCCCCTTCGGGGGTGTGGTCGAGGGTGTTCTCACCGACAAATTGGACACTATGGTCGGAATCATCGCTGCGGTAAAAACGCACCCGCCCGGCGGGCAGCGCAATGCCCAGGCCGTTTTCCTTGGTATTTTTAAACTCCCGCATGACCCAGACTTTCTTGTTCGACTGCGTGCCATATTCCGGATTGCTGCGGATGGAAACGGGATCCCAGCCGCGGAAATTGTCGAGCGCCGCGCCGTCGTAAACATACAACGTTTGCGCCTTAACATTTGTGGCGCGGATGAATTCAACCTGCTGGGTTTCGTGGTCATGGAGTGTCACCGGCTGGGCCAAAGTATAGAGGTGAAATTCATCAAAGGCCTTTTCACTTACGGGCGGCGCGCCAGCCGCGGCGTCGGCAGTCTTCGCAAATGCCATCATCCTCGGCTGCGGCGGCTCGATTTTATTGACATTACCCGCCATCAACTTGACGGTGGCGTTCGTAAATTCCTTGCCCGAATTATTTTGAAAGGTGACCCAGCCGACAAAATCCAGCGTGTCACTTTTTTCCGGCGCAATGAGGTTGTATGCGGCATCCCAACTCAACCCATTGGTAATGTAGCTCAATTCTGCATTGAACTTCGCCGGGGCGTCCGCCCCCAGTCGCCAGGTTAGTGTGGGCTTGAGAACAGTGTCGTCCGCCAGCTTGGGAAAAACCGGCTCACCCGGCAGAGAAAATCGCAATTGCTCACCCACTTCGATAATGGGCGTTTGATCACTGGGCCGGGGATTGTCTCCTTCATAGGAGTTGAATTCAGCTCCCGGCGTGAACCCGCTGCGGATGATTTTTCCTTGGATTGTATATTCCTTGTTGTCCTTGTCTTTGACGATGAAGTCTATCGTCTTCCCTTCGTTAAGCTGGAGCATATAGCCCACGGATAGTGTGTCCGCGCGGTAGCTCTGATTGAGGATGCGAAAGGCGGCCTTGCCTGCTGGGTCGCGCAATACCACGGAATCCGGCTCCAATTGCGTGGTCACTCCGGTGTACGGCACAACGTTTTCGCCCGCTTTAAGATCGAGCGGCACTTGGTCGCGCACGACGGCAAAGTTCTGATTATAAATGGTCAGCGACGCCTGGGCGCGCAACATCACCGGCAGGGCGGCGAGGGCAAAAATGATGGCAACGGGGAAAGTTTTCATGGCGTTAATAATGGGGACATAAACACTATGACAAACTTCATGGCTTTTTGTTAGATTATTTTTCATAGGTAACATTTTTACATTTTACGGGTTCATTGACTGTTGCCAAAGCAATCCCGGTTCCGTGTAATGAAGCGATACCCCCATTTTCCCCATGGATCGGCGTGAATTTATCATCAAAACCGGCTTGGCTGCAGCTGGCGGCGTGGTTGGCAGTTCACTAAGCGGTTGCGCGGGCACGCCCCTGCCCTCGCAGCCCCAAGGAATCGTTGGCAAAGCCGTTACCATTCTGGTCGATCCCGCCGACCCGGTGGCTACATCCGCACCGGCAAAATGGGCGGTGGAGCAATTGCGCGCGGCCTTATCCGCCCGGCAGCACATTGTCAATGTGGCCAAGAGCCTCGAAGAGGCGCCCTCCGGCGCCCTCTGCATTGTCGCCGCAGGCCGCACCCAAGCCATCGTGCTCGATGCTCGTGCCGTCGCTCCGCCCAATACTTCCGAAGCGCTGGCCATTGCCCCCGGCAGGCTCGGCGCGCATGACGCATTGGTCGCCAGCGGCGCAGATGCCCGCGGCCTCATGTATGCGCTGACGGAAATCGCCGACGCCGTCGCCCATGGCGATTCAGTCTTGTCCGTGCTTCCGACTCAAGACCAAACACCTTTGCCGCTGGTCGAGCGCCCCGCCAATAAAATCCGCAGCGTGATGCGAATGTTCGTCAGCGATGTCGAAGACAAGGCATGGTATAACGACCGCGATTTTTGGCGCAATTATTTGACGACGCTGGCCACGCAACGTTTCAACCGGTTCAACCTTGCCTTCGGCCTGGGCTACGATTCGCCCAGCGGCGTGCGCGATACTTATTTTTATTTTGCCTACCCGTTCCTGTTGTCGGTGCCGGGTTACAATGTCACCGCGTCCAACCTGCCGGATACGGAACGCGACGACAATCTCGCGATGCTGCGCTTCATCAGCGACGAAGCCGCCGCGCGCGGCTTGGAATTCCAACTCGGCCTGTGGACGCATGCCTATAATTTTCCCAATAGTCCGAATGCCAACCACACTATTTCCGGACTTAATGCGCAAACGCAAGCGCCCTACTCGCGCGATGCGTTGGCCATTATTTTGAAAGAATGCCCCAACATCACCGGCGTGACGTTCCGCATTCATGGCGAAAGCGGCGTGCCCGAGGGCAACTACGATTTGTGGAAAACGATTTTTGACGGTCTGGTGCAAAGTGGCCGGCGTGTCGAGCTGGACATGCATGCCAAAGGCATGGACCAACAAACCATTGACGTCGCACTGGGCACCGGCCTGCCGGTGGTGGTTTCGCCAAAATTCTCCGCCGAACACATGGGCCTGCCCTATCACCAGGCCTCCATCCGCCAGACCGAAATGCCGACGCGCACGCGCGGTGGTGGCGCCTTCGCGCAGAGCAATGGCGCCCGCAGTTTTTTGCGCTACAGCTACGGCGACTTGCTGACTGAAAATAGCAAATACGGCATTTTACACCGTATGTGGCCCGGCACTCAAAGAGTGTTGCAATGGGGCGACCCGGTCTTTGCCGCGGCCTATAGCCGGGCCGGTGGTTTTTGTGGCAGCCTCGGTCAGGAAATTTTTGATCCGCTCTCATTCAAAGGCCGCAAAGGCTCCGGCCTGCCGGGCGGGCGGGACGGATACAAAGACTTGTCGTTGCGCGCACCGGGCGGCGATTTTGAGAAATATGCCTACACCCTCCGTGTTTGGGGCCGCATGCTCTACACCCCCAGCGCCCAACAACAATCGTGGCAACGGCCCTTGCGACTGGATTTTTATGACGGTGCGGGGCCCATCGAACTCTCCCTTGCGCACGCCAGCCGCATCCTTCCGCTGGTGACCACCGCGCATCTGCCCTCAGCGGCCAACAACAATTACTGGCCCGAGATGTACGAAAACATGTCCATTGTGGAGGCCTCCTCGACCGATCCCTACACCGATACCCCCGCGCCCAAACGCTTCGGCACCGTCAGCCCGCTCGACCCGCAGCTCTTTCTCCGCATGGATGATTATGTGGATGAGCTGCTCAAGCCTGAAGTTGCCGCCTCCGGCAAATATACCCCTATCGAAGTCGCGCAATGGCTGGAGAATTTGGCGGATACTTCTGAAAAAGCTTATTCCACCGCCCTCAACGCCGTGCCGGATCGCCGGATTGGCCCGTGGAAACGTTACGCGCTCGACGTGACGATCCAAATTGGCCTTGGCCGGTTTTTCGCGAAAAAATTCCGCGCCAGTGTGCTCTACTCCATTTTCACCAGCACCGGCAATGCCGCCGCCTTTGCCGCCGCCCTGCACGAATACAACTCCGCCCGGAAAATTTGGTCCGACTTTGTGGATCTCATCGGCTCCGCTTATGTTTCGGACATGACTTATGGTGATGGCTGGTTCCAACGCGGCAATTGGGCTGACCGCCTCGCGCTAATTGACCAGGACATCAAACTCATGTCCACCCACCCCGCACCTGCGCCGACGGTGACCAACATGACGGATGACGCCATGGCGGATATTATCAAACAGGTGACCAACGAACCCTCGGCAAGGCTAGCGCCCGGCGTGACCCATATATCCCCGCTGACCTTTCATCGCGGCACCGCAGTTCCCCTTGTGCTCTTGGGCACATCAGCAGACGCAGCACCCAAAACGGCAAAATTATATTACCGCCATGCTCAACAGGCCGAGTCGTGGAACGTCGCGGCCATGCAACAATCCCCCGATGGCTTCCATGCCGAAATTCCGGCCAGTTACACCGATTCGGCCTACGCTCTCATCTATTATTTCGAATTGCAACCCACCAAAGGCCGGCCGACGCTCTTTCCGGGCTTCAATTTCACCGCGGGCACCCAGCCGTGCATCCTTGGCGACACACCGTACCTTGTATTGCGGCAGACGGCCTGACCACGCACAGAATTATTTTTTACCGGAGTTTGCTGCTGCCGGGGCCGTGGATTTAGTAGGCGGCGTTGACTGCGGCGGACGGAGTTGGTCCAGCGTGGCCTTGTATAAATCCACGCCGTCGGCAAGTGCCATCGCAATTTGCTGGCGGTAGGCCGCCGTATCAATTTTCGCACGCTCCGCCGGATTGCTCAAAAATCCGCATTCCACCAGGATCCCTGGCATATCCAGTTCGTCGAGCACAATCAGGTTCTCGCGTTTAACCCCGCGATTGGCCGTGCCCAGCGCGCGCGTGACTGCCCGCTCGACGGAAAAACCCGCAATTGCGTTCCAGGCATCAAGGCGGTTCCCGGCGTGAATTTCCTTGGTAATCTTGGACTCATCCATGCTGGTCGAAGCCTGCCCGAACGGCGTTAAGATCATCGTTTCCGTGCCGGTGACGTAATCCTGATCGGCGTGATTGAAATGGATGCTGAGATAGAGGTCGGCCTTTACTCTGTTGGCCATGGCCGCGCGTTCCGCCTTATCCACATTTACGTCAGTGGTGCGAGCGAGGATGACTTCGTAGCCACGTTTGCGCAATTCATCGGCCACTAGGAACGCCACTTCCAGCGTATGCGTTTTTTCATTGTCAATCGCCTTGGCGCCGGCGCGCGCGCCCGGTGGAAAAACTTCCGTACCAGGGTCGTTTCCGCCATGCCCGGGGTCAATCACGATGCGGTGCAGTGCCGGAACCGGCCCGGGAATCTGCCCGGGCGAAAGCAAGGGGAAGATATTTTTATCAAAATCGCTTTGGGTGATATAGAGCATCCCCTGCTTGAGCATAACTGGGAAGCCCAGCGCCATGGGCTCGTTATTAAGCCGTAGCAGACGTTCACCGGCGGTGAAATCGAGTATGCAATATTTGTTCTGCAACTCCGCACTGCGCGCGGCCACTGGCCAGCTCAGTGTCATGCCATATTGCGCGGCAATGTCCGTCAGCGGACGGTAGGCTTGGCCATCAATGTTCACATCCGCAGCGTGAATTTTCGTGCCAAAACAAATCAAGCTGGCGACCAATACATACACCCAAGCGCGTCGGGTAATACACACGGCGAATGTCAACCAGGCTGGGGTGGCCTGCGGCATAGGACAAAAATTATGCCGTTACCCACCCATAGGCGGCTCCGCCGATGATAGCTTTGTCGGTGGCGGAGAATCTTTGGCCGCGCCTGATCCCGGCGCAGGGGGATGCGCATCATGCCCATGCTCGTGCCCGTGCTCATTTCCTTGGGGATGATCGGCGTGGTCGCGCGGCGTGTGGGTATGGCCGTGCGGGGCGGAGCCATCTTCACGCAAATTGTGTTTCCACTTTCGTTTGTTGGGCGGCAGCGGAGAAAGCGTGGCTTGAATGTTGCGCCCAAACAACCGCGCAGGCTGGTCCGCCAATCCGACATTCGTGAGATCGGCCAGTACGCGTTTCATCGTCTCAAAGCCGAGTTCCTTGTGTTCCATTTCGCGGCCTTTGAAAAAGAGCGTGAGCTTAACTTTGTCGCCGTGAAATAGGAACTCCTCAATATGCCGCAACTTGGTGACGTAGTCGTGCTGCTCGATGCGCGGGCGGAATTTGACTTCCTTGAGCTTGGAAGCATGCGCCTTATGGCTCTTCTGCTTCTTGCCTTCCTCGTACATGTATTTGCCGTAATCGAGAATTTTGCACACCGGCGGACGCTCACCGGGCGAAACTTCCACCAAGTCGAGCGTCTGCGCTTGCGCAATGCGCATGGCCTCACGTGTGGGCAAGATGCCGAGGTGCTTGCCATCGTGGCCGATGACGCGCACTTCGAGCGCGCGGATGCGCTCGTTCTTCCGCAATTGCGGCACAAAGGAACTGGGATGCGGACGGCGCCCTCCCATCGGGCGGGAACCAGAACCCATCGGCCGTGGACCAGAACCCATCGGCGGACGTGGAGCGGATGGGCGAACTGCCCCCGTAGGTGTGTATTGAACTGCCATTAGCGCAGGGGGTTGGGGAGGAGCCGTAAAGGCTGCCCTGCGAGATTCGATGTACTGTTCATGCGTAAGGTAAAACTCACGAAAAACCGGCGGTAGAGTAATGGTCAGCCTCCATCTAAATGAAATGGGGTCGGCTGTTCAACACAAAAAATCCGCGGCTTGCAACACTGCCCGAGGCGGCATACAGAATTGCAACCCAACCCATCCCCCTTATGAATGCCCCTTGGCTGAATTCCAAATCCACAACGCTGCTGGCTGGTTTAACTTTGGCTGCCGCCGCAGCGGGTTGCCAATCCGACACATCCAGCCAACCGACCGCAAACACGACGCACGGAGCAAAACCCAACATCCTCTTCATCCTCGCTGACGATGCCGGCTACGGCGATCTTGGCTGTTATGGTCAGAAAATAATCCAGACCCCCAATCTCGACAAACTCGCCACCCAGGGCGTCCGCTTTATGGATTTTTACGCCGGTGCGCCAGTATGCGCGCCTTCGCGCAACGCCCTCATGACCGGCCAGCACACCGGCCACACCATCATTCGCGGCAACGCCAAAGTAGACTTGCGCCCGGAAGACACTACCGTCGCCGAAGTGCTCAAAGCAGCGGGTTACACGACCGGCTTGGTCGGCAAATGGGGCTTGGGTTCGGAAAATTCCCCCGGCACCCCCAACAAAAAAGGCTTCGATTTCTTTTACGGTTATGTGGATCAGACCCACGCGCATAATTATTATCCGACGTTTCTCGTCCGCAATGAAACGCGCGAGCCCTTGCGCAATGTCGTGCCCAACATGGGTCAATACGGCCAGGGCGTCGCCTCGGTGAAAGTGGATTACAGCGACGATTTTATCCTCGCCGAAGGGTTGAAGTTCATGGAGGCGCACAAAAACGGGCCATTTTTCCTCTACTACGCTTCTACCCTTCCCCACGCCAATGACGAGGCCAAACCCAACGGCTCGGAAATTCCCAGCCAGGGCATTTACGCGCAAAAAGACTGGCCGGAACCGGACAAAGGCTACGCCGCGATGGTTACGCGCCTCGACGATGACGCGGGCAAACTGCTCGCCAAACTCGACGAACTGGGCATCGCCAACAACACCATCGTCATTTTCACCTCCGACAACGGCCCCCAGGCCGAAGGCGGTCACGACGCCGCCTTCTTTAATTCCTCGGGTGGCTTGCGCGGTATCAAACGTGATGTTTACGAAGGCGGCATCCGCGAGCCCTTCATCGCCCGCTGGCCCGGACACATCACCCCGGGCACGACTTCCAACCAGTCCGCCTATTTTGTGGATTGGATGGCCACGGCGTCCAGCATCGCGGGCGTGAAGCCACCCGACCACGGCGACGGCATCAGCTTTTTACCCGCCTTGTTGGGCGATGCAAAAGACCAGCAACAACACGATTATTTGTATTGGGAATTTTTTGAAAACGGCACTTCGCAAGCCGTGCGCATGGGCGATTGGAAAGCCGTACGCACCCCGATGATCACCGGCCCAATGCAACTCTACGACCTGAACACCGACGTCGGCGAGCAACACAATGTTGCGGCGCAGCATCCCGATATCGTCGCCAAAGCCGCCGCAGACATGGCCGAGGCCCACGTGCCCTCGAAGGAATTTCCCGCGCCCAGCGAAAAATAATTTCGGTAAAATTGCTTTGCCCTAAATAATATTATTGGCTCGGAGCGCGCTTTGGCCTGAATTGGTTGCGTCATGTCGTTGGATGACACCCCATCGCCTGATGCATCCGCTCCCGCCACCGTGGCCCGCCGCGCACCGGTCTTGTGGGTCGCCGTCGCCGTGCTGGCCGGTTATATTTGCGCGGAAGTCTGGCCGCACGCTCCGGTAAACATTCTTGCTGGAATTTCGTTGGTGCTCGCCGCCGCGGCCCTGGCCCTGGCCATTTTCGCGCCCCGACCGGAATTCCGCCCACGAAAACTTGTGCTGGGCTGGAGCGGATTGTTTTTAATCGCCGGAATTCTGCTGGCTTGGTCGTGGCACGAAGCACGCGTGCGCACTCCCGCAACCGAATGGGCCGCCCTGCCGCCGCGCGAAGCCAAGCTCACCTTGCGCATCACGCGCGATTTTGCAATCAGCCCCACCGCGGCGATTTATGCCAACGACACCACCTACGCCGGGGGCTTGGCTGAAGTGGTGAATGCTCCGGATGTTTTTGCCGAATTGCGGGGCGCGACCATTTTGTATCGCGTCCGTGTGAACGCCGATGACATCCCGCCACCCCGCGGCGCGACTATCGAGGTGAAAGGCGTGCTTGATTATTTGCCGACCCTCGCACTCGACGACCCGGCCAATCCGGTTACTCCATCCACCGCGCGATTCCGCGCCTACGTCCATGCCCAAGGGGCGTGGTTTGAATTGTCGCGTGGCATCCTGCAACATACGGTCTCACCACCCAATGCCTGGATGCGCTGGCTGGAAACCCAACGCGCGCATATTTTGGATATTCTTGGCAACGGTCCAAAATTTCTGGAAAGTTCCTATGGCAACGAATACAAGGCTTTGGTAGTAGGTGATGCCAGCCTGCTCGATCCAACCGAGCGTACCGCCTATACTGTCTCCGGCGGCATTTATCTCTTTGCCCTCAGCGGCCTGCACATCGCCATTTTGGCGGCAGCCCTATGGTGGGTGCTGCGGAAAATTCCCCGCCTGCCCCACTTCGTCGGTGAATTGTTAACCCTCATGGTCGCCTGGCTCTATGTTGAAATCGCCGGCGGCACCACCTCCGGCCACCGCGCGGCCTTGATGCTTACCTTTTATCTGGTCGGCAAATGGCTGGGCCGGGGGCGCAGCCCGCTCGCCGCCGTGCTGGCCGCAGGCGTGGCCACACTCATTGTGGATCCGCTCGCATTGGACAATTCCGGCTTCGAACTCTCCTACTCCGTGGTGCTGGGATTGATTTTATATGCCCCACTTTTATGGTCGGCCCTCCAAGCGCGTTGGCGACCGTGGCGCGATGTCCCGGCCCTGAGCCTCGCCCCGTGGCAAAAAACTGTGTTGTGGATTTGGGATAGATTGACCGGCCTGGCCGTGACATCGTGGACTGCTGTTCTCTGCAGTACGCCTTTGACCGCAGAATTCTCCGGAACATTCTCGGCCAATACAGTCGTTTTCAACTTGATATTTTTTCCTTTGGCCTGCGCGACCCTCTGGTCGGGCGCGATTGCCGTGGCAGTTGGAATATTCGGCATGCCGCCATTTATCTGGCTGGCCTGGATCGTCAACGCCGTAGGCTTATCGTTAATCGGCCTGATGCAAACCTTGGCTGGCATCGCGCCTCCGCGCCTCTCTACCAATTTGGAAATCATCCCCCCATGGGCTGGCTCCATCGCCGCTCTAGCCGTGCTGGCAGTGATGCTCCTCGCCCAGCCCAAAAACCGTCTGCCGCGGTGGTGGTATTTCGCGCTGCCGGTAATTATTCTGGAATTGTTGGCGCTTCTCTCCGTCCGGCTGCTCCCGCCGGGCTTGCAATAAAACCATTCCGTCGTTTTCATCGCTGATTATGAAAAGCGCCTACGAACTCGCCATGGAACGGCTCAATGCCGCCGAACCCGACGCCGCCCCCACCCTCACCCCCGCGCAAAAAAAGGTTCTCGCGGAAATTGACCAACGCTACAAGGCGAAGCTCGCCGAGCGCGAAATCTTCCTCAACCAGCAAATTGCCGCCGCACGCGCCGCCGGACAAGCCGAGGAATTCGAAAAATTGCGCGAACAACTCCGCCGCGAGCGCACCCGCATCGAAGAGGAACGCGAAGACGAGAAAAACAAAGCCCGTCGGAACAAATAACCGGCCAGCACCGCTGCCCAGGTTTACTTCCGTACGCGCTGGAACTTGGACTTGAACTTCTCCACGCGGCCCGCGCTGTCCACAAAGCGCTTTTCACCGGTGTAGGCCGGGTGCGAATCGCTCGTCACGTCGCGGACAACGACGTAATACTCCACGCCGTCAATGGTCTCCTTTTGCTTGGAGCGCATCGTCGAGCGGGTCAGGAATTTCTTGCCCGTGGACACGTCCACGAAACAGACCGGATGGTAATCAGGATGGCCTTCTTTTTTCACGGCGAAAAGGGTGTTGGAATGAAAATGGTTAACGATTCGTTATCAGCGGGTTAGGCATGGCAGCGGACGCCGCCAGCCTCACGCAAACTAGCCTTGGCGGGCTTTGAAGCGCGGGTTCGTCTTATTAATGACGTAGATACGGCCCTTGCGGCGCACCACCTGGCAACCCGGGTGGCGGTTCTTGAGGGATTTGATGGAAGAAGCAACTTTCATGGTAGGTAAGGCCGGAAATACGGCGGAAAAGGGTTGATAAAACCGTTTCAAGGGGTGCCTGTCAAATGAAAAGCGATTTTTATGCCTCCACCCCCCCCCAACCTTGCCAACGCAACCAACCATCGCAACGCAGCCAACGCATCCTTCACGTCTTTTTCAATTGGATGTTAAAATGTCGGCCATCAAAAGCCCGTGCCAGACTCTGGCCGGTCTCCGTTCTTTCCCAGTCTTCTCGCTGGCGTGCCTTGAGCGCGGCAACGCGAAATCCCAAGCAGACTTGCGAGGGATAATCGTGCCTAATCGTGCCAAAAAAAATTCTCATGTTCACCTTGTTCACTATTGTCGTCGTCCTCGCCCGGGCTTTCCTGAACGCTCTTACTTGCTCGGCGGCGCGACGACTTTGGAGAACACCGCCGGTTGCTGCTCCGCCGCGTTGAGCTTGGCGGTAAGGTTCGCCATATCCGAGGCCAGCGCCGCAAAATTATGCGTCAAATGCGCCAGCGACGGGTCGCTGGGGCTGATCTGCGTGCGTGTCTGGGCGAGGGCGTTGTCCGCTTGCTGAAGTTCCTGCCGCAGCGTTTGGTTCATGCCAATAAAGTCCTGGCTGGAGGAGAGGAATTGTTGGTCGGCCAGCGCAATACTATCGTGGTAATTGTTGAGCCGTGTGATGAAATTGTTAAACCGGCGCTGCCAATCCGCCCCGTCGAACTGCGCCAGCGGGGTCAGCGTCTTGACCACATTTTGATGATATTCGTCAAAGGGTATGGCGGTGAGTTTGGAATCGAGCGAATCGACAAAATCCATCGTCTGCCCGATTTCCGTTTTGAAATCATAACTCGGCAGCCAGGCAACCACGTTCTGGATTTTCTCCCGTCCCGAAACCGCCTTCGAGGCAATCGTCGGAATCACCGGCAAGTCCGATGCGGCGACGAGGGCCGGAGCCGGTGGTTTGGCGTAGTATTCCAATTCCACAAACATCCCGCCGGTGAGATAGCTGTCCGTCTGCAACTGCGCGCGCAGGCCGCGCCGCACCTCGTTAGCCAGTACATCCGGGTTGGTCAAGTCCTCCAACACCCCCAACTGGCGTTGCAACCGGTCCGCATTCAATTCGATGACCACCGGCACATTCTCATTGCCCCCGGGCTGGGAGCCGAGGCGAACGGACTTCACCGAGCCAATGGGCACACCCATGAAATCGACCGGCGAACCGGGCCCTAGGCCGCTCACTGTGTCCCCGAAATAGAGCACAAACGTTTCGTGTCGGGCGAATGTGTCCCGCCCGCCAAACGCATAGATCATGACCGCCCCCACCACGGCCGCGCCGAGGGTGAAGGCTACAACCAGCGGTTTGCGGGCGCGCAGACTCATGCTGCAAAATTAAATAAATTCGCCGAATGATGCTACATCAAAAAACACGGAGTGTTTACTGCAATTGGAAGTCGAGGGTAATTTCCGCGTATGCGCGCATCGGTGTCGTCCCTTGATACGCAGGGTTGAAACGGTATTGGCGAATCGCGTCCACCGCCGACGCATCCAGCAGCGGATAGCCGGAGCTTTTGATGATTTCCACTTTGTCGAGCGAGCCAAGCTCGTTGATGTATAATCCCAAAGTAACCGTGCCGTGCTGGTGTTGGCGGCGGGATTGTAAGGGATATTCCGCCTCGACGCTCGTCTTGATCGAAGGCTTCGAAACATTCACATATTTGGGGGCCTGAGGCATGGTCGGCACGAACGCGACGGGAGCTTGCACAATCGGCGCGGGCGCGGACACAGGTGCGAGCAATGGTTCCGGTGCGGATTGGACCGACGCGGGTGTTGGCAATGTTAGCGCCTCCGGTAGCGAAGGCGGAGTTGGAACCGGTGACAGTTGGCCTACTGGCTTCGGCGCAGATTCCTCGACTTGGGGCGGCGGCGGCTCCGATGGTGGTGGGGGCAGAGGAGCTTCGACAGTTCGTGGCGGCGCGGCAGCCAGGGTGACTTCGATATATTTC
>Ga0210388_10002181_pt1 | contig 15268 bp, 15 predicted proteins | sample IncBWC19OmetaG_FD_155485 | JGI IMG/M metagenome (GOLD analysis project Ga0210388, IMG submission 155485) | Forest soil microbial communities from Barre Woods Harvard Forest LTER site, Petersham, Massachusetts, United States - Inc-BW-C-19-O ...
AACGCAGCCCCCGCCGTCATCGTGACTGCCATTGCCAGAATGCCTGTCGTCAGCTTCATCGCCGTCTTCATAGGGATCCTACTTCGCCGCCGGCGTTCCGGGTTTTGCCCCGGCGCCAGCCGCTGAAGGTTGCAAATCGTGACTGAAATATGTGGTCGCCGTGAACGACGCCACCACGCTCTCGTTGGGCGCGTACTGGTACTGGTGCTTGACCTTCGCGCCCGCCGGAGTCTTGGTCGTCGACACCAGCAGTCCGCCGATGTTGACGATCCGCTCCAGCTTGCTCACCCGGTCAAAGAAGTTCAGCGTCGCGTAGTACGGTCCGTCCAGCTCGACGTCGAAAGGCACTTCGGTGTAGTACTGCTGCGACTTCGTGTCTTTCGCTTTGAATCGCCGCAGTTCCACGCCAGCCTTCTGCGCTTCCCCGTCCAGCGTGGTGATGAACTGGTCCACCTGCTTTTCATCGGGCACGATGCGCTGCTCGATTTCCAGCTGCTGTTTCAGCTCGGCCAGCTGCTGCTCGATCTGCTTCAGCTTGGGCCGGTAGGACTCGAGTTCGTTGTTTTCCTGAATCTTGTCTTCCAGGGAGTGTTGCGCCGAAGCGTTCTTTTCGCTCTGGCTCTTGAACACCGTGAAGTACAGGGCCGCCGTAACCAAGGCTCCCCCTACGATCACCGCTCCCCACTGCTTGATCCCCGACAGTTCGCTAAAGTTCGCCATAGGTCCGCCTTTACGACTTTCCCTTCTCGCAGTTCAAGGTGAACTGGAACGCCTGCATGTCTTTGATCTGCTCGTCCTGCCAGGTTTCATCGATCTCGACGTTCTTGAAGTAGCCGGTCTTCTGCAGGTTCGCGATCAGGTTGGCCACGGCATCGGTGCTCAGCGCCGTTCCTTCCAGTCTCACGGCCGGACCGGTATCATCCATTTTGCTGAGCCACACGGCTTCGGTGTTGTTCACCGTCTCGCCCAGCATGGCCAGCAGATTGACTGGACCAGTCTGGTTCTGGCGCAGCCCGTCGATGACATCGACGCGCCGCTTGTAGTTGTCGGCCTGGGTCTGGCGCTCAAGGAAGCGCGCCTTCACGTCGGCCAGCTCGCGGTTCTTCTGCTCCGCGACCTTCATGTGGGCCTCGATGGCTTTCGACTGATGATCCAGACGGTACCAGTAGCCCAGGTTGAAGAGTCCGGCGAGCACGACCACCACCAGGACCTTCAGCTTAGGCGATCCCATATCGCCCAGTTCCATCGATGGCATCGATGGACCGCCGCCGCCGCCCCGTTTGTTCTTGCCCTTGGAATTTTCGAGCAGGTTGATTTTGATCATAGGGATTCAAAGCTCCTCAGGGCCAAGCCCACCGCCACTGCCATCTGCCCGGGATTCTGCTCCACCAGTTCGGCCCCGTGCCCTTCGACCGGGGGCGTTACCCGCTGGAACGGATTCAACAACTCCACCGGCATGGAAAACTCCTGCCGCAACGCTTCCACCAGGCCGGGCACTTTCGACGAGCCGCCCGCCAGGTAAATCTTCTCGATATGCTCCCCGGCCGCGCTGGCCCGGAAGAAATCGAAGGTCTTCTGAATTTCCAGCACGATGATTTCCGTCACCTGCTGCAGGATCGGCTGCTTCGCATCCTCGCTCACCGTTCCGACCTTGTTGCCCAGCTTGAGCGACTCGGCGTCATCGAAGCTCAAGTCAAGCTCCTTCTGCAGCGAGTCGGTGTACTGGTGCCCGCCCACGCTGACGTCGCGCGGGAACAGAGGCGTCGTGCCTTTGACGATGTTGATGTTCATGACGCTGGCGCCCAGGTTCAGAAGCGCGACCACTTGCCCCGGCGCCGGCTGGTAGTTGTACTCGTAGCAGTTCTGCAGAGCCAGGGCGTCGATGTCGACAATAGCTGGCGTGCGTCCCGCCATCGAGAGTACGTTGGTGTAGTTCAGAATCTTGTCCTTCTTCACCGCCACCAGGAGAACGTCCATCTGCGGACTGCCCACTTCGTCGGACAGGATCTGGTAGTCCAGGCTGACATCGGCCAGATCGAAAGGAATGTGCTGCGCCGCTTCCTTCTCGATAGTCTCGGCCAGTTCCTGGTCGCTCATCGAAGGCAGCGAGATCTTCTTCACGATGACTGAGTGACCGCTCACCGCCGTGGCTACCGCCTTGGTCTTGATCAGGTTGTCGGCAAACAGCTTCGAGATCGCACTCGAAACCGTGCCCGAGTCCACGATCATCGAATCGACCACGATGTCGGAGGACAGTGGTTCCAGCCCCAGGTGCGCGACTTCAATCTGCCCGCCCTTTTTCTTGAGCTCCACCGCCTTGATGCTCGAGGAGCCTACATCCAGGCCAACAATCGACTTCGATCCCAGTCCAAACATGTGTCCACCTTTTGTGTGGCGCGGGCACTGTTGCTCGCGCGGTTTTCCAAGGAACGTTTCTTGCCTAACTCTGTCCGGCAGCCTTACTGGCCGCCTTCGGTTTCCGTTTCGCCTGCGGTTCCATCTGGCTCGACTTCTCTTCCATCCACTGGTCCAGCCGCGATTTCTTGAAGCGCCACCGGTTGCCCAGCTTGAATGCGGGAATCTTCTGCTCGCCGACGTACTTGTAAAGTGTGTCCGGACTCACGCCCAGATACTGCGACGCCTGGCGAATGTTCATCACTTCCCGCGAGTCAGCCATAGTTCCTTTGTTCCAGTCCACCAGACCCGTTCCCGCTCCGGGTACGCCCGGACCCGCGGGTTTTGCTTTGGGAGACTGCCTCGCCCTCAACTGCCTCTCCGAGGGCTTTCGGTGTCCCGAGCATATATCAGCCCTGAAAAACCCCGGCTCGAAGCGAATCTCCGCGTTCTTTTGGGTTTTCTGCCCGTTTCTTGGAAAGTGCCAGAAGAGTGGCCGGGGCGTGATCCTAGATATTGTGGCTTAGCGAAGGCTGGACACAATTAGCAGGGGTTGATGCACATCTGGCGAGTAGTCACCCGAAGAACGGTAACTGAAGTACTAAGCACGGTACGGAGGTACTACACCGTCCGCTGAAACTATTGCATGCGCAGGCTTTAAGCTCGCAGGCGGAAAGTCACGAAACGCTATCGCCCTGGTTTTTGTGCCATAGTCCTCAAGGCTCCAACGTCCCATCCGGAGAGATCTCCACCCCCACGCAGCCGACAAAGTTCCCCTGCAGCTTGGCGCATGGCTTTTTATTCAGTGGCGAACTCGACCATTTGAGGAGGCTTGGCTTGCCGTAGACCGGCACTTGCCAATAGCGCCACAAAAGCATCTGTCCATCGGGAAAGGCCAGCCAGTCGGACTCCTCCGCTCCGAACCCAACGATCAGCACGGCAATCCGGCCTTTCATGGCCTCGACTCTGGGAATCAATCGGTCCCGCCCGATCGCGTGCATGTCCGCGGCAAAAACCCTCATCTCGGCATCGTTGAAAGAGGAGCCGCCCACGAAAGACAACCGGATCGGCACTCGCTGATGGCTCTCATCCCGCAGGTATCGATTCAGCCACGGTATGGACAAGACCAGTCTTTCGAATGGCGGTGCCTCCCGCAGAAACTTATCGGCATCAACGACATTGCCGTTTTCGTAGCGCAGAAACACTTCGTCGGAGAAGAAATTGTGAGTTGAATCGGAGGATGACTGGAGGCGCAAATCGAGCGTCTGCCCCTCTCGGCCATTTTCGTCCTCAGTCTTGCGCAACACAGGGTCCCCGTAGTTGCCGATGCTTGCCGATTCAACGCTGTATCTGGATCGCAGCGCGCTCAGCGTTCCGCCGGTTCTGTTTTCAATGTCCTGCAACCCGGTTTCGTGCTCTTCCTGGTTCAACACAATGTGTCCCAGCTCGGTGGCAAGATGTTCGGCTGCGAGCTGAGAGCGATTAGCCGAGTTTTCGGGCATGAGAGCAATAATCGCCCGCGAAATATCCGCGTTATACGCGATCACGTCTTTGCCGCCGTTCTGCAAATGCCACGGCAGCATGAAGGGAGATTGCGAAGATGTTCTCGCGTTAATTTGCGTTCCGTCATCCAATCGGACGGAGATCTCGACGGACGAGGTGAAGCGATCGCAATCGACGCAGAGGCGGGGCCGGAACAAAAGCGGAACCGCCTTATCTACGGCCGTGGGATCAGTGAAGGCGGATTCGAAAGCAGATTGGTGAATCGGCTTGCCGCCAATAAAGGTTGTCTGGGCGAAATTCTGGCCCAGGGAAGATGCATTGGTTTTGAGCCACGCAAGCGTAAGTCCCAGGTCCTCTCGTTTTGGCTCAGGATTCTCGGGCTCTCTCAGCGCATTCGCCAAGGCAACCACCAAGCTGGCATCGACAACATTGTCGCCAATCTTGTAGGCCTCGCCGTTGTTGGAAATGTCCAGAAAAGTTTTGTCGGGCTCGGCCGAGGTGGGCTTCGTCGTGCGCCGCCGCAAAGCCCCGCCCAAGTTGATGCGGGTCGAGGTAATCTGAATTCCGCTGACGACAGGTGAATGGTTCGAAGGCAGGGCCTGCGGCACAGCCGGGAGGAGGCAAACGAGATTGACCCCGGCGATGCCGACAAACGGCATCCACTTCATGGCGGCCCCTCCCCGTCTGGAACTATCGATGTCTAAAACTATCTATGTATTGAACTACTGCACGTCGGTGACTTTGCCGTCCTTGAACGTGATCTTCATGTCTTTGTAGACGTAGATCTGTTTTGCGCCGAGCGTCACTTTCTTGTCCGGCTTGCCGATCGCTGCCTCGACCTGCCCGGGCGTCATGCCTAACTCGATGCTTGCCGGTTCAGCCTGGGGCTGCGCCGCCGGCTGCTGTCCACCACCTTGCGCACCCTGACCACCCTGCTGCTGGTCGCCTTGTTGTGCGCCCTGGTCCTGCTGTTGCGAATCATCGTTGCTGCTGATGGCGAGCAACTGCCCGATCGTATCCTCGACCGACCCGGCGCTGGCACTCGCCAGCGATCCTTTGGGAAACTGGAACACGACGTTGGCTTTGTTGTAGGTCGGCGGATCGGTTTTGTTGCAGGTATCGCAGGACACGATTCCCATCGTGACCGTGTCCTTCTCAACGCTGACGTCGATCCTGGTTGGGTAGACCTTGTCGCCCTTGGCAAATAGTTTTGTCGTCTGGCCCTGCGATGCCGTCTGAGAAAAATGCCCCAGCAGCGCCTTCTTGCCCGACACCATGAGGCCGCTCGGCGGATGAACCGTGCCGCCTTCATACTTGTTCGTCAGCGCACTCTTATCGGAATAAGGAACGCCCAGCATGCCGCCTTTTTGGATGGCGAGCAGCGTTCCTTCCTCGGTCACGGAGTAGCCACTCGTGTCCGATCCCATCTTCACCAGTTTGTACTGCGCCGCAAGTTGCTCCTGGAGAGACACCGCTTGCGCGCCCGCGCGCGACGCCGAAAATGTGGTGGCGCAAATGATGACGACGATTGCAGGAATCAGTTTTTCAAACTTCTGCCCCATGACTGGAACTCTCCTCTCGCGATCTGCGTTGGCGACCCTGAAAATCACGTTGGGCTGAGCGGACGTTGTGCTTCGGGGTTCAGACTTGCTGCAACACCTGGGTTACAGGACCTGTCGGGCTACGAACTTCGAAAAATCCGGAGCGCCACCCGCCGGGTGGCGCCCCTGTCACAGTTTTGCCGTGCTGCTTTGCGTGTCGTCAGTTCGCAACTTTACTGCGAACCGCCGCCCGCTGCTGCCTCTGCCTTGACGTCTGCTTCGGTCTTGTCGGCGTCCGCGTCCTGATCTTCCAGGGTCTTGGCCGCGGTCTTATCCGGAGGCGGAGGCGGAACATCGGAGGCAACCGTCCCAGTGTCCGGAGCCTTTGGCAAGCCGCCGGTTCCGTTCTTGGCAGCCAGTGTCTTCATGCCTTCGTCGATCTGTTCCTGGAAGTGGTTCTGCATTTCCTGCAGATCGTCCACGGCCACGAGAACAGTTTTGCCGGCGGCGCAATCGGACTTCTTGCTGCTGGCGATGCTGACGCTCACTTTCTGGTCGTCATCGGGAGTGTCGGTGAGCCGGGTGATTACGTCACCCTGCGTCAACGAGCAGTCCTGACCATCAGCCGTGACCGCGAGGTCGTCGGATACGACGAACGTACGGCGCGCCGGGTCAAGCGCGGGAGGCACTTCGTCAGTCGACGCAGCCGCAGGCGCCGCGGAAGCTGACGCGCCGCCAGACTTGGCAGCGTCCGCCTGAGAAGCGGCGAGTTGCGCCTTCACTTCGTCGGCGATCGCTTGTTTGACCTCAGGCGAGAGAGCCACCTGGCCACTCGGCGCAGCTCCGGCCTGCCCGTTACTGGCCACCTGATCGTCCGCCGGAGCGGCATTGTTGGCCGCGTCGGCAGCTGCTTCAGCTCGGGCCGCGTAGGCAGCCTGCAGACTCGCAGAAATCAGATAGTCGGTCAGCCAGAACGCGGCCGACGGATATACCGGGTACGGCGCGAAGTAAGCGCCGTAGTAGCCATACCAGGGCGATCCACCCCATCCCCAGCCGTAATAAACCGGGGAGGCCCACGGGTTATAGGCCCACCCGTAATATGCGGGGTGGTACCAGTAGGGGTGGTAGTAGCCGTAATAGGGATGTCCGTGCCAGTAGTAGCCGCGATACACGCCCGAGCGGTATCCGCCGTGGTAGTAGTACGTCCGCGAATAATACGAACGTCCGCCGCGCGTGACATAAGCGCGCTGGACGTAGCCGCCGTGGCGTCCGTTGCTCACGATGCGAGCTCCGTTGCGCTCTCTCACGATGGTGCGGCCACCGTGCAGGTTGTGCTCAATGTGCATGCCGTTCCGGTTGACGGAACGAATCTGTCCGTTCGGCCGGATGCTGGCGTGTCCGCCGCCCTTCAGCGAAACGTTCCTGCCCGGAGGAGTATGAGCCGCGCCTCCATGGGCAGCCACAGCTCCGTGTCCACCAGCCGCGGCCCCATGGCCAGCGGTCGTATTGCCGTGACCCGCCGCCGTGGTGCCATGACCAGCAGCCGTGGTGCCATGGCCGGCAGTCGTCGTGCCATGACCAGCAGCCGTCGTCCCGTGCCCGGCAGCCGTCGTCCCGTGTCCAGCGGTCGTCGTGCCATGGCCGGCAGCGGTTGTGCCGTGCCCGGCAGTCGTCGAATGGCTCGGAGTCGTGCTGTGAGTCTGTGGCGTGGTGTGACTTTGTGTAGCCGCGTGGCTCGGTGCGCTGGCGTGGCTAGGTGCGCTGGCATGTGGCGCCGGCGCGCTCTTCGGAGCCGAGGGCTTGTGCTGAGCAAGGGCGAAAGCGGGAACTGCCATCATGAGCAGAAGGAAACCACTCTTCCGCAGGGTACTTCCACTTGCCTTCATCGTAAGATTCATCGCAGACTCCTAGACTCCAAAAGTTTCAATGACCGTCCGCAAAACCAAGGCCCCAAGCCTTTGACCACTAATCCCAGGAGATCCCTCATTCGCCAAGTCTGGATCGGAGTGAGAGGACTTGCAAGACGCTCGGTAAGGCACACAGCGGCACCAAATCTGGCATCCTGCGGCGGGAGCAACGTTATCAAAAATCCGGCTGCAGACGCAATCGTTTTCTCAATTCTTCCAGACACTTCCTCGCCAACATGTGGCTGCTGTAATCTATTGTGATCTTTTTCGGGAGGAATATTTTTGCGCTATCTCGACCGCCTGCAACCGCTTGCCCTGCTCCTGATGCGCGTGGCTTTGGGAATCATCATGGTGGCCCATGGTTACCACAAGGTCTTTGGCGGACTGCATCACCATGCTCAGTTCGTCGCAGGCCTTGGCCTGCCGGCTTGGCTCGGCTATGTCTCTTCCTTCACCGAGTTCCTCGGCGGATTGCTACTGTTGGCGGGCCTGTTTACGCGCGCCGCTGCATTCGCGGTATGCCTTGATCTTTCCGTCGCCCTGTGGAAGGTGCATTTGCACAATGGCCTGCTGGGATCGCCGGACCGGCCCGGTTATGAGTTCCCGCTGGCGGCGTCTGCTCTCGCTTTTGGCCTGATTTTTCTGGGCGGCGGTCCCATCGCCATCGATCACATTCTGCGCGGTGGGGGCAGCGGACCATCCAAACGCCTCTGACGGGGCGCAACTTATAGTTGCCGCACGGGTTCAATTCTGTGCTCGATCTCCGCGGAATTTGACTGAGTCGTTCACTGGCCGGGCTGCGGCAGCCTCTGCCGTTACCCCTCGTGTACTGCCAGTTGGAATCCGGCGGGGATTGAAATTATGATGAACAACAGGCCCATGCAATTGCATCCAAACGGTTTGCTGGCCGCATCTTACGGCCAGAACCGACAACGACAGATCGACCCATACAGGAGGTTCCTCTTGAGAAAGACAGCCCTGCTCGCGGTGATTACTGGATTATTTTTCCTGGCCAGCTTCGCCCAGGCACAACAAGCCGATGCCATGTTCGGCGGGAGCACGATCATGGCGCCCGGGACATCCTCCTGCCCTCCAACCGGCGGCAGCTGTTTCGTCCCTGAAAAGGGAGGCTTTTATCCCAGCATTAGCGCTGACGTGATTTTCCACAAGCGCATTGGCTTCAACTTCGAGACCGCATGGAAAGGCGGGCAGGGGGATTACGCCGGACTTGGCATTCCCTTCCGTCCGATTCTGTTCGACTTCAACGGCATGTATCAGCCCCGGCTGAGCAAGAAGGTTGGGCTCGACCTGATGGCCGGCGTTGGCTGGCAGAGCACGCGCTTTTATGGCTACCAGCCGACCAGCAGCTGCGTGTACTTTGGCGCCTGCTACAGCAGCAGCAATCACTTCCTGATCGACGTGGGAGGCGGCATCCGCTACTACGTGTGGGGGCACTTCTTTGTCCGCCCCGAGGGCCACTATTACCACGTTGTCAACAATACCGCCGACTTCAGCAACAACGACATTATTCGGGTCGGTGCTTCGATCGGATACACCATCGGCGGCGGTCCAGAATAGTCCTTCGCCGGACTCCTGCGAGGGAGTGGACAGACGCAAAGTCTGAATTTCCGGACAGCCGTCTCTCGGCTGATGAGGTATTCTGCGGGTGTGGCTTGTCCACATGGTTTCGCCGGGGCGACACCGCCCCGGCGAACTCACGCAGAAAGCTGAAAAGAACCGACCAAGGAATTACTGACCTAGCATCTTACTGACTTAGCGTCTTACTGACCTAACAACTTGCTGACCTAGCATCCAGGGGGAGTATTGAGAAAGTTCGCGCTGCTTACGTCCGTGTGTGCCGTTCTTCTATTTGTATTTGCCACTTTTTCCCAGGCGCAGCAGGTTGATCTCGCGGGAGGCGCCAGTTCCCTGTTCTCGACGAAGAATACGACGGCTTCTGCAGCGTATCCGCCCCCGGCAGACCAGGGCAGCATTTATCCCAGCGCCAGCTTTGACATGATCTTCAGCAACCGTTACGGCTTCAACGTCGAAGTTGCCGCCCTGGACAAGCGCGGACTCTACAACGGCTACCAGCAATACCGCCCCGTCTTTTATGACGCGAACGTGGTCTATGCTCCCCTGCTGAAGGGCAGATTCAGCCTGGACCTTATGGCGGGAGGCGGCGTGGAGAACGTCATTTACTACAACACGTTTGCCAGCTGCAAGTTCAGCGGTGGCTGCTTCCCCCATGTGAACAGCGATCACTTTATGTTTCACCTGGGCGCCGGCGTCCGTTACCGCGTCTGGAGAAGCTTCTTTGTCCGCCCCGAGGCTCACTTCTACCGCATCATCAACAACACTATCGACTTCCACTCCGATAATGTATTCCGCCTGGGTGCATCAGTGGGCTATACCTTTCGGTAGAAATCGGAACGTGTCGAGGCTTTTCCCCGAGAACTCTGGCCCCACACCGTAGTGACAACTTCCTGAAATCGTGCGAATAAAAAAGGCGGCGTCCGGTAGACGCCGCCCTTGAATTTTCTCGCTTCGAGTCTACGGCTCTTGTTCGCAGATCTCGGCTTCGTGGATCGCCATGTTCAGGTGCTCGATGGCCTTGGCGCGGTGGCCGTGAAAATCTCCGACTGCGGTTTCCAGATGATGTTTGGCGTTGCGCATCGCCTCGAGCCCTTCAGTGACGTGGGGATGGGGCGGAGGCGCTGGCGTAGCTGCCGGAGCCGCGGGCGCGGCTGCTGCGGGCAGAGCATGCAGAGCTGCCGGTCCGGCTGCCGCTGCCGAAAAGGCGAGCGTAAAGAGAACTGTGGCCATGATAAGCAGAGTCAGAAAACCGATCTTTTTCATGTATTCCTCCTCGTCCGAATTGCGGCTCGGACGCAGCCGGTGTGATTCAACTGCATACGACAGCTACGGACCATCGCCCCTGGCCCCGAAAAGCCCGCAGCACCCGCACAGTATAGCTGCCCAGCCAACCCTCACCGCTGTGCAAGATGTGCAAAAGGTTACTTCTCAGATGCTCGGTGCGACGCGTCGGGTTGACGCTGCACTTAACTCTCGCGCCGGCTGCGCCACCACCAGATTGCCAGCGCCACCACCGCTACGATTGCGGCCACTACATCGAAGCGTTTGATATCCCGCTCCAAGCGCCCCCAGTGCTGGCCGAAGAAATATCCGACGGTCGAGATCGCCGTCACCCAGGTGAGCGCCCCCAGGAAGTTGAAGACGAGAAACTTCCGCCAGTGCATGCGCAACACTCCGGCCATGGGTCCGGCAATGATGCGCAAACCGAACAGGAAGCGGGCCAGGAAAACCGTGACCGCGCCGAAGCGCGCGAACAGAGTTTCTCCGCGCGTCACCGTCGCGTCCTTGATGCGGAAAAACGCCTGATAGCGCGCCAGCACCGGGCGCCCGCCATAGTGGCCCAGGGCGAACCCAAGATTATCCCCGAGCGTCGCGGCGACCGTGCCGACCACGATGATCCAGAGAAGGCTGAGTTCGTGCTGCGAGAAAGCCAGAAAACTCGCCAGCAATAAAACCGTTTCGCCCGGCACCGGAATGCCCGCGTTCTCCAGCAGGAGCGCAACCGCCACGGCCCAGTATCCGTAATGCACCACCGCATTCCGCAGCAGGTCGAAAAGGGATTGGGTCATGATAGGGTGTGGGTTCTCAGACCGCGGGTGCCGCATCTCTCGGGTTCTTTGCGAGAAGTGGGGACTCTGCCTTGCGACCCGCCAGGAACTCGATCAGCGCCCGATTGAACTCGGTTGGGCACTCTTCGTATGGCAGATGGCCGACACCGGGGAACACTACGGTTTGCACATTCGCAAAGTGCCGAGCCAGCGGCTCCATCGACGAAAGGTACACCGCCGAATCCTTGTCGCCCCACATCAGTAGTGTGGGAACCTCGCACAGGGTCGGAAGCAACTCCTCTAGTTCTTTCAGATCGGCAGTCCAAGTGCGCACAATACTCAGCCCGTGCTCGAACAATCCAGGAGTCGATAGCGGCGCCGTGTAGCCTTCGAGGCTTCCGGGCGGAATCTTGCCGCGATCGGCATACAGGCGCGAGTGAAAGTAAGGAAAGAGAAACGGCATGCGTTCTGTCGTCACTCGAAATAACCTCGCGCCCAAGGGCGTAGCAAAAAACGGGGCCAGACGCTTCCCATGCGCGGAGTAGGGATTGACCGGGCAGACCAGCACCAACCGCCGCAGCTTCGGCCACCGGCCATCGCCAGCCACGGATTCGGCTGCGGCAGCCATCGCGACGGCTCCGCCTCGCGATGTTCCCAGCAGATCGAACGATTCGAGGCTCAGAGTTTCAGCGAACTTCAGCACGCGCAGCGCGGTCCCTCGCATGGAATGGTCAATTCCCCGCGGACGATCCGAAAAACCCGCGCCCATCATGTCCAGGGCATAGACGGTCGCATACGGCGCGAGCGCAGGCAGCACGTACCGCCAGGAAAACGAATATCCCATCAGCCCGTGCAGCAGGATCAACGCCGGCCCGGAACCCGCCCGCAGATAACGCATGCGCGCACCGTCGAAATCCATCCAGCATTCTTCCACAGAGCAGGCAGGCACCGAAGCAGCGCCGGTGAGCGGCGCACGCGAGGCAGCCGGAATTTCCTGAATTTCAGTCATTGGAACATTGCATCGGAAAATCTCACCGGAAAATCTTAAGGGAAAGATCTATCAGAAAAATCTTATCGGCCAAATTCTTCCCGTCTCGAGGACAACTCTTTTCTCCCCCACGGATTCCTACTGAAGTGAAATAGCCTCTGTCGCTTCACTTGGGGAGCTTCGGCTCCCCGTTTTTTGTGTCGGCTTCCGGCTCCCGGCTTCCGGTTTGATCCGCTACCCCGAGAAAGGTAGGCGTCGCCTCGGAAGCCACAACCCGAAGTCGCACCGCCGCATCGCAGGAAGCCGCTTACGCCGCCGCCTTCCGCTTCTTCCCCAGCAACTTCTTCAGCACCCGAATTCCTTTGTCCACATGCTTCTCCTCCATCAGAAACGGAGGCAGGAAGCGCACCACCGTATCCTGCGTGCTGTTGAAGAGAACTCCTTCGGCCAGCCCCGCGTCCACAATCGGCCGCGCCGGAATATCCAGTTGAATACCCTGGATGAATCCCCGCCCGCGTACGGACTTCGCCGCAGCACGCTTCTCGACAACCGTCTCCAATTCGTGGTGCAGATACGCCCCCACTTTGTTCACATTCTCCAACAGCTTTTCTTCCTCCACGATCGCCAGAAACTCCAGCGCAATCCGGCAGGCCAGCGGCCCGCCACCGAACGTCGTCCCATGCTGCCCCGGAGAAATCGCGTTGGCGAATTCTTCCTTCGCGATGAACGCCCCCAGCGGCAGACCCGCCGCGATCGGCTTGGCAATAGCGACAATATCCGGCGTCACACCGAAACTCTGAAACGCAAAGATCGTTCCCGTGCGTCCCAACCCGCACTGAATCTCGTCAAAGATCAGCGCGACCTTGTGGCGATCAGCCAGCGCGTGGCATTCCTGTAAGAACTCAACCGAGCACTCGAAGATTCCGCCTTCGCCGAAAATCGGTTCCAGCACGATTGCGCATGTATTGTCGTTGACCGCGGCGCGCAGACCTTCAATGTCGTTCTGCTTCACGAACGTCACATCTTCCAGCAGCGGCTCGAATCCCTTGCGATGTTTGTCCTGCCCGGTGAGAGACAGGGCACCGAAAGTCCGCCCGTGATAGGACCCGTCGAGCGCGACCAGCTTCGATTTCGCCTCGCCGCCGGCGCGATGTCCCGCCAGCCGCGCCAGCTTGATGGAGCCCTCGATGGCCTCGGTGCCGCTGTTGGAGAAAAATGCCCGGTCGAGTCCGGACAGCTTGCACAGCTTCTCCGCCAGCGGCCCCTGATACTCGTGGTAGTAAAGATTCGATACGTGAATGATCTTCGCCGCCTGCTCGCGAATCGCCTTCACGATCCGCGGATGCGCGTGCCCCAGCGCATTCACTCCGAGTCCGGAAACAAAATCCAGATAGCGCTTGCCGTCGATGTCGAATAGAAACACGCCCTTGCCCCGGCTCAGCACGACGGGATAACGGTTATAAGTCTGCAGCAAGTATTGCCGCTCACGTTCAGCGATTTGTTCAAAGGTATCCATAGGAAGATTCGATTTTACCGGAAGACGGAGTGCGAAGCGGATCTTTGCCCTTGTAACGGCCCGGTGAGAAAGCTACGCTGCCGAAGTATATCCATCGGGAGGAGCAGGCGGAACGCTCCAGGAGAGAACAGTGAATTGCCGACGATGGTTCCTGATCGCAACCGCTCTTGCCACTCTTTCGCAGGGCTGGCAAGCGCGAGTTTTCGCTCAGGAGAACCCGAGTCCTGGCGCCGGCGCGCAGGTTCCCCAGCAGCCTCCGGACAAGTCCGACGTGATCGAAATCCCGATCCTGCCTGAAGAACAAGCCTCTGAGCCCACGCCCGTCAAGCCCAGCCTTCCTGAAGTCAGGATCCCAAACTTTGCTACCTGCCCGATCACAGAACTCCGGCAGGCAGTGCCGGAGTTAAAACACCTCAAGGCGGTGGAGGACCAGTCGAAATTGGCTGCGCTGCTCGACGGCATTGGAGACAAGACGGTCGAAAACGGCGGCAAAACGCCGAACCTGATTTCGGATGAGCTGGTCGTCTCCGAGCAAGCAGGCTTCAAAACTCGGCAGAATTTCTCTTACCTCGTTCTGCAACGCGCGCTCGGCTCCGGAGGCACGGTCCTCGAAGAGTTTCGTGTCGATCTCAAGACCGGCGAAAAGTTCCAAAGCGATGACTTCGAAAAGGCGGCGGCGGCGAACCCGGCCAGCCATTCCGGTTCTCCATCTCTGCAGGACCTGCCATCCTTCGGCCAGTCATCGTCGGCAGGCGGGTCCGCGCCAACTTCGCAGGGTTTCGTCAACGACTGGCTGCGTTTCTATCCTTCCAACCGGCGGGAGTCGACATTTCGCTATCTCGGGGAACAGAAGATGAATGGGCATCGCACGCTGGTGGTGGCCTTTGCCCAGAAACCCGGAGCGGTACGGCTCCCCGGCGTCATCGATTTTGAGAACAAGACTTTCACGATTTACAGGCAGGGCGTAGCGTGGGTTGATCCTTCTGACTTCAGGATCGTCCGTCTGCAAACCGATCTTCTGATCCCTCCGGCCGGGGCGCCTCTCCGCCAGCTGACAGCGGACATTCAATTTAGCGAAATTCGCATTGCCGAAATTGCTGCGCCGTTATGGTTGCCCCGCCAAGTGGCCGTAACAGCAACTCTGGGCACATTGACTCGTCACGAGACCCACATCTACTCGAACTACCGGCTCTTCCGCGCACACGCGAAAATCCTGCTCAATCCCTGATGACCCCGCAACGTCTCCCGCGTGTTCGGATCAAGTCTCTTCCTTACTCGTACCGCAGCGCCGTCATGGGATCCACATTGACGGCCCGGCGCGCGGGACCGGAGCAGGCGAGGGCAGCGACTATGCTTAACAGAACCGTCACGGCCAGAAGCACCAGGGGGTCACGCGAGCTGCCCTCCGCCCACTGGCCCAGCACTTTGTTGAGCGCCAGCGTCAGGATGATGCCCGCGATGATGCCGCTGCCCACACTGGCCACCGTCGAAGCGAAGACGATCTTCAATACATGAGTACGCTGCGCACCGAGCGCCATGCGAATGCCGAATTCGTTGGTCCGCTGCGCCACCGAATACGAGACGACGCTGAAAAGCCCCACCGCCGCCAGTGCCAGTGCCAGCAAGGCAAAGGCGCCGAACAGCCAGGCCACCAACTGCCCCTGTTCATATTCCTGCTGGCCCGATATCCAGTGGTCAAGGTCCTGCACCTGGCCGTTGATCTGCTGTTCGGCGTCGACGGAATTGACCGCCACTCCGATCCCGTGGAGCAGCGT
>Ga0210388_10002182_pt1 | contig 15266 bp, 12 predicted proteins | sample IncBWC19OmetaG_FD_155485 | JGI IMG/M metagenome (GOLD analysis project Ga0210388, IMG submission 155485) | Forest soil microbial communities from Barre Woods Harvard Forest LTER site, Petersham, Massachusetts, United States - Inc-BW-C-19-O ...
GGAAAAGTGATCTACACCGGCACACATGATAACGACACCGTGGCCGGGTGGTGGAATTCGGGGGCAGCGGAGCACGAGCGCCGCAATGCCGAGGCTTACTTTGGGCGCTGCGAAGATGGGATCCATTGGGCATTCGTCCGTGCGGCCTTTGGATCGACGGCCAGCCTGAGCATTGTTCCTTTGCAGGATGTGCTGGGCCTGGGGAGCGAGGCGCGGATGAATACTCCCAGCCTGCATGGCGGGAACTGGCGCTGGCGCTTCGATCAGGGCAAGCTTACGGGCGAGTTGGCGGCGAAACTGGCGTTAATGGCGGAGTTGACGGATCGGCTGCCCAAGGCGTTTGCTACTGCGGCGGATGAGAACTTCTTCGCGTGAGGTTTCGATTCGCCTGCGAAAGTCAAAATCCCCACCCTTCGACTTTGCTCAGGGCAGGCTTTCTCGCACACAGAACGCGCGAGAATCCCACGCGGCAGGAACCCGCGCATTATTAATAGAACGTTACAGAAAATGGGGCAGGCTTTGCGCTGGGGCAGGGATCGTGTATAGAAAGTACGGGACTGTTGTGAGCGACGCGGTCGTCGACGTGAGCGTCAAAATGAACGACAAAATGAACGACAAGCTGGGTGTTGCCGTCGTGGCCGAACCGATCATCGAGGCGGTGGGGCTTGAGAAGTCGTATCCACAGCCGGACGGCACGCGGATTCAGGTGGTAGGCGCGACCAATATCGCGGTCGAGCCGGGAAAGATCATAGCGCTGCTGGGGCCGTCGGGATGCGGGAAGTCGACGCTGCTGCGCATGCTGACTGGACTTTCACAGCCGACCGCGGGAACTCTGGTTTGGCACGGCAAGCCGCTCGACGGCCAGATGCCGAACGTGGCTATCGTCTTCCAGAGCTTCGCGCTGTTTCCCTGGCTCACCGTGCTCGAAAATGTGGAGGCTCCGCTGGAGGCCCGCGGCGTGCCCGCAGTGGAGCGCCGCAAGCGCGCCTTACGCACGCTCGATACGGTCGGTCTTGACGGATTCGAGACGGCGTATCCCAAGGAACTCTCCGGTGGCATGAAGCAGCGTGTGGGATTCGCGCGGGCACTGGTGGTGGAGCCGGAAGTGTTGTTCATGGACGAACCGTTCTCCGCGCTCGACGTGCTGACTGCCGAAAACCTGCGCAGTGAACTGCTGGAACTCTGGCTGAGCAAGAAAATGCCGACCAGCGCCATCTTCATTGTGACCCACAACATTGAAGAGGCGGTCATGCTGGCCGACCGCGTGATGGTACTGGGCAGAAATCCGGCGCGGGTGCGTTCGGATTTCAATATCCGGCTGAAGCATCCGCGGGACCGTAAGTCGGCGCGCTTTGTCGAACTGGTCGACTACATCTACAAGGTCATGACCGAGCCACAGATCGAGCACGCGCTGCCCGACGCCGAGACCACGGCGGAAATTGTCTTGCCCCGCGGCGGGCTGACGAAGGATGCGCTGAAGAAACAGGAAGCGCCTCTGCGCACGACCAGGTACCAGATGCTGCCGCACGCGCGGGTTGGCGGCGTCGCCGGACTGATGGAGTTGTTGCACGATCGCGGCGGGCGCGAAGATCTGTTCCGGCTGTCGGAAGAACTGGCGATGGACGTGGAAGATTTGCTGCCGATTCTCGAGGCTTGCGTGCTGTTGGGTTTTGCGCGGCTGACCGAGGGCGACGTTCAGATTACGCCGCAGGGAGTGATCTTCGCCGACGCCGATATTCAGCAGCGCAAGGTCCTGTTTCGACAGGCCGCGCTGGAGCACGTTACCATCCTGAAACAGATTGACAGCATTCTGAAACGGAAGTCGGACCACTCGATCGCGGACGAATTTTTCCACGACATTCTCGACGAACATTTCGCCGAAGATGAAGTGCAGCGCCAGTTTGAGACCGCGATGAACTGGGGCCGTTACGCCGAGATTTTCGACTACGACCGCGAAAAGGGCCGACTGGTGCAGACGGAGCCGCCGTCCGATACGCCGGCGATCGAAAACAATAATCCAACTTCGGCGCCGAATTCCTGAGCGAATCTCTGACGGCAAGAAATAACAAATGAAGAAGCCAGCTACCTTTCGGGGATTTTCGGCGTATCGCATCTGGACGCAACTGCCGGGAATCGAGATTTCGTACCTGCCCGATCTGCTCATGTTTGGGGCGGCGATTGCGTTGTTCTATGGCGTGCTGGTGGTCGGGCGCACGTGGCTGGGGCCGTTCACGCCCGAAGTCGAAATCTCCCGCAGCCTGTGGGCTCTACCCGCTTACGCCGGATATTCGCTGTTGCGCATTACGCTCGCCTACATGTTGAGCCTGGCGTTCACCCTGGTCTACGGATACATCGCGGCCTACAACCCGCGGGCCGAGCGCTTCATGATCCCGCTGCTCGATGTCTTGCAGTCGATTCCGGTGCTGAGCTTTCTTCCCGGAGTCATGCTGGCGATGGTCGCGCTGTTTCCCGGCCGCCAGCTGGGCGTGGAAGCGGGCGCAATCCTGCTGATTTTTACCGGCCAGGTGTGGAACATGGCGTTCAGTTTCTACGCGTCGCTGAAGAGCATTCCGAAGGAAATGCGCGAGGCGGCGAAAATCTACAAGTTCAGCTGGTGGCAACGCTTCATCCAGATGGAGCTGCCGTTCTCGGCGATCGGCCTGGTGTGGAACTCGATGATGTCGGTGGCCGGCGGCTGGTTTTTTCTGATGGCCTGCGAAATGTTTGTGCTGGGTTCGCGCGACTTCCGGCTGCCGGGACTGGGATCGTACCTGCAGACCGCGGCCAGCGCGGGCGACACGCGGTCCATTTTGTGGGGCGTCGCGACCATGATCGCGGTGATCGTGCTGCTCGATCAGTTTGTGTGGCGGCCGGTGATCGCCTGGGCGGAAAAATTCAAAGTGGAGCAGGTCGAGAGCAGCGATGCACCGCGCTCGTGGGTGCTCGACTTGATGCGGCATTCGCGGAGCCTGGCGAAGATTCGCGAGAAAACTGTGCGCCCGTGGAGCGAACGCCTGATGCTTTATTTTGCCCGGGTGCGCGCGGACGATGAGGCGGAACAAAGCAGCGCCTGGAAGATCTGGCTTGTCCGCGTTCTCGCCCTGCTCCTGCTTGTCGCCGTGGGTTACGGCGTGGTGCGGGTGGCGATCATTCTTGCCGGACTGCAGAAAGTGGAGTTGAAAGAGGCCGGCATCGGCCTGCTGGCGACGTTTGTCCGCGTCAACTTGGCACTGGTCATTGGCGCTTTGTGGACAATTCCGGCCGGTGTGGCCATCGGATTCAATCCGAAGCTGGCGCGCGTGGCGCAGCCTCTGGCGCAGATCGCCGCGTCAGTTCCGGCGACGGCGCTATTTCCGGTTGTACTTCTACTGCTGATTCGGGTCGGCGGCGGACTGGGCGTGGGATCCATCGTCCTCCTGCTGCTGGGGACGCAATGGTACATACTGTTCAACGTGATTGCCGGCGCGATCGCGATCCCGACGGACTTGAAGGAATGTTGTTCGGTGTTCCGCCTGGATGGAATCGAGCGCTGGAAAAAACTGATCCTGCCGGGAATTTTTCCTTATCTCGTGACCGGCATGGTGACCGCGTCGGGCGGGGCCTGGAACGCGAGCATTGTCGCGGAGTATTTTCATTTTAAAGGTCACATCTACACCACGGTGGGGCTGGGAGCGACTATCTCGCAGGCCACCGATGCGGGTAATTTCGATTTGCTGCTCGCCGCGACCATGATGATGGCTGCCACCGTCGTCACCATCAATCGCCTGGTATGGCGGAAACTGTACGCCCTGGCTGAGACGCGATATCGTTTGGAGACTTAGAGCGCGATTCGATTTCGCGTGGTTACCGACGGTTACCTTTCCGCTTCCTCCCATTCACATTTCACCAGCAATTCATCTGCGCTTCACGCCCGCGCAACAGGCTTGCGCTATTGCTATGACATGGCTTCGAACCAGGCGCAGACGGGACCAGAGTCCGCGGAAGTGCTGTCGCGGATGGAGGAGTTTCCGGGACTGGCGGCGAGGTTTGCACCGGTCAATCGAGTGCGCGACCTTTACCGGCGGGTGCGATCGCAGGAAGGATCTCTGCTTGAGAGTCTGCTGGAGCAGATGCGAGTGGGGCTGCGGGTTGAAGCGGCCGATCAGGCGCGGATTCCTGCCAGCGGTCCGGTCGTGGTTGTGGCAAATCATCCCTATGGCATGCTCGACGGCGCGCTGCTGACCGTATTGCTGACGCGGATGCGGCCGGACGTGAAGGTGGTGGCCAACTTTCTGCTGGGCGATGTGCCGGAGTTGCAGCAGCATTGTATTTTTGTCGATCCCTTTCAGACGGATCAGTCGGTGGTATCGAACCGGCGCGCCTTGCGGCAGGCTCTGGCGTGGTTGCAGCAGGGCGGCATGCTCGCCCTATTTCCCTCGGGAGAAGTTTCACACTGGCAAATGCCGGCGGCACAGATTGCCGACCCGGAGTGGAGCGAGACCGCGGTCCGCCTGATCCGGCATAGCGGAGCGTCGGCGCTCCCGGTTTATTTCTGCGGACACAACGGCCTTGGGTTTCAACTCCTGAGCATGATTCATCCTCGGCTGCGCACGGCGTTTCTGTTGCAGGAATTTTTGCAGCAGGAAGGCAAGACGGTGGAAGTGCGCGTGGGCAGCGCGATTGCGGGCGAGGCGCTGGCCGCGATTCCGGGGGATCGCGAGGCTACAGAATACTTGCGTTCGCGGACGTACCTGCTGGCGCGACGCAGCCGGGGAGAAGAATTGTGGCCGACAGTGTTGCGGTCGCGTCTGACGGCTAAGATCCAGCAGCCGGTCGCGGCGGCGGTGCCTGCGGAATTCCTGGCCGAAGAAGTGAACCGGCTGCCGGAAGATCGCTGCCTGGCGGAGAGCGGCGACCTGGCAGTCTACCTTGCCACGGCTCCCGAAGCGCCGCAGATGCTAAGGGAAATCGGACGACTGCGGGAAGTTACCTTTCGGCAGGCCGGGGAAGGAACTGGCAGAAGCGTGGACCTCGACCGCTTCGACAGTTACTACTCGCACGTTTTCTCGTGGCACAAGGCGAAGCACGAGTTGGTGGGCGCCTACCGTGCCGGGAACACGGCCGAGATTCTGGCGAAACGCGGGATCAGCGGACTCTACACCAGCACGCTGTTTCGCTTCGACGAAAGAATTTTTCAGAAGCTAGGGCCGGCGCTGGAATTAGGACGATCGTTCGTGCGTCCGGAATACCAGCGCCAGTATGCGCCCCTGCTGCTGTTGTGGAAGGGAATTGCCCGGCTGGTAGCGACGCGGCCTGAAATCCCTGTCCTGTTTGGCGCGGTCAGCATCAGCAACGACTACAACGCCGCATCACGACAGATGATCTGTCAATTCTTCGAGGCCCGCACGCGGGAGGACGAACTGGCGGCGTGGGTCAAGCCGCGGCAGCCGTTTCGTCCGGCGCTACTCCATCGTTGGGATTGTCGCAGCCTGTGCCGCGCGCTGCGCGATCTGGACGAACTCTCGCAGCCGATCGCCGACGTTGAGGTCGACGGCAAGGGATTGCCGATTCTTCTACGCCAGTATGCCAAGATCGGCGGCAAGTTGCTCGGCTTCAACGTGGACCGCAAATTTTCGAGTGTGCTGGACGGCCTGGTCGTCGTGGATTTGCGCGAAACCGAAGCGGCGGTGCTGGACCGTTATATGGGACGGTCCGGCGCGGCGCGGTTCCGGCAGTTTCACGCGACTTGTGCCGATCACTCGAAGCGGCCTATTTAGCGGCGCGTAACCGCGTGGCATCCGTGGGCAGGACGCAGGCTTGTGACGTGTCTTTCAGCGCACCGTCGAGTTGGTTTCCCAGCCGAGCGAGTTCTTCCTGAGTCAACAATTGCTGCAGGCGCTCGAAGAGGTTCCGTTCCTCATTGCGAATGTGCGCAGACATGCGCTGCGCGAACGCGAGCAAATCGGAGGCCGACATCGCGCCGCCTTCCGCCTGGGCGAAGCAGCCGCGTAATGCAGCGTGATCGGCGAGCAAGCCCTGCACCAGCGCGGTCAGGTCAGCGAATCTGAGCGCTGCTGGAAACAATGCCTGCTCTTCCGCAGCGAAATGGATTCTGATCTCCGACTGGCAGAGCTGAGCAATCTCTGTCTGCCACGCCGCGAGATCGGAATCGTCGATGGGCGACGCGCGATCAATCCGCACGCAGAGCGCGAGCACGTGTTGGTGCTGGCGCGAAAGCGGGATGAGATTTTTATCGCGCAGCATGAATTGCTGACCTCAGGCCCTAAAGTGCTAACTTTTCTGTGGAACTTATCGCAGCGGTGGAAGCGCTGCGCCACCCAGAATCAGATTCCAAGAACTTAGACACGCAGAACCGAACAGTCAGCAATCAACATTCAAGAATTAAAATCCAGATTCTGACGCATTGACAAAGCACGCCGACAGAACATTAGATGGACGCGATGGTCTCCGCCGCTTCGCCGGCTGGCCGCAAGGTAAGCCAGTCGGTGCGCACGCGCTCCCACTCCTGAATCAGCATGCCGTTGGCTTCGAAAAAGCTGCGTATACGGTAACGTTCCCACCCGGCAACTTCCTCGAGAATCGGCGCCAGGACGGAAAGAGCGCTGCTGCTGAGCACGGTGCGCTTGGCGATCTGGGAGACTCCCGGCGACTCGGAAACGGCGATGGTGAGGCCGTCGCGCGCGTTGATGTGCAGCATGACGTGAATGTCGGAACTGCCGTCGCCGGTGTAGATCACGTGGTCGGGGCCGGAATTTTCTTTCTCGAGCAGGCGATCGAGCACCGCGACCTTGCCGTAGCCCGCAGTTGCGCGCACGATGGTGTCAATCTCGCCCGACGGCTTGTAGCGAAACTCCGTGCCGAAGATGTGATCGGGCGGAACAATGTCCTCCAGCGCCGACAAGATCACTTCGACCGGCGCGGCTGAGAGCACATAAAAATCGAACTCGTGTCCATCAATGCCATTCTTGAGAATCTGGTACAGGAGCTTGATCTCGCCCTTCAGGCGGATGCGCTTGCCAACTTCATGCAGATGTTCCTTGCGAACCTTCGCCTTGAACTCAGGATCATGCAGTAGGAGGTAGGCGAGCTCCGCACCCTGCTGCACCAGGTTGATCTTGGCCATGCCCTTGGCCTTGCGCTCGAACTCCTCAGTGGGAATGCCCACGAGTTCGGCAAGAACGTAGCCGGAATCGTTGAAGGTCAAGGTCTGATCGAAATCGCTGGCGAAAATGTATCGTCGTAACGGTTTGTCTGCCATAACTATTCGATTCGCGCCACGGCGCAACGCCCCATAAAAAGAATCGATTGCGATTATATGCCCGCGGCGTTAACTCGTTGTGAATAAAGAGTCGATGAGATTAGCTGTGGAAACGTTAACAAGGAACTGTGTGACCAAGAGAAGCGTACAAAACACGAAGGAGTGCATGCGGACGCCGCGCAGCTTTACTAATATCGTGAGCGCGTCCAGAATAGAAGGTTGGGCAAGTCCGAAAGAGGATCTCATGACGGTAGCGACTGGTGAACTGATTCGAGCAATGAACTATGTGGATGATATTACGGCGACCGTGCGCCGTATGTGCCTCTACATTCCGAGCATGAACGCGGAAGAGCGGAAGCGGCTGGCCGACTATTTGCGCGTGGCTGGGGGCGCGGTCAACGCGGCCATTGCCGACCTGGAAAAGGTGGAGAAATAGGTGGCCGGAGTGAACACGATCGAAGCTAAGGCGATCGAAGTGAAGCCGACCGAGGTGAAAGCGATCGAAGTGAAAACGATCGCGGTCATCGGTGCCGGGACCATGGGGCGCGGCATTGCGCACGCGGCGGCGCTCGGCGGCTATCGGACGATTCTCGAAGATCTTCTGCCGGGGGCTCTGCGCAAGGCCGAGAGCGAGATTCGGGCCAATCTCGACAGGGCAGTCGAGTTGGGCAAGGTCGCCGCGCCGGATGCCGACTTGGCGCTTCGCCGGATCGAATACGCGGGATCGGTCGAAGAGGCCGCACGCGAGGCCGACCTTGTGATTGAAGCCGTGCCGGAGGAAATGGAGTCGAAGATTGAGATTTTCACTCTGCTCGACAAAATCTGCCGGCCGACTACGATGCTGGCGTCGAATACGTCGTCGCTCAGCGTGACCGAGATTGCGAGCATCACATATCGCGCCCGCAAATGTGTAGGCATGCACTTCTTTAATCCCGTACACAAGATGAAGCTGCTGGAAATTGTCCGCGCGCTCGAGACCGATGACGACACGCTGGCCACGGCGGTCGAGGTCGGACGGCGCATGGGCAAGGAAGTCGTTGTCATCAAAGAGTCGCCGGGATTCATCACCAGCCGCATCAACGCCATGATCGGCAACGAGGCGTTTCACATGCTGCAGGAAGGCATCGCTTCGGCGGCAGACATTGATAAGGCTCTCAAACTCGGACTGAACCATCCCATGGGCCCGTTCGAACTTGTTGATCTGGTCGGGCTCGACACGCGCCTGAGCATTCTCGAATATCTGCACAAATCGCTGGGAGAAAAATATCGTCCCGCGACGCTGCTGGTCCAGTATGTGAAGGCCGGGCGGCTGGGGCGGAAGTCGGGTCGGGGCGTGTTTGAGTACCCGGAAGCAGCCGCCAAGCAGTGAGTCTCTTATCGCTTGCACCTTGCCTGAGTTGGCTACGTGAGGTAGCATGTGCGCGCCTTCCCCTAGGCGTCTGACTTCGAGATTTGTTCGGGCCTGACGACCGTCTCAACGTTCTTCCTTGAGGGTTTACCTATGAAATGTGGTTTGCTTGCCGCACGTGTGCTATCGGCTATTGCCCTTGTTCTGGTTGCTGGTGTTCCAGTTGCAATGGGACATTCCGGGCCTTACGAGAAAGTGATCCACTACTTCGCACGAGACGGAAACGGTTTTGACCCGGGACCGTTGACTGCTGATGCTGCTGGCAACCTTTACGGTACTACTTTGGGCGGTGGCACTGGTCGATGCGACTGCGGGACTGTGTACCGCTTGAGCCCTCCTGCAACCGCGGGCGGGGAGTGGACGGAGACGATCCTTTACAGTTTCCAATGGAGCAAAACAAATATTGCGGAAGGGGAAGGGCCTGTCGGAAGGGTGATCTTTGATAAGAAAGGGAATCTGTACGGGGCGACCGAGTACGGAGGGATTCAAAACCGCGGCGTAATCTTCGAGCTGTCGCCCCCGAGCGTCGAAGGGGAAGATTGGACCGAGTCGATTCTCTATTTCTTTCCGCGAAGCGGGAAACGAGGTTTGGGGGGAGTGTCTCTGGACCTCGGCCCGGATGGAGACTTGTATGGCTTGGCAGGAGAGGGGGGCACAGGAACGTTTTGTACGGGTGCGTACATCCCGAATAAGTGTGGCGTCGCTTTTGTGCTACAGCATCCCCCTGAGCCGGGCGGAACGTGGACGCAACATCTACTCTATGAGTTTGGGACGGCTGAGGGCGGTTCAGGCTATCCGAACCACTTCGTTTTTTCTCCCTCGGGTGCATTGTATGGAATCACGGCGTTTGGCGGATCAAGCGGTTACGGCACATTTTTCAAGTTAGCGAAAGAACAAGGGAAATGGACCGAAACGACCCTTTACAACTTTACAGGCGCAAGTGATGGTGGCCTTCCTACTGGCTTTGTCTTCGACCAGGCGGGAAATGTCTTTGGAACAGCAGCCAGAGGAGGAGAGGGTGGATGCAACTGCGGTGTGGTTTTCGAACTGCTGCGACCGTCGGTTGTTGGGGGTGCATGGACCGAGTTCACTTTGTACGCATTTAGCAACAGCAACGACGGATACAACCCAGAAGGTCCGCTTATCTTTGACAAAGCCGGCAATCTCTATGGCGAGACAGTTTCTGGCGGTGACCCGACATGCCAGTGCGGCACCATTTTTCAGCTTTCTCCTCCAACCACCTCGGGGGCAGAATGGAGTCAAACCACGCTTCACGCGTTTCTGGGTCACTATGTACACGGAGACGGCGACAGCCCGATGGGGTTGGTTTTTTATAAGGGCAAGTTCTTTGGGACGACCTACGGCGGTGGTAGAAGACGCGTCGGTACCGTTTTCAGTCTTGTGATTGTGCCTTGATTTAAGGCGCGGGTGTTAAGCCTCGAAATCCTAGCAGTACCGTTGCGGGAGGCTACTATCTGGAGGCAGCCTGGGCATCCCCACGCCACTGCACCGACAGTCTCTGCCGTCGTAGGGTCCTTCGCGCCGGCTTCGCCGCTGCTCAGGATGACATTGGCAGGCGGCCGAAACTAAGACCCGCCAGCTTTGCAACACTCTCGTCTGCAACCCCCTTGCTCACCACTATCACATGAAAGCTTTCGCCCATGCCCGCGGGCGTGACTAAGTGTTTGAGTTGCAGCGCAACCTTGGCGCGCTCTTGCGGCAGGACGCAGCCTTCGAAGGCGTCGGCAAATTCGGTGGCCTCGCCGATGCCCAATAAAAATTGCGATTGCGTGATCAGCTTGTGGGTTTGCAGGCCGTGTTTTTCGGCGGCGGCGGCGAGGGCGGTGAAGTTTACGTCGGCGGTAATGTCCTGCTCGCCGGGAGCTTCGTATGGGTTGTCGCTGACCGAGTGCTGGCGGATGGCTTTCAGCGTGCCGCGGTGACGTCCGGCAAGCTGCTCGGCGCGCGTGAAGCCATAGTCGATGAGGATGGCGAATCCGCGATCGAGCGTGGAGAAGAGTTCCTCGGCGTAGCGTTGCGCGGCCAGCGGGACTTCGACGCGTTCGCCTTCTTCCGGATGGATCGAGTAGCGGTCGAGGAATTCGAGTTCCTGAGCAGAGGCGGGCGCCCAGGTTTCGACGAATTTTCCGTCGCGCGCGTCGATGCGGAGGGATCCGTGAGTAGACACAATCTCGACCGGGAGCGCGTCGAAGAATTCGTTGGCGAAGAGGATGGTGGGGGCCGCAGCGGCTAAAGCCGCGGTGTTATTTGCTGATCTGTTCGCAGCGCTCAAGCGCTGCGCCACCCCGAGTCCTTCGGTGATCGGAGCCAGCTCAGAGAACCCCACCTTTGCGTTCTTGATGTGGCGGTTGAGCGTTGTCTCGATTCGCTGCCGCAACGCCGGAGAGCGCTCGACCAGCACGTAGCGTAGAGCGCGAAAGAAGTCAGGGAACTTCTTCTCCGACCAATCCAGCACGTCCTGGGCGAAGAGTCCGCGGCCGGGGCCGAGTTCCTGGATGATGATTTCCGCGGGCGAGCCAAGCGCGCGCCACATCTCCTCGAACTGGCGGCCGAGCAGGCGTCCAAAGACGGCGTGCACGTCGCTGGAAGTGTAGAAGTCTCCGGCTTTGCCGAATTGCGCGGCGTTGCGCGAGTAATAGCCGAGTTCGGTGTCGTAAAGGCACAACTCCATATAGCGCGAGAAGGGAATCGGGCCGCGGGCGCGGATTTCCTGCTCGATCTTTTGGCGAAGCTCGCTCACAGTCCCTTCCGCTGGCGGTCGGCACGGTCCTGCGGCGTGCGGATAAACATTTCCATGAAGTAGTCGTGCAGCGCGTCGAAAAGCTGGCGCTGAAAGCTCCATTCAAATTGCGTGTGGTCGAGGTCGCGGGGGTGCAGGTCGAAATAATAAGTGTGCACGGGAACTGATTTGTCTTTGAAGTCGATCATGATCTCCACACCTTCGCCCTTGGCCCGCGCGGAAAAATTCAGCAACGGATGCTCGTACAGGCGAAGCTGGGCAAGGACGCGGTCGAGGCGGGATTCTGCGGTTTCGGGCACGGGATGATTGTAAAGTAGGTCCGAACTTGTGAAGAAAGCGCGATAGAAAGCGATTCGCAATTTGCGTGCGAATTCCTCGTCGGGCCGCCGGTGGCTTCTGAGTGCAAGGGGTCCTTCGACTGCGTAAATGCTTCGCCCATGCGCGAAGCATTCACTCCGCTCAGGATGACAATGGCTTTGGGGACGTTATTCGTAGCGCAGGGCTTCGATCGGATTCAGGCGGGCGGCTTTGATGGCGGGCAGCATGCCGCTGATGATGCCGACGAAACTTAGAATGACCGTCGACCAGATTAATGTAGCCGAGTCGATGTAGAGATGGATGTCGCCTTCGCTGGCGTTTTCCTCGAACGCGCTCCACAGGGTGAGCGAGCCCACGGACCACGAGACCAGATACGCCAGAACAACGCCCAACAGGCCGCCCAGCGCGGTAATCACCAGGGCCTCGGCTAGAAACTGGAACAGGATGTGCCAGCGGTGTGCGCCCAGAGCTTTTTCCACTCCGATTTCGCGGGTGCGCTGTGTAACCGAGACCAGCATGATGTTCATCAGGCCAACGCCGCCGATGCCGAGGGTGAGCATGCCGATGAAGCCCAGCAGAATCTTGATGCCGGTGGAGATCACGTTGAGATCAGCCAGGTCGGCGAAGACGTCGAAGACGAAGATCGCGCGCTGATCTTTCGGATCAAAGTTGTGGTGGAAGGCCATGGAGTCGCGCACGGCCTTCACCACCTTGGCGTGGTCGCCTTCGTATTCCATGACGACCGAGCTCAGGTAATACGTGTTTACCAGGTCGCTCATGGCAGTGTAAGGAACGTAGACGTGCTCGTTGATGTTGTCGTCCCCGTTCTGGACCTGATGTTTGAGGATACCGACGATCTGGTACGAGATGCCGTCGACGCGAAGATTCTGTCCGAGAGCATTCTGGCCGGAGAATAATTTCTTTTTGGCGTCGGAGCCGATGACGGCGACGCGAGTGTGAGTGTAATCGTCGGATTCGCTGAAGAAGCTGCCTTCAGCCACTTCCATTTTGCGCATGCGGCCATAGGCGGCGAACACGCCGCTGACGCCGTAGTTTGAACTGCGTGTGCCGTAGGCGACTGCGCAATTCTTGAAGGCCTCCGGTGAAACCCGCTTCAGTAGCGGGACTTCAGCGCGAATATAGTCGAGATCGTTGATCGTGAGGCGAACCTGCGTTCCGGCTTTAGTGCCCCCGGCTTGCAACTCAGTGCGGCCGGGAAAAATGAACACCAGGTTGGTGCCGAAAGAACGGAAGGCCGCCCACAGTCCGCGCTCAAAACCGGTGCCGTAGGCGAGCAGCAACACGACCGTGGCGATCCCCCAGGCCATGCCAAGCATGGTTAGCACGCTGCGACGCCGGTTGTAACGCAGCGCGTTGTAGGCCTGGGTTGAGAGATCGAGGATCATGTGAGTTCGCTCTTCAGTTCTTAGCTTCTTGCTTCTAGTTTCACTTGGCTCGTCAATTGTTGACTGGTGATTGTTGATTTCTGATACAAAACCTCGCGCCTCAGGTTCTTCAATCTGCAATCTAAAATCAACAATCTGAAAATCGCTTTACTCCTGCCGCAGCGCTTCCACCGGCGGCAGCAATGCCGCTTTGCGCGCGGGATATAAACCGGCGGCGATCCCTGCAATTGCCAGCGACCCGATCGCGGCCAAGGCGGACGCCGGGATGATTCTTGGCGTGTCAAAGCCTTCCGGCGACGGCAGCATGGCCAGCAGGGTTACAAATCCAGTAGCAATGGCCAATCCGATACCGCCGCTGAACGCCGTGAGAAACGCGCCTTCGATAAAGAACTGGGTCAAGATGGCGCGGTAAGTCGCGCCCAGCGCCTTGCGCAGACCAATCTCTTTCGTGCGCTCGGTCACCGATACCAGCATGATATTGATGATGCCGATCGCTCCCAGTCCCAGCGTCACCACGCCGACGACGCCGAGGAACCAGTCCATGGCATCAAAAATCCGGCCGACGCGTTTCATGTTCTCGATCGTGTCCCAGTCTTCAAAGGCGTCAGTCAACTTTGGGCTGAAACCGTGGCGGCGCGCCAGGATGCGGTGAATTTCGTCCTTGGCCTCGGTGTGCAGATCTTTCGAAATCGGCTGGTAATTGATGAATGAGATCGCATCTTCGGAATTTGCCTTGGTCATCGGGAAGAGATCGAGCATGGTCTCGACCGGAATGAAGATGCGGGAGTTGGTGCCGTTATTGCCGTCGCGCCCAACTTTCGCCACGACCCCGACGACGTCGAAATTAATGCCGTTCAGCAAAATCGTCGAGCCCACGGCAGGTCGGCCGGGGAACATATTCTTCAGCAATTCCCATCCCACCACAGCCACGCGGCGGCGCTCGGTATTATCCTGGTTATTGAACCAGCGGCCGGGCTCCACGGGGACGGTGCGAATCTGGTTGTAGTCGGCGCCCACGCCAAAGACTTGGCCGTTGGTCGAACCGTAATCACTGACGGCGCGAATATCTTCGCGGTTCAGTACCGGCGACAATGCGCCCACCAGCCGCGCCTCGCTGCGAATCGCCAGATAATCTTTGTAGGTGAAGTAGTAGGTCTGACCGGATTGCAGGTTGCCTTCGACCGCGGGGATGCGACCCGGAAACATGAACATAATGTTTTGTCCCAGGGTCTTGAGTTCGCGTTCCTGGCCGCTGCGGAAGCCTTCTCCTAGTCCCACAAGAAGCAGCAACGATCCCACGCCCCACGCGATTCCAAACATAGTGAGGAACGAGCGTAGCTTATGCGCCCACAGCGTGGACAGCGATTGCCGGACAATGTCGAGCAGCAGGCGCATAGCGGAGCTTAAAATCATGCCCCCACGCCTCCGGGGAGGAGCGTGGGGGCACCCGGGTAACGTTCAGGCGAGGGGTCTCATATCCCGCCCAACCATCTGATCAGAGATACGCAGCCGGGTCCGGTAAAGTTCCCTGCTGGCATGGATACTTAGACCCCACGAAAGCGGAAAAGGTTAGCCACAGAAAATGCTGTGGATGTCGAGATTCGTAAAGGACTTACGTGTTCGATTTTGGACAGTTGAAGCCAACATTCTTGTCATCCTGAGCGTAGGAGTGCGCGGCGCGCAGCGCGGCGCACCGCGGAGTCGAAGGACCCGGTGGTTGCTGGCGGTGAGATAGGCACGTCTGGGAGTTCGCACGATAGCCTGTTGTGGAAATTCCTGGCCGTGCCGGTGCCGGGATCGAGGATCGGGGTCCTTCGACTGCGGTTGATCTTCGCCCTTGGGGGCGAAGATCAATCCTCGCTCAGGATGACACAGCTCAAGCATTGCGGGTCAGACTCAAGGCTTGTCTCGCCAGGGATGGGTGTAGGCCAGGTTGTCGAACTTCAATTCGTTGCCATTCTGCATTTCCACAGTGATCGCGGAGACGGCCGTAGCCCATCCGGTGCGGATGCGGCGGAGTTGACCGGGGTCGAGAGCGGTGACCACGTCGGGTTGTCCCTGGGTGCGGAAGGTTACGGTGGCCGGGGATGATCCAGCGTTGTTGACGTCGATGCC
>Ga0210388_10002184_pt1 | contig 15263 bp, 13 predicted proteins | sample IncBWC19OmetaG_FD_155485 | JGI IMG/M metagenome (GOLD analysis project Ga0210388, IMG submission 155485) | Forest soil microbial communities from Barre Woods Harvard Forest LTER site, Petersham, Massachusetts, United States - Inc-BW-C-19-O ...
CGAATGATTGAAATGACCAAGGTCGCGGAACCACCCACGAAATCGGCCCTCCGCGAGAAATTGCGCATCGCTATGGAAGTCTCGGTGGCGGGCGTCTGCTGCGTCATGCTTGCGCTGACGGGTCTGTTCTTCTGCGTGACACTCCTCACCGGCAAAACGGCAGGTACGCGCGATTTTGTGGTGTATTGGGCTACGGGCCAGCAATTTGCGCAGCACGGAAACCCATATGATAAGGCCGCTCTTTCGCGCCTTGAACGCTCGGCAGGACTTCCTCCCGAATACGGCGTCATGTACATGCGGAACCCACCATGGACTCTGCCAATTACGCTCCCGCTTGGGTTTTTCGGTGTGCGGACGGCCTCCTTTCTATGGTCCCTTCTCTTGGTTGCCTGCCTGGCAGCCTCAGTGCAGATGCTCTGGGTCATGTGCGGCAGCCCCGGGAATCGACTTCATTTCCTCGGGTATTCCTTTGCTCCAGCAATCCTCTGCCTGATGTTCGGACAAACCTCGCTCTTCGCACTGCTCGGGCTAGTCCTGTTTCTCCGCTTGCACGAGAGGCGCCCTGCTCTGGCTGGAATGTCACTCTGGCTCTGCGCGCTGAAACCTCATCTTTTCGTGCCTTTCGGCGTCGTGCTATTGGCATGGGCGTTCGTATCCAGGAGCTATAAACTTCTGGCCGGCGCGGCCGTTGCGATGGGTGCGAGTTGCGTAATCGTGTACCTCATTGATCCGACGGCATGGCTTCAATATGCGCAGATGATGCATGCCTCGGGAGTAGTCGACAGGGAATACATTCCTTGTCTCACCGTGGTGATGCGTCTTTGGCTGAATCCGAGTGCCATCTGGCTCCAATATCTGCCCACAGCCTTCGGCTGCCTATGGGCTCTAAGCTATTTCTGGCTGCGGCGCAATGAATGGAGTTGGAGGAATGATGGAAGCCTGCTTATGCTCGTTTCCCTCCTCGTTGCTCCGTATTCGTGGCTCTTCGATCAGGCTTTGGTGATACCTGCTCTTTTTCAGGGCATATATCTCACCAAGTCGCGAAATCTGCTTTTAACGCTCGCGCTCGCGAGCGCCCTCATCGAGGTTGCGATCTACTGCGACATCTGGTTCCCACTTGCTCTCTACCGCTGGACTCTTTGGACTGCGCCGGTGTGGCTTGTCTGGTACTTCCTCGCATGCAGGTCCGTGCCCGCGAATGGATCCTCAAGAGGACGGCTTCCGTGGCAGGCTCGTGCGCTCTAATCTCTGGTCACGGCTCTTCAGCTTTCCAGCCATGCTGATCACCACCGTGCTGTGTGGCTCGCTCGATATATGGCAGGGAGGCCCTGTGCTGCGCGATCCGGATATCTGGTGGCACTTGCGCAATGCCGAAGTGCTCTTCTCGACGCACCACTTCATTCGCGAGGACCTGTACTCTTTCACTACCTATGGCCAACCGTGGATTAATCCCGAATGGTTGGCAGAGATCCCTTATTATCTCGGTTTCCGTCTGTTGGGAGAGCGCGGCATTTTCTTCGTGATCCTCGCGGCAGTGGAACTGGTGATCTGCGGGGTTTTATTGCTGAGCTATCGCCGTTCAGGAGATGTCAAGGCCGCCTTCCTGGCCGCATGGGTTGCTGTGCTGTTTGCCACAGTGAACATCGGCCCGCGAACCATTCTCTTCGGTTGGATATGTTTCGTGTTCGAAATGCTTCTGCTCGAGGCCTTTCGGAAAGGCCATAACCATATCTGGCTGCTGGTGCCGCTCTTTGCTGTCTGGATCAATCTGCATGGCTCGTGGCTCATAGGGTTCTCCTTCTTTGTGCTCTTTCTCGCGTCTGGACTGGTCGAAGGTGTATGGGGGAGCATCGTGGCAGTCCGGTGGACGCGGCTGCAGCTTCGCAAATTGATTACGGTGGGTGTAGGGAGCTTTGCGGCGCTTTTCATCAATCCATACGGTTGGCGTTTAGTGGCGTATCCCTTTGACTTGATTTTTCTGCAACGACTCAATGTAGCCGTGGTTGAGGAGTGGTACAGCATCGACTTCCAAAGCTTCCATGGCAAGCTGCTGTTCATTGTGATCGCAGTGCTACTTGTGCTCACCCTGGCGCGCCGTCGTCCATGGCCGTTGCATGAGTTGCTTTTCGTGCTGGTCGCCTTTTACGCGGCACTCACACACCAGCGGTTCCTGTTTCTGGCAGGTATAGTCGCTTGTCCCATGCTGTCGGTGGAATTGGTGGGCACGGTGTTTGGGCCCTACAACCCGAAGCGCGACAAGCCAGTGTTCAATGCCGCGATCATGGCAGCGTTCTGTCTCTTCACGATTCATTCCATTCCCGCCTCTGCAAAGTTGCGAGCGGCAGAAGGGAGATACTTTCCTGTGGAGGCGATACCGCAGTTGGAGCTTTGCAGCAAGCAAGGGAATCTGCTCAACCCTTACGAGTGGGGTGGCTACCTCATCTGGAATGCGCGTGACGTTCCTGTCTTCCTCGACACCCGCACAGACATCTTCGAGTATCACGGTGTGTTTGCCGATTATCTCAAAGTCATTACGTTGAATGATTCTCTTGCCATTCTCGATCGGTATCGCATCAAGTCTGTCCTGCTGCCACCGAGCGCGCCACTGGTCTACATGCTGAAACACACGCCGAGTTGGCGAGTGCAATACGAAGATCAGACGGCGGTCTTGCTGGTTCACGCTACGCTTTAGAATCAGTCGCACACCATCGAGAGGGAAGTAGCAATTTCACAAAAACCTTCAGGCCAAATGAGTCGGAAAGGCGAAATGCTATGCACATTGCTACAGAACCGACTGCTCAGCCCGAGATGAAGACTGGCGTCCCAGTTACACCACTGCGGACGCTCGTCGCTTTCTGCCTCCTGGGAGTGGGAATCTGGATTCTCTGCCTCGCGATGAGCAGACAGACCGCCGCCAACACGGACTTCGTCTCCTTCTGGGCAGCAGGCCAGCAACTCGTGCATCATGGAAGTCCCTACGATGGAGCAGCGATCTCGCGGCTTGAAGAGTCGGTCGGAGCTCACTTCGATCCACCCCTGTTAATGCGAAATCCACCCTACGCATTCTTTCTAGTTCTGCCACTTGGCCTTATGAGTGCAAAAGTAGGAGCTACCGTCTGGTCCATTGCCATCATTGCTGCTCTCATGGCATCAACCCGCCTCCTTTGGATCTTTCACGGGCGGCCCGAGGGACGGTTGCACCTGATCGCATACTGTTTCCCGCCGACATTTGTCTGTCTGCTCAACGGTCAGACAAGCATGTTCGTTCTATTGGGCGTCGTAGCCTTTTTGTATTTTCAGGAGACAAAACCCTTCCTAGCCGGCACGGCCCTCCTGTTATGCGCCGTCAAACCGCATCTGTTTATTCCTTTCGCGGTTGTCCTGCTTACATGGATTCTGATTCAAAGGGCTTTTCGCATTCTTGCCGGATTCGCAACGGCTATGCTCGCAAGTTGCACCCTTTCGTTTTCCTTCGACCCTTCAGCCTGGTCGCACTATGTTCACCGCGCCAATGCGGAGAACATTCAGAATCAATTCATCCCTACGGTAAGCCTGCTTTTTCGCGTCGCGGTCAACGTCAAGGTTGCATGGCTTCAATTCGTTCCGGTGTGTGTAGCCTGCCTGTGGGCCCTTTGGTATTTCTGGGAGCAGCGCAAACAATGGAAATGGACCGATCAAGGTTCGTTGCTGCTGATGATTTCAGTAGTGGTTGCACCGTATGCATGGTTCACGGATCAGAGCGTAATGTTTCCCGCAATCCTGGCCGGTCTATATCTCGCAGAGAATTCTAGCCGTTCGATGCTCCTTTTCGGCGCTATCACGGGCGTTGCAATGCTCGAGGTACTCTTTGGCGTAGGAGTAAACTCCGGCTTCTACTTTGTATGGGCCGCACCTGCATGGCTAGCTTGGTATTTGTACACCAAGGGATCGACGGTCCCCCCCATCGCACGCTCTCAGTTAAAGCGATCCCAAATTAAACCCTCATCCGCGGCCCTTCCCTCAATGCGTTGCCAATTCTTGACGCAATCGGCGCGGAATGGACGTTTGCGTGCAACTTAGGCGGTAATGGTAATCACCGAAAGGTAACCATCGCTTGGGTTCCTTAATGGTTATCTCTCTGACATTAAAGCGCTTATGCGTATCTTATATGGATCGCCGGCGTGTATACGCGGCGTATCTGTGTGTTCGGCCCTGTATACGGGCGTTCACACCCGCGTGCTTATCGATGCCTGCAAGTCATTCATTTTAAGTAGGACGTCGCGAAAGCCAAAGTGGCTCTTTGCGTGCCATATGGTATGTGTGCCCAGCCAGAGGCCGGGACTAGAAATGATACGGGAGAGGAATACAAGAATGAACAACATGATGACGAAGCTGTCTGCGAAGATCCAGACCCTGGTTATGAGGGAAGAAGGTCAGGATCTGGTCGAGTACGCCCTGGTAGTTGCTCTGATCGCTTTCGGAGCAATCTCCGCCATGGGAACCCTTGCAAATGACATCAACACTGTTTTCAGCAACATTGGGACCAAGCTTACCTCCGCCGCTTAATTCTGCCGCAGCACCGGGCGACATTCGCCAATTGGTTCTTTCCTTGCTTGGGAGGTACGTAGAGCAGGACGCCTCCCCAGCGTACTCTCCCCCGCAAAGAACGCAAACGCAGTCTGGTTCAAGCCGGGACGATCAGGATGCAATTCGCTCGGCAGGACGCCTGGCGACATGCAATCAGTGACGACGGTATGGGAGAGGAACTCAGGAATGAAAGATTTGGCGATAAAGCTGTGTGTCAAGATACACAGCTTGATGATGCAGCAGGAAGGTCAGGATTTAGTGGAGTATGCGTTGGTAACTGGTGTCATTGCCTTTGGGATGATTACAGTTCTAGGAACGCTTGCCAACGACATCAACACCGTGTTCTCGACCATTGGAAGTAAGCTCGCTTCAGCCGCTTGAGTTCTGTAGTACAGGTGAACCGCAGAGTATCAAAGTACGATCAGAACGCAATTTCCAGCGCTGAATCTCCAATACAGGCCGCAGAGTCTGAAATTGGGTTCGGAGGAGAAATGAAATGAACGATTGGTTCTTAAAGTGGTCTATCAAAACCCAGATCGCAATGATGCAGGAGGAAGGCCAGGATCTCGTCGAATATTCGTTGGTGATTGCTCTGATTGCTTTTGGAGCAGTCGCATCGATTAAAGTGCTTGGCCAGGATATCAACTCTGTCTTCAACAATATCGGTACGAAGCTGACGTCAGCCGCATAACCCCTTCGACGGAAGCAGGCAGTCCGGCCGCAAGAGCGGCCAAGATGCAATTTCGAAGGTGGAATAGCTTCGTGGGCGCCAGCGCTCTTATGTTTCACCTTTCGTAAACACAGTAGCGAGGAGCGTCCTTATGCTTTTGTCCATCGTGATACCGGTCCTGAACGAGGCGGAGACGATTCCTCACCCCCCGGTTGGCATACTCGATGCGGGGCATCTTCCTTTCGAAGCGGAAGAACCGTTATCCTACGATCCCCTAGCCGGCGTGCGGGTATAGAGAAACTCCATGCCAACTCCTCACGTATGACCCTTCCCCCTACCTCAGACCGCGGACTCTCCCTGATGTTGATCGAGGGCGGCCTCACTGCGATTGCGATCGCGGTGGCATTCTGCTGGCCCCGCCTCGGCTCTAGATACTTTTCCAGCGTCGAAAACCTCTTTCGAACACTGGCGCGAAGAAAGGGCTACGCTGTCCTAGTCGTCGGTGCAAGTGCGCTATTGTTGCGGCTGGCATTGCTTCCTCTGTGTCCGGTTCCCAACCCATTTATCCCGAATGATTTCAGTTTTCTGCTTGCGGCAGATACCTTCGCGTCTGGGCGCTTGACCAATCCAACTCCTGCGATGTGGACGCATTTCGAAAGCATCCACATCACGATGAAGCCAACATACATGTCGATGTACTTTCCTGCGCAAGGGCTCGTTTTAGCGGCGGGAAGGGTCCTGTTGGGTCACCCGTGGTATGGCGTCTTATGTGCCAGCGCCCTAATGTGCGCGGCAATCTGCTGGATGCTACAGGCGTGGCTTCCGCCTACTTGGGCGCTTTTGGGAGGGATGTTAGCTGTCCTAAGACTGGGGTTGTTCAGTTATTGGATCAACACCTACTCAGGGGGTGGTTCAATCGCGGCCTTGGGCGGTGCGCTGCTCTTGGGCGGGTTTCCCCGATTTATGAGGACGCTTCATCTCCGCGACGCCATTTTGTTGGCGGCGGGAGTCGTACTCCTTGCCGCAACACGGCCATATGAAGGCGCCCTTCTTTGCATCCCTGTGATCATCGCTTTAGGGCGATGGCTATTCTTTGGCGAAAAGCGGCCATCCCCAGTCGTCATTGCTCGCAGTGTTGCGATACCGCTGGCGATGATCATTGCAGCCGCTGCGTGGATGGGCTATTACAATTACCGCGCATTCGGAAATCCTATCATTCCTGCCTACTCTATCAATCGTGCGACCTACGCTATGGCGCCTTATTTCGTATGGCAATCGCGACGGCCCGAGCCCGTTTATCGACACGCAGCAATGCGACGCTTTTATTACGAGAAGGAACTTATCGATTACGAGAAGATCCATTCGCTCCCGGGGTTCCTTCCTCGGAGTTCATTCAAAGTGTTGACCGCGTTCGCCTTTTTTGCGGGCATCGCATTGCTTCCTCCGCTAATCATGTTGCCGCGCGTTTTCATGGATCGCCGACCTCGCTTTCTGCTTCTTTGCCTGCTCGTGTTGATGGGCGGTATGATAATTGAGATATTCCTCGTTCCTCACTATCTGGCGCCGTTTACCTCGGTGTTCTATGCGATTGGCTTACAGGCCATGCGCCATCTACGCGTCTGGAGCCCGGGGAGACAGCCGGTCGGGCTGGAGATCGTTCGGCTGATCGTGCTGTTATGCGTAGTACTGGTGGGCATTCGTGCATGGGCGATACCCCTTCACCTCAGGTTGTCAGAATGGCCGGTCTCGCAATGGATCGACAACTGGTATGGGCCGGCCCAGTTTGGCGGGGAACGCGCTCATGTTGCCTCAAAACTTGGAGAACTACCCGGAAAACAGCTGGTGATCGTCAGATATTCTCCTGACCACAATCCCTACGACGAATGGGTATACAACTCCGCGGATATCGACAGCTCCAAAGTCATCTGGGCAAGAGATATGGATGCGGCCAGTGATCTTGAGTTGATGAAGTATTACAAAGACCGGAAGGTGTGGCTTGTCCAGCCAGACACACAGCCTGCGGAGATCTCCCCATACACAACACGGTAATGGAAGGTGCATTTAGGTGATCTCAGGGATGTTAGAGGCGAAGCAAGGCACTGTGAGGAGTATCTATGATTGACGGAAAGCGGATTGCTGTAGTGATGCCGGCGTATAACGCTGAGCGAACGCTGGAAAAGACAGTACGGGAATTACCGGACGTTGTAGATATCAGGATTCTTGTTGATGATGCGAGCAAAGACCAGACGGCGCTTCTCGCGGAAAAGCTCGGCGTACAAACTTTTGTTCACGATGCCAACTACGGCTATGGGCGAAATCAGCAGACTTGCTACCGAGAAGCTCTCGCGGCGGGTGCCGATATCGTGGTGATGGTCCATCCCGACTACCAGTACACGCCGGCTCTTGTGGCGGCAATGGCCAGTATGGTCGCTAGCGGCGTATATGACATGGTTCTGGCATCGCGAATTCTCGGCAGAGGAGCTCTGAAGGGTGGGATGCCTCTTTACAAGTACATCTCTAATCGCCTTCTGACGGCATTTCAAAACATCTTTCTGGGGGTAAAGCTTTCTGAATACCACACCGGTTTTCGAGCGTTTTCGCGGGAACTACTGCAGACGTTGCCCCTGCTCGAAAACTCCGACGACTTTGTCTTCGACAATCAGATGATTGCCCAATCGGTCATGTTCGGTTTCAGTATCGGTGAGATCTCCTGCCCGACGAGCTATTTTGAGGAGGCTTCTTCAATCAATTTCAAACGTAGCGTTGAGTATGGGGTTGGCGTCCTTGCGACAACCGCAAGTTTTGTCGCGCATAAGTTGGGAATCCGTCACAGACCGATGTTCGATTCAACGGGAAGGAAAGTGACTTTGAAGTATTACTCGGAAGTAGCGCAGGGTCATGAGCCAGCGATATCACGCGCATAGTAATGCGGTAGCGTGGCGCAAAGTTCAACGATGATTGCGTCTTCCGCCGGTGGCTCGTCGCTGATGTTGATTGAAGGCGGATTCACCGCGATTGCGGTGGCGACCGCATTCGTTTGGCCTCGATGCGGTTCCAGATATTTCTCGCTAGTCGAGCGCGTCTTGGGAAGTTTGGCGCGTAGGCGGGGCTTAGCCGTCTTAGTGGTTGGCCTCGCGGCTCTCCTTTTGCGTCTCGCGCTATTACCCTTCAATCCTATCCCCCATCCATTTATTCAGGATGATTTCAGTTTCTTACTTGCTGCGGACACCTTTTCATCCGGAAGGCTAACCAACGTAACACCCGCCATGTGGACGCATTTCGAAAGCTTCCACATCACAATGAAACCGACGTATATGTCGATGTACTTTCCTGCGCACGGGCTTATTTTGGCCGCCGGCAAGGTGCTGGCGGGAAATCCGTGGTACGGGGCTCTGTGCGCAACTGCCCTCATGTGCGCAGGAATTTGCTGGATGTTGCAGGCGTGGCTGCCACCTACTTGGGCTCTTCTGGGAGGATTTCTGGCCGTCGTGCGTCTGGGCCTCTTCAGTTACTGGATCGATACCTATACTGGTGGTGGTTCGATTGCCGCACTGGGCGGAGCGCTGGTGCTCGGCGCCTTCCCGAGATTCATGACGGCGAAACGCTCTTGGGACGCACTCTTGCTGGCACTGGGTATTATCATCCTCGCATTGAGCCGACCATATGAAGGCATCCTTCTTTGCCTGCCCGTTGCCGTTGTGATGGGGCACTGGATGCTCGTCGGAAAGAGGAGGCCTTCGGTGGCTATACTGCTGCGCCGCACGGCAATTCCGCTGTTGTTGATCGCGGCTGCTGGCGCGTGGATGGGCCACTACAACAAGCGTGTTTTCGGAAGCCCACTCACCTCACCGTACAGGATAAATCGAGCCACCTATGCTGTTGTTCCGTATTGGGTGTGGCAGCCCCCGCAACGAGACCCAGTTTATCGGCATAAGACAATGCGGGACTACTACATCGACGTAGAGCTTCCGCATTTCACAAACCTCCACACGCCGACAGGCTTTCTGTCAGAGTCTTTGCTCAAATTGGGAGTAGCGGTGGGATTTTTCGCCGGTATAGTCCTGCTGCCAGCTTTGATCATGTTGCGGCGGGTTTTCCTCGATACCCGGACTCGCTTTCTGGTCATCTCCGCGCTTGTCCTGGCCGCCGGAATGGCCATAGAAATATTTCTCCTTCCCCACTACCTAGCGCCATTCACGTCCGTCTTTTATGCTCTTGGCCTGCAAGCTATGCGCCATCTGCGCGTCTGGAGCCCGGGTGAGCGACCGGTAGGCCTCGGAATGGTGCGCCTCATCGTGGCTCTTTCCCTTGCGCTGGCCATACTGAGAGTGTGGGCCGGACCACTGCACATTGCTCTTTCCGATTGGCCAACCTCGGCCTGGTATGGCTCTGACGACCTCGGTGCTCCTCGAGCTAGGGTTCAGAGGGAACTGGAACAGTCACCGGAAAAGCAGCTCGCGATCGTAAGATATTCACCGGAGCACGACTCGCGCAGAGAATGGGTTTACAACTCTGCTGATATAGATGGCTCCAAAATCATATGGGCACGCGACATGGGGGACGCAGATAACCGCGAGCTTCGTGACCGCTATGCAGATCGCAAGATATGGCTCGTTCAACCAGACAAAACACCAGTCTTAGTTACTCCGTACACAGTGGCTGAAGGCCAAGGCGCTGCTCTGCAGTGAGCAAATGCTTTCGCAGGTGAGTGCGGCCAGCGGTTTGTTTTGTTGTTAGGGGGCGGAGCCAGGAACTCTCGTCACTAAGAGTCAGCTGAGTAGATATGATCCTGTTTCATCAAGTGCGCGGACCGTCATTGACGGTGATTGAGGGCGGCCTTACGCTGATCGCGGCCGTTCTTGCGTTTTGTTGGCCCAGGCTCGGTGCCGTCCTCTTTTCACGTCTCGAGTGCGCTTTCAGGAAGCTAGCAAGGAGGCCACGCACGGCGGTCGCCGCGGTAGGTCTCACTGCACTATCACTGCGGCTGGCAATGCTTCCATTGTTTCCTATCCCGCAGCCGTTTGTCCCGGACGACTTCAGTTTCCTTCTTGCGGGGGGCACGTTTGCAGATGGCCGCTTGACAAACCCAACCCCGGCGATGTGGATGCATTTCGAAAGCATCCATATCAGCATGGAACCCACTTACATGTCGATGTACTTTCCCGCGCAAGGGTTAGTGTTGGCCGCTGCGAAGGTGTTAACTAGGCATGAATGGTTTGGCGTATTATGCGTAACGGCGCTCATGTGCGCGGCTATTTGCTGGATGCTGCAAGCGTGGCTGCCACCGACCTGGGCCCTCCTGGGAGGTATGCTGGCTGTTCTTCGGCTGGGCCTCTTCAGCTACTGGATCAACACATACACTGGAGGCGGCTCGCTCGCCGCTCTCGGTGGAGCATTGGTGCTTGGCGCATTTCCGAGGTTAATGAAGAGGGCGCAGCTCCGTTACAGCCTTCTTTTGGGCATCGGAATTGCGATTCTCGCTCTCTGCCGTCCCTACGAAGGTATTCTTCTCTGTCTTCCCACAATGGCTGTTCTCGTTCGTTGGATTTCCTCTAGCAAAAACCGATGGCCTGAAGCGGCGCGCCTTCGTCTCGCAACAATACCATTGGGATTTGTAATTGCTGCGGGTCTGTGGCTGGGATACTACGATTACCGTGTCTTTGGGAATCCTATTACACCACCTTATACCATTAATCGCGCAACCTACTCCGTCGCGCCGTATTGGATATGGCAGTCGCCCCGATCCGCGCCAACCTACAGGCACAAGGTGATGCATGATTTCTATGTCGATTACGAGCTTCCATACCTGAAAGCGATTCATCTGCTGCCATTCCTGATCGCTCCCGCGTTGTTCAAGCCCGTGGTAGCGATCTGGTTCTTCGCCGGGATAGCGTTGGCTCCACCGTTGATTATGCTGCCGCGAGTGCTCCTCGATCGCCGTATCCGTTTTCTCGTCTTGAGCGGTGTTTTTTGGGCAGCTGGAATCTTTATCGAAATGTTTCTTGTCCCCCACTATCTTGCGGCGTTTACGGCAGCAATTTACGCTATCGGTCTGCAATGCATGCGCCATCTGCGCGTCTGGCGGCCAGGCGGCCAGACGGTCGGCATGGTGTTCGTGCGACTGATAGTTACGGTGTGTTTCGGGCTCGCTGCATTGCGGGTCTTCGCCGATCCATTGCATGTCTACTATGCTCAGTGGCCGGGCATTGCGTGGAATTACGAATGGTCCGGACCTGGCCAATACGGCGCCGCGCGAGCGGAAGTTCAAAAACAACTTGAACGGCTGCCCTCACCACAACTGGCGATTGTCCGGTATACCTCCGGTCACTACCTCGCGGACGAGTGGGTGTACAACTCCCCGAATCCCGATAGCTCAAAGGTAATTTGGGCGAGGGAGATGGACTATCGCAGCAACCTAGAACTCATCCGCTACTACAAGGACCGGCAGGTCTGGTTGGTGCAGCCGGATATAAAATCTGACCTACTTACTCGATATGCCCTGCCCGGGCAGAAGTAATCATGACTGCGAAATGGCCTGATCATTGGCGGAATATTGGGCCGTGGCATCACGCCGCAATTTTCTTGATGGCTGTGACTATCGTGGTCATAAGGCGTCCTGATGCGGTTTTTCATCCGCAGTTTTTTGCTGAGGACGGTCGCGTTTGGTTTGCAGATGCCTACAATTGTGGGTGGTGGCCGGCACTTCTCAAAACCTGGCTTGGTTATTTTCAAACTCTTCCGCGTCTTGGAGCGGCGCTCGCCTTATTGGCACCGTTTGCTTTTGCTCCGTTGGTGCTTAACCTAATTGCGATCGGCCTGCAGGCTCTCCCGGTCAATCTCCTCATGTCCTCCCGGTCCTGCGCATGGGGTAGTCTTCGTTTTCGGGCTCTCTTGGCCGCCATACTTTTGGCGTTGCCCAACAGCGCAGAGGTCGGCGTCGGCATCACGGACTCTCAATGGTTCCTTGCCTTGAGCACCTTTCTTGTCGTCGTCTCAATCCCGCCTCGAAGCGCTGTCGGCCGTGCATTCGACATTTTGGTCGTTCTACTGTGTGGTTTGACGGGGCCGTTTTGCATATTCTTGCTACCCATTGCGCTTTTTCTGGCGTGGCGGCGTCGCGAGGGCTGGAGGTGGGTGTCTGTGGGCCTTCTTTCGGTGCTCAGTCTTGTGCAGGCGTGGGGATTGCTTATAGTCGAACCGGCGAGCAGACGCACTGCCAACCTGGGCTTGAGTTTGACATGGCTTGTACGTATTGTCGTTGGTCAGATTTACCTTGGCACATTGCTGGGGAGCAATTGTATTGCCACGCTTTCAGATGTGGGATCCTCGATCTGCTTCGCGTGTGTTTGCGTCGGTGGGACCGCAATTGTTATAAGCTGTTTCCTGAAATGCGCCGCAGAGATGAGGCTCTTTCTCATCTTTTCTGTCCTGATTTTCAGTGCAGCTCTCATGTCTCCCCAGGCACATCCTGCCACTGGGGTTTCTGTATGGGCCATGCTCGCTGGTATGCCCGCCATTCGTTACTGGTTTTTCCCTACGCTTGCCTTCGCCTGGTCGCTTCTGTGGTGTGTGCGCAGCAACGTTCGCATCTCCAGAGCCGTCTCTGCCGCGCTGCTTCTAGTAATGTGCATAGGAATCTGTCGGGATTGGAGACGCCCGGCCTTTTTGGATATGGACTTTGCGGACTTTGCCCGTCGACTCGAGGCCGCACCTGTGGGAACGGTCGTCACCATCCCGGAAAACCCCAAAGGATGGGAGATGCAATTGGTCAAGCGAACAGATTGACGCTGGTATGGAAGGGCAAAAGTGTGCTGAAACGAAGAAGTGAAAACGATGGAGAATGATGAGAAGGTTAACCCTGAATTCGACGAGTATGCGCCATCCTACGCTGAACTGCTCGATGATCCGGCGAGAAAAGAAGCTTCTGAATCGCGCCGGTGTCAATCCGGCAACACTTCAGATGGCTGGATGTCGGTTGCGGACGTGGAGAGTTGCTGGAGCTGGCCGGGGGCGACTTCGCCCGGGCAATGGGCTGCGACCCATCTGCCGGCATGCTGTCGTCACAGGGATCGGTGAATGTCCTTCGGCAGCCTTCGGCTCCTGAGCTACCGTTCGCCGACCGATCCGTCGACTTTGTGACGGTCGTGTGCGTCTTTCATCACATTCACGGTGAAGCGAGGAAGGGGCTTAGCAACGAGATCAGGCGAGTGCTGACACCAGGAGGAATGTGTGGCATTGTCGAAGACAATCCAGGGAATCCTGTTACGCGGTGGATTGTGAAGAGATGTCCCGTCGATGTCGATGCCGAGCTTCTTTATGCCCCCGCGGCAAGATTACTGCTGATGGCTTCGGGCCTTGAACCGATCGCTACAGACTATTTCCTTTATTTTCTTGAGAGGTTCTTCCATCGACTCGGCGCAGTGGAAACTCTGTTTTCTAGAGTTGCTCTTGTCGCCCAATACGGGCTGCTTGCCCGAGTACCTGCATAGCACAGGGCGCATTGCAGATATAAACCCGGGCCCCAGGGTTCCAATGGAACCCTGTCCCGGTCATCGCTCCTGGACGACCAACATCGTGCTTGAAGTCCAGCACTAAAACAAGCGTCGTTGAGACTGAGCGACAAGCCCGAGCCCCAGAGTCTCTTAATACTCTGTCCCCGTTATCGCCACTTAGCAACGATCTCCTCTGTCGTTCTGCGTGCATCCACCCTCTCGTAAATCTGGAGCATGGAGCACTAGCCCCAGAGTTCCATTGGCACTCTGTCCGGAAGATCGTCACTTAGTAACAATCGATCGTAAACGCGGCACGCCGCTGCCATTTGAATCAACAGACGGGTTGTGCCGCGCGTTCGATATTCGGATCATCGGGAGTTTGCCGGTGCACGTGAATAGCACTTTTGTGGCGTGGCGCCGTGACGCGAAAGTGGAATGCGCCGCAGGGGAGTGACCTCCGATACTTATTGACGGACATTCAACATTAAATATGAGGCAGAGGCTCAGCCTATCCACTATGCTGAACGTTTTGGCATGTCGGGGAAAAAGATGGTTCTCTGTTTCTTGGGCGTCGGGCATGAGGCAATACATGAGACCCGTAGGGTATTGGCCGCATTTGTAGTTCTGTTTCTCTGGGGCATGCTGCACATGTTGATTCATGAGATTGGGCACGTTCTGGCTGCCTGGATGGTGGGATCTAAAGTTCTTCAGGTGGGCATGAGCAAGCTAGGACCTTTTGTTCGACGGACATCGGCAAAGACACCCCGACGCAATGCCTTTGTTGCACTTGCTGGTCCGGGAATCAACATCTTGACCTGGGCAGCATTTACCATACTCGCTTTGCCCAATGCGTGGGTCGCCCTGTACATTGGGCTGCTTAACCTACTTCCCCTGCCGAATTCGGATTTCACAAAGAGTATGGAGTACTTGAAAAGCATCTAACGAGCACGATTACCACCAAGGTGCTCTGGCCGCTCAGTTCGCATCCGACCTGCCGCGTCGGACTCAAATCGCTGAATTGAAGGAAGTCGCTCGCTCTTCGATGAGGCGTAGTTGCTCATTCGAGAATGTCCGTCGAATCAACCGATGCAAAAGGAGAAGTTGTCCCAAGCCAAGGGCCATGAGGAAGATGCTAAGCAGCTGAATACCATATCGTTTCGCAAACACTTCGGTTACCCAAGAAATTGCAAAAATCAAGAGGGAAAGGAGTGTCATCCCGCGTGTTGCAGTAGGCCACTTCAAGTCGCTCATTACCCCGAGGATGAGAATCACTGCGATGGATACCAATACTGAGTCATAAATCGGAATATAGACGTTGAGAAGGAGGGTCCAGGTGAGAGCTATTGCCCATGCCAGCTTCCTCCCCGATCTCCCACATGACTCCGATCTCCACAGCAACACACCAAGATACATCACAATCGCGCATGTAAAGCCGATCAAGACTTCCAACCCGGCACTGGATCGACCTCCGGGAATTGCATAGGAGAATGAGTTCAAATCGATAAATTGCCAGAGTTGAAGTGCGGAATGACCGC
>Ga0210388_10002186_pt1 | contig 15262 bp, 15 predicted proteins | sample IncBWC19OmetaG_FD_155485 | JGI IMG/M metagenome (GOLD analysis project Ga0210388, IMG submission 155485) | Forest soil microbial communities from Barre Woods Harvard Forest LTER site, Petersham, Massachusetts, United States - Inc-BW-C-19-O ...
GGCTTCCGCGAATCCTGCCATCATCTCTGTAAAAAGCGATTCTTTCATTTGCGCGCCTCCCTCAAGTTCAAAATGGCTTGCTTCAGCGTTTTCTTTTGCACGCTGGTCAAATCAGCTTGCTCGTTCTTGCTAAAGATCATGAGCAGGAAAACCTGCCCATCTTGCTCAATGTAGTAGTACATGTAGCGAAATCCGCCGCGCGTGCCCTTGCCGCGTGTGGGGTCCCCCACGCGGGCCTTTCTCACGCCCGCCGTCCCCTGGATCACCGGTCCGCGCTCCGGGTTCTCCAGCAAGTCGCTCTGGATTTCCAGCAATACATCGTCAGCGCGATCCCTCGCCAGTGCCAGAAGTCTATTCGTAAACGCTGGAAATTCTATGAACTCTAGCACGCTGTAAGACTACTACAGAGTAGTATCCGTCGTCAAGAGACAGAGCCGCCCACGCAAAATCATTCAAGCGTTCTAACCAGACTTACGCCCCCTCTTTCCCTTGCCCCGCGGCCGCACATAGTGGAACCGGATCAAATAAATATTCTCGCCCCGACCATGTTTCGCAATCTTGAGCAGGTCTAGAACGCCAAGGAATCCAGACTCGCGCGCCAGTTCAGGAGTAATATCCGGAAACCCGATCGGCTCAATCGAATCAACTTCAATCTCGCCTTCCTCCATACGGTATCGCACCCCCACTCGAACGCGCGGACTCATCCAGATCCGCACACTGCAAGTGATCTCCCCCCGCCGTATCCCCTCGCGAAGCCGTTTAGTGAACACCATGAAGAAAGTTTACGTCCAACGCCGCGGTCCGCCCAGATTGCAGAACGCCGGCAGACCAGCAGATGCCTTGAGAAGCCCAGCGGAAAACCCGAGAGCTTTGTTAAGATTACTCACGCCATGACCGTCCAACGCGAACAACTCGAAGCCGACGTCCTGATCGTCGGCGCAGGCCCCGCTGGCCTCTCCTGCGCCCTGTATCTCGCCAATCTCATCAAGAAACACAACGACTCCGGCGCCAAGCCTCCGCTCTCGTCCGAAAATATCTACGTCCTAGAAAAAGGCCGCGAAATCGGTGCGCATCAACTCTCCGGCGCCATCATGAACCCCAAAGCCCTCGCCGAACTCGTCCCGGACTTCGAAAAATCCGCCCCCCTCGACACTCCCGTCACCGATTCCGCCGCGCTCCTCTTCACCAAGAACTCCTCGTTCCGTTTTCCCGTCACTCCCCCCCCATTCCAAAACAAAGGCAACTACGTAATCTCTCTCAACAAGCTCACCAAATGGCTAGGCGGCTTAGTCGAAGCCGCCGGCGTCAACGTCTTCAAAGAATTTGGCGGCGCGCAATTAATTTACGAAGGCGATGGCATCGCAGGTGTCATCACCGAAGACAAAGGCCTCGACAAAAACGGCAAGCCCAAAGACAATTTCACGCCCGGTTACGAACTTCGCGCCAAAGTAACTGTCCTTGCCGAAGGGCCCCGCGGCTCGCTCACAAAAGATCTAGTCGCTACAAAAAAACTCGACAACATCAACCCCCAAATCTATAGTCTCGGCATAAAAGAATTGTGGGACGTCCAACCCGGCAAAATCGCTCCCGGCTACGTCGCCCACACGCTAGGCTGGCCCGTCGCAACCGACATGTACGGCGGCGGCTGGATCTACGGCCTCTCGAATAATCGCGTCTCCATCGGCCTCGTCATCGGTCTCGAATACGCCAATCCTCAATTCGATCCGCACGCCGCTTTTCAAACCTGGAAGACGCACTCCTTCGTCAAAAATATTCTAGAAGGCGGCAAGCTAGTCCGCTACGGCGCAAAATCTCTCCCCGCCGGCGGCTGGTATTCCATGCCCCGCAATTATGTCGACGGCGCCCTCATCATCGGAGATTCCGGCAGCTTCCTCGATTCGCAACGCCTCAAAGGCATTCACATGGCCATGAAGAGCGGCATGCTCGCGGCAGAAACAATTTTCGAAGCACTTAAAGTTGGCGACGCCTCCGCAAAAACGCTCAGCGCCTTCCCCCAAAAAGTCGACCAAAGCTACATAAAAAAAGAACTCCGTGCCGTTCGCAATTTCCATCAATCCTTCAGATATGGCCTCTACGGTGGACTCTTCCTTGGGGCTCTTCAACAAGTCTCCGGTGGTCGCGGCCTAATCGATCCCATGCACGTCCACGCAGGATACGAAGACTACAAAAAAATCAACGGCCGCCCCGCCCCCGAGCGCTTCAAAGGCGACGGCAAACTCATCTTCGATCGCCTAACCGACGTCTACCACTCCGGCACGCGCCACGAAGAAGATCAACCGTGCCATCTCCACGTCGCCGACACCAATATCTGCTCCACAAAATGTGTGGAGGAATACGGCAACCCCTGTCAGTATTTTTGTCCTGCGGCTGTCTACGAAATGGCGAAAGACTCGACCGGCACTCTAAAACTAAAAATCAACGCCGCAAACTGCGTCCACTGCAAAACCTGCGACATCGCCGACCCCTACCAAATCATCAATTGGGTCGTACCCGAAGGCGGCGGCGGCCCCAACTACGAAGGCATGTAGCCGAGTTCGCCCTTCTCAAAAGAAACTGGTTCCCGGAACGCAACCGCGCGCCCACCTTCTGAAGCAGGCCGCTCTTTCTTTTTAGGCGCCGGTCGCCAATTCCGCGGATTTGGATTTAACGCGATTTCTCCAGCTCTTGCGTTACGGCTCAAATCACGCGCCTTATGACCACAGCCGATGAAAAAACGAGCGCACACGATCGAGAACGGATCCCTGCGCCGGCGCCGCCGTCTTCGCCGGAGGGTTTGTCACAGGCGGCTGCGGCGGCGCAGGCGTGACCGCCGTAGCGACCGCCTCACCCTCGACCCGTCCCTGAAACACCAGTGACGGCCGCACTCGCACCCTCCGCACAATCACCATCAATCTCGGATCCGGTTCCGCCTGCACTTTCGCCTTCGCATCAAATGTCAGCGGCGGCATAATCACGGTGTAAATCGGTTCTTCTTTTTTCTCAGTTTTTTCACTAGATGTCGGCGCATCGCTCGGATTCGGAGCTGCTTCGCTATTTCCTGTTTCCCCCGTGCGCACTGCTGCTGCAGTCCCCGGCGCCGGAATTGTTCTAGATTTCGCGATCTGCAAATCACATTTACATTGCCCCGTGCCGTTGCGCATCGTGTCGATTTGCGCGTTCGCCAGCATCACGTCCACGCCTTGCGGGACGATCACGCTCCGCCCGCTCAGCTGCTGTTCCAAACGCAGCGCGCCACGGTACGTGCGAATGCACATCATCCCGGGACTCTCGAAACCCACGAGAATCTCTCGCGGCTCGTCGCCAATCGCCAACGTTTGCGCTTGAATCTCCGCTGTATACACGGTCAGCGCCGGTTCTCGCTCCACCAGCGCGTGTATCGAACCGCTCTCCAGCGCCACCGTCAGCGCTGCTCCGGATTTCAGCACAGAGAAATGCGCCGGTCCGCAAATCGAAATCTGTCCGCCCTCCACAAGACTGATCCGCGCCTGCCCGGACTTCACTCGAACGTCACTCCCGCTTCGCAAAATTGTTTTCGTCTGACCACCAACCACTTCCACACTCATCGGCCCAGTCACAGCAATGTCTTCACCTTCGATTAATCCCACAGAGTCGCCAGCTGGCTGGTCCGAAGTCGCGACAGTCGCAGTCTTCGACCCAAAGGAAGTCCTCGCCTCCGCCGCAACAAAAAATCCCGCGCACAGCACTGCGCACACCGCTGCCAAAAGCCGAGCCCGCGGCACCGATCCACGCAAATTAACTTTGAGCAGCACTCTTAATTGGTCTCCAGCAAGCCGGGCAAGAAACTCTCGCCTATACTATACGTCACGTCGCCTTCGTCGCAGGCGCATCCATAAAACATGAGCCAGCCCGACGCCACCAAAACCGCCTCGCCCGAGCTCAGGGACGATTCGTCCCCCAAAATCCCCGCCGATCCAATCGGCGCTCACTACGATACTCGCCTACCCGATCTTCCGTGGTCGCGCCGAATCCAAATCCCCATCATCGCCGCGGCCGTCTACAGTGTGATTCGCATTCTTGGCCCCACGTTGCGTTACGAAGTTCTCGGCTGGCAAAACGCCGAGCGCGTCCACACCTCAGGCAAGCGCTGCATCTGGGCCTTCTGGCATCGCATCATCATTCCAATTGTTTGGTGGCACCGAAATCATGGCGTCGTGGTCATGAATACCACCGCCTTCGACGGTCAGTGGACTCGCAAAGTCATTGAATGGCTTGGTTTCGGTACAGCGCAAGGAAGTTCTTCACGCGGAGGTCTCCGCGGACTCGCAGTGATGGCTCGTCGTCTCGAAGAAGGCGTCGATTGCGCCTTCACAATCGATGGCCCGCGCGGTCCTCGCTACGTCGCCAAGCCCGGCCCGGTCATGCTAGCCAGAAAAACCGGCTGCCCCGTCCTCGTCTTCCACATCGGCGTAAGTCGCGGCAAGACCTTCGAGAAAACCTGGGACCACTTCCTGCTGCCAGCGCCTTTCGCTCGCGCCGTAATCCTCTTCGCTCCGCCGATTTACGTTCCATCCGACGCAAACGCCGAAGTCCTCGAGTCGAAACATGCAGAGATGCAGCGCGAACTTGAGCGCGTTCGCGACATCGCCGAATCCTGGTTTTCTGTTAGCGAAGCAGACCGTAAAAAACACCGCGCCGAATTTTCGAAATAGTAGGACAGACATTCCTGTCTGTCTCCGCTATTCAATTCCCATTCCCAACCCGTTCCCCCAACTTCACCGGCACATCCATCTTTTTCCCACCTCGATACACCGTCACGCTCACCGTATCCCCGGGCCGCTTGCGGTTCAAAACCAAGTTCATATCCGACTGACTTCCAATTTTCTGCCCGTCAATCGCCACGATCACGTCGCCGCCAATCATAATGCGCTGCATTCCGGCCTGTGCTGCACGGTCTCCACCATGTAACCCCGCTATTGCCGCAGGGCCGCCCTTCGTTACTTCTTCAATTAGCAATCCCTCTTGCACGGGAAGATCGAGCGCCTCCGAAAGCCATCCGCCCACGGACAAAGTCTGCGCGCCAAGAAAAGCCTGCCGCACGCGCCCTTCCGTCATCAAATCGTGTGCGATCCTTTTCGCCGTGTTCACCGGAATCGCAAACCCAATTCCCGCTGTCGTTCCGCTCGGCGTATAAATCGCCGAATTGATGCCAATCACTTCTCCATGCGAATTGATTAGCGGCCCGCCAGAATTTCCGCGATTGATCGCCGCATCCGTCTGAATGGCCTCATCGATCAAAGTCGTTTGGCTAGTTTGCACCGTGCGACCCAACGCGCTAACCACTCCCGTCGTCAGCGTGCTCTGAAATCCGAACGGATTTCCGATTGCCAAAACTTTCTGCCCCACTTGCAGTTTTGAAGAATCGCCCAGCGGCAAAGCCACCAGCGTCTTGCCTTTCGGATCGATCTTTATCAGTGCCACATCATTCCGCTGGTCAGCTCCAATAAACTTCGCCACATACCGCGTCTGGTCGCCAAGCACTACTTCGATCGACTGCGCTTCCTGCACCACATGGAAGTTCGTCAAAATATATCCGCGCGGATCAATCACGAACCCTGACCCGGCACCTTCCACTGGCACCGGGTCCATAAAAAAATCGTATTCCGTGGCCTTCGTCAGAACGTTCGCCACGGCCGCAGAGGCCTGACGGTAAACGCGCACATTGATCGACTCGTCGTCCGTCAACGCGGCATCCCGCATAGAGACTTGCGTGGCCTGGGTTGCTGCCTCTGGTGTCCCTGCCACCGTTTCCAACGGCAAAGCCTCCACCTTCCTCGGCTGCCTCTGCCCCCACCGACCTCCAGCCCAATATGCCCCGGCAATAATCACCACTGCCGCAATCGCTAACCGCACCGCACCTGACGCTTTTCCCGCACTCATATTCGCAATCCTTCCTCGACCCCGCCTAATTCCAACGATACCACACGCAATTTCCCGTAGGGGCACGGCACGTTACCCTGCTTGCCCTGAGAGGAGCGAAGGGAGCTTCGAAGGGCCGTGCCCGGTCTTCTCTTTACTTAGACGCTCCCATTCATCCCACGCCTCAACTTCGCCGACAACTCCTCGACTTGTCTCCGCGTCTCCTCAATCAAACCCGAACAATCAATCTTCTCCGTGGCGAACTTCAACTTCTCCTCCGCAGGCATCTGCGCCGCAATTCGCCGTCGCGCCTCCAATTCGTTCATCCCACGTGCCAGCAATCGTTCAATTTGCTGCTCCGGCCGGCACCAAGCCACCACCAAACCATCCAAATTTTTCTGATACCCCGCCTCCACCAACAAAGCTGCCTCCACAAACGCCGCATCGGCCACGCCACTCTTTTCCCACTCTCTAAACAGGCGCACCATCTCCTCTTCCACCCGCGGATGCACGATCGCATTCAATCTTTTCAGTTTTTCCGCGTCTGCAAACACAATCGCGCCCAACTTCCCGCGATCGATCCGACCATCCGCGTCCACAATGCCCGCGCCAAACTCGCGCACAATCTCGTTGTAAGCTCGCGTCCCCGGCTCCATCACTTCATGTCCGAGTGCATCCGCATCGATCACGCGAAATCCCAACTCGCGCAGCATCCTCGCAATGGCGGTCTTGCCGCTGGCAATCCCCCCTGTAAGGCCGAGTCGCTTCATTTGTTTGTTTTTACCGCACACCCGAGCCAGCCGACGGTCCGCCAGCCGAAATCGTCCGCGGAATCGCCTTTGCCCGCCGCATCCGCGCCGCCTTCACCGTGTTGCTCATCAACATCGTTATCGTCATCGGCCCAACACCACCCGGCACTGGTGTCAACGCTCCCGCCACATTCACTGCATCGGGATGCACGTCTCCCACCAACGCATTCCCCTTGGCCTTGAATTTCTCCAAGCGGGCAGGGAAGTTCTTAAACAATCTTTCCGCCTCAGCCAAATCCGTCACTCGATTCGTCCCCACATCAATGACGGCAGCTCCAGGCTTAATCCAGTCCGCCCGCACAAAGCCAGCCTTCCCCATCGCCGCCACCACAATGTCCGCACCGCGCACAACGTCCGCAAGATTCTTTGTCTTCGAATGGCAAATCGTCACTGTCGCGTTCGCGTGCATAAGCAGCAGCGCCATCGGCTTCCCCACAATATCGCTCCGCCCCAGCACCACCGCGTTCGCTCCTTCAATTGCAATGTCATTCCGCCGCAAAATCTCCATGCATCCCGCCGGCGTACATGCCACTAACCCCGGCCGCCCGCTAACCAACCTCCCCAAATTGACAGGATGAAAGCCATCCACATCTTTCGCCGGATCGACGGCCTCCAAAACTCTTTTCGTATCCACCTGCGCCGGCAAAGGCAGCTGAATCAAAATCCCGTCGGTGTCATTGTCGCGATTCAAATCCTCCACAATCGCCAACATCTCCGCCGTAGTCGCCGTAGCCGGCGGCGTAATCAACCCGCTCCCCATCCCCAACTGCTCGCAAGCCGCAATCTTGCTTTTCACATAAAGCTGCGAAGCCGGATCGCTTCCCACCAACACCGCCGCCAACCCCGGCCGTATACCCGCCGACGAAAGTATCGCCACCTCGTCCTTCAACTCCCCAAACATCGCATCCCGAATCTTCGCCCCATCCAATATTTTCGCCGTCATTCCATCCCCTGTAGGCGCCGGGCTTCAGCCCGGCTCTTGTAGAATCTAGCTGCCCAACATCCGTCGCCGCGATCACGTTATTCGTCCGAACGTAACAAATTGTCCCCCACTTCGCACCTTTCTGTCACGCTAGCCCACGCCTGCGTGACGACTCAGTTTCCGATACTGCGTTGGTCAGGCATGCGGATTACTTCGGCCATGTCGCGACACGCCGAAATTTGAGCACCTCGATTTCATTGTGAGTGCTATCGCCTGTTTTCGCCAGCCATCGACTGCAACAGAAATTGAAGGTACATTCTGAGAGGATTGAAGGATCTTCAACGATGCGACTTTCCATCGCCGCCGCCGCGGTTGTGGCCACATTCGTCTTTGTTCTGTTGCTAATCTCGCGATTATTTCCTTATGGGGCTGGTTGGGCTGGCGTCTGCGTCGTGATGACCTGCTTGTACGCAAGCATATTCGGCGCGTGGGCGTTTCTTGGAAACAAACCGCACAGAAATGCTCGCGCGGAACGGGCCGACATCGTGCAACAGCCTACCCTGAGAGAAAACCTTCTCTATTTCGCAATCGCAATGGCGGTGGTCACAATCGTTATGGCTGTGACGATACATGATATCGATAGAGGGATAAATCGCAATTTTAAGAACGACTGGTCTGTTGGATTAGGCAGTGCGTGCGTTGCATTAGGTTACGCCGCTAAAGCGTTCTGGACTTACCGCAGGAACTGGTCTCTCTGGGCCGTCATTGCAACACTATTCTTCCTCTTCACGGCGATAACAATTCCGTTCCTCTCCCAAATGGAAAAGGTGCCTTTGTTGTATATGGGGCCATTGGCCAACGTCGAGCTGCTTATCGCGTTTGTCGCACTGGACTGGTTCGTTGGTCGGCAGTCGCGTCAACGGTCAACTCCCGGTTAGCGTAACTCCGCGCCTCTGCGTTATCTTTTTCTTATGTTTCTACCGCCCCCGCTCCCCACCGTATAATCTCCCCATGTCCGCCCCTGCACCAACCCCGAAGCCCTCGCCCCACCTCCGCATCCACTCCATCAACATCTACGTCCGCGACCAGGACCGCAGTCTCCGCTTCTACGTCGACCAACTGGGCTTCCACCTCGCCTATGACGCCAAACTCCAATCCGGCGAACGCCTTGTCGCCGTGGCCCCCCCCGACGGACAAGCCGTCCTCACGCTCATCGCCCCCAAGCCCGACTCGCTCGACTTCAAACTTATTGGCCGCTCCACCCGCCTGACGCTCATCACCGAAGACGTCCTGGCCAAATATCAGGAATGGTCCCGACGCGGCGTTCGCTTCCAACACACTCCGCGCCTCCGTCGCATCAAGTTCGACTCCGAAACGCGCGAGGTTCGCAACGTCACCGCTGAGTCCCCACTCCTCGGCGAAGAAACCCCCATTTGGGGCGGTGTCTCCACACGCTTCCGCGATCCCGACGGCAACACGTTCTCTCTCGTCAGCTTCGACGAAATCACACACGCCCTCGAAGCCCAGCGCCGCGCCACTGCCGCCAAACTCGAACTCGACCGCCGCGCCGCCCAGGAACTCGAAATCGCCAACGAAGTCCAATGCCGTTTTTTTCCCCAAGTTCGCCCGCCGATTCAAGCGCTCGACTATTCCGGTCACTGTTATCCCGCGCGCGCCGTCGGCGGGGATTATTACGATTTCCTCGACCTCGGCCCGGACCGTTTCGGTCTCGTTATCGGCGACGTCTCCGGCAAAGGCATCGCCGCCGCCCTCCTCATGGCCAATCTGCAAGCCAATCTGCGCAGCCAGTGCTCCATCGCGCACGATTGCCTGGAAAATATTCTTCGCGTCGTCAACCAGTTCTTCTCGCAAAACACGCCCGACGGCTCCTTCGCCACTCTCTTCTTCGCCGATTACCATGTCCCGACCGGCCGCCTGCGCTATATCAATTGCGGCCACCCGCCCGCGCTCGTTCTGCGGCGCGACGATTCCATCGATCGCCTCGAGCCCACCGCCACCGTCCTCGGCATTTTCAAAAAGTGGGATTGCGAACTAGGCGAGCAAACCATCCACCCCGGCGACACTCTGGTCCTCTACACCGACGGCATCACCGAATCCTTCAACGAGTCCCGCGACGAATACGGCGAAGCCCGCCTCATCGAATCCCTACTCCGCCACCGCGCCCAACCCAGCCAATCCCTCCTCCAAAATATCGTCGCCGACGTTCGCCAATTCTCCCCCCACGAACAACACGACGACATCACACTAATCATCGCCAAATCCTCCCCTTCGCCTGTATAGTGATTCACTTTCCGTTTAGCGCGCTAAGAATGCGCCGGAAGTTCTTGCCAGCAGTGCTATGCAAGTCTTAAGGGAGTTGCTATGAATCGTTTTTGGCTATACTCGGTCCTTGTTGTGTTCGGAGCATCCTTCAACATCGCGTCGGCGCAGGAGGCGAACCTGATACTCGTCAACGGAAAAGTGTGGGCCGAAAATCCCGCGCAGCCTACTGCTCAGGCCGTCGCGCTCGATGGCTCCCGGATTCTCGCCGTCGGCGACAACGCTGCTATTCGAAGACTCGCCGGGCCCGACACGCGCGTCATTGACCTTGGCGGCCGCCTTCTCCTCCCGGGCTTCAACGACGCTCACGTGCATTTCCTCATCGGCGGCGGCTCGCTCATCACCGTTCATCTCGGCACAGCCAACAGCCAGGCCGAGTTCAAGGAGCGCATCGCTCAATTCGCCAAAACCCTGCCCTCGGGCGCGTGGCTTCGCAACGGCCTCTGGGACCACCAACGCTGGAATCCGCCTGTTCTGCCAACCCATCAATTAATCGACGACGTCTCCGGCGATCATCCTGCATTTCTGTGGCGCCTCGATGGACACATGGCCCTCGTCAACGCCCAGGCCATGAAGCTCGCCGGCATCGACCGCAACACCAAAGACGTCCCCGGCGGCGAAATCATCCGCGACAAGGACGGCGACCCCACTGGCATTCTCAAGGACGCTGCCACCGCTCTCGTCACGCGCGTCATGCCTCCGCTCTCTCCCGCAGAGATGGACCTGGCCATGGAAGCGGCCATGCGCGAAGCCGCTGCTCACGGCGTAACCAGCGTGCAGAACATGGCCGACACTTCGGAAGACCGCGGCCAGCCCGCTAATTTTCGTGAGTTCCAGAAGATCGAGCGCGCCGGCAAGCTGACCGTCCGCATCTACGAGTCTCTTCCCATTCGCGATTGGAAGACGCTGGCCGACGCCGGCATCGTCGCGCCGTTTGGCAATTCTTATCTCCGCATCGGCAACCTGAAAGCCTTCTCCGATGGCGCGCTCGGTTCGGAAACGGCTTGGATGGATGAGCCTTTCACCAACAATCCCGCAAAGAGCGGCCTCGCCAGCCCCGATCTTCTGGACGTCGAGCATTTTTATGAATCCATGCGCCTCGCCGACAAGGCCGGACTCCAGCTTACGATTCACGCCATCGGCGACCGCGCCAATCGCACTATCCTTGATCTCTACGCGCGCCTCGAAAAAGATAACGGCCCCGCCGATCGTCGCCCCCGCATCGAGCACGCGCAGCACCTTCATCCTGCGGACTATGTGCGCTTCGCAAAACTCGGCGTCATCGTCTCCATGCAGCCCTACCACGCCATTGACGACGGCCGCTGGGCCGAAACCGTAATTGGTCCGGAGCGCATCAAGTCGAGCTATGCATGGAAGTCCGTGCTCGATGCAGGCGCAACACTCGCCTTCGGTTCGGACTGGCCCGTCGCTCCATTGGATCCACTAACGGGCATTTCTGCGGCCGTTTTGCGCCGCACGCTCGACGGCAAAAATCCAAACGGCTGGACGCCCGATCAGCGCATCAGCGTCGCGCAAGCTGTCCATGCCTATACCATGGGCTCCGCTTTTGCGGAACATCAGGAAACGGTCAAGGGATCCATCGAACCGGGCAAACTCGCGGACTTGGTCGTCCTCTCCGACGACATCTTCACCATCGCACCCGAAGCCATCGAGAAAACCAAAGTCGACATCACCATCTTCGACGGCAAAGTGATCTATCAGCGATAAGTGCGACCGCCTCCAAAAACAACATCACGCGCATACGTCCAATCAACTCAAGCGGTGATAACCACTGCATTTCGTTCCGCTATCTTCTCGACATCGTGCCCTTGCGGAAAGGCTCAGCCACCAGTTGCCACTCGTCCTCGTAGATCACGTAGCCGGGCTTGTCCGTCCTGATTTTCTTCACGTAGATGCCGTTGCGTTCGAGGATCTGGACCATTTTCCAGATGCGGGCGATATGTTCGGTCGCGCCTGTCTTGAACCAACAGATGCCGAGGCGAAGCGTGTCACGTCCGAAGGAATTTGGCTTTTCCAGATTCTGGCTGAACCACTCGCGCAGTTCGTTCAGTTCGTCGGCGTCGGAGCCCGTGATGTTTTGCCACTCCAATGCCACTGCCGCCGCCTGAAAGATTCCTTGCTCAACGTGGCTCTCATTGTCCTTGCGGCCTATGACGAAGCGAACGTATTCCCGCTTTTCGAGCGGATCGTGCCGCTCTAGGATGAAACGTTCATCCTCCGTCTCCACGAACGCGAGCCGTCCGGGAATGCAGGACAGGACCGTGCCTATGCCGAGTCCGACGACCTGCTTGAGTGCCTCGACTAGCGGCAATTCTTTTTGGTCGAGCCTGGGATCTTCGGAGATGACAAAGACGATGTTAGGAGACTGACGTTTCTGCAACTCGCGGACAGTGTTCTCGACGAACAGTTTGTTACTTGGAATGGGCAGGCGGTACTTGGGATCGAAGTCCGCAAAATGCGCGAGCTGGCTTGTGAACTTGTGACGCAGTCGCGGATTAGAAAGAATCTCTCGGTAACGGTCGCGTTTGCGCCGCTTCACGAACGCCGCCACAAGTGCCTGCTCATTGTACACGGGGTGATTGTAGCGAAGAACGGCGGATTAGGACGTCGCTTGCCGCAAAAAGGCGCTTGCGCCGATTGTCTTACCAAGAGCTCTTAGTTCCTGAAGAAAGTTATCGACCGCAGCTGCCTGAATCGGGATGCGGAGCGCGACTGATTCAATTTCCCCCAGGCCACCGCACGCGCCTCTCCTGAGCCTTACCTCGACGACTGCATGGCGCGTCTGAGCAGTAGAAATGCATCCGTGCCCCACCATCTGCGTGTTTCGGACTAAATGTGCCCAACTCGAAATCGCGAAAATCATCCGGACGGGACGGGAACCCGCTCAGGGCCTTCGCTAGTCTCGATAACGCGTCACTAGTAATGTACATTTCCGCTTGACCGGAGAAGCATCCGTTGGCACATCTGAACACAACCTCCAGAAGGTCTTCGACTTCGTCGAACCATATAACTTCTAAACTGATTCCGTTCTCCATTGGTGCTCCCAACTATCTTCGTTCCTGCTAGTATTCAGTATAAATGTTGTTCGGCCCAGACTGGTTTGGGTCGCCGGGAAACTGACCCACAACCTCAATTTCTTCAAAATCTTGAGGTGCCAATTCGAATTGGCACCTCTTATCCTTAGCAAAATAAAGTAATTAGTAGTTATCTATTGACAATAAATACTAATCTGCCATAATGGCTTTCTTCTGCGCGGCGAGTTAAAGGAGATCTTTCGCCCGCGCAAATGAGTCCCTCACTAAAACTGTCCTCTGATTCCTTTAACGATACTTCTGGAAGTTCCAAGGGCTTATCTAACTCCTTTAAAATCATATCTTTTGCAGACCCTTGTCTCTTAACCCCCATCGAATCACATCTTTACAAAAATCATGGGGTGGGGTGGGTTCCAAGGTGCCGTCCCAGCCGCAAGGGAAAAAAGTGTCATCCCCGAGCAAAGCGAGGGATCCGCTTTTCTCTTTCCCCGTTTTTCTTTGCCTCGTTACTTCATTACTTCTCGAATCTGAAAGGAAATCTCCATGTCTAAACATCTTGACCCCCATCAACAGTGTCAGCACATTAGCCCGCGCGGCCAGAGCTGTCGTATGCTTCGCGCTTCTGACCAGGACTCTTTCTGTGCCCATCACCTTCGGCGAGCCACAGCGCTTCAGCCCGGCGACGATTCCCCCGCCGCCGAACTTCTCAACTCCACCGGCGATCTCGCCACTGTCGGTGAGGTCAACGCCCTCCTCGGCAACGTCACCAAACTATTTGCCCACAAGCATATCGACCGCAAGGACGCGGTCGCTTTCGGCTACCTGTCCCAATTGATGCTTTGCAGCCTTTCGGGCATGGAGAAGCTGTCGGATGAAGAGCGCGACGCTCAAGCTCTGGATGAGGTCAACGAAGACATACGTAAAATGCGTGCCAGTTTCCTCGCGCGCCAAGCTGCTGTGGAAGCCGCGAAAGCCGCTAGAAAATCTCAGAACACTCCGCCCACGCAAACGAGAGACTCTTCCGTTCCCGCGCCTGAACCCGCCCCGCCCAACACTCCAGCTTCAACCGAGTCCGCCGCTTCTAAACCCCCGCGCGACTACTTCAGCATTTGCACCTGACCGGTCCAGCCGCACGCCCCGCAAATTTGGGACATACTATCAAGGACGATCCCATGGCCAAGGAAAACAACATGTCGCTATTTGGAGAATTAGGAACACGCAAAGAGCTGGAAAACAAAGCGAAGGCGGAAGGGCGATTGCCGCCAGGGCAGTCGCTTACGCTGAAATGGCCAGTGCTGCATTACGGCAGCATTCCGCACTTCGATCCGGCCCGGTGGGACTTCCAGATTTCTGGCGAAGTCGAAGAAGCCAAGCGCCTGACGTGGAACGATTTTCGTGCGCTGCCGCAAACGGAAACTATGTCGGACTTCCACTGCGTCACGCGTTGGAGCCGCCTCGACAATCATTGGAAGGGCGTCCTCTTCACCGACGTGATGAAGCTGATCAAACCAAAACCCGGTGCGCAATTCGCATCCATTCTCGCCGAGGAGGGTTACACCGCGAACGTCCCGCTCGCGGATCTGTTGCGCCCCGACGTACTGTTCGCCTTCGAGCATGACGGTGAACCGCTTACTGGTGAGCACGGCGGCCCGTTACGCCTGATCGTCCCGCAACTCTACGCCTGGAAAAGCGTGAAATGGGTCCGCGGTTTCATACTGCTCGACTACGACCGCCTCGGTTTCTGGGAGCGCAACGGCTATCACGCCTATGGTGACCCGTGGAAAGAGCAACGCTACTCCGGCCGCTGAAAATGAGAGAGGACCCCGAATTGACACTTCTCCCTCTACTCTGGAATCATCCCAAGATTGGCGGTGTAGCACAGGCACTCTTGCCTGTGCGGTTTTCTGGCACACACAAGCCGTTGCGCGAACCAGTATTGGGTCTTGAAAGCCGATGCCGCAAGATTGTACGAAGTAACTTTTGCACGGGTCGTTTCGTAAGGTAGAGATGAGAGGACTTGGGACATGGCGGCCGGCATACGCACCAGTGAATTGCGCAAGGTCTATAACACAGCGCCGCCCCTTGCGGCTGGTTCGGGCGGCGCTTTTTCGTTTGCCGCAAAGCGCGGCAAGGGAAAACAGCCCAAGCCGGAAATTGTCGCTCTCAATGGCATCTCGCTCGATATTCACTCGGGAGAAATTTTCTGTCTGCTCGGGCCAAACGGTGCTGGCAAATCAACA
>Ga0210388_10002187_pt1 | contig 15256 bp, 13 predicted proteins | sample IncBWC19OmetaG_FD_155485 | JGI IMG/M metagenome (GOLD analysis project Ga0210388, IMG submission 155485) | Forest soil microbial communities from Barre Woods Harvard Forest LTER site, Petersham, Massachusetts, United States - Inc-BW-C-19-O ...
TTCGTCCATACGCGCAAGAACTGCCTGATCAGCGAGCGCGAAATCGGCGTGCATGCCGCGACATTCGCCTCCGCTTTGAATTCCGCGCTACGCGAAGATCCCGACGTGATCCTGGTGGGTGAGCTTCGCGACCTGGAGACCATGAGCATTGCGGTCACCGCCGCGGAGATGGGCATTCTCGTCATGGCGACGCTGCACACCAACGGCGCGGCGCCGACGGTGGATCGATTGGTGAATGCTTTCCCGGCGGACAAGCAGCCGCACGTTCGCACCATGCTGTCCACGAGCTTGCGCGGCGTCGTCTCGCAGCAGCTCATTCAAAAGGCCGACAAGCAAGGCCGCGTCGCGGCGCTGGAAATCCTGGTCAACACCCCTGCCGTGGCCAACCTCATCCGTCAGGGCAAGATGGACCAGCTGGAAAACGCCATGCAAAGCGGCAACGCCAACGGCATGAAGCTGATGGATACGGCGATTCAGGCATTGCTCGATTCGCGGCAAATTTCGGGTAAAGAAGCCTTTAAAAAGGCCATCAACAAATCCAAATTCGAACAGTTCCGCGACGCTTCCTAGGCCGATTTCGCCCAGGGGACCATCCCCGCGGCGCCGGCCGCCGCCGCACCGGCCGTGTCGGTCATGGCATAATTCGGTATGACCAAAGCACGCCGAATTCTCGTCTCCAGCGCCCTGCCGTTTGCCAATGGACCCTTGCATTTGGGCTACATTCTGGAGGCCGTTCAAACCGACATCTGGGTTCGGTTCCAGAAGCTGCGCGGCCATGAGTGCTATTACGTCTGTGCGGATGACACCCACGGCACGCCCATCATGCTCAAGGCTCAAGCCGAAGGGATCACGCCGGAGCAATTGATCGCGCAAGTGAATATCGAGCACAAGCGCGATCTGGACGAGATGCTGATCGACATCGACAACTTCGGCTCGACGCATTCGCCCGAAAATCAAGAACTGTGCAATCGCATGTATCTCACCGCGCGGGCGGGAGAGTACATCGACCGGCACAGCGTGCGACAGGCGTATGACCAAACGGCCAACATGTTTCTTCCCGACCGCTATGTCAGAGGCACTTGCCCGGTTTGCGGCACCCCCGATCAATATGGGGATAACTGCGAGAACTGCGGGTCTACCTATACGCCCGCGGATCTCAAGAACCCGATTTCCGCGGTTAGCGGCACCGTTCCGGTCTGGCGCGAGTCGGAACATTATTTCTTCAAGCTCAGTGCATTCGAGCAGGCGTTGCACAGCTGGGTGCGCAGCGGCACGGTGCAGGAAAGCGTCGTGCGCAAGCTCGATGAATGGTTCACACAGGGCCTCAGGGATTGGGACATCTCGCGCGATGCGCCCTACTTCGGCTTCGAAATTCCGGATGCGCCGGGCAAGTATTTTTACGTTTGGTTCGACGCCCCGATCGGCTATCTCGCGAGCTTTACGCAGTTATGCGCACGCACTGGCCTGAAGTTCGACGATTTTTTCGCTCCCGATTCGAGCGCTGAGCTGCATCACTTCATCGGCAAGGATATTTTGTATTTTCACACCTTGTTCTGGCCGGCGGTTTTGCAAGCCGCAAAAATGCGCCGCCCCACCGCGGTGCATGCACATGGTTTTCTCACCATCAATGGCCAGAAGATGTCGAAGTCGCGCGGCACGTTCATCACCGCGCGCAAGTACCTGCAGCACTTTCCAGCCGAATACCTACGCTACTATTTCGCCGCCAAATTAGGGCCTGGCATCGATGACATGGACATGAACTTGGATGAGTTCGCCACACGCCTGAATTCTGAGATCGTGGGCAAGCTCGTGAATATCGCCAGCCGCTGCGCCGGATTCATTACGCGAATCTCGGCCGGCAAGTTGGCCGACGCCCTCGCCGATCCTGATCTATATGCGGCATTCGTCAGCGCCGGCGACGGCATCGCGAAGAGCTACGACAGCCGCGATACGGCCGCCGCCATCCGCGACATCATGGCGCTTTGCGATCGCGCCAATCAATACGTCGATTCGCGCAAGCCCTGGATGCTTGCCAAGAATCCGAAGAATGGCGCCGAAGTGCAGAGCGTCTGCACGCAAGCGTTGAATCTTTTTCGAGTATTGATGATCTATCTCGAGCCGGTGCTGCCGAGCATGGCCACGCGCGCGCGCGCTTTCTTCCAGGAGCCAGGTTGGACGTGGGCCGCGGCGGCGACGCCGCTGCTCTCCACCTCCATCAATGCGTACGAGGCGCTCGCCGTGCGGCTTGATCCGAAGGCGGTGGCGCGCCTGGTCGAGCCGGAGGCGCCAGCGCCTGCCGCCGCCGCACAAGCAGCCAACAACGGCGGTGCCTCGGATGCCGCGACCTTGGCCGCCGCTGCATCGGTCGAAGGGAATATGATTTCCATCGATGATTTTTTGCGCATCGATCTGCGCGTGGCCAAAATCCTGAACGCGGAATTCATCGTCGGCGCGGACAAGTTGCTCAAACTTAAGGTCGATGTGGGCGAGTTGGGCGAGCGCGAGATTTTTGCCGGCATCCGCGCCGCCTACGACCCCACAACTCTCGTGGGGCGGCTGATCGTCGTGGTCGCAAACTTGGAGCCTCGCACCATGCGATTCGGCGTCTCGGAGGGCATGATGCTGGCCGCGGGTCCCGGCGGCAAGGACATCTTCGCGCTGTCGCCCGATTCTGGGGCGACACCCGGCATGCGCGTCAAATAGTATGAGCGAGACCGCGCCTGACATCGCGGCGCGCATCGACGCATTGCTGCCGCAAACGCAATGCACCCGATGCGGTTATGCCGGCTGCAGCCCGTACGCGGCCGCGATCGCCAACGGCGAGGCGCAAATCAACCAGTGCCCGCCCGGCGGCGCAGACACTATCGATGCCCTTGCTCGCCTGCTGAAGCGTCCTGCGCTGCCTCTGAATCCGGCAAACGGCGTCGAGTCGCCGCTGCGTGTCGCCTGGATCGACGAAGCGCGCTGCATCGGCTGTGCTCGCTGCCTTGCGCCTTGTCCGGTCGATGCCATCGTCGGGGCGCAGAAATACATGCACACTGTGCTGGCCGATCGCTGCACGGGGTGCGAATTGTGCCTGCCGCCCTGCCCCGTCGATTGCATCGAAATGCGGGCGGCACCGCAACCGGCCGCCAATGATCCGGCGCTGAATCGCGAGCGCTACGCCGCACATACCGGCCGGCTCGCCTCTCAAGCTGCCGAACGGCAGCGGCAACTCGATGCCAAGAAGGCGACCGCAGCGCGGCGCTTAAGTGTGCCGTGAATCCGCACAAGCGCCAGGAAATCTTTGCCCGCTTCCGGGCGGCGAATGCGCAGCCGCGGACCGAACTGATCTATGCAAGCCCGTACGAGTTGCTGGTCGCCGTCATCCTCTCCGCGCAGGCAACGGACAAGAGCGTGAACAAGGCGACGGCGGAATTGTTCCGCATGGCGAATACACCCGCCGCTGTGCTGGCACTCGGCATTAAGGGCCTCTCGAAGTACATCAAGTCCATTGGACTCTACAATGCGAAGGCCAAGAACATCATTGCCATGAGCGGGTTGCTGTTGGAGCGACACGCCGGCGAGGTGCCGACGAGCCGCGAAGCACTGGAGGAACTGCCCGGTGTCGGACGCAAAACCGCCAACGTCATACTCAACACCGCCTTTGGGCACGCAACCATCGCGGTCGACACCCACATTTTCCGCGTTGCAAATCGCACCGGCATTGCACCCGGCAAAACCGTGCGCGAAGTGGAGGAGAAGCTGATGAAATTCGTGCCGTTGGAATTCCGCCAGGATGCGCATCACTGGCTGATCCTGCACGGCCGCTACGTTTGCAAGGCCCGTCGTCCCGCTTGCCCGGTCTGCATCATCGCGGATCTGTGCGAGTATCGTCACAAGACGCCCGCATGAGCCTGGTGCGCGCATGAGCCTGTTCGATGGTTATTCTCGCGATCAATTGCGCCTCGCCTACGCGCAAGCCTGGAGCAAACACCTGGCGCGCGCGCCTCTCGCGCCGCTCGAAGCGCAAATTGCGGATGTGATCGAAGCGCACCCGGAGTATCAGCGCATCGTGGCCGATGCCGACACCGCGGTCGGATTTGAGCCAGACTCCGGCCAGGCCGCGGAGAACCCGTTTTTGCATTTGGGGCTGCATCTCGCGGTACGCGATCAGCTCTCCGTCGACCGTCCCCCCGGAATTCGCGACCTCAAGCGCCAGTTGCAGGCGCAGGCGCAGGACGGCGATGCGCATCGTGCGGAGCACACTCTGATGGAAGCCCTGGCCGAGGAGTTATGGACCGCCCAACGAGACGGCCGGGCACCCGATGAAGGGCAGTATCTGGCATTGGCGCGGAAGTTCTTGATCGCTAAGCGGTCGGCTGTTTGAGGCGGGTTGCCAACTTCCGTTGCCAGCGCGGCTTCGGCTCGTGAAGTGGAAGGACGCTGTTGAATACAAACGAGCCCACCACAACTTCGCCCACCTCTCCGACGCGCGCATGATTCCGCGATGGCGCGACCCGACTCTCGAGGAATGCCTCGGCGCTCTCCACCAGAACCTCCGCGCGCTTCGCCATCTGTGTCCGGAACAAGGGCACGATCGCGGGATCCGCGGTTCGAGTCACTCCGCGGATGGCTAGCTGGTCAAGCGGGCCGCTCGAAAAATTATGCTCGAAGGCCGTCAACAATGCCCCCGTGTATTTCCCGAGCTGCTGCACCGTTTCGGGATCCGCGCCCCCGGCCGCCGCGGTCCGCCGCATCGCGCGCACTTCGGTATCGCGAACGATTTTGATGGCTCCCGTTGCAAGCAGCTCTTTGAGTACCCCACTTGAGCGCACTCCGCCGCCGACATAGCGCTCCACCAGCAGCTCGAACGTTCTACCCGACCCTGCGACCGGCAAAACCGCCGGATCGCCCTCCCGGGTTTGAAACTCGCGATCCTCATACCAGCCGGTCAACACGCGCTGGGCGCGCTGAATGAGAGAGCTCACACGGCGCGTCGATTCCTCATCAAGCGACTCGACAATGGACGCGACGATGTTGCGGGGCAGTCCGGTGATGATGGAGATGCGCGATGAGCTCACCAGCTCATTCTTCATCGCAAGCTGCCGGATCGCCGATTTCACGTATTCCTGCTCGACGAGCGCGTTGAGCTCACCGGCGCTCACTCCGAAGCGAATCAAGATTCGCGTCAACGGCGCAAGAATGCTGCGGCAAGAAGCAATCACTGAATTCTTGATACTCATCACTATTAAGACTAGCGTTTGCCCGGCAATGTATGATCTGTGGCGCGCTCCTGCTTGCGTCGGCGCCGCCCGACGAGGCATTCAATAATGCCCCGTTCGGTGCACATATTATCATCGACTGCCGGATAAATACAAAGTTCCGGCGATCACATCGTGACGCTCCACTCAGTCCACCCGGAACTACGTCCAGCGATGTGACTTCGCCCCCAGTTCCGATATTGATCGCTTTTTGTTGTGCGTCGTTTGATGCACATTACTCACCAAGCAAGGACGCTATGAACTTGACTTCGCCCAGCAACGGTGCGTTCGGCGCATCGCTAGACGCGATAAGGGATTGTTGTCGCGGTGTTTTAACCAAGAGGCGTACAAAATGTTCTCAAACTCAGCGTCAAGCGTCCCGGTCTGGGACACCCAATGATGAAAACGAAGCGCGGCGGCTTTACGATGATCGAGCTCATCGTAACGATGAGCGTCGTGGCGATCTTGACCGCGATTGCAATACCGAGCTTTGTGGCGATTTGCCAAGGCGAGCGACGGATCGCCGAAGTCAATGACATGGTGCTCGCGCTTAACTACGCGCGCAGCGAGGCGGTCAAGCAAAATTCTCCCACGGGTGTGAGCGTCACCGCCAATGGCAGCTGGGCCGGCGGTTGGAATGTGTGCTGCTCCCGCACCGGCACCTCGGTCAATACGCTTCCCGCGATTGATTCCCGCTCAACCCTCTCCGCGAATCTTGCGGGCACGGCGCCGGTGGCCGTGACCTTCGACTCAAGCGGCGCACAATTGCCCTCAACCGGCACCGTCCTCTTCACCTTCTGCGACTCGCGCGGAGCCGCATCGGCCACCGCGGTGGAGGTTAATCCGCGTGGGCACATTCAAAGCGGCGGAAAAGCCGGGTTTCGGGTCGATCAAGCCACCGCACTGGCCTGCCCATGAAGCGCACTCAGTCGGGTTTCTCCTTGATCGAGGTCCTGGTGGCCTTAATCATCCTGTCCGTGGGCATGCTGGGCATGAGCAAGATGATGATGGTCTCGATGAAATCGAACGGCAGCGCCTATTCGAATACACAGGCGATGTCCCTCGCAAACGCGATGCTCGAGCGCATCCGCGCGAATCGCGTGGTCGCGCTCGGCGGTGCGACAAGCAACTACTCCCTGCCGGCGCTCACTAGCACGAGCACTTTCGGTGCGGGGCCCAATTGTCTGACCGCCGCCTGTTCGAGCGCAGCGATGGCCTCCTCCGATGTCGCCGGCTGGCTCGCGCTCTTGGCCCCAGCCAACGGGCTGCCGAGCGGCAAGGGCTCGATCAATTTCGGAAGCCTGAATAACCAGACCAGTGTCGCCATCGTCGTCCAGTGGGACGACTCGGTGGCTCAGAACGCGCTCAAAGAAACTCTCAATCCCGCCAGCGTCACGCTGACCTCGGTACTATGAAACACCAACACGGGTTCTCATTGGTGGAATTGATGATTGCCATCACCTTGAGCCTGTTGCTCTCGGGTGCGGCGATCTCCGCGTTCCTCACCGTCAGGAAAGTCAACGACACCACCTCTGGTGTGGCGAACTTGGCCGACTCAGGCCGCTTCGCCTTCGAGCAACTCGGCAGCGCGGTGCGCAGCGCCGGCTACCTGGCCTGCAGCGCGAGCACCGATGCGCGCAGCGATCTCTCAGCCGGCTTACCGGTGTTGGTTTCCGATGTCGGTGAACCCTTGGGCGGCTACGAATACATCGGTACCGGGGCTTCAGGAGCATTTGCTCTCGCGCCGCCCTACGCACAAGCGAGTGCCAACAGCAAGTGGGCCGCCTCGCCCACCTTGGGTGGCAACCTCGATGCGCTAATTTATGCCGCCTCGGTTTCCGGCGGCACCGTGGGTAAGCCCATCTCCGGCTCTGACGTGCTGGTGACGCATGAAACGCCCGTTGGGACCCCGGCGCTGTATTTGACCGCCACGGCCTCGGTGGGCACGAGCACCTTGGCGACCACGCTCTCGAGCGCGGTCAATTCAGGCTTTGCCTCGATCATTGCCGCGGGTAAGACACCGCTCACCGTGGTATCGAATTGCCAGTCGGCGGAAGTCTTTGCGCTTGGGAACATCAGCGGCGGTACGCAGATTAGTTTAAGCACGTCGAACGCCACGCAACACTTGGTGACGGCATATGGCGCCGGCTCGCACGTCGCCCTGATCGACACCCGCGTGTTCTATGTCGGGGTGGGCTCCGATGGAGAGGGCGCTCTGTTCGTGTTCGATACCAACAGTTCCACCAGCTTCTCAGCGCCCGTGGAACTGGTGCCGGATGTGGAGAACATGCAGGTGCTCTACGGCATCGATACCACGGGCGCCAAGGCCGTGACTGAATATGTGACCGCGGACAAAGTGGCCACTTTGGGCATCACCGGGGACTTTAACTCCGTGATCGACGTGAAACTCTCCTTGCTCCTGGTAGGCCCCTTTGGCAGCGCTGTGGCGCCTTCCTCGGTTCCGAGTTTTTCGCTCTTGGGCACCGCGGTGAGCGCACCGATTGATAGCAAGCTTCGCGCGGTTTTTACCACCACCTTCACGCTGCGCAACAACGCGGGTTGAACTGTATGAATAACAACTCTTCGGCTTCTCGTTGCGCACCCACTCGCCAACGCGGGATGGTGCTCGTGACCGTGCTGCTGCTGCTCTTGATGGTGACCGTACTCGGGACCGCGGTGCTTCGAATGCAGACCGCGGAGCAGCGCATTTCGGTGAACGCCGGCAATCATTCGATCGCCACGGTGAATGCCGAAGCCACGCTGCGTTATGCAGAGTGTGGCCTTGAAGGTGGTTGCGCGGGCGCCACTTGGACCGCGGCGGGTTTCCTTGAGAATGCCGCAGGTCTGTTCACGTTGAATCCAACCACCGGCAGCACCGTGAATGCCCAGAGTCCCAACTCCGCTATGACGGCGGTCAAATGGTCAGCCCCCGCTGGTAACACCTTGAGCTATGCCGGACCGACGCTTCAAGCCGGCGCCACGCCGCAATATGCAATTGAGAAGCTTCCACCGGTGGTAGTGCCGGGCGATTCGATGAGCGCAGAGCAGTACAACGGCAGCGGCGGTGCCACCCCTTATCAAATTACCGCGTACGCCAATGGCGCGGATACCAATTCGCAGTCTGTCCTGCAAAGCACTTTTCGTCCTTAAATCGGAACCGAGATACTCACCGTGAAACACAGCTTATCCGCAAACCACTGGCGACTCATCGGGCTTTTTGTGGGAATCCTGGCAGGCCTCGTGGGGGGTGGAGATGTCTCGTTGGCCACCACGCCACCAATTCCAATCTCCATCTATCAAGCGCCGCTCACAGTCGCGATCCCTTCGCACCCGCAGGTCGTCATCGCGGTCGGCAATTCCGAGTCAATGGATGGAAACCTAACGGGCGCCATCCTCACGGGTTCCGGGTCCCTGCCTTCCACGCTTTCAGAACTGCAAAGCACCGCAGTTCCCTCGCCCGCAATAGCCGTATCACCGGTCAATTTCCAAGTTCCCGCAGGTTTCACTCCACCGATCTCCGGCGGAGCCGTGGGTTCGATGCAGCCCTATACCGTGCAGGTGAATGGCAATTTCGCCGATAACTCGCCCTCTCGGATGAACCTGGCGAAGATTGGATTGATGACCGTCATTACCAATTTCGTCGCCAACACGGATTTTGCGTTGATCGACTACGCGACGGCTACGCCGACCTCGGCGCCGACCTGGGTGTACTACATGAGTCCGGTGGGCCAAAACTTCTCGGTGGCCGATACGGTGCCCGCAGGACAGCGCGGAGTTCCGAATCCCTGCTACCAGGTCCCTTTCACGAGCGATGCGATTAGCACGGCCTGTCTGTCGATGGCTGCCGTCATCAATGGGGGCGGCATCACGGCGCATCCGTGGCTGCTGATCGGAGCGAGTTCGGATGATGCCGCGATCAACGATGTGTTTTATGACTTGGGCAATGGCACGATACCCCTGTGCGTGGTCTATAACGGTCCGAGTCACGCGAACCCTTACACCTTCTTTTCCCTGGGGAACTACGAGTCGGCCGGTATCAGTGAGGGCTATGGATCAGCCAAGGGTGACGCCGGTTTCTGCCCGACGGCGACGGGTCCCACGAATGCCGGCTACGTGCCGTTTTCGCAGCAAGTCATGTATGTGAAGCGCGGCTTCTCTTATTGGACCTCGTCCGAAACCTCGAACAGCGGCTTCCTGGCCGTGCCCATGACCTCGTCCGGTGCTGTTCCGGACTTTACCCCAGTCACCGGCTCGGTGGCCAAGATGCTGGCGAAATTCGCCCCGCTTCTGAACCCGGAAACGAACAATGCCAGCACGCCCGAAATCAAGGCTGCCGCGACCCAATCACCGACCGCAGGATTGCTCGCCAAGGCGCTCAATTATTTCGCCACTGGCACCTTTACCGCAACCAACAGCTGTGCACCCACGCGCTACGTCGTGTTGGTGACCGATGGCTTGCCGACCCGTGATCTGGCCGGCAATAACTGGCCGCCGCTCGGCAGCGCCGCCGCGTTGCCATCCCCGAACGGCTACGGGGTGAGTGCGACCTGGAATACCGACGGCTCGCTCGCAACCACGAATGATCAAGCGCTACAGGATACGATCACCACCTTGGCTTCCCTCAAGGCCGCCGGGATCAAGACTTACGTCATCGGGCTCGGCGCCGGTGTGACGGGTGGCGGCAATACCCAAGCGTTGGCCGCGCTGACCGCGATGGCCATTGCCGGGGGCACGGGTCAGTTTTTCCCGGCGAATGATCCGACCACCCTGTCCAACGACATGCAGGTGATTCTCGCCGCGATTCAAGCGGGCACGCAGTCCACTGCGACCGCCGCGGTGAATTCCACCAGCATCCACGCAGGCTCGGTGGTCTACCAGGGCCAGTTCAGCACCGGCGACAGTGCGCAGGACTGGAGCGGTAACCTCTTTGCGTTTCCGGTTGATCCGGTCACCGGTGCGGTGAATACCTCCCCGAGTGTGGCGCTCTGGAACGCGCAGGTTCTGCTTGATTCCCAGAACCCATCAACGCGAGTGATCGCAACCTGGGACCCCACGACGAGCGCGGGAACCCCGTTTGAGTGGACCTCCGGAACCCCGGCTCACGGTATCGCGAGCTCAACGCTCCTCGGACAACAGCTATCCACCAATGCGCTCGATTCGAGCGGATCCGATGCGCTCTCGTTCCTGCGCGGCGTACAGTCACTTTCCGCAAGTTCCAGCGGACCTTATCGACCCCGTGCGCAGTTGCTCGGCGATATCGTTGACAGCGCGCCACTCTACGTAGGTGGTGCGTCGGGTAACTTCACCAGCACCAGTTATGCAAGCTTTGCCAACAGCGTGGCCACGCGCCCCGCTGTCGTCTACGTGGGTGCCAACGATGGCATGTTGCATGCTTTCTCCGCGCTCACGGGCGCCGAACTCTTTGCCTATATTCCGAGCGGGGTCTACTCCAACTTGGAGAAGCTCACCGAGCGCAACTACGCGAGTCAACATAAATTCTTTGTGGATGGCTCCCCGGTGGCGGGCGATGTGAATTTCGGTACCTCTTGGCACACCGTACTTGTCGGCGGCGAAGCCGCGGGCGGGAATTCCATCTACGCCCTCGATGTGACAGCTCCGCAGACGCTCATCACCGAGGCGCTGTTGTCGTCAGCGGTTCTCTGGGACTTCACCGATGTGAACATGGGGGACACCTTCAGCCGGCCCGCCGTTGTCAACGCCAATGAGGGTGCACTGGTGCTCTTCGGCAACGGCTACAACAGCACCGCGCAGAAGCCGTTCTTCTATGCGCTCAATGCACAAACCGGTGCAGTCGTCGGCAAGATTGATGTGTGCTCCAAGGTGGCAACTACCTACTGCAATCTGACTCTCGCCAATGGACTCTCCTCGGTCACCGCAGTAAGTCTCAATGGTGACCTGTCATCGAACGCAACCTTGGTGTACGCGGGCGACCTGCAGGGCAATATGTGGCGTATCGATATTTCAAACGTCAACCCGGCTTCGTGGACGGTGACGGTGCTCTTTCAAGCACGCACGCCGACCGGCGGCACTTCGGCAACGCCGACCGCGCCGCTGCAACCGATCACCGTTGCGCCTGCGGTCACGCTGAATCCCAACTACCCGCGCTATGTGGGCGAGATGGTATTTTTCGGTACCGGCCAGATGTTCGGTATTCCGGACTTGACGAGCACGACGGCGCAGAGCGTCTACGGCATCTATGACAATAATAGTGTTCCCTCGACGCCGATTATGCGTGCAAGTTTGGTACAGCAAACGCTCACCGCGACCACCATTAACCTGACCGCCGGCGGCACGCTGCCAGGGCGCACAGATAGCGCCAACACGGTGAACCTGCTGCAAAAGAGCGGCTGGTACGTGGACTTAACGCTTGTCGCGGGCGAGCGCGTTGTATCTGATCCTCAGGTCGATAGCGGCGCGGTGGTGGTCACGTCCGTGCAACCCGCAACGAGTACGTGTACAGGGGGCGACTACTCTTGGCTCAACCTGTTCAACTTCGCGACGGGGGGTGCCTTTGCAAGTGCGCCTCTGACACTGACATCACAGATCATCGAAGGGATCTCACTTGGAGAAACCTACGCCGCTGCTCCCCGCGTGGAGATTGATGCAAATGGTCCTGTGAGTCGGGAAATCATGGTGACCGAATCTGGAACAGGGCTGGCTACTTCCCTCAACAACACGGTCCCAATTCAAGGGTTTGATATGTACGGACGCAGCCTGCACCGTACGGCATGGACGGAGTTACACTAATGCGTAAATCAATTATTGATGTTTCCCGGTTTCTGTTATTTACCACCGTGTTGTGCGCGGCCGCTGCCACGGCTACCGTGGCCCTCGAGGGCAGTGTTTCCGGCAAGGTGACCGGGCTGACCAGCCAGTCGATCCAAATTGACGGCGTGACTTACGAGATTGCGCCTAACGAAGCGACTCGCGCGGAACTGGCGAATGTACGGGTCGGCGACTCGGTCACGATTGCGATCGCCGGCCGAGTGGTGAGCCCCGAAATTAAAGTGCGGGTTGTAGAGCACGTCGCCCACAACAACCGCGATTAGCACTTCTTGGAGTTGCTTTATGAAAACACGTAAATCATCGCGAGGGTTCACCCTGATTGAGCTCATGATCGCGGTCGCGATCGTGGGCATTTTGGCCACCATCGCTTATGCGAGCTATGCCACTCAAATTCAACATAGCCGCCGCTCGGATGCGCTCACCTCGGTTGGGGCACTTTCCAGCTCTCTGGAGCGCTGCTACGCGCAAGCGTACGCCTACACCGGATGCACGAATGCGGCGGCCGGAATTACGGCCAGCCAAAATGGTTATTACTCGATTGCCACCACGGTCGCCGCGACCACCTATACGGTCACGGCCACCCCGGTGGGCGGGCAGGCGAGCGATACAAGCTGCGCGGTGATTGAGCTGAGCAATAGCGGACAATCGGCGACCAATTCCCTGGGTGTGGATGAAACCAAAACCTGTTGGGGTAGCAGCTGACCGCCCAGCAACCGGTCTAAATCACTCGGCCCAGGGAAGGTTAACGAAGCTTCATGCGCGCTTCATCGGGGCGGCTGCCGGGCGCCGCTATTCTGGTGTGCTCATCCATCAATAGCCGTTTGAGGAAGCAGCCATGCGTCTTGCATTCGCCGCGAGCGCCTTGTGCCTCAGCGCCTTGGGTCTCAGCCTTCTGACACAGGCCGCTCAGCCGGTCGCGCCTCAGGCCGACGCGGCGACTGTGACGCCCGCCGCCACGGCGCCAAGCCCCGCACCGGTCGCGAGCGATGCCGCCGCAAAGCATGTGAAGCGCACAGCCTGCCTCAAAGAGGCCAAAACGAAAAAGCTGATTGGCGCGGACAAGACCGCGTTTCTCAAGAGCTGCATTGAGGCGCAGGAGCCCATCTCGGCGAGCCGCCAAGTGCCGCCCGATCGGCCGTAAAATCTTATTGCTTGCGTGCCGGCGTTGCGGTGATGGTGAGCCTGACACTCTCCGGCGCTGCATTGCTCAATTGCAGAAAGAATGGCCGCGTTCCGAGCAGGTCGAACTGCACGATTTTGTGCGGCGAGCTGCAGCCGTGTTGACCTTGAAAATCGGTCGCGGCAACCAACGCGCCGTCCGCCACCACATCGATCCAGAACGGCATGTCGATCGCCACGCGATAGCTGCCGCTCGCGGGAATTTTGAAGCTCACCAAACCGCCGTAGGATCCCTCGCGCGGGCTTTTCTTCCCGGGCGTGACTGCAAAGCTCACCTGTTCTTGCTTCGAAAGCTTTAGCTCGTACAAATGATTCAGCAGCAGCGCCGGGGCTGACTTCGAATCTGCCGCTGCGGCCAACGGCGTCGCCGAACCCGCGAATAACGTGCGCTCGTGCGACGCGTCCCATTTGAAATCCACGCAAGTCTCATCCGCAAGCGCCGGCGCCCCGGCGCTCAACGCGGCAATGAGAACGAACGAACACATCGAACTCTTAAGCATCTTGCTTGCGTTTCGGTATGTAGAGATCCGTGAGCGTGCCATCAAAGGCCTCCGCGGCGAACGCGACTGTTTCGGACAAGGTCGGATGCGGATGAATCGTCAAGCCGATGTCGGTCGCGTCGGCGCCCATCTCGATGGCCAATGCCACCTCGGCAATCAAATCGCCGGCGCTGACGCCGACAATGCCGGCTCCAAGCAACCGATGAGTCTGTTTGTCGAACAGCAGCTTGGTGAAACCATCATCCCGGTTGAGCGCGAGCGCTCGCCCGCTGGCGGCCCAGGGAAACGTTCCTTTGCCGTATTCAATGCCGCGCTCCTTCGCCTCGGTCTCGGTGAGGCCGGCCCAGGCAATTTCGGGATCGGTGTAAGCAACCGATGGGATGCAGCGTGCGTCGAATGCGGCTTTGTGTCCGGCCGCGACCTCCGCGGCGACTTTTCCCTGATGGCTGGCTTTGTGCGCCAGCATGGGCGCACCGACGATATCGCCGATCGCGAAGATATGCGGCACATTGGTGCGCATTTGCTTATCGACGTCGATGAGACCGCGAGCGCTCACCTTGACGCCGGCCACGCCTGCATTGATGGCATTGCCGTTGGCCGAGCGGCCCACCGCGACCAACACGCGATCAAACAGTTGCGGTTCAGGCGAGTCCGGGCCCTCATAGCTTGCCCGTAAGCCCTCCGGGAGGGCTTCGAGCTTCGTCACCTTGGTCTTCAACAAAATCTTTTTGTAGCGCTTTTCTATGCGTTTCTGCAGCACACGAACCAGATCGCGGTCGGTGCCCGGCATCAGGCCGTCCAAGAGCTCCACCACGGTCACCTCGACGCCGAGCGCGTCGTAAACACAGGCCATCTCCAGGCCAATGATGCCGCCGCCGATGACCAGCAAGCGTTTGCAGTCCACCGGCAACTCCAGCGCGCCGCTGGAATCGATGACTCGCGGATCATTAGGCAATCCCGGCAACAGCGCCGATTCGGATCCGGCCGCAATGATGCATTGCTTGAATTCCACGCGGCGCGATCCGTCGGCACCTTTGACATCGAATGCGTAGGGTCCCACGAATTTGGCTTCGCCTTGGATCACCGTCACCTTGCGCTGCTTTGCGAGCAGCATCAGTCCATTGGTCAATCTCGTGACGACTTTGTTTTTCCACGCACGCAGAAGATCACGGTCGATCTTAGGAGGGTCAAACACTATTCCGTTGGCTGCCATGTCGGCGGCCTCTTCGATAACCTTCGCGGCGTGCAACAGGGCTTTAGAGGGGATGCAACCGACGTTCAAACACACGCCACCCAGTACCGGCCAGCGTTCGATCAAGGTCACCTGCATGCCGAGGTCTGCCGCGCGAAATGCCGCGGTGTAGCCGCCCACGCCGGAACCCAGCACGACCAAGTCGACAGCACCGGCGGGGGCGGCGCTGCCTGGTTTGGGAGCGGCTTTAGCGGTGCTGGCAGCTGCTGGCGCCGGATTCTCCGGGGCCGTCTTCTTTTCGGAAGTGGGCGCCTCAGTCGGCGGCGCCTTAGGCG
>Ga0210388_10002188_pt1 | contig 15255 bp, 15 predicted proteins | sample IncBWC19OmetaG_FD_155485 | JGI IMG/M metagenome (GOLD analysis project Ga0210388, IMG submission 155485) | Forest soil microbial communities from Barre Woods Harvard Forest LTER site, Petersham, Massachusetts, United States - Inc-BW-C-19-O ...
GCGCTCCGTAGTAGCTGTACGACTGTCCCGTGTAACCGAAGTCACGCGGGTCACCGATGAAGTAGTAGCAGCCGTTGTGATACGAGAAGAGCCGAAGGTCGAACGGCGCATAGTTGTGCACGTGCGGGTTGGGCGAGGCTTCCCAGCCGCCGCCCGGCGCGGGGTGTGGGCCGCCGAAGCAGTAACCCCCGCCCTGAACTGGGATGGCCGTCCCCTGGACATTGGGGGGGATCGGGTAGTCCTGCTGGGGCGGCCCCTGATCGGGCGCCGCCGCCTGCATGGGCATCTGTTGCTCCGGCGCCGGAGCCATCTCCTGCGAAGGTTGCGGGGGAGGGGCCGCCTCCGCCTGAGCGTGTGCCGTGCCGGCCCCGGCGATGCCGAGGCCAACCATTCCAACAAGCGCCGATAGTGAGCTCATGAGACGCATGACCACCCTCGAAGAAGCAAGCGGCGCGCCCACCGAGGGCGGCTCGAACACCCCGGCATTATAGCACCCCAAGGTCGGGCTGGCCCCGAAGCGTGCCTCTCGTTCACAGCGTGCGGTTGCGGGGCTGTCGATTTCAGCCTAGCTTCCACCGTCATGCCGATCGACGTCCAGCTCAACGATCTACTCAAAGAGGCGATGCGCGCCAAGGACGGTCGCACCTCCGACTGCATCCGGATGATCAAGACCAAGCACATGGAGCGCCGCACCGCGGCCGGGTTCAAGGGGCCGCTCGACGACACGCTCTGGCTGGACGTGATCACGGCCTATCAGAAGCAGCTCCGCAAGTCGCGCGAGGAGTACGTGGCGATCGGCGCGCGCGGCGCCGAGGCGATCCCCCAGATCGATTTCGAGATTGGGTTCTGCGCGCGCTTTCTTCCCAAGGCCGCCTCCGACGACGAGACGCGATCGATCGTGCGCGAGGCGGTCGTGCGGCTCGGCGTCTCCGATCCGAAGGCCGCCGGCCGCGTCGTGGGCGAGATCATGAAGGCCAACAAGGGGAAGCTCGACCCCTCGGCGGTGAAGCGAATCGTCGACGAAGAGCTGGCGCCGCCAAAGGGCTGACCCGCACGAGGATGACGAGGTGGGCCCGTGGTGCCGGCGCCCTCAGCGTCGGCGGCGCGGGGCGGGGGACGTGTCCGCCCGCACGTCGATCCATTGCCGCACGGCCGCCAGCCGCGGCGCCAGATCAGGGATCGCCGCGTAGCCGTCGCGTGCCTCGTTCGCCAGTTCCAGCGCGTGCGTGCGATCGGTCTCGGAGGAGCCCCAGATCGCCCGGGCCAGGGCGAACGCGGTCTCCTCGCGGGCGCCGCCGTCGGTGACATGGGTGGAGCGGATCTCCCAGGCGCGCTCCAGCACGGCGCGCGCGTCGAGGGGCCGCCCCTCGGCCAGCGCCACCTCGCCGAGCACCGTCATCGGATCGGCCAGGAATGGGTGGTCACGCCCGAGCGTCTTTTCGAAGGAGGCCTCCACGGCCGTCACGTCGGCGCGTGCGTCGGCGGCCCGTCCGAGCGCCGCGAAGGCGTGTGCGCGCGCGAGCAACGCCGCGTTCACTTCGTACGCCTCCGGCGGGAAGATCGCGCTCGCCAGCTCGAAGGCGCGCGCGGCGGCGTCGCGCGCCTCTGCGGCCTCGTCCAGCATCAGCCGCGCTTTGGAGAGGTTCACCAGCGAGGCCGCCAGATCGGGGTGCCCGGAGCCGAGCGCCTGCTCGCGAACCGACGCCGACGAGGCGAAGTCCGTCTCGGCGCGCCGCCACTGCCCCTCCGCCGCTTCGAGCGCGCCGCGGACGTTGAAGAACCAACCACGCAGCCGCTCGTGCTCACCCGCACGCCCGAGCGCGATCTCGCCGAGGCTGGCCCATCGCTCACCGTCGGCAAATCGATGCTGGAACGTCCCCACGATCGCGGCCAGCTGAATGGCGGCCTCGGCGGCGAAGTCATCGAGGTGCAGCGTGCCCGCGCGCCGGTAGGCCTCCTCGTAGAGCGGAATCGCCCCCTCGGGATCGAAGGGCGAGCGAATGCGCGCGTCGACGAGCAGGGTCTCCACCAGCAGCGCCTCGTCGTTGGCCGCCCGGACGTCCGTGGTCAACGCGCCGATTGACTCGAGCGATTGCCAGTCGTGGCCCGCGGCGGCGCTGGCCCGCAGGCTCAGCAGCCGGCTGGTCAGCTGGCCGACGCGGGCGCGCAGCTCGGGATTGGCCGGCAGCAGCGGCGCGCTTCGCAAGGCGACTGGATCGCCACAACCGTCGACGCGCGCCAGCGACGAGACGGCGGCGATCGAGCGGCGGACCACCTTGGCGTCGGCGTGGACGAGCACATCGGTCAGCGCCGCCAGCTCGGCGCGGCGCCGATCGAGGCAGTTCATGCGCAGGCCGGTCGCGCCGTCCACCGCCCGACTGGCCTCCTCGCAGGTCGAGCGCGAGGCGCTCGCCCATTCGTTGGCATATCCGTCGAGGAGCTGGCTGACGCGATCAAAGCGCTCCCGCGCGTCGGGGACGTCATTGGCGACGCTCTGAAAGGCGGCCCGCATCTCGAGGCGGGTCCGTCCGTCGGCCGTCGCCTCCCAGACGTTCGCCAGCTTGGGTGCCGGATCGCAGGCGGCCACCTTGCGGGCCCGTGCGCGCCAGAGGAGGCCCCCCCCGAGCAGTCCCGCCAGCGTCAGCCCCAGCGCCAACCCGAAAGTGGCGGTGTGCGTCGGCCCCCTCTGCGGCGCGGCGGTGAGCTCGTCGAGAAGCGCGTTCATGTCGGCAAAGCGACGGGCGCGATCCACCGAAAGCCCGCGCAAGAGCGCAGCCTGGATTCGCCGCGGGACCCGGCCCCGCAGGGGGCCAGCGCGCGGTCGTCCGGCCAGGACGTCCCCGCGCAGCTCGAGCACCGTCGAGCCTTCGAACGGCCGCGCGCCGTGCAGCGCCTCCCAAAGGGCGACGCAGAAGCTGAACTGATCGGCGCGCGGATCGACCGTCTGGCCGACCATCTGCTCGGGCGACATGTAAAGCGGTGTCCCCAGGATGGCCCCCGCCTTGGTCAGCCGGATTTGCTGGGTATGGCCCGGTCCACCGGCGGCGGCCAGGCCGAAGTCCATCACCCGGGCGCTGCCGTCCCGCGCCACCATCACGTTCTGTGGCTTGAAGTCGCGGTGGACGATCCCGGCGCGATGCGCTGCGCAGAGGCCGCGGCCCGCCATCAGGAACATGGAGAGGATCTCGCTCGTCGTGCGGGTGTGGTGCGCGAGCCAGGCCGCCAGCGTCTCCCCCTCGACCAGCTCCATCGCCAGGAACATCCGACCGGCCGAAGAGCCGACGTCGTAGATCGCCACCACGTTCGGGTGCGACAGCTTGGCGACCGCCTGCGCCTCGCGCGCGAGTCGCGCCGCCTCGATGTTGTCCGGGCGGGCATCGGCGCGCAGGATCTTGATGGCCACCCGTCGGTCGAGCTCCGGATCATGCGCGGCGTAGACCTCGCCCATGCCGCCGCGGCCGACCAGCTGCAAGAGCCGGTAGCGCCCGACGGCCAGCTCCGGCACCGGCGCGCCAGGTTGGCCGACGGTGCGCGAGGGGGGCGCCGCCACGGCGACCAGCGTCGCGCAGGCAGGGCAGTCGACCAGATGGCGCTCCACCGCAGCGAGCGCGAGGCCGCGCAATGCGCCGTTCACAAAGGCAACGACGGTCTCTTCGTCGAGACAGTCCATGGGATCGCCGGCGTCAGTATCGCAGAGACCAGCGTTGGGAGGCGAGCGGCTGCGTCTTCGCCCTTCTCTCTGGTACACTACGGGCACCATGGTGGGGGCGAGTGAGCCGGAGCTGGCCGGAATCTACGCACGGCTGTGCCCGTCCGCGCGTCTGCCGGCCGATCTGGAGTCGCATCTGCGGGCGATCGTGGCCCGCGTCGCTCAAGCCTGGCCCGATCTGACGATCGATCCGCCTCGACTGATCGAGAGCATCGCCCGGGCGGCCGGCGACGACATCGAGGCAGGCCTCGCGGCGCTCTATGTCGAGGATCTGGCGCTGGCCCTGGCCTGCGCCGACGGTGCGCCGAACGCGCTCGCCCACTGCGAGCGACTCTGTGCTGGGGCGATCGCCGCCGCGGTCGCGCGCGTCGATCGGAGCGCCGATCTCCGCGACGAGGTCCGCCAGATCCTCTGGCAGCGGATCTTCGTGGGGACAGCGGGAAGGTCGCCGCGCATCCAGTCGTACGCCGGCCGGGGACCGCTCGCGGCCTGGGTCGCGGTGGCGGCGCAGCGGGTGGCCCTCGACCTCAGGCGGTCGGCGGCCCGGATGACCGGGATCGATCCGCGGGCCGACGAGATTCTCCCCGCCAATCAACACCCCGAGATCGACTACCTGCGGACCCGCTACAAGGCGGAGTTCGAGGCGGCGGTGCGCGTGGCGCTCGCCGGTCTGCCCGATCGCGATCGCTTGCTGCTCAAGCTGACGATCGTGAGCGGCCTGTCGCACGAGCAGCTGGCCAACATCTACAGCGTCAATCAGTCGACGATCACGCGCTGGATCGCGCGCGCGCGCGAACAGGTGCTGGAGGTGACCGAGCGTGAGGTCTGCTCCAAGCTGGGGATGCCGCCGGGCGAGTTTCGCTCGCTGGCGGGGCTCCTGGTCAGTCGCCTCGACCTCAGTATCTCGCGCGTCCTCGACACGCCGAGCTCCGATTAGGACAGTTTGTCGATGTAGTCGACCAGGTCGGCAGGGAGCGGACTTTCGACGGTGAGCGGCTTCTTCGTTTTGGGGTGAGGGAAGGTCAGGCGGTGGGCGTGCAGTGCGTGGCGGGGGAGGTCGTCGAAGAGAGCGAGGAGCTCTGGCGTGACCCCTTCGTCGCAGGCCCGCATGAACAACGCCTCGCTGGCGCCGTAGAGCTTGTCCCCCACGATGGGGTGACCGATCGACTGGAAGTGAACGCGGATCTGGTGCTGCCGCCCGCTCTCCGGGTGCGCCTCGCAGAGCGCGTGCGCGGCGAACCTCCGCACGACGCGGTAGCGGGTGACCGCCGCCAATCCATCCGCCACCGTCCCCATCATCACGTGCGACGGTGAGTCGAGCAGCTTGAGCGGCCGGTCGATTCGCCCGGCGTCCGGCGGCTGTCCTTTGACCAACGCCAGGTAGGTCTTCTCCACGGCGCGGCGGGCGAAGGCCCGGGTCAGGAAGCTGGCCACCTCGCGGCCGCGCGCGATCACCAGGACGCCCGACGTCTCGCGATCGATCCGGTGGGCGACCTCCATCGACTCATGGGGGTAACGCTCCCGCAAGAGCGCGGTCAGCGTGTTGCGCCAGAACTTGGCGGTGGTGTGCATCGGCAGGCCGGCCGGTTTGTCGATCACCAGCACGCTCTCGTCCTCGTAGAGGATCTCGAAGTGGCGCGGGACCTCCGGCTCGATGGGGGCCGGCCGCCGCAGCAGGATCGTTTCGCCGGCGTGCACCGAGGCCGCCGGCCGCACCGACCGCCCGTCGGAGAAGAAGATCTGCGTCCGGAGGATCGCCTGGATGCGGGTTCGCGAAAGTCGCCCGATCCGGCGCTTGAGGAAGTGATCGAGCCGCCAGCCGTCGCACTCCTGCGGGACGACGATGCAGAGCTCGATGATCTCCCGGGCGTCGGGTTCTGCGGTTTCGACCTGCAAGGCCGTCAGATTTTGCTCTCGATCGTGCTCAAACGGCGATCTTCGTTGGCCTCGTCCACCCGACGCGCCGCCTCCAGCAACAGGAAGGTGGTCGAGGACTGAATCTCGTCGACGCCGCCGATGTCGCCGATCAAGAAGTCGAAGGAGCCGGTCCGCCAGGAGAGCGCCTCGTAGACCGCTGCGGCGCCCGAGAGGCGCGGCTCGTCGCTGTCGGCGCGGACGACCCGCCCCTTTCGGAGGAACAGACGGGCGATCCCCGACTCGCGCTCGCACAGCAAGATGCCGCTCTTGCGCTCCATCTCCAGCACGGTCAGCACGCTCGCCAGGCCCAGCTGATCGAGCGCGCCACGCAGCGCCGAGAGCGGCCGGTGGCCGGCAGAGGGTTTGACCTCGGTCGTCTCGGCCGGCGCCGTCGGTTGCCCCGCAAGGGTATTCACTTTCCCGCCCCCGAGAGCTGTAACGACCGCGCGCTCCAGATCTTCCATCCGGAACGGCTTGCGCAGCCGTTGATCGCGCGGGCCGGCGCCCGAAATGACCGTCGACTCGTCGACGTCCGAGAGCAGGAAGATGATCGGCGCGTCGGCGCAGGCGGGCAGCGTGCGCAGCCGCTCCCACCAGGCCCATCCTTCGATCGCCGGCAACGAGATTGCGGTGACGATCAGGTCCGGCTTGGTCTTCGAGGCGACCACGAAGGCGCCTGTTGCTTCTCCCGCCAAGCTGACCTGATGGCCGCGCTGTCCGAGCGCACGCGCGACGATCCGTTGAATCCACGGATCATCGTCGACAACCAAAATCCGCCCCGGCGTCACGTGCGCGCCCTCGAGCGATTATCGCATTTTTCCGGCCAGCTCGCGCGGGGCGGCGTGGGGGCGACGGTGAGCGCCCCCGAACCCTCCTACTCGTCGTCCTTGCCGTCCCAGCGCCAGTTGCCCCGCTCGCGCTCCTCGGGCTTGGGGCGGGTGGAACGCTTCTTTTCGGGACGCTCCCGCCGGGGAGGGCCCTCGCTTGGGCGCGCACCCGGTGCCGCACCGAAGCCGCCGGGCCTGAAACCGCCCGGAGTCCGCGGCGGGCCGAAGTCGCGGGGCGGGCCACCTGGACCGCCCCCTGGACGAGGGGGGCCGCCGCTGAAGCCACCTGGGCCGCCCGGACCACGCGGCGGGCCGCCTGGTCCTGCGGCCCCGGGCGGACGCGGGCTGAAGCCCCCTCCGCCGGGGCGCGGCGGGCCGCTCCCATAGCCGCCTGCCGGGCGTGGTCCCGCCGGCTTGGCTTGCGCCTCCTCGACGATGATCGGGCGCCCTTGCAAGATGCGCCCGGAGAGCTTCTCTATCGAAGCTTTGGCTCCGTCGTCGGTGGCGGTCTCCACGAAGGCGAAGCCGCGCGGACGGCCGGTTTCGCGATCGAGCGCGACCCGGACGCTGCGCAGCTCGATCTGCTCGCCGGTGAACGCCTCCCGCAACTCCTGCTCGGTGACGTTGTACGAAAGATTACCAATGAAAAGTCGAGTACCCATCTCTTGTTCTGGTGTCTGCTTGCTTGCGTGCTCGGTGCGTGGACGGTCTGGGTTGGAGCTCAGGCGGGGCGGTTGACCTTGTCCCGAAGCTCCTTGCCTGCTTTGAATGTAGGTACTTTACGGGCGGCGATTTCAATCGGCGCGCCGGTCTGAGGATTGCGCCCGGTACGGGCCGCAGACTCGCGGACCGCGAAGGCGCCGAAGCCGCGCAGATCGATCCGCTCGCCTTTGGACAGACCGTCGGCGATGGCATCGATGAGCGCGTCGATGGTGATCTCTACCTGTTGCCTCTGCAGATTCTTTTGCTGCGCCACGACGTCGACCAGATCAGCCTTCTTCATGAGCTTCGTTTTCTCCTGGGTTGTTTTTCTGACTGTTGCCGGAACCGCGAACTGCGCAGCTTCAAAACCCGCTAAAGATAGTGCCTTGTCTTCGGCAAGGTCAAGGCGCCCGGCGGGGCGGCCGCCCGCCCTCATTGACGTAGTGTACGGTCGACCGAGATGAAAGGGTTTTTCCTCGGCCTCCTCGTCGCGGCTCTGGCATACGGCGGTTACACATACTGGAACCAGATGAAGCGCCACGCCGCGCCGGCGGTCCATGCGAGCCCGGACGCCGGCCCCTCCTCCAAGGAAGCACACGAGCGGAAGAGGCGGCGCCGCCACGGCGCCACGCGCGTGGCGCGCGCAGACGGGCCGGGAGACGGGGCGGGCTCGGCCGGGGAGAACGAGCCTGAGCCGGTCAAGCTGTCGCCGTCCGATCTCAAGCTGGTGAGCCAGGGAGACGACCTGTCGCGCCCCGACGTGATCCACCTGGGCGATGCGACCGACGACAGCGGCTCGCGCGAGCTCGGCCAGGACGACATCGATCTTCGCTTCCGCGCCAAGGAAGAGGCGATCCTCGATTGCATCTCCCACGCCCGCCCGGACGAGGAGACCTACGTCCCCGGCCGCGTCACGGTGAAGTTTCGAATCCAGCGCACGGGCAACGTGCGCGGCGTCCGGGTCGAGGCGCCGGCGATTTTGCAGAAAGGGGGGCTCACCGGCTGCGTCCGCGGCGTCGTCGGTGGCCTGCGGTTCCCCCCTTCGAACGGCAGCCAGGTCGTTTCGTACCCGTTCTCGCTCACTTAGGCTCAGTTTGGCGTGAGGAGGCGGCGGGCGTGGGTGAGGATGGCGCGGGCGTCGTGGGCGGGGGTGAGGTCGGGCTTGCCGAGCGTCAGCAGCTCGGGCGGAGCCGCCGGGGTATCGCGCAGGCGTTGGGCCGCCGCGCGGATCTCGTCGGGGGCCGTGGCGTCGCCGGACAGCGCCACGACGTGCTCCATGTAGCTGCGCCCGAAGCGGTCGTCGGGGTGTGCGGTCAGGACGGCGTTCCAGGCCATGCCGGCGGCGCGTCGGGCGTGGGTGACGCCCGGGCGAGTGGCGCGCCGCGCGAGTGCGGCCTCGGCATGGGCGATCTCGGTCGCCGCGGCCGCCAGCCACTCCTCGGCCGTCAGCCGATTCAACCAGTGGGCGGGATCGGGACCGGGCATGTCAGGTCCATGACCGGATCGTGCTCTCGGCTCGCGCCAGATCTTCTTCGGTGTCGATCTCGCGCCAGAGCCCGTCGATGAAGAGCGGTCGCAGCGCCACGCCGCGCGCGGTGAGCGCGTTGAGCCCGTCGCTGAGGTAGGCCTGATCCAGCGTGGCGGCGGCGCCGAAGGGTGCCTTGCGGCCCGCCGCGCTCGCCTCGCGCCAGACCTCGCCGAGCGCCTCGGCCCCTTCGGCCGAAAAGCGCGCCAGACCGATGAACTCTCCGGCGGCCTCCTCGGCCGCGACCAGCCGCTTGCCGACGCGCGTGACCGCGGCGGCGGCGCCCGCGCCCTCGACGCGCGCCAGCTCCGCCTCGCTCACCGGGTGGAGCGTTCGCCCCTCGTAGGCGTCGCGCCAGCGGCGATCGATCACCAGTGCCACGGGGCCCGGCGCTTCGGCCAGCCGTCGCGCGTGCTCGGGAGCGAAGACGATGTCCGAGTAGGAGAAGAGAAACCCGTCCTTCATCTCACGCTCGGCGTAGAGCAGCGAGGTCAGGATGTTGTTCTCCGCCCAGTCCGGGTTCTCGACGAAGCGGAGCGGCGGCCCACCGGCGGGCGGCGCGATCTTGTCGCCGCGGTAGCCGCGCACGATCACCACGTCGTCCACACCGGCGGCCGCCAGGGCGTCGAGCTGCCGGTGCAGGATCGCGCGCCCGTCGACCTCGACCATGCACTTGGGGATCTCCTCGGTCTCTTGACCGAGGCGGCGACCGCGTCCCGCGGCGACGATGATCGCCTTCATTTGTGGTCGGGGACCCTCGAAGGGTCCCCGCTCCCCCCCGCGCCGGACTCCGCCGGGCGAAGCCCGGCCACGTCCACGCGATTTCCTCTCTCTGTCCGTCCGAGCGAACGTCCGATGGTCAGGAGCGCGCGCGCCGCGTAGGCGGCGTTCATCGCCAGATAGGCGTGCAGAAACAGGTCCATCCGGTTGGCGAGCGCCACGAAGACAATGTAGCTCGGGTAGTGGACGACGAAGCGCCCAACCGCCTCGACGAGGGCGAGGGGCGAGCGCTTCGTGGATGTGGGCGCGGCGGCGGCGAACCCTTCGCCATAGTCGCCGGCCCCCCGGGCCACGGCGGCGCCGGTGGCGGCGGCATACTCGGGGCGGCGCATGAACGTCGTGAGGCTGATGGCTCCCGCCAGGATGACCAGCCCGCCGATCCCCTCCAGCAGCCAGCGCGCCTCATGGTTCGGCCGCCAGAGGCGGACCGCCACCGCCGCGACCAGCGTGAAGGCCTTGAGCTCGTCCATCAGGAAATCGAGGTGCGCGCCGACGGGAGAGGACGTCCCCTTGAGACGGGCCAGCTGTCCATCGGCGCAGTCGAGCACATACGACAGCTCCAGGAGCGCGACGCCCGCACAGAGCATCCGCCAGCTGGGCAGGAACGCCATCATCGCCGCGCCCGCCAGAAAGACCGGCAGCGTCGCCAGCGTGATCTGATTCGGCGTCACGCGGGTGCGCGCCAGCGGGACGATCACCACGGCGGCCAGCGGCCGGGCGACGAACTTGTTCCAGAAAATATCCTTCGGCTTCCGTGTCCGCCGATAGGCGTCGACGACGGCGCTCAGCACGGTGCGGGTCCCCTCAATGGGCCAGGAGACCGTAGAGCTGATAGATGCCGAGGAGGACGAGGCCGAACGCGAATCCGACGCCGACGTAGGTCCAGATCGGCGTTTGGCGGCGGGGCTGCTTCTCGGCGGCCCCTGTCTCCGGCCGCTTGCGCGCAGCACCGCGCGGATCGAATCCCGGCGTCGTCGTGGGCTGCGGCTCGCTCGCTTCTGCAGACGGCGCTGGGACCGGCGCGGCCGCTGCGCGGGGTGGCGCTGCGGCGGGCGGCGTCGCGGTCGGCGGCACCACGGCCGGCGTCGGGACATCGACCTTGCGGGCGCCCATCTTGCGATCGACCTTGGCGGTCTCCGTGCGCGCCGAATCCGCGTCGGAGGAGACGGCGGGAGCGCCTGGCTGCGACGCGCGTTGCGCGGGCAGTGTGGATTGGAAGGCCTCGGGCGCACGCGGCGCGGGGACGCCGAAGATGGTCTTGGTGGCGCTGTCACGCGAGGCCGTCATCGGCGCAGGCGTGGCGCTCGGGGCCACGCCCGGCGGTGTCACGCGCGGGGCGACCGGCGAGGGCGCGACGACCGGAACCGGCGTCGCCACGCGCGGCGCGGCGGGTTGCGGAGCGCTTGGCCGCGCCGCTTCTTGGGCGGACTTCTCTTGGGAGAACTTGGCAGCTTCCGCCGCCGCCCGGGCCTTGGCGACCTCGGCGACGGGCATTCCGAAGATGGTCTTGGTGGAGCTGGCGTTCCGAGCGGCTTGCGCCGACGGCGCCGGCGCCGGGACCGGCACCGGCGTCGCGGTCGAAGGCTTCGCACGCTTCGGCGCGGTGGCGGGCAGCTTGAACTCGGGGACCACCAGGCGGTAGTTGCCCGACGACCACTGCATCACCTCGGCGAGTCGTTCGGGGGCGTCGATGCCGCCGACGGTGACGCCGCTGATCTCGCCGCGCCTGTACTCCACCCGCGCCGTCTCGTTGCCGCGCCACACGTCGATGGCGCAGGAGATGACGTAGTCCTCGCAATAGCGCATCAGGTGCGCCAGCGCGCGACCGTCGAGCGTCCCGGTCTCCGGGCCGGGGTCGCTCAGGTTGCCGTCGACCGGGTTGGGGAGCCGTTGCTCGACGCGGAACCGGGTCGGCTTCTCCGCGCGCAGCCGATCGAGCGCGTCGTCGACGGCCTTGCCCTCGAAGATCGAGTCCGAGACGCCGCCCGCCAGCAGGTGAACCTCGCCGATGGCCGCGTCACCGGTGGCGCCGAGCACCTCGACCCGCGCCGAAACCGCCGGCGCGCTCAGGATGGCGATCAGATCGTCGAGATCGCCGCCGCTCCATTCGTGCGCCGTTTTGCTGCCGCCGTCGCCATCGCTTCCCGCGGCAGCCTGCGGTCGCAGCGGGCCGCGGCAGATCGGACAGACGAGGCCCGTCGCTCCCTCGGGCGCGTCGAAGTTGAGCTGGCACGTGGCGCAAACGACCTGCATCGGTTCCTCTAGGATCTTTTTTCGACCAAATCGGGCCTGATGTCCATGCCCTTCATGAGCCCGCGCCGGCCGCCCCGCCGTTTCCGGCCACGCCGTTGCCACCGCCGGTGCCGGCCGCGCCGCCGGTGCCGGTCGCGCCGCCAGTGCCGGCCGCGCCGCCGGTGCCGGTCGCGCCGCCAGTGCCGGCCGCGCCGCCGGCATCGGTCGCGCCGCCGGTGCCAGTCGCACCGCCGGTGCCGGTGGCCGTCACGTTCATGTCTCCGTCCGAACTGGCGTCGACGATCGGCGCCCGAAAGTCGGCGCCGAGGTTGGTCCCGAAGTTCTTGTCCGTCGGCGGTGAGCTTCCGCAGCCCCCGCCGAGCACGCCGACGAGCAGCGCCGCTGCAGCGCTGCGGACCAGGCGGGCTCGCGCCGATAGCGACATCTCGCCCGACGGTAGCAAGCGAGGCCCGTCCCCGCAACCTCGCGCTCGGAAAAATGCTAGGGGCGTGGCTGACCTGCGGGTATCGTCCCGGCATGATCGAGCCCGTCGGAAGGGGTGTGGTCCTGCTCTGTGTGCTGGCGACGGCCTGTGCGGCGACGGCCCCTGCACCGAAAACGGCCGCTGGGGCGGCGCCGGGTGCGGCGGTGGCGGCGCCACCCACCGGGCCGACGGTCGGTCCGCCCGTCACGCTGCTGCCGGCGGCGACGGCGCGCCCCTTTCAGATGGCCACGATCTCGGTCGGCTCGTTCGAACGCCTGCTGGCCAACGGCGTGAAGTTGGTCGGATCGGCGGTGCCGATCCCGATGACCGCCGACGGCCTCCGCGACATGTTGCTGTCGGAGGCGGGCCTGCCCCCGGAGGTGGCGGCCAATCTGGATCTCGCTGGGCCCAGCGGAGCGGCCGTGGTCGCACTGGACGAAAAGGGGCGCAGCGGCGTGGTGCTGGCGATCCCGGCGCGGGGGCCGGCCGAAGCCGAGAAGTTGATCGCGGCGCTGGGCAAGCCGGTCATGACCAGCGGGCCGCTGACGATGCTGGCCAACGGGGCCGGCAAGTCGCAGGGCTGGGTTTACCGCGCCGGGGCGGTGGTGGTCATCGGCGACGAGGTGGAGGCGATGGCGCGCGGCACGATGCTGGCGCTGGAGGCGCGGCATCCGAGCGCCGACGACGCGACCACGACGATCTACCCCGAGGCGATCGCCCGCGCCCACGGGACCGACGTCAAGAGCGCCATCGGCGCGTTCCTCGACGAGATGCGCCAGATGCAGACGGCGCAGTCGCCGCTCATGACGCCGGACAACTACCTCTACGAGACCTTCGGCACGATGCTGGGCCTGATCGGCGACGCCGAGCGGATCGAGATCGGGCTCTCGCTCGATCCGGCGCGCGGGCTCATCTTGCGGTCGCGCCTCATGGCCCGCCCGGGGACGACGCTGGAGGCGACGGCGCGCGAGGTGCGTCCGTTCGATCTCGACCGGCCGGTTTTGGGCGGCGCCGGAGCGCCGGTGATGATCGGCGCCATGAGCATCGGGACGATCTGGAAGCAGATCCTCGGGCACTACCGCGAGCGGCTGGCGGCGGACAAGGGTAAGGGGGGCGCCGCGGCGCTGGCGTATTACGACGCGTACCTGGCGGGCATGGTGGGCGGACAGTCGGGCATGGTGGCGGTCACCAAGGAGGCGCCGTACGTCACGGGCGCGTTCTCCACGCCGGTCAAGGACGCCGCGACCGCCGTCAAGATCGGCGGGGCACTCGGGCGCATGGACAACGCGGCGACGTCCGCGCTGCTCCGGGCCCAGCTCGGAAACTCGGCCAGCATGCTCGACTGGACCTCCAAGCGGGAGAGCGTCGGCAAGGCCAAGGCGATCCACGTCCGGATGACGATCAAGAAAGACAGCGCCCTCGACAGCGACGCGGTTCGCAAGTGGATCGGGTCGGGCTTCGACCTCTACCAGGCCGCGGCGGGGACCCGGGTGCTGATCACCTTCGGTCGCGACGCGCGCGCGCGGCTCGCCGCGATCGCCTCCGGCAAGGCGGCGGCGCCCGCCAAGAGCGCGTCATTCACCGAAGCCGAGGCGGGGGCCAAGGGGCGCGACGCGTTCTACTACTTCGATCTGGCGCCGGTCCTCGGTCTGGTCGGGACGCTCGGTGCCAGCCCGCGCCTGGCGGCGATCGCGCACGGCGGAAGCGGGCCGATCCCGATGGTCTTCACGGCGGGCGGTGACGGCGCCGGCAAGAGCTGGACCATGGATCTGACCTTGCCGTTGACCGCCTTCACCTCGATCGGCGCGCTCGTCACCGCCGGTGCGATGACCTCGCAGTAGCTCGTCAGCCTGGCTACAGGCTTTCGAGCAGCGCGCGGACCTCGGCTTCGGCCGGCTTGCCGCGCGGCGTGTAGCTGGTGGTGCCGGCGCCGCCGTACCCGTACCAGTTCCAGATGTAGACGCCGTCCAGCGCCGCCGAGCCGGTCCAGGCCCGGCGGAAGGCGGCGAAGCCGCGCCGCTGCTCGTCGGGATCGGACTTGCCGCCGGGACCTTCATCCCAGGGGGCCGCGGTCGCGCCGGCGCGCGAGCGGTAGCCGAGCTCGGTGAAGATGAAGGGTGCCGAGCGCCCCGATCGCCAGGCCTCCAGCTCCTGCCGCACGCGTCGCCACCCAGCCTCGGCCGTGGCGTCATCGTCGGGGTCTTTCGCGTCGCGCAGATTGAAGTAGCCGGAGATTCCCTCTTCGTCGACCAGATCGAAGAGCGCCGCCTTCTTGTAGTGGTCCCAGTTGGCCGAGTAGACCAGCTTGCCGCCGAACACCGCACGCACCTTTTCGATGACCGGGCGCCAGCGGTCGAGATCGCCGTCGAGGGTCGACAGCTCGCTGCCCACGACCAGCCGCTTGGCGCCGGTCATCGCCGCGACGCCGGCCAGGTCGCCAAGCTTGTCGCCGTAGCTCTGAAACCAGGCGTCGCGATCGCGCGGCGCCAGCGTGCCGCGCCACTCCCCGCCGCGCGGCGCCGACAGGCGAACGATGGGGAAGATCGTCACCTCCAGGCCGTCGCGCTTGGCCGCCCGCGCCGTCTCGGCGATGGTCTCCAGGGTGGGGGAGAAGCGGGTGTCGAGGCCGAGCTCCACGCTGGCGCCGTCGGCTTGATAGAGCGGCACCACCAGCGCGACGTGGGTCGCGCCGAGCGCCACGATCTCGGCCAGCAACGGCGCGTACGAGAAGCTCACGTCCTCGGCGAAGAGGCCGAGCGCCACGCCGCGCTCGCGCTCTGCAGGCGGCGCGGGGGGAGGCGGGAGCCCGACCGGCGGCAGCCGCGCTGTCCCGGGCGCGTGAGCTGGGCCGGGCTCAGCCCGGCTCAGTCGCTCGCGGGAGGGTCCGGGAACCCTCCCAGGGTTCCCGGATTCGAATGTTCGGGGGGGAGGGGTCGGGCCGTTGAGCGCTGTGAGGACCAGGCCGATCGCGGCCGCGAGGCGCGGGGCGATCACCGCGCGCAGTCCCGGCCTTCGTTGCGCTTGGCCAGCACGTCGACCAGCGGCTGATAAAAAGCCATCATCGCACGCGGCGAGATCG